>Ga0206117_101317_pt1 | contig 13235 bp, 11 predicted proteins | sample 3A5Ametagenome_FD_177997 | JGI IMG/M metagenome (GOLD analysis project Ga0206117, IMG submission 177997) | Enriched microbial communities from leaf-cutter ant dump, University of Wisconsin, Madison, United States - 3A5A | ecosystem: Environmental > Terrestrial > Nest > Insects nest > Nest dump... | reverse complement strand
TCGCTTCCGCCGGCGCAGCCTCAGCCGCAGTCGGCGCACTCTCTCCCGTACTCATCGCCCCCGCTTTCCCTGCCTCGCCATACTAGTATATGGACGGGATTAGGGCGGTGGCTTGACAAGGACGGGACATTGCCGTGTCCGAGGCGCAGGGCTGGGGCGCAGAGCCCGAGACGCCCAGCCTCAGATCCCGGCCACACCCCACAGCAGCAGCGCCACCAGCCCGACCAGCAGCAGCGAGGCGACGGCGGACAGAGCGAGCGCTCGCCCGATGTCGGCAGGGGTGACCCGGGCACGGCCGTCGCCGATCCAGTTCTCGGAGATGACCACGCCGCCGTCGCGGTGCGGGCCGCCCAGCGCCAGCCCCAGCGCGCCGGCCATCGCGGCGATGGGCCAGCCCATGTTCAGCGACGGATGCTTGCGCGCGTCGCGGCCGAGAGCGCGCAGAGCACTGCCGGCCTTGGCGGTGCCGATGAAGGGGGCGGCCAGCGCCAGCAGCAGACCGGCCAGACGGGCGGGCAGGGCGTTCAGCGCGTCGTCCAGGGTCGCGGCGGTCGATCCGAAGCGGCCATGGCGGACGCCGGGGCTGCCCAGCGCGGCGTCGGCGCCGTCCATCGCGGTCCAGACGAACAGGCCCGGCACGCCGAGCAGGGCATAGCCGAAGACCGGCGCCACCAGCTTGCGGTCGAACGCGCGGGCGGCGGCCTCCACCGCCGCGCGGGCGATGCCATGCTCGTCCAGCCCATAGACATGGCGGCGGGTCAACGACTGGATCGCCTCCTGACCGGCGACGACCCCACCGCTTTCCAGCGCCCGGCGCACCGCCCGGACGCGGGTCCAGGCCGCCCGGCCGCGCAGGCCGCACAGCAGGGCCAGCAGTTCCACCATCCAGCCGCGGCCGATGGAGCCGATCCACTCCACCAGCAACCCGGCGGCGGCGGCGATCAGCACCAGCGCCAGCACCACCAGCGCCCCGCGGATCACCTGCGCCGACTTGCCCCGTTCCGCCCGGTTCAGCCGGGCATCTGCGGCGTTGCAGAAGCGCCGCGCCAGTCCTGCCGGGTCGGGCAGGATGCGGTCCAGCCAGTCGCCGAACAGCGCGTCGATCCCCAGAGCCAGCAGCAGGAGCAGCAGCGGACCGGGGCCGCCGAAGGCCGAACCGAACATGGAGTCTCCAGGGCAGGCGATCAGCGAAGGGTGGTCAGCGGGCGCCGGCTTGGCGCAGCAAGGTTCCTACGCGCGAGTTGCGGCTTTCCTGCGCCCAGTTCAGCGCGGTCCGTCCGGTGAAGTCGGAGCGGTCGACCTTGGCCCCGGCCTTCAGCAACCGGTCCACCACGTCGGCCCGGCCGCTGCGGGCGGCGACCATCAGCGGGGTCATGCCCTCGCGGTTTTCCATGTCGACCTTGGCGCCCTTCTTCAGCAGCAGGTCGATCAGTTCCGGATTGCCGTTCTCGGCCGCGGCCAGCAGCGGGGTGACGCCGGCCTTGTCGGCACGGTTCACGTTGGCACCGCTGTCCAGCAGCAGGGCGGCGATGGCCGGGCTGGAGCGGTCGACCGCGGCCAACAGGGCGGTCTTGCCGTGAATGTCCGCCTGGTTGGGGTTCTCGCCCCGCAGCAGGGCGCCCTTCGTCTTGGTGACGTCGCCGTCATTGACCGCCTGCATCAGACCGGTGTCCTGGAACAGGCTGATCTGGGCGAGGGCCGGGGCTGCGGAGCCGACGGACAGGCCGGCCGCAAGCAGGGGAGCGAACAGGGTGGCGAGCAGGAGCCGCTTCATGGCGGGTATCCTTCCTTGACAGCATGGGTGCCGGATACTAGCCAGAACACCGGTGCATTTGCCAGATCGGCCTTCATCGCCAGACCATGCGCCGGCAGGTCCGCATCGACAGGTTGAACCCATGCTCCGCAACCCGCTCGCCCGCCACATCGCGCTTTTCCTGCTGGTGAAGGCCGCGCTGATCGGGCTGGGCCTGTGGTGGTTCCAGGGAACCATGCCGGAGCCGCGCGGCGCGATGCCGCCGCCTACCTCATCGCGACCCTGAATGGAACCTTGCCCCCGCTTTCCGGTTGGATCCGGATTGTTCGGACTTCCTGCCAAGCGAAGGGGTGGAGGCATGATCGAAAGCCGCGACCAGAACCCGACCACGATCGATTCCAGTGCCTGGACGGGAGACGGCGGAGCCGCCGGCGCCGATGCCGGCAGCCCCAATGCAACGGTGCGCGAGGCCGTGGCGGTCTTCGAGAGCCGCGACGCCCTGCAGAATGCCATCGACGACCTGACCATGGCTGGATTTCAGCGCCACGAGCTGAGCGTGCTGGCCAATGACGAAACGATCCGCGAGCGTCTGGGCGATGTGCCGAACGATGTCGGCAGCCTCGCGCATGATCCCGATGCGCCGCGGCAGGCCTACATCTCGCCGGAGGATGTCGGCAGCGGCAAGGGTGCCGCTGTCGGTTTCCCCGCCTATGTCGGCGCCATCATCGCCACCGGTGCCGTGCTCGCCACCGGTGGGACCGCTCTGGCGGCAGCGGCGGCCGCCGCCGCCGCGGGTGTCGGCAGTGGCGCGGCCGGGTCCTTCCTGTCGCAATGGATCACCGACAAGCGCAACGAGCCGATGCTGCAGCATCTCGACAAAGGCGGAATTCTGCTGTGGGTCAATGTCGGCGATGCCGCGCGCGAGCGCATCGCGCTGGACATCCTGAGCCGCCATGCCATCCGGCCGGCCGAGACGCATGAGGTCAGGCAGACCGGGTCGATGTGACGATACGCCGTTGCTTCACCCCCACCCCGGCTATCCCCGCCGTCCGCGGCGGACCAGCGCTTCGGGGGTGAAGTCCTCCGGCTTCAGCTGGGCGCCGAATCGCGGCGGGGGCAGGCCGTTTTCCACCCCACGGGCGGTGTAGCGGTCGGCGGTCAGGTCGAAGGCGAACTCGATCGTCGGCACCAGCGCCGGCACCTGCCAGTCCGGCAGCGTATGCGCCTCGGCGTAGCGCAGAAGCTCCCCCTTGCCGTTGTAGTGCTCCGAGGCCAGGATCTGCCAGCTGTCCTCGTCCAGGTAAAAGGTGCGGTCGGGCAGCGAATGCTTGAAGTTCGGCTTCAGCCGGGCGTCGACCACCCAGACCCGGTGCATCTCATAGCGCAGGAACTGCGGGTTGGGATGGTGCGGCCACAGGATGTCCCGCATCGTCAGGCTGGGGTTGGTCAGCCGGTGGGCGTTGTACGGCATGTACATCTCGCGCCGGGTCACCAGCGTATAGTCGAAGCGGTCCAGCGCGCCGCTGAACATGTCCATCATGTCGGCGGTACAGATCCCTCCGGTTACCGGGTCGGGCGTGTCATAGGCGAAGTCGGACGCCGGAACCACGCGTCCCCGCTCCCCCTCCCGCACCCAGGCGCGGGTGCGGGAAGCGATGGGGTCGAGCGTGCCCTGGACAATCAGGCTGCTGCCTGCCTGTTCCTTGGGATCCAGGATCGTGCGGCGGTAGAGCAGGGGTGGGGCAGCGGCATCCCCGGCGGCATAGGGCGAGGCGAAATCCTCGCGCAGTTTGGTCAGCGACTTGGTTCCGTCGCCTGACTGGACCACCGTCAGGCTGGTGCGCGACACTTCGCCGCCGCGCCAGCGCAGCTTGTGGTTCCACATCGCCTGCACGCCGTTCGCCGGAATGGGAAAGGGCACGCCGACCGCCGCTTCGCGCAAGGCCAACCCGTTCTCGCCCAGCTTGGCGCGGTCGGCATTGGCGAGCGAGGCGTCATAGATGCGCTGCGGTGCCGCGGCGCTGCGGCGGCAGGGAAACAGCGCCAGTTCGAAGCTGTCCGGAAACTTCTCCAGCAGCGCCTGCTGCCCGGCGGTCAGCCGGATCTTGTATCGTTCGACATCGGCGGGGCCGACGGTGAACCAGCGCACATCCTCGATATAAGGATCGGGCGAAGGCCGGTCCGGCACGTAGCCGCGCGGCGCCTCGGTCAGCCCGCCGGTCCAGGGCGGGATCGCCCGCGTGCGGTTGCCGGCGCGCACCGCTCCGAAGGGCGTCAACTCCTCGCCCAGCCGCGGCACGCCGACATCGACCGGAGCGCCCTCGGCTGGCGCGCTCTGGGCCGGCGCACCCTGGCCCAGCGCATCGCGGGCAGGAGCGGCGACGGACGCGGCTGCCCCCAGCAGCAGGCCAAGGGCCTGCCGCCGGTCGGGGTGGAAATCCGTCGGGTCGTTCATTCCGTCGACTGCTCCGCGAAAGCCAGTTCCCGTTCGATGGCGATGCAGGTCGCGGCGAAGCTGTCTCGCAACCGGCCGGCTTCGTCCGTGAGCCGGACGAGCGGTGCGCCTTCGGCAGCGGACTGCTCCAGCACGCGAGCGGCCTCGGCCAGCGGTTTGGCGCCGGCATTGCGGGACGAGCCCTTCAGGTTGTGGGCACACGCCCGCATCCGGTTGCGATCACCCATGTCGAGAGCCTTGTCCAGATCGGCGATCACCCCGCGGCCGATGGCGATGAAATCGCCCAACAGTTCCGCCAGCATCTCCGCATCGCCGCCGCACAGCGCCCGCAGGCCGGCGAGTTCGATCCAGTCTCCGGGCTGCACCTCGGGTAGCGGTTCCGGCAAGGCCTCGGGCAAGGGGTGTGCCGGCGCTTCCCCTGACGCGGCGGGAACCGGCGGCATCCAGCGTGCGAGCGTCGCTCCAAGCTGGGACAGCTCCAGCGGCTTGCTCAGCACATCGTCCATACCGGCGGTGCGGTAGCTTTCGATGTCTGCCGGGGCGGCATTGGCGGTGATGGCGACGATCGGAAGGCGATGGGCCGACGGCTCATCGCTGCGGATCCGGCGGGTCAGCTCGAATCCGTCGATCTCCGGCATCTGGACGTCGGTCAGAAGTAGGGCGAAGCGTCGCCGGCCCCGCCGCATGGCGTCGAGCGCCTCCAGCGCTTCGGCCCCGCCGGGCGCCATCTCCGCAGCATAGCCCAGCGCCTGCAACTGCATCAACAGAACCTTGCGGTTCACCGGATTGTCTTCAGCCACCAGGATCAGGCGCCCCTGGGCTTCCGCCTCCTCGACACCGGGGGCGCGGGTGGCCGGGCCTGTCGCGGTCTCGGCGCCGGCGGGCGCCGGCAGGGCGGGGGACCGGGGGTGTGACTGGAGGGGGGCTGGCTGGAGGCGCAGCCGCCCGGCGGCGACGGCCACAGCGCGCAACAGGACCAGCCGGCGCAGCGGGCGGCTCAGCACCACCGTGCCGGCTTCCGCTCCGCGCGTGGCCGGATGGGAGGCCGGGCCGGGCATGTTGCCGGTCTCATGGCAGAGCAGGACCACCGGTGGCCGGGCCTCACCGCTGCGGCGGCCAAGCTCCTCAGGCGCGCAGGCGGCGGCAGGCACATGCAGCGCCTCGTCTATGGTGACGACGCCGACCGCGCAGCCGGCTTCGCGCGCGATGCGGGCCTGCGCCGCCAGTTCCTGCGGGGAAGCTGCGGGCAGCACACGGGCGCCGGCCTGCTCCAGATAGCGGGCGAGGAAGCTGCGCTCCGTGTCGTCGGGCACCCCCAGGAGGACGGTCAGGCCGCCCAGATCGACGGAATCGGGACCGTCCTCCGCCGATGCCGGTGCGGCGGCCTGGGCTAGGGGCAGACGCAGCCAGAATGTGGAACCGAGGCCAGGCTCGCTTTCCACCCCGATCTCGCCACCCATCAGGGCGGCCAGCCGCCGACTGATCGACAGACCGAGCCCGGTGCCGCCGAAGCGCCGGGTGGTGGAGCTTTCCGCCTGGGTGAAGGGCTGGAACAGGCGCTGGCGCGTCGCTTCGGCGATGCCTATGCCGGTGTCGCAGACGGCGATGCGCAGCAGCGTCTCCGTCCCTGCCGGGGGAGCCTCCAGCTCGGCGCGCAGCACGACGCGGCCGGCCTCGGTGAATTTGATGGCGTTGCCGGCCAGATTGAACAGGATCTGGCGCAGCCGCACCGGATCGCCCTGCAAGGACTGCGGGATCGCCGGGTCGACATAGGTCAGCAGCGCCAGCCCCTTGGCCCCGGCGGCGGGGGCCAGCGTTTCCGCCACCCCCTCCACCAGCGCCGGGACCGACAGCGCCACCCGCTCCAGGTCCATCTTCCCGGCTTCGATCTTCGAGAAGTCCAGGATGTCGTCGATGATCCGCAGCAGCGCGTTGGCCGACTCGCGCATGGTGCCGACGGTGTCGCGCTGGTGGTCGTCCAACTCCGTCCGCTCCAGCAGGCCCAGCATGCCGAGCACCCCGTTCATCGGCGTGCGGATCTCGTGGCTCATGGTGGCGAGGAAGGCGGATTTGGCCTTGGTCGCCTCTTCCGCCTGCTCGCGACTTTCGCGCAGCTCGCGCGTGCGTTCCGCCACCCGGGTTTCGATCGACTGGATCTGGTCGTAGGCGCGCAGCGCCGCGATCACCGCGGTGAACAGGCTTTCCGCCGACAGGTCGGCCTTCGGCTTGTAGTCGTTGATGTCATAATCGACGATAACGTCGCGCTGTGGCGCCTGACCCGGCTGGCCGGTGCGCAGAATGATGCGGACGTCGCGGTTGCCCAACCCGTCCCTGATCCAGCGCACCAGCTTCAGGCCGGAATCATCCTCCTCCATCACCACGTCCAGCAGGACCACGGCGATGTCGTGCCGGCGCTCCAGCACGGTGCGGGCGTCCGCCGCGGTGAAGCAGCTGACGAGGTCCAGCCGCCGCCGCTGAAACGCGACGTCGGCCAGCAGCAGCCCGGTCATCGAATGCACGTCGGACTCGTCGTCCACCACCAGGATCACCCAGGGCGGGGTTGCCGGATCGATCGGGTCCGCGCCGCCATCCGCCTCGCCGGGAGCCGGCGGGGCGCCATCCGCCTCCTCGTCGGCGAACAGGATTTCATCGTCGTCGTAGGCGCCGGTGCTCATGCAGGTTCGGTCTCCAGCGGTACGGGCGTCGGCGAAGGCGGGGCGGCGGAAGGACTGGCTGGGGGGATGACGGTCTTCGGAATGCGCAGGGTGAAGGTAGTTCCATCGCCGGGAACGCTGTCAACCGAGATCCGCCCGCCCAGCGACTGGGTGACCAGATTGAACACGATGTGCAGCCCCAGGCCGCTGCCGCCCGACCCGCGGCGGGTGGTGAAGAAGGGCTCGAACACCTTGGGCAGGTTTTCCGCCGCGATGCCGACACCGTCGTCGGCGAAGCGGATCTCCACCTCGCCCTCGGCCGCCTCGTCCACGTCAATCACCATGTGCCCCTTGCTGTCCGCCGGGAAGGCGTGGGTCAGTGCGTTCATCACCAGATTGGTCACCACCTGGCTCAACGCGCCGGGGAAGCTGTCCATCAGGATGCCGGGCGAACAGGCGATGGCGACGCGGTGGCGGCTCTTGCGCAGGGTGGGGCCGAGCGAGGTCACCACCTCCTCCAGATAGGCCAGCAGGTCGAAGCGGCGGCGCTCTTCGCTGGTCTGGTCGACGGCGACGCGCTTGAAGCTCTGGATCAGTTCGGCGGCGCGGGTCAGGTTCTGTTCGATCAGGCGGGAGGATTCGCTGGCGGTTGCGACATAGGCGGCAAGCTCCGACTTCTTCATCGTCCCGCGCTCGAACGCCTCGGTAAGCGAGCCGGTCCGGCCGGACAGATGGGTGGCGCAGCCGAAGGCAATGCCGATGGGGGTGTTGATCTCGTGCGCGACGCCGGCGACCAGCAGGGCGAGCGAGGCCATCTTCTCGGCCTGGACCAGATTTGCCTGGGTCTCCTTCAGATCGGCATAGGCGCGTTCCAACTCCTGCATCGCATTGAAGATTTCCTCGGCCGACCGTGCTTCAACTGTCACGTCGGTCAGGGTTCGGACGAATCCGCCCTCCGGCAGCGGGTTGGTGCGCACCTCGACGATGCGGCCGTCGGGGCGCCGGCGCTTGAAGGTGAAGGGCTGGTCGATCATACCCGCCGGCTCGCCCGGTGGCATCCCCAAGCTGCTTCCGCCGCAGTCCGCGCCATTCCCGTAGCTCAGATACAGGTCGGGGTCGTCGCCCATCTCGCCGAACTCGCCCTGCCGGCGCTGGAGCGCCACCACGTCGGCGAAGCGCGGGTTGCCGGCCAGCACCTCCGGCGGCATGTTCAGCAATTCGGCGGCGCGGCGGTTCGCCGTCACCACCCGGCCGTCGCCGTCGACCTTGATGATGCCCTGGTCGGTGTTGTCCAGCGTGACCTGCAGCACATTGCGCTCATGCGCCAGATCCAGCTCGGCCCGCACCCGTTCGGTGACGTCGGACATGGTTCCGGTCAGGCGGCGGGCACGGCCGTCGGGATCGCGCTGGGCGGTGGCGCGGTCCTCGATCCAGGCCCAACGGCCGTCGCGCCGGCGCATGCGGTAGACGGCGGTATAGGCCATGGCCCGGTCGCGTACCCGGCGCCGCGACTCCGCCATCACCCGTTCCGCCTCGTCCGGGTGCAGCAGCGAGGACCAGGTCTCCGCCGTCATCCGCAGCTCGGTCGGACCATAGCCGAGCAGAACCGGAAACTCCTTCGACCACCAATATTGCCCGGTGTGCAGGTCGTAATCCCAGACTGAGGACCGGGTGGCGGTGATGGCCAGCGCCAGCCGCTGCTCGCTCTTGCGCAGGGCGGCCTCCTCCTGTCCCAGCCGGGCGAGCATGGCGTTGTGGGCCTGGATCACCCGCCCAAGCTCGTCGGCGGCACGCCAGTCCACCGGCTGGTGCCCGCCGCCCCGTTCCGATTCCAGGATCGAGGCGATCAGCCGCCCCAGCGGCCGGCCCACCGTCAGCCGCAGCGCCGCCAGCGCCGCCGCTATGGTGCCGGCCAGCATCAGCAGAAGCAGAACCGCCGTGTTCACCACCTCTTGCCGCAGCTGTTCGCGGACGACATCGTGGCTGTAATGCAGGGTGATGGTGCCGACCTGGAGGTTCTGGACCCGGACCGGCCGCCGTTCGATGTTGGCGTCGCCGCTCAGCGGACAGCTCGGCCCCGGCCAGGCGAACAGCCCGTCGGACAAATCGTCGCTTACCTCGACGCAGACGAGTTCCCGGTTGGCACCGATGGCCTGGATGACGTTGCGGATCGCCTGAACGTCGAAGGTCCACAGGTTGTTGGACAATGCCGCCGCGTTGATGTCGGCGATGGTCGCCACCTTCTCCCGCAGTGCCGCCTGCAAATCCTTGTAGCGATCATAGAAGAACAGGGCCGAGAACAGCGAGACCGCGACGACGAGGCTGGGCACCAGGATCAGCAGGAACTTGGCCGATACCGTCGGTATGCGCCGCCATGCCTCAACGATCCTGGTCATGCCTTGCCGTTCCGGAGGTTCGTCGATAGGGCGGCAGTGCGGCACGCGGAGCGCGCACCTTCCCAAGGACGTTCTACCCTGTTGTGCGCGGTCCGTCCATGCGGGTAAGCCCCAGGAGCGCGAAGTGGAGGGAAAGTGTCGCGTCATGGGGGAGATGTCGTCTCGCGATTGTATCGGCGCTTGAGGCTCGGTCAGTGCTTGCACTACTGTGCATAGGCAGTTGGCTTTGGTTTCGCGCGCATTTGTATGGGTGCGGCCGGGGTTGCGGACCGGGCGAGAGGATCTTGAGAGGATCTATGGATTTCAAGACGACCAACACAGTCGATGCGACCGAGGTCTGGCTGACGGGCCGCCTCGAGTTCACCGACCATGACAGGCTCAGGGACATCGTCGAACTGGTGGAGCAGTCCCGTGCACGGCGATTCGTCATCGACATGTCGAAGCTGGACTTCATCGACTCCGCCGGCCTCGGGATGTTGCTGATCCTCCAGGAGGAGACCGAGAGCCGCAATATCAAGATGATCGTTCGCCGTCCCCTCGGTGACGTCAAGCGGTCGATCGACCTGGCGCGGCTGGGCGAGCTCATTTCCATCGAGCCCTGAACCGCCGTCCCGGAGTCGCCGCGCCGTCCATCGCCGGTAGGGCGGATGCGGGCCGATCCGCCCGATTGCCGGTCCTTGCCCCAGGGGGAGTTTGCCGCATGGACGCCGTTCATCATGACAGCCCGGCCGAACCGGTCTTTCGCGGCTTCAGCCTGTTGCGTGACCGGGTGCCCGCCGACATGGCTGCCCGTGTCGCGTCGCGCTTCGCCGGGACGGTGCAGGACCGGCAGGACGATGGCACGGCGGCCGGGCGGGGGAAGCCGGACCGGGCGGTGGAAACGCTGCTGATGGAGCGGGCCGACCGTGACCGACTGCGCGCCGCCTTCGATCGAAGCCCCTTTCTCACGGTCGAACTCGGCGAGGGCGCCGACGAGGCTGCGGCTCCGCTCGACGACTGGTCGGGAGCGCCGGCAGCGGACGATCCAGATCTTCCCGGATTCTACCTGTCGCTGACCACCGGCACCGCCTATGGCCTGCAATGCCCGGTGCTGGTCTGCGACGAGCTGGTGCGGCGCGGCGCTCTGGACCCGCAACGCCGGTCCAATGTGGAGCTCTGCCTGCACGAGGCCGTCGCCAATGCCATCGTCCACGGCAATCTGGGCCTGTCGAGCGCGGTCAAGGGGGAGCCGGGCGGCTACCGCCGGTTCAGCGAGATGATGCGCGACCGTCTGGGCGACCCCGCCGTGACGCGGCGGCGGCTGGACATCTTCTGCCGCTGGAACGGGTGCTGCATCGCCATCGCGGTGGTGGACCAGGGCGGCGGCTTCGACACCGAACTGGCCCCGGCGACCACCGGCAACAAGGCGCGGTCGGGCCGCGGCTTCGTCTTCATGCGGACGCTGGCCTCCCGGGTGACGGTGACCGACGGCGGGCGCTGCACCGTCCTGCAGTTCGACCGCTGACGGAGCGTCCATGGCCATGCCCGCACTGTCGCTGTCGGACTGCCGCGTCCTGATCGTCGACGACAATGAATTCAACCGCAAATCGCTTGCCCTGGTGATCCGCCGGGCGGGAATCACCGAGATCGCCTTCGCCGAGAATGGCCGGGAAGGGCTGGCGGCGGTCGACCGCTTCCGCCCCGACCTCGTCCTGCTGGACGTCGACATGCCGGTGATGAACGGCTGGGAGATGTGCGAGGCGCTGCGCCGCAATGCGACGCACGAGGAACTTCCCGTGCTGTTCCAGACCGCCTTGGACAGCGACGAGGAGCAGGTGCGCTGTTTCGAGGCCGGCGGCAGCGACTTCATCTCCAAGCCGATCAAGCCCGGCGAATGCGTCGCCCGTGTCCGCCACCAGCTGGAAAAGCGCAAGCTGTTCAACGATCTCGCCGCCTTCCGCGAAAGGGTCCAGCGTGAGCTGTCGCATGCCCGCGCCATGCAGACCTCGCTTCTGCCGGAAAGCCGCAAGCTGGCCGAGGTGGCCGACCGCTACGGCCTGACGCTGGACGCCCATTTCGAGACCTCGTCGGAACTGGGCGGCGATTTCTGGGGCCTCTATCCGCTGGGCGACCGCCGGCTGGGGCTTCTGATGATCGATTTCGCCGGGCACGGCATCACCGCGGCGATCAACACCTTCCGCCTGCACACCCTGATCGACCGCTTTCCGATGCAGCATATGGCGCCGTCGCAATGGCTGACCCAGCTGAACGGCGCGCTGAAGGACGTTCTGCCGACCGGGCAGTTCGCCACCGCCTTCTTCGGCATCCTCGACCTTGCCATCGACACGCTGACCTTCGCCGCAGCGGGCTCGCCCAACCCGGTGCTGGGGACGCCTGCCGGCGCTAAGGGAAACGGGCCCGACATCCGCCTGCTCGACTCGGCCGGGCTGGTGCTCGGCGCCTCGCGCCGGGCGCAGTATGTCGACCAGAGCCACCGCCTGCCGCGTGGCGGCTTCCTGTTCCTGTACAGCGATGCCCTGATCGAGTGCGGCAGCGACGAGCATACCCCGCTGGGGCAGGGCGCCGTGCCCGATTTCGTCCGCGACGCGCTGGCGCGCGACCGCCAGCATCCGTTGCGGCCTATGATGGACAGCTTCTATGCCCGCACCAGCCTGCCGTTGCGCGACGACCTCACCGCGGTGTGGGTCGCCCGGCGGGCGTGAAGTGGGGACGTGAGCCTTACGGCGCGAACTGTTCCTTCAGGATGCGTTCTTCGAAGTTCAGTTCCGGGTCGAACAGCAGGGTCAGGCCGACCTCGCGGCACTCCTGAACCTCGACCCGCAGAACCTCGCGCACCTCGGTGAAGTCGGCGACGGCGCTGACCGGGCGCTTGCCTTCCTCCAGCACGTCGAAGGTGATCTTGGCGGTGTGCGGCAGCAGCGCGCCGCGCCAGCGCCGCGGGCGGAAGGCGCTGATCGGGGTCAGCGCCAGAACGCCGGCGTTCAGCGGCACGATGGGGCCGTGGGCCGACAGGTTGTAGGCGGTGCTGCCGGCCGGCGTCGCCACCAGGGCGCCGTCGCAGATCAGCTCCGGCAACCGGTTCACCCCGTCGATGGTGATGCGCAGCTTGGCCGCCTGCCGCGTTTCGCGCAGAAGGGAAACCTCGTTGATGCCGAGCGCCTCGACCCGCTCGCCATTCACCCGCGTCGCCACCATGCGCAACGGATGCAGGCGTACATGCTGGGTCGCCACGATCCGCTCGGCCAGATCCTCCTCGCGGTAGGCGTTCAGCAGGAAGCCGACCGAGCCGCGGTTCATGCCATAGACCGGAGTCGGCCGTTCCCGGTTGCGGGTCAGCGCCCGGTGCAGGGTTTCCAGCAGGAAGCCGTCGCCGCCCAGCGCCACGATCACGTCGGCTTCGTCCGCCAGGGCATTGCCGTAGCGGTGGACCAGCCGGGTACGGGCGGCCCGAGCCTCGTCCGTGTCGGCGCAGGAAAACGCGATGCGCAGCGCATCGGGGGCCGGCATCAGCGGCGCCTGCGCATCTGCGGACTGGACAGGGCCGGCTTGATCGACGGCGGGCGGCGTGGCGGCGGATTCGGTCATGGCGCGACCATACCGCAGTCCGGCCTTCGCGCAAAAGTATCGCGCGGTGACGATCCGATGCAAAAGAGCGCATCCGCCGGCCGCACCCATTGGCCGCGCAACGAAAAAGGGGACCGCGGACGGTCCCCTTTTTTACGATATGGAACGGGTGGGCGAGCTTACTCGACCATCTCCGACACCATCTCCTCGTCATCGTCGCCGGAGGTGCGCTTGGGCCGGTTGCCTTCGGCATAGTCGAAGGCCGGCTTGTCGTCCTTGACGGTGACCTTGACCAGACCGCCCTTGCTGAGCTTGCCGAACAGCAGCTCTTCCGCCAGCGGCTTCTTGATGTACTCCTGGATCACGCGGCCGAGCGGGCGGGCACCGTAGAGCGGGTCGTAGCCCTTCTTGCC
>Ga0206117_101316_pt1 | contig 13248 bp, 4 predicted proteins | sample 3A5Ametagenome_FD_177997 | JGI IMG/M metagenome (GOLD analysis project Ga0206117, IMG submission 177997) | Enriched microbial communities from leaf-cutter ant dump, University of Wisconsin, Madison, United States - 3A5A | ecosystem: Environmental > Terrestrial > Nest > Insects nest > Nest dump... | reverse complement strand
CGCCATGACCGCCCCACCCGCCCACCCACCGCACACTGGCGCATCCGCCGGCACCGTCACGGCCGTGGCGCGCGCGCTGGCGCTGCTCGATGCGTTCGGCGTGGCCGACACCGCCCTGCCGCTGGCCGAGCTGGCCCGCCGCACCGGCCTGCCCAAGCCCACCGCGCTGCGCCTGGCGCGCACGCTGGCCGCACCGGGCTACCTGGTCGGGCTGGAAGGGGGCGCCTGGCGCCTGGGCCCCGCCGTGGCGCGGCTCGGGGCGCGCTACCAGCGCGCCTTCGACCTGCGCAACGTCATCGAGCCCGCGCTGCAGCAGCTGGCCGAGCAAACCGGGCACAGCGTCTCGTTCTTCACCCAGGAGGACGGCCAGCGCGTGCGGCTGCTGCGCGTGCGCGGCGCCGACGGCTTCGTGAGCCCGGGGCGGGTCGGCGAGCCGCTGCCGCTGGACCGCGGCGCGGCCGGCCAGGTGTTCCTGGCCTATGCCGGCGCGGCCGGCCCGGCGGCGCAGGCGATCCGCAGGCGCGGCTTCCATCTGACGATCGGCGAGGCCGACGCAACTGCCGCGAGCGTCGCCGCGCCCGTGTTCGCGGCCCGCGGCGGCATCCTGGGAGCAGTGAGCATCGCGGTGCCCGCCAATACCAACGCGGCCGCCGAACTGTCGCGCCACACGGCCACCCTGGTGGAAGCAGCCCGCCGCTTGTCCGAAACGCTGGCCACCACGCGCCATGCCAGCCATGAGGGGCCGGCGCTGCGCAGCCACTGGCATCCCTGACGGGCTTCACTGCTGGGGCTTACCGGCCCCTGTCCCCCTCTTATACCGCCTAGCCTGTTTGTGTATTTACCACCACCGCGTGATAAAGCTTTGCGTGGAGCGGAGCTCCACGGGGTGATCACCCGCGTAATTTGCGCCTCATAGATGAGATCTCGGTGTTGCACTTCAACTTTGAGACCACCCCTTAATCATCAAATGATCTTAGGAGACTTTCTACTTCTGCCCCTCGCAAATGACGAGAGAACAACTCAGCACCGTCACCCAATTTTTGCATATCAATCTGAAATGCTTGGACAGCACGAAAGAACACCCAATCCAATTTATCACCATCTTCCACCTGATATGAAACACTCCGCTCCTTTCCCAGTTTAGCAGCCTTCTCCAAAGCATCTTCCGCAGAAAAGGCCTCAATCAGAACAATTGATTCCTCCCAAATATTTTCAAAATCAGATACTCCATTTCTTAATGAGCAGAACAGCAAATTGACGGTAAAAAAATCATTTTTTGAATCGATTATCATTGAGTAAATCCCAAGCTTTCTTCGAAATACCATCGACTGATCTACGATTTCTTTCAATGTTTTTATCGCAGCCCTCTTGAAAACCAGCAATTGATCGAGCCTTCACACCTCAATTCAATTAACCAAATATTTAACATTCGCGCCATTTATCACATCAATTACAATATTTACACCCTTTTCAGCTCGACTAATCACTGCCGAAGTATCAAACCCAGCGCCCTGGCCATCTGATTTAAGAAATGCCCACGCCAGAATTTCACCAAATATCGGCATTAAATAAACGATTACAGCCCGAGCATTTTTACCCTCTCAAGAAAGAATCCGATTTCACCACCAGCCAACTAACATAAATATCAAAAAGAGCCAGTATGACTACAGCGGCGAACCACATGATTGCTTCAAATGACATTATCACCCTACCCAAATCAAGGCAATGGAGAGGCAAATGAACCAGCAGTACAAACCATGAAACCGGACTCCCCTGCATAGGCAAAGAATTCTACTCGTAGACAATTTTCACACCTATCCAGCCATCTCTCTTTAAAAAAACGTCTTGCCCAGAAGTCGGCGCTTTGATCCTTAGCTCTGCATTCTTCCATTCAATTGCTGCTGGCAATTCACCTCGTAGGACGTAAACTTTTTCTCCCCAATCTCCATCTTTTCCTTTCGAATCAGTCGAATTCTTAAGGTAAACAATATTGACGTACGCAGCCGTTGCCCCACAATCCCGCCGCACTAGATTAGCGACAAACTGACCATTGACAGATGTAAATGCATGGATCAATACATCGGAACAATCGCTTTCAGAGAATATGGGAGAACACGCAGCCAGCATGGAGCAAACGACTGCAAGCAAAGCGTGCATCATCAGGGCCACCTCAAACCTGAAGTGCAACACCCCTGGACATTTGTCCATACTTAAATGCTGACAAGGATTTAGGTGATTTGTCATGGGTCAAGAACGGTGAAGCCGCAGCGTAGCTGCTTGTTCTTGAGGCATGGCAAATCACCTGAGAACATCAACACAAGGATAGAGCGGCTCGCCAAGGTGTTGCACTTGGACTGTCCCCCCTGCGCTAGCAGCTATCACTATGGGAGCATCTGGCAAAGGCATGCGGGATGGGGCGTTGCGGAGTGTCGTGTTTCAGGACAGCCATTCGGCAATTGGAGTCCACCCCCAATTGCCCTCCAATTTCCCTAGCTGGTCAGCCCGCCATCGCGCCCGCGGATTTCGGCCGTATCCACGCGCCAGGCGCCACCGACACGGCGAACATGAACATCAACAACGAATGTGCCTTTTTCACTTGTTGCTTCAATGGAAAAATTCGCGTTGTTTCCCGTAAATTCGAACCCATCCCAGAATTTGAGGCTGGTCTTCTGCACTGTCCCAATCGAAGCCACTATGCGAGCATCTTCCGAAACGAACCGTGCTGCCTCGTCGTAGGCATCAGTGTTCTTCGCAACGATGTAGAGGACGAGTAGCAACATTAGCAGAAACACTGCCAACGCGACGAGATACCCAGCTTTTGATTTTATCAGCGACCACATGTGCAGCCCCCTTGGACGTGCCACCACCGAAAACCGTTATTTGGCCACCACCAGAGGCACTTGCGCTAATACCAGAGAGCTGATCCTTTATGCCGCCGCTCTTGGCAAATTCGCCGTAGAGTGCGCTATCGGTGGATCTCAAGCCACGCCCAAGATTCACATCGACGCTTGTATGCGCCGCCGAACCCTCACATACGTTTTCTTAATCAAAAAAACATAAACCTCCGAACCTGGAGCTGCCTCTATGGTTTAGGGCTCAATAATAAACAGCGGATCCACCCAGCCAAAGCAATCGAAGCCAAACCAGGCGCAATCATAAGAGTGACTCCGAGATCAAACAATCTAGATAATTCAGATTCATCTTTTATAAACATGAGTTTTGAGGCAAAGCGCGCCAATACAAACCATAGGACTGCAGTAACAATCGAACCAATGACTAAAAGCAGCCATTCCTTAGGCTTTCCAGGTGCCAACTTGTGATTCCAGAAAAACATGGCACAAACTACCCACAGGATATAGATGAATAGCCACATCGGTTTAGCCACTTCCCGACCTGGAACTAGTAATGATATTGCCGCGATCAGAATGGTAAGAACCAACAATCCAGCCAAATTTGCTTTTATTTTCCGCATGAGCACGCCTCTCTAGCTTGAATCATTGCAGCAGTTCCAAAAGGTACTAAGAATGCACCTCCAACCTCAGCAGCACCCGACACCACACCAGAAAAACCAGCGAGCTTTGATCCCACTGAATAGCCTAGTGAAAGATTACCAGGATTAGCTCTCATAAGGGCATTCCCAGCAATACCTGGCCCTTTTGCGATGAACGCCTTTTCCGCGCCGATCGTCATCCCCTCTTTCCAAGCCCCATATGCATCTGGATTAGCAACGGGAAGGTATTGCTGTAAATTTCCAAAATTGATTGCCTTATTAAGTGCGTCACCATAATTGGCCAATAGATATTTTTGTACGCAAGGATCGTTGACTGGCGGCTGCGGCTGTGGGCGCAAGATGGAAACGTCCTCGATAGGTATACCGTGAAGCAACCCTGTTGGATCAACAAAGCTCAACGGATCTCCTCCCACATAGCCGTACAACCCCACCGATCCACCCCCAAACAGTATCGGATCCTTGGCCGTCCATCTCCCCGCCTCCCCATCGTAGTCCCGCGCTCCGAACCTCGTCAGTCCCGTGTCCGCGTCGTACAGTCCGCCCGCGTATCCGAAGGGTTGGAAGCCGGGGTTGGTGTCTTGCGTTACCCGCCCCCAGGCGTCGTATGCCATTTCCTGCACTATCTGGCCTGTTTGGGTGTCTACCACCACCCGCACGCTGCCCAGGTGATCCGTCAGGATGCGGTAGAGCTTGCCGCCCCGCTCCAGTGCCTCGGGTACGTTGGGCTTGTCGCCGTAGTGGAAGGTGGCGTCCAGGCTGCCGTCGGGTTTGAGTTGTGCCAGGGGCCTCAGCGCATCCAGCCATAGCAGGTGCCATTGCACTTGGCCATTCAGGCGTTTGGCGGTTCTTCGCCCCAGGGGGTCGATGGCGTAGTCGATGGTGGGGCCATTGGCCAGTTGTACCTGGCGCAGTTGGCCCCGGCCGTCGTAGCTGTAGCGGGTGGTGCCGCCTGCATTGGCCTTGGTTTGCAACTCGCCTGCGGGGGTGTAGGTGTAGCTGTTGTCTCTCCAGCGCTGCAGCCGGTCCTGGGCGTCGTATTCGGCTATGACCGTGCCGTTTTCGTGGGTGCGGTTGCCGTTGGCGTCGTAGTCCCACGTGGTGGTGGCTGCGGGGCCTTCGCCGCTGGTGGCGCTGTGCAGGCGCCCTGCCTGGTCGTAGGTGTATTGGCGCGGAGGCTGCGTCTGGCCTACGGATACGCTGGTGATGCGCTCTATGCGCCCGGCGGCGTCCCGCTCCAGGTTGTATTCATAGGCTACGTTCCACTTGGTGGCGTTGGCCTGGGCGTCGAGCAGTTCTTGGCGCAGGGCGTCTATCTGGTGCTGCGTCTGCGGCGTGATGAAGCTTTGCGTGGAGCGGGGCTCCACGGGGTCGCCCGCATAGTCAGTTTCCGGGAGGAAGGCGGCTGCGCCTTGCGCAAAGGCGGGCTCGATGCCGTTGAGCAGTTCGAGGGCGTTGTCCGGGCGGTCGTCCATTTGCACCCAACGGATGATGCCGCCAATGTACGCATCCACCCTCTGCAGGCAAGGGTTGACTGTTTTCCAGTAAGGCGGCTCCTTGGGGAAGTCGGTTGGCAAGGCTTGGCCGGATTTCAGTTCCAGGCGCCGGCCTGGGTAGTCCGGGTAGCTCCAATCGGGCTCCCAGTAGGTGCAGGTGCCCTGCCGGGCGATTTCCGCGGTGAGCGTGGCTCTGAGGATTTCGGCTGCAGCCTGGACCGCAGCTATGTAGTGCTCCCGGGTGCCCGCATACAGCGGGGTTTTGTACAGGGCCTGGCTGCCCATGGGTTCGCCGTAGCCATTGGTGCGGTAGGTGGTGTACAGGCCGCCGGTTTCGAGCACCGCGATACCTGCGGTTGCCTGGTCACGGGCAAAGGTCAATGCGCCAAACCGGGTAGCGTTGCCGTCCGCGTCGTATGCCAGGGGCAGCGCCTGGGTGCTGGCGCCTACTTTCAGCACGTAGGCCTGGGGGCGGGGGAAGAAACCGTAGAAGTTGGCGCTGCTGTATTCACGCTCCACGCTGGCGGCTTGCGGGTAGCCGGTGTGGATGGTGCCTGTCCACAGCGGGCCGCTGTAGCTGTAGGCCACGCCGTAGCCGTCCGATGTGCTGATGCTGCCTACCTTGCCGTCGGCCCGGTAGCTGTATTGCAGGCTGGGGCCCGCGCTGTCTTGCACCGATAGCAGTTGGCCCGTGGTGGCGGAGCGGCTCAGGTGCAGGCTGGCGCCGCCGGGGCGTTGCACTTCCACCAGTTCGCGGTCTTTGTTGTAGAGCCAGCGGGTGGCGGTGCCGCCTGCTGCGGCCAGTGCCGGGGCCTGGTAGCCCGCCATGCGGTCCTTGGGGGTGTAGTCGAACAGGTGGCTCACTCCCGATGGCGTGCCCAGGCTGACGAGGTTGCCGTGGGCGTCGTAGCCGTAGTCGATCTCCTTGCCGTCGGGCTGCGTTTGGCGGGTCAGGCGGCCCGCGCTGTCGTAGGCGTATGCGGCGCTGCGGCCCAGGGGGTCGGTGATGGTGGCAACCTGGCCCGCGCCGGGCATGCCCGCGGGGTGGTAGGTGTAGCGCGTGGTGCGATCACTGCCATCCGCGCTGCGGGTTACCTGCTCCAGATCGCCCTGGGCGGTGTAGGTGTAGCTGGTTTGCTCGCCGGTGGGCGATTCTTCCCAGTTGGGCAGCGTCTCGGGCGTGTAGGCGGCACGGGCGGTGCGGCCCATGGGCGTGGTGGAGGTGAACTGGCCATCGCCGTCGTAGCGGGTTACCCAGGTGTATTGGTTGACGGTGTCGTGGCGCTCCCAGCCCAAGGGGTCGTAGATGCTGGTGTAAGACGCCCCCCGGGCCAGCTTGATTTGGGAGCCCGTGTTCAAGGTGCGGCCTGCGCCGTATTCCTGTTCACGCAGCACGCCCGGGCTGGCCGCGCCCAGTTGCGGGTGGTTGGTGAAACGCAGGGTGGAAACGAGGCCGTCGGCTTCGGTGAAGTGGCTGAAGGCGCCGTTCGCATACTGCTCGGTTCGGGTTGTTCCATCGGGCAGCCTGAGGGTTTTGTCCAGTTGGCCGCCCACGCTGGCCGCGGTTTCATGCAGCGTGGTGCGCCCCTCGGCAGAGGATACGAGCAGGCGGCCCTGCGCATCGCTTGCCAGGTGCCAGCCGCCGCCGTCGGGCCCGGTGTTGTCAACCAATCGGCCTTGCACGTCGTAGGCGAACCGGTCGCTGCCGCCGCGCGGGTCGGTGTACTCCAGCAGCAAGCCCTGCCGGCCGGGCGCGCCGTCGTACCGCATGGCGTGGGTGATGCCGCCAGGCTGCACCACCTGGCTGAGCAGGCCGTTGGCGTCGTAGGCCAGTGTGGTGCGCTGCCCATTGAAGCCCACCACGGCGGTGAGCCGGTTGTTCGCGTCGCGCTCGAGCCACGCCTGTTTGCCGAAGGGGTCCTCGGCCGCGATGAGATAGCCATCCGCGTTGTAGCGGTAGGCCATGAGCTGCGCGCCGCCGAACACGGTGCGCGTGGCGGTCTGGCGGCCATAGGCGTCGAACTCGTCCACGGCCAGGCCGCTACGCTGCCCCAGGGCATAGGTGCCCGAACCATACGGCGGCAGCCCGGCGTTGTAGCGGCCAATGTCCACCACGCCAGGGCTGCGCTCCAGGGCCACGGTGATGGCGCCGTTGTAGTCGATGCCCATGAGCCTGTAGGCGCCCGCGCCGAGCACCTCGCTCAACCCGGTATTGACGGTGACGGCCTGCCCTGCATTGCCCAGGAACTTGAGCACGCCATCCACCAGGTAGTACAGGCCGTTGTATTTGGCTTGCAGCCGGGTGGCGCCCGCGTCGGAAACTATCTGGGTGAACGTGCCGTTGGCATTGAGCACGTGGATGCCCGTGGTGGTGGCAACCCATATGCGGTTGTTGTATTCGGCCAGATCGGTGACTTCGCCTGGCGTGGGTATGTTGTAGGTGTAGCCAGAGGCCGTCAGCTGCCGCAACCGGCCCTGGTAGCTGGAGTACACGTTCCCGTCGCTGGTTGCCAGCAGGTGGTCGGCGGCAAACCCCGTTTGCAGCGCCGGCACGCCCGTTGCCTGGGGGTCGTAGGGGCTGCCGTTTCCGGCCAGGGTCTGGATGGTTTTACCGCCAGCCATGCTTATCGAGCGCAAGCGCTGGTTGCCGGAGTCGGCCACCAGCAGAATGCTGCGCCATGCGTTCATGGCGAGCGCCGTTGGGCGGTCTATTTGCGCCTCGGAGGCGGGGCCCCCGTCTCCGCTGAAGCCCGGCGTGCCATTGCCGGCAGTCACCCAGAATTGATTGAGGGTGCCCGCCGACGGGTACAGCACGTTTTGGGAGATGCGGGCGCTGTCGGCAACGAAGGCGTACTGCTGGGCGGCGATGGCCAACGCCAACGGCTGCGCCGCATTGCTCTCCCATGTCATCACCCGGTTGAACGCGGGCGCAAGCTCTTGCGCGCTGTAATGCTGCCCGCCGCCTTCGTAGATCTTCCGCGCGCTGGGGTCGTACAGCCTGGTGCCCTGCAGCGCCCATTGGCCCGCGTTGGCGGCAGCCACGTCGGGAGGGCCGGCGGGGTGGTCCATCCAATGTTGGCTGGTGGATGTGACTGCCATCTCCGCGCCCCCGGGGCGGGAAAAACCCATGCCCATCTGCGCAGCCCCCGCCACTCTCTCGAAGCTTCTGGCGAAGTCGCTGGCAACGGGGTAGTACACCGCAGGGTAGACGTAGCTCACGGTGACCGATGCTTGCGCGCCCTGGCGCATTTCCCGGCCATACACGTCACGCCCATCCCAGTCCAGCGCCATGCGCGTTTGCGCCATGGCCTGGGAGGGAGTCTGGCTGGCAGTGATGCGCCTGCCTGCTATCTGCTGCACGAATTCGACGCGGTGCAGGCTCGGCGGCAAGGCGGCCGCACGGGTCGGCACGGAAAGTTTGACCTTGGCGCCCGTCCGGTCGCTGCGGTAGTACAGCGCAAAGGGCGTGCCGGGCAGGTCGATGCCTTGCCCCATGGCACGCTGCTCGAAGTAGATGTCCGACCCTTCGCCCGGGTTGCAGCACATGTTGGGGCCGCAGGCATTGGGCTTGCTGTCTTCCCAGGGCGGAGGGATCGCATCTGGCGGCGGGCCATAGGGCCAGTTCATGTCCCATGGCGTGAAGTGCACCATGGGTGTGCGCCACAGCTCGGTGCCTGCGGGGTACATCGCGGCCAGGTGCGTGAGTTCTTCGCCGGTGATGCCCAGGGCCTGCAGTTCCGCAGGAGTGGCCGCGCGGTCCGCCTCGGTGACTTGCACCGAGGCCATGGAGCCATCCACGGAGCGGATGCGGATGACCCTGCCGTTGTCTTCGCCCACCCAGGCCGCGCGCTCGAAGTCGTACCACCCGGCAGGCACGGCGGTGCCTACGGGCGCGCCGATGAAGTTGGTGACGTAGGCGATCACGGGCTGGCTGAATTCCACGCTGCGCGCACCGGCGGCCTGCGCTTCATCGGCGGTGTAGTTGGCGGCCCAGGTGTAGCCCACGGAGCGGGGCAGGCCGCCGGGCATGGCCTGGGGACCGCTTTCGCCCACGGTGTATTCCGTGACGCGCACGGTCATTTGCTGCAGGGGGCGGGCCGTGCCGTCCGGCAGGCGCATCTGGGCCTGGGTGCCCGCCGGGAAGAACAGGGCGCTGCGGCGCGTGCCGCGCTGGTCGGTGGTTTCCGAGCCCCAGTAGGTCTGGGCCACGCCTTGCGCGAGGTCGATCTGGCTGTACTGGCCGTCGTAAGGTATGAGCACCACGTCATCGGCGATGGCCCAGTCGCCCACGGGCACTTGCAGCGTGCGCTGCGCGGCGAGGTAGCCGCTTTTCCCATATTCGAAGGTCAGCATCGCGCCGCCGTTGACGGCCATGTCGAACCAGCCATCCGCGCGCGTACGGGTGCCGCCCCATTCCTCGTGCCCCAGTATGCGTACCGTGACACCGGGCAAGGGCTGGCCTGCGCGATCCAGAACACGCCCGCGCACCACGGCTGCCAGGGCAGAGTCCATGGCTTGCGCCTGCATGCCTGTCTGCACGGGATTGGCGCCGGTATAGAGGAAAGCGGTGGATTCATGGAATGGCGTGAATCCCGCCTGGGCCAAGGGGGTCGCCTGGGTGGCGGGGTCTGGCGGCAATGCCCTGTCATCCGCCACGTCGATGGTGAAGGTTTGTGCCTGCGAGCGCTGCGCGCCGTCCTGGATCTCCAGGCTTACCTGGTACGCGCCCTGGCTGGGGGGCGTCCATTGCAGCGTCTGCGCAGGCGCAGCGCCATGGAGCGCCATGCCCGCGGGCGCTTGCCGCAGTTGCACGGGCAACGCCTGCCCATCACCCGCGCTGGCCTGTACCGCGTACGTCCAAGGCTGGCCTGCCTGGGCATGCAATGCGGGGAACGTGAGGAAGCGCGGCGCCGTACTTTGCCTTTCCTGAGGAGCAAGGGCACGCAGGTTGCTCACCCCCGTCACGGCATCCAGGCGCATCGACAGTTCACCTCCATCAACGTACAGGAATACGCGATGCAGGTCGGGCGTGCCTGGCATGTTGTCGCCCAGGGCATCGGTGGCGGCGGGCTGCATGGCTTGCCAGTCGATGGCGGTGCGCACCGCGGCGAGACCTGTCCCCAGCACCGCCACGCACAGCAGCACGGCCAAGGCCTGGCCTTTCGCCCTGAGCGCCAGATGGCGCCATCGCCATGCCGCCGCAGCCATCGCCAGGCCCAGCACCACCAGCCAGGGCAGGCTCAGCGCGGGAATGGCCGCCAGCGGTGCCCCCGGCCCCGGCACGGGAGGCAGCGCACCGCCGGCCAGCGGCACTGGCGCGCCATTGGCTAGCAGAACGTAGTCCCCCGCGGAGGCAACGGCCATGCGCGCGCTGGCCGGCTGCTGCATGGCCGCCAGGGGTATGGAGAAGTCCATTTGAGCGGTGGTCGTGCCACCGGCGGATTGCACGGCAGCAGGGGAGATTTGCCCCACTGGCACACCCGGGCCAAATGCACCCGCACCGCAGGCCGACAGCGCGAGCGGAGATGCGGCTCCGCCATCGTCCACGGTGACGGTGAGCTGGTATTCATAGCCGCCGCCGTTCGAGGGGCCACTCGCGTCCACCAGCGCAGCCCCACAGCCCGTCGCGGTGTTCGCGTCGGTGTCGAAATACACCTGGTAGCTGTGCGTCGCAGCCACGGCATATGCCATGCCTGCGGAAAAACCAAGGAATGGCCCGCCCAGAAGCGAAAAAGCCACAAGAATCCGAAAAATGCGCGCGACCTTGCCGGCCCAGCGCTTCGTGCCGAACGAACTCACAACACCCCTCCCTGTGATTGCGCAAGCCGCGTTGGACGCAGCCCCCTCTGCAATACAGCCCTTGCGCTTCACTCCGGTATGCGCGGGCCCTTTTATGCGCGGCGCCATGAACGGCGCCACAAAGCGCCGCGAATATATCCAGGCGCATGCACAGTGGCAAGCCTGGGACCGCCCGAAGGTTGCCCCAACTCAACGGGCTGCAAATGGCGCACCCGCGCCTGGTCCGCCGCACGCCATCAATCCCCGCCACAATCGCTTCATGCACACCCCCGACACCATCAGCACCCTGCGCACCATCCTCACGCGCTGCCGCACCATCGCCGTGGCCGGCCTGTCGCCGCAGTGGCACCGGCCCAGCTACTTCGCGGCCAAGTACATGCAGGCGCATGGCTACCGCATCGTGCCCGTGAACCCGCTGGCCGCCCGCGAGGGGGGGCGGATCCTGGGCGAGGCGGTCTACGCCAGCGTGACCGAGGCCGCCGCCGCGCTCGCCGCGCAGGGCGTGAAGATCGACATGGTCGATTGCTTTCGCAAGAGCGAAGACATTGCGCCGCTGGCCGAGGAGGCGGTGGCCATCGGCGCGCGGTGCCTGTGGCTGCAACTGGGCGTGTGGAACGAAGACGCCGTGCGGCGCGCCGAGGGCGCCGGGCTGCTCGCCGTGCAGAACCGCTGCGTGAAGATCGAGCACGCGCGCCTGTTCGGCGGCCTGGGCTGGATGGGCGTGAACACCAAGGTGATCTCCGCCAAGCGGCTGCGCCAACTCCCTTATTGATAGCTGCCAGCGCTTGCCACATAAGCGCTGCAGGCACTTTTTATCTATAAAATCATGGCAGACCCCACGCCCCCTGGCTCCGACCGCGCCTTCGGCTTCGGCACCCGCGCCATCCACGCGGGCGCCCAGCCCGACCCCGTGACGGGCGCGCGCGCCACGCCCATCCATCAGACTACGAGCTTCGTCTTCGACGATGCCGGGCACGCGAGCAGCCTGTTCAACCTGCAGACCTTCGGCAACGTCTACAGCCGCATCAGCAACCCCACGGTGGCCGTGTTCGAGGAGCGCATCGCGAGCCTGGAGAACGGCCGCGCGGCCCTGGCCTGTGCGAGCGGCATGGCCGCGCAGATGGCGGCGCTGCTGGCCATCCTGAAGGCGGGCGACCACATCGTGGCGGCCAGCACGCTCTACGGCGGCACGGTGGGGCAGCTCGGCGTGGGCTTTGCGCGCCTGGGGATCGAGACCACCTTCGTCGATCCCGCCGACCCCGGAAACTTCGCGCGCGCCATGCGCCCCACCACGCGCGCCGTGTTCGGCGAAACCATCGGCAACCCGCTGGTCAACGTGCTCGACATCGCTTCAATCGCCGAGGTGGCCCACGCCCACGGCGTGCCGCTCGTGATCGACAACACCGTGGCCAGCCCCTACCTGTGCAACCCGCTCGCCCTGGGCGCCGACATCGTGGTGCACAGCGCCACCAAGTACATCGGCGGCCACGGCACCACCATGGGCGGCGTGGTGGTGGAGGGCGGCAAGTTCCCGTGGGACAACGGCAACTTCCCCGAGATGGTCGAGCCCAGCCGCGCCTACCACGGCGTGAAGTTCTACGAGACCTTCGGCGACTTCGGCTACACCATGAAGGCGCGCATGGAGGTCAACCGCACCTTCGGCGGTGTGCTCTCGCCCATGAACGCGTGGCAGTTGCTGCAGGGCGCCGAGACGCTGCACCTGCGCATGCGCGAGCACTGCCGCAACGCGCTGGCGGTGGCGAAGTTCTTGCAAAGCCATCCGCAGGTGGCCTGGGTGAACTACCCCGGCCTGCCGGATTCGCCGTACTACGGCCTCGCGCAAAAGCAGTTCCGTGCCGTGAACGGCACACCCGGCGCCTCGGGCATCCTGACGTTTGGGGTCAAGGGCGGCGCGGCGGCAGGCGAGAAGTTCATCGACGCCTGCGAGTTCTTGAGCCACCTGGCCAACATCGGCGACGCGAAGACGCTGGTGATTCACCCGGCATCGACCACGCACCGGCAGCTCAGCGAGGAAGAGCTGGCCCGCGCCGGCGTGGGGGCAGACATGGTGCGGCTGTCGGTGGGCATCGAGGACCTGGACGACATCCTGTGGGACATCGACCAGGCGCTGGGGAGGGCAGCATGACGAACACCGCCGCCGCCCAAGACTTCATCGCCCGCTGGAGCGGCGTAACCGCCAGCGAACTCGCCACCGCCCAGAGCTTCGTCATCGACCTGTGCGCCCTGGTGGGCGTGGACAAGCCCCACCCCACGCCCGAGCAAAACTACATGTTCGAGCGCCCCATCACCTTCACCCATGGCGACGGCAGCACAAGCAGCGGCCGCATCGACTGCTACCGGCGCGGCCACTTCGTGCTGGAGGCCAAGAAGCTGAAAGCCGGCAGCCACACCAAGGGGTTCGACGACGGCCTGCTGCGCGCCCGC
>Ga0206117_101315_pt1 | contig 13256 bp, 14 predicted proteins | sample 3A5Ametagenome_FD_177997 | JGI IMG/M metagenome (GOLD analysis project Ga0206117, IMG submission 177997) | Enriched microbial communities from leaf-cutter ant dump, University of Wisconsin, Madison, United States - 3A5A | ecosystem: Environmental > Terrestrial > Nest > Insects nest > Nest dump... | reverse complement strand
GGATGCGGCCATCACCGAAGGATTGCAGACCAAGGCTGCCAATCTGGCCGCCGGTGCGCCCCCTGCCGACGTGCCCAAGAAAACCGATGTGGGCACGGTGGCTGCGATCGGCGTGGCATTGGGGTCGATCAGCACCGTGCTGGTGGCCATTCTGACCAAGGTGCTGGAGCTGGGGCCGTGGATTCCTCTGGCCGTGCTGGGCCTGGTGCTGGCCATCTCCGGCCCGAGCATGTTGATCGCCTGGCTCAAGCTGCGCGAACGCAGCCTGGGGCCGATCCTGGATGCCAGCGGCTGGGCCATCAACGGGCGCATGAAGATCAACCTGCCCCTGGGCCGCTCGCTGTCGCAGCAGGCGCAGGTGCCTGCCAATGCACACCGCAGCCTGCATGACCCCTATGCGCAGCAATCGCCCGCCCGCTGGTGGCTGGCCGCTGCGCTCGTCCTGCTGCTGGCCGGAGCGGCCTGGAGCCAGGGCTGGCTCAATGCCTGGCTGCCGCAGGACTGGCAGCCGGTCCCGGCCGCCAGCGCCGAAGATCCGGCGGAGAAAGTGCCTGCTGCCGAGGCGGCTGAAGCCGCCGCACCCGCTGCCGCAGAAGCGGCGCAGTGACTCAATCCGGGATGGTGGGCGCTGCAGGCAGCAGCGGTGCTTTCCATTGCAGCAGCTCGGCCAGCCGTTGTACGACCCAACTGGCCTCTGCGTGGGTCAGGCCCGTATCCGGCCCGCTGATGGCGCCGTGCAGGCCCAGCAGCACGCCTGCTTCATCGCTGTGGCCGCCGTGGTACAGGCTTTGCGCCTGCTCGACCAGGGCGCAGGCCAGGTCTTCGCACAGCTCGTAGCGCTGCAGCACCGTGCTGGCCGGGTGCAGCAGGCGCCCGCTGCGGTGGCGGAACAACTGGCTGAAGCTGGGCGGAATCTCGATCTGGCTGGTCATGGCGCGGGCTTTCCCAATCTCGACTTCAATCGGGGACGAACAGCCGCACGAAGCGTTGCAGGTCCGCCTCCAGCTCGCAGCTGACCACCTGGCCCATGCGCCCATCGCTTTTGCGCTGTGCGCTGAACAGGGTGGCCTTGCCGACGAAATCAAAATCCGGCAAATGAATCAATGCGTACGGATGGGGTACGAAGTGGGCGAAGGCAAACACCACGCGGTGCTCGTTGCGCGGGCTGGGGTAGAGCAGGTACTCGGGGGTATCGATGGTGAGGGCGGCCATGGGGCAAGGTCGGCGGACAAGGGGAAAAAAGCGCAGTGCGCACAGGCCCGATTGTCGTGGCTTTGCCGTGCGCCTGCCGGGGACTGCGACAATGGCGGGCATGTTCAGCGTCTGCATACAAACCGAAGATTTCGATGTTTCCACCGAGCTGGCGGCCCTGCACGCCCGCAATGCCCAGGTGGGCGCGGCCTGTGTTTTCGTCGGCCTGGTGCGCGAGCGCAACGCGGGCGATGCCGTCGCCAGCATGGAGCTGGAGCACTACCCCGGCATGACGGAAAAAAGCATCGCCGCCATCCTGGAGCGGGCGCGGGCGCGGTTTGGCATTCTGGCCGCCCGGGTCATCCACCGCGTCGGCCTGCTGCAGCCGCTCGACCAGATTGTCCTGGTTGCGGTGACCGGCGCCCACCGGGGGGAGAGTTTTGCCGCCTGCGAGTTCATCATGGATTACCTGAAATCCGAGGCGCCGTTCTGGAAAAAGGAGCTGACACCGCAAGGCGCACGCTGGGTTGATGCAAGAACCAGTGATGAATTGGCTTTGGCCCGGTGGGAGCAGCTATGAAAGCAGAAGCTATCTGGCAGCGCCTGTCGCCCGTCGTGCTGCTGCGGACTTCGGTGGGCGTGGCGGTGCTGACCATCGTGCTGAAGATGGGCGCGTGGTGGCTGACCGATTCGGTCGGCCTGCTGTCGGATGCGTTGGAGTCGTTCGTGAACTTGGCCGGGGCCATGTTCGCCCTGCTGATGGTGACCATCGCCCAGCGCCCGGCGGATGACGACCATCCCTTCGGGCACAGCAAGGCGGAGTATTTCTCGTCCGGCTTCGAGGGCATCCTGATCGTTGGCGCGGCCTTGGCCATCATCTGGGCGGCCATTCACCGCCTGCTCAACCCGGTGCCGCTGCAGGCGCTGGGGTTGGGAATCGGGCTGTCGGTGCTTAGTTCCGTATTCAATGGCGTGCTGGCGGCGGCGATGCTGCGCTCGGCCAGGGTACACAGTTCGATGGCGCTGCAGGCCGATGCCCGCCATTTGTTCACCGATGTCTGGACTTCGGCCGGCGTCGTCGCCGCGCTGATCGCCGTTCCTTTGACGGGCTGGGTCTGGCTCGATGGGGCGATTGCCATCGTCGTGGCGCTGAACATTTTGAAAGAGGGCGGGCACCTCATCTGGCAATCGTCCCAGGGGCTGATGGACGAAGCCATCGCCCCCGAGCACTTGCAGGCCGTGCAGGCGGTGCTGCTGCGGCATACCGGCGAGCAGGTGTATTTCGATTCCCTGGCCACGCGCAGCGCCGGGCAGCGCAGCTTTGCCCAGGTGCATATGCATGTGCCGGCGCAGTGGACTTTGGGGCAAGCGGCCCGCCTGCGCCGCCAGGTCGAGGAAGACCTGATGGCTGCTGTGCCCGGCCTGCACGCCACCCTGGAAATCCTGCCCGTAGGGATGGAGACGGCCCTGGAGGCGCAGGAGCACCAGGCCGCGGCCCAGCCATGAACGGCTTGCGGGCAGGCAGGGGGCAGGAACGTTCGGTTCAGTCCGGTGTCGCCAGTGGCAGGCGCAGTTGCAGCTGCAGACCGCCCAGGGGCGACATTTGTGCCTGCACGCTGCCGCCGTAGGTTTGAGCTAGATCCTGCACGATGTTCAGGCCCAGGCCGGCGCCCGGCCGGTTTTCGTCCAGGCGCTGGCCGCGCTGGAAAATCTGGCGGCGCTGCGCTGCATCGGGGATGCCCGGGCCGTCGTCATCGACGGTGATCAGCAGCGAGCCATCCTGCACGCTGCAGCGCACCGCAACCTGGCGGTGTGCCCATTTGCCGGCGTTGTCCAGCAGGTTGCCCAGCATTTCGAACAGGTCTTGCTCCTCGCCCCTGAAGCGCAGCGGCGCGTCGGGCGCTTCCAGGCCGAAGTCCAGCGCCGGATGCAGGCGGGCCATGGTGCGCAGCAGGGCCGCAATCGCCGGCTGCACCGGGCAGGCCAGGCCGGTGGCGCGGATGGCGGCGCTGGCACGGGCGCGGGCCAGGTGGTAATCCACCTGGCGGCGGGCGCTGGCCGCCTGCTCCTGCACCAGTTGGCCCAAAGCGCTGGTGTCGTTCGCAGCGGCGTTGGTGAGGATGGACAGGGGCGTATTGAGCGCATGGGCCAGGTTGCCCGCCTGGGTGCGGGCGCGTTGCACCATGTCGGCGTTGCTGGCCAGGACGTGGTTGAACGTTTGCACCAGCGGGGTCAGCTCCTGCGGGTAGTCGCCTTGCAGTTGTGCCGTCTCGCCCGAGCGCACGGCCATCAGGGCGTGGCGCAGCTGCTGCAAGGGCCGCAGCGCCAGTTGCAGCTGCACTACCGCCGCCAGCAGCAGGCCGCCGGCCAGGGTGCCCAGGCTGATGAGCAGCATGGTGGTGAAGCTGTGCAGCGGCTCGGCCAGCAGGTGCTCGTCCGCGGCGACGGTGATGCGCAGCGTGGGCGCAGCCTCTTCCGGCAGATGGATGTGGCGGCTGACGGCCAACAGCGTCGTGCCTGCGTCCCTGAGCGTGAGGACGCCATAGCCGCGCGGGGTGTGGGAGTGCCATTCGGCGTCTTCAGGCAGCGGCAATACCTGGTCCCACAGCGAGCGCGAGCGGGCCACGGCCATGCGCGGGGCTGCGGCGCCATCGTCCAGGCTGTCGATCTGCCAGTACAGGCCGGACAGGGGCGTGGTCAGGCGCGGGTCGGTCACCAGCAGCGGCACCTGCAGCTGGCCCTGGGCATCGCTGCGTACCGCGCCGCTGAGCTGGTTGAGCTGCAGCACCAGCTGATCCTGCCATTGTTCGCGGATGTGCGCCGCGAACAAATCCCGCAGTCCCCAGCCTGCCGCCAGCACGGCCAGCAGCACCCAGGTGAGGGTGCCCAGCAGCAGGCGCAGGCGCAGCGAGTAGGGGGGGCGGGGGCCGGTTTTCATGCCGCAGCCGGGGTTTCGGCCAGGCGGTAGCCCATGCCGCGTACGGTTTCGATGCTGCCCGACGGCAGCTTCTTGCGCAGCCGGGCGACGAACACTTCGATGGTGTTGGAGTCGCGCTCGCTGTCCTGGGGGTAGAGGTGTTCGGAGAGCTGGGTGCGGGTCAGCACCTGCCCGGGCTGCTGCATGAAGAGTTGCAGCAGCTTGAATTCATGGCTGGTCAGGTTCAGCGGCGCCTCATTGACCCAGGCGCTGGCCTGGCGAGTGTCCAGGCTGATGGGGCCGCACTGCCACAGGGCGCTGCTGTGCGGCGTCAGGCGCCGCAGCAAGGCACGCAGGCGGGCCAGCAGCTCTTCCATGTGAAAGGGTTTGGCCAGGTAGTCGTCCGCCCCGGCGTCCATGCCGGTGACTTTCTCGTGCCAGCTGCTGCGGGCCGTCAGGATCAGCACCGGCATCGTGCGGCCCAGGCTGCGCCAGCGGCGCAGCACGGTCAGGCCGTCGACGATGGGCAGCCCCAGGTCGAGGACGACGGCATCGAACGCCTCCACCTCGCCCAGGTAGGCCGCCTCCCGGCCGTCGCTGGCGGCCTCCACCGTATGCCCGGCGGCCGTGATGGCCGCCACCAGTTGGGCTTGCAGGGTGGGTTCGTCTTCTACGACCAGGATGCGCATCAGTGTTTCCGGCGTTGCTGTACGTAGATGACTTTACCGTCTACGGCGTCCATTTTGATTTTCAGCATGGTGCCATCGGTCTGCAGCAGGCGGATGTCGTAGACGAACTGGCCGCGCTCGCTTTCAAACTCCAGCTCCACCACCTGCCCGGAGTATTCCTTTTCCACCTTGTCCAGCACCGTACGCAGCGGCAGCACCTTGCCCTGCTGCAGGGCCTGGCGGGCCATCTCGTGGTCGTCGAAGTCGGCGTGGGCTGCGGGCAGGGCGCTGCCCCACAGGGCCAGCCCCAGGCAGGTGCTGCTCAGGGCCAGGGTCAGGGTCCGTGTGTTCATCGTGCATTCCTTTCAAAGTGAAACCATGGCGCTGTTTGTACCTGGCCCGGCCTGAATGAATGCTGAACGGCGCCTTCAGCTTGCGTTCAGGCCGGTTCCGCGATCATGAAGACGTCGCACAGGGTTTACCCTGAAAATGCGGGAGTACAAAGGAACACGATCATGCAAATGAAAAGAATTTTCTGGGCTTGGGCAGCCATTCTCACTTTGGCCTGGGGGTGGGCTACCTGGGTGGGCTGGATCAGCCCGCCCGACGTACCGGGTGCTTTGTGGTGGCAGGTGCGCCGCCACGGCCTGTACCTGACGGGGGTCTGGAGCATCGGGATGATGAGCCTGGTCATGCTGCTGGCCTTGCGCCAGCCGTGGCAGGAGCGGTGGGTTGGCGGCATGGACCAGGTGTACCGGCTGCACAAATGGGCGGGTATCGCTGCCGGAGTCACCGCGGTGATGCACTGGGCGCTCAAGGAGTTCATGGGCGGCTGGGTCAAAGACACCTGGGGCAGTGCCGGCAAGCCGGTGCGCGATGCCGTCCTGAGCTGGGCGACCGATTGGCGCGGCCTGTCCAAGGACATGGGCGAGTGGGCGTTTTATGCGCTGGTTGCGCTGATTGTTCTGACGCTGTGGCAAAAGCTGCTGCCCTATAAACCGTGGCGCAAGCTGCACCGGGTCATGCCCGCGATCTACCTGGCGTTGGTGTTCCACGCAGTCATGCTGACCCCGCTGACCCTGTGGGCTGCGCCGATGGGGCAGGTGCTGGCCGTACTGCTGGTCGCGGGCAGCGGCGCGGCGCTGTGGTCGCTGCTGGGCAGGATCGGCCAGTCCCGCCAGTACATGGCCCGGATCGAAAGCGTGCAATTGATGGGCCAGCGGCCGGGCACCGACCCGCTGGAGGTGCTGTGCACCCTGCCCGAACACTGGCCTGGGCACCAGGCGGGGCAGTTTGTCTTCGCCCAGTTCGATGGTGCCGAAGGCCACCACCCCTTCACCATCGCCAGCGCCCCCGGGGCGTGTGGCAAGGCGGCCGATGGGGCGCAAAGGGTGCGGCTGGTCATCAAGCCCCTGGGCGACTACACCGGGCAGCTTCACCGGCAATTGCAGGCGGGGCAGGCGCTACGGATCGAAGGCCCGTACGGACACTTCCACGGCCAGGGGGCGCAAGAGCGCCAGCAGGTGTGGATTGCCGGCGGCGTGGGCATCACGCCCTTCATCGCCTTCCTGGAGGCGCGGCAAGGCGATGCTGCCGACCCCAATGCAGCCCCTGCGGTGCTGCACTACTGCACCCGCGATGCCGCCCAGGATGGGGTGCTGCCGCGCATTCGCGCTTTGGTGGCCAATGCCATCCCGCCCGTGGAGCTGGTTGTCCATGATGCGGCCAGAAAGCAGTTCCTGTGCCCGGAGGATTTGCTGCGCCACGGCAAGGCCCTGGACATCTGGTTGTGCGGCCCGGCCGGGCTGGGGCAGGCGGTGCGCAGCCAAGCCCGGGGTGAACCGGGCTGGCGCCTTCATCAGGAAGCGTTTCAGATGCGGTGAGTGCAATTTTTGATAGCTTCTACCGCGTGAGATACAACAGTTTTGATACTAAAACTATCTGAAATCATTTATCTTCCTGCGGAAGAAGCTATCTTTTCTCAGTGCAGCGTAGGCGTGCCCGGCAAGGCGGGCGGCTGGATGCGGAAAAATCCCGTGCCGGCGCTGCCCCGGCCAATTTCCTCCTCGGTGGCTTCGCGGACGGCCTCGATCTTCAGCCGGATGCGCAGCGCGATCCCGGCCAGTGGGTGGTTGCCATCCAGCACCACATGCGCGGGGTAGATTTCCGTGACGGTGTAGAGCAGCTCAACCGGGGCCTCCGGGCAGGCGCCTGCCGGCAGGGCCTGTCCGTCGAACGTCATGCCTTCCTCCAGCGTGTCGGGGAAGGCGGCGCGGGGGGCCAGGAATACCTGCTGCTCGTCATAGTCGCCAAAGGCGTCTTCCGGCTCCAGGTGCAATTGCAGCGTATCGCCGACGGCGTGCCCCTGCAGCGCCTGGTCGATGCGGGCAAGCAGATCGTCGCCGCCGACCAGAAACTCTACCGGAGTGTCGAGCACATCCAGTTCCTCGCCCAGCGTGTCCTGGAGGATCCAGGTCAGGGCGACAACACATTGTTCGGTGACGTGCATGGCAGGCGCATCCTTTGCAAATCGGTGAAAAAAGGGGGCGATTGTAGGGGAGCCGTAGGACAATCGTGCCACTTTGGCGCTTTTGCCTTATTAAAAACAAGAGCTGTCAGCGCTTTGTACATCAGCATTACCGCTATTTTCATCTGATAAACCATGGACACACGTAGCCCCTTGACCCTGCTGGGCGGACTCTCTGCAGCGCAATTCATGCGCACCTACTGGCACAAAAAGCCCCTGCTGGTGCGTCAGGCCATCCCCGGATTCAAGCCGCTGCTCAACCGCGCCGAACTGCTCGACCTGGCCGGGCAGGATGGCGTGGAGTCGCGCCTCGTGCGCCAGTTGGGTGGCGGGCAGTGGAGCCTGGCGCATGGACCGTTTGCGCGTCGGCGCCTGCCTGGCTTGAAAGAACCGGGCTGGACGGTGCTGGTGCAAGGTGTCGATTTGCATGTGCAGGCCGCACACGAGCTGGTGCAGCCGTTTCGCTTCATTCCCGATGCGCGGCTGGACGACCTGATGATCAGCTTCGCCACCGACCAGGGCGGTGTCGGCCCGCACTTCGACAACTACGACGTTTTCCTGCTGCAAGCCCATGGCAAGCGCCGCTGGCGCATCGGGCGGCAGAAGAATCTGAGCCTGCAGCCGGACGTACCTCTGAAAATCCTCACCCACTTCGAGCCGGAGGAGGAGTACGTGCTGGAGCCGGGGGACATGCTCTACCTGCCGCCGATGTGGGCGCACGACGGCATTGCCGAAGGCGAGTGCATGACGTACTCCGTCGGCTTTCGCTCGCCCAAGCAGGACGAGCTGGCCCGCGAGCTGTTTCTGCGCCTGTCCGATGCGCCGGACGAGCAGCCCAGGGAAGTTGTCTACAAAGACCCCAGGCAGAGCGCAGTAGCCCGGCCCGGTGAAATCCCCACGGCCCTGCTCGACTTTGCCCGCAAGGCGATTGAAAAAGCCCTGGCCGAACCCCTGGCGCTGGAGCGGGCATTGGGCGAGACCCTGAGCGATCCCAAGCCCGGCGTCTGGTTCGAACCGGCCCAGGATTTCGGCTTAATCGAGAGCGTGCGCCTGAACCAGCGTACGCGCATGTTGTACGACGCCCGGCACATCTTCATCAATGGCGAGAGCTATCTGGCCGAAGGCCGCGACGCCGAACTGATGCGGCAGTTGGCCGATACCCGGCGCCTTTCCCTGCAGGAAGTGCAGCAGCTCAGCGACGATGCGCTGGAACTGCTCTCTTCCTGGGTGGATGCAGGCTGGGCGCACAGCGAAGCGCAATAAACGCAGCGACAGGGGGAAATAATTTCAAAATTGTGTAAACCATCCCCCCATGCCTGGCGTTAAGGGATACAGATTCAGTTGTGTTAAATCAAATATCGGCTAGAGTAAGCCTCGGTTTCTCACTGAACTAGCGTTTCGCTCTATTGACAACAATCCCTTGAGAGAGGTGTTTTCCATGAAAAAGTCTGTTCTTCTCGCTTCCATCATCGCTGCTGCTGCCTTGGCCGCTTGCGGTCAAAAAGAAGAAGTGGCCGCTCCTGCTGCGCCCGCCACCGAACAAGCTGCTCCTGCCGAAGCCGCACAAGATGCTGCCGCTGAAGCCGTAGATGCCGCCAAAGAAACGGCTGACCAGGCTGTCGAAGCTGCTAGCAATGCCGCCGAAGCCGCTGGTGAAAAAGTCGACGCAGCTGTTGATGCTGCCAAGGATGCTGCAGCAGACGCTGCCGACAAGGCTGAAGCTGCTGGCGATGCCGCCAAGGAAGCCCTGGACAACGCCGCCGACGCTGCCAAGGCTGCTGCTGACGCTGCCGCCCAGGCTGCTACCGACGCAGCCAAATAATGCTTTCGCCCCCGCCAAGGGGACAAAATCCAATAAAAAACCCTGCCAATGCCCTTGGCAGGGTTTTTTATTCGCGCAGCAAGGCTGCGCGGAGCTTATTACTTCATGTCGTCGGCCAGAACACGCACGATTCGCTGAGCGGCCTGCGCGGCTTCCGGCTGGCCTTGGGCATTAAGCACCAGCACCTGGCTGGATTGGCCTTCGCTGCGCACGGCAATCTGGTATTGGTTGGGTTGGCTCTCGGCCTTTTTCTTGCTGCCGAACTTACGGCTGAACCAGCCCTGCTTCTCTTTGGCCGATTGCGGCTGGTTGGGGGCTACATAACGCACGTAGTACAGACCTTTGCTGCGGTCGCGGTCTTCCACCGTGAAGCCGGTGCGATCCAGGGCCACGCCCACCAGGCGCCAGGCGCGGTCGAACGGCTCCTGCACGGCCAGCGCCGGCGCATCGCCGATGGTGATGATCTGCACGGCCTGAGGGGTGCTGCCTTGGGCCGCGGCAGAGGCAACCAAGGCCTTGGATTGTTCTTCGCTGGTGCCCAGTTTGATCATCAGGCGGCGCAGGAATTCGGTCTCCAGTTCCGGGTCGGCGGCACGCGGCTGCCAGATGGTGGAGTCCTTTTGGCTGGAGGCGTAGACCTCTTCCATCCCCCGGTGGGTGATGAAGATCTCGGTCTTGCCGTCGGCGCGGCGCTCCAGTCGGGTGCGGAACTTGTCGCGTTCGCTGGTCGAGTAGAGTGAATCGAACACCTTGCCCAGAGTCTTGCGGATCACGTCCTGGGGCAGCTTGGCGCGGTTTTCCGCCCAGTCGGTTTCCAGAATGCCCAGGTCGGGTTTTTCCTGCTCCAGGTTGAAACCGTGGTCAAGCCAGAACTCCCGGGCCGGTTCCCACAATTGCTCGACCGGGCGATCGACCAGCAGCCAGCGTTTGTCCCCTTCGCGCAGGATTTGCACGTCGCCCACTTGCAGGGGGGCGGCACGCTCCACGGCGGGCACCTGGTTTTGCCCCGCTTGCAGCGCCAGGGCAGAAACCGACTTGTCTTGTGTGGTGGTGTAGCGCGTGTCTTTGGAGAGCTGGGTCAAATCCGGCGGGACTTCCAGCGTGCTGGCTTTCTTGGCGCTTTTGTAATCGATCTTGTCTTCCTGAATGACGGAGCAGGCCGATAAAGCCACGGCCAGGCCAATCACGCCAGCACGGGCAAGGGGGTGTTGCACTTTCACGCGAAATTCCTTGGGTAATGTCCTGAAGGGAGCGCCACTTTAATCAAAAAACGGCAAGGCGCGAGTTTAGAGCAAGCCGGCGCCCTGCAAAGCAGCTTCCACCAGGGAATGGTTCTGGGCGGTAAACGGCGTCAGCGGCAGGCGCATGGTATTGCCGCAGTGGCCCATGCGGGCGACGGCCCATTTCACGGGGATGGGGTTGGATTCGACAAACAGGCTGCGGTGTACCGGCATCAGGCGGCGCTGGATGGCCATGGCGGTATCCCGGTCGCCGGCGATGGCGGCCTTGCACAGTTCGCTCATCAGCCGGGGGGCGACGTTGGCGGTGACGGAGATATTGCCGTGGCCGCCGCACAGCATCAGGGCCACGGCGGTCGGATCGTCGCCGGAATACACGCCGAAGCCTGCGGGAACTTCGCGGATCAGCCACTGGGCGCGGTCGATGTTGCCCGTCGCTTCCTTGACGCCGATGATGCTGTCGATCTGCGCCAGGCGCAGCACAGTTTCGGGCTGCATGTCCGCCACGGTACGTCCGGGAACGTTGTACAGCACGATGGGCAGGTCGCCGGCGGCCTCGGCAATGGCCTTGTAGTGCTGGTAGATGCCTTCCTGCGTAGGCTTGTTGTAGTAAGGCACGACCTGCAGCTGGCTGTCGGCACCGACTTTTTTGGCGTACTGCGCCAGCGCAATGGCTTCGCGCGTGCTGTTGCCGCCGCAGCCGGCCATGATTGGCACGCGTCCGGCAGCCTGCTCCACGGCAACGCGGATGATTTCGCAATGTTCCTCGACCGCGACGGTGGGCGATTCGCCGGTGGTGCCGACCACGCCGATGCAGTCCGTGCCTTCGGCGATATGCCAGTCGATGAGCTTGCGCAGCGCAGGGTAATCGACGCTGCCATCTTCAAGCATGGGGGTAATCAGGGCAACGATACTGCCTTGCAGGGCAACGGTGGGAGTGCTCATAAACGGTTCTGCGCTTCAGGAAAAGAGACCAAAGGACATTAAAACGTCCATTTTAACGATCTGGATGGGGATGTTTTTTCGTCATTTTTTGTCGTAAACGGTAAATTGCTATTTAATCTGACGAAAAAAATGGTCAAAACGTCAGGTTGGTGACAGTGGCCGCGCCTGGGGGGACGAGGTATCGGCGGATGGGCGAATGGCGGCAATGCGCTGAACGATGCGCTGCGCTCCCGGGGTAGGAATCAGCCCGTGCTCGTAGGCCACGATGTGCCAGCCGTGGCACAACTGCAGCAGCTCACCGGGCTGGAGCAGGAATGCGGGCCGTGCCGGATGCCCGTAGGCGGCATTGCCGTGGGCGAAGGTTTCGTACAGCAGTACCCCGCCCGGGGCAACGCAGGCCCGCAGCTGCGGCCAGTGCGCCCGCCACAGGTAGTTGGTGACGATGACGGCGTCGAACTCCCGCCCTGCCAGGGGCCAGGAAGCAGCCTCCAGATCGGCGCAGATCAGTTCGCCGGTTCCGTGCAAGGGCGCCAGCGCAGCAGCATCTTGGTCCACGCCCGTCATCCGGTGCCCCAATGCGGCGAAGTGGCGCAGGTGGCGCCCCGTCCCGCAGGCCAGATCCAGCACCTGGCTCTGGGGGGCGAGCAGATGCTGCCAGCGCAGCAGCCATTCGGAAGCTTGGGTCGGATTGGCCATGCTGCGATATCGACGGTTACAACGGTTGTGCAGCCGGGGCCGGACGCAGGCGGTCGGCTGCTGCGGCGACGATGCCGACAACCAGTACCGGCAGCAGCCAGCCCAGCCCCATGGCGGCGCCGGGCAGGGTCAGCAGGGAGGGAGGAATGAGGGCTTGCAGATCGGCCGCTTTCAAGCCATCGACCAGGCCGAAGAGCAGCGCCACCAGCAGCACCGGGACGAATACCCTGCGCGGGCTGCGCCACAGACGGCTTATCAGGTTCAGCGTCACCAGCGCGATGGCCACCGGGTAGGTGGTGTAGAGCGCGGGTACGGCGATGGCGATGAGCTGCGTCAGCCCCAGGTTCGCGGCGCCCAGGGAGAAGATGCTCACGACGGTGACCACCGTGCGGTACGACAGCGGCAGCAATTGGCTGAAATACACGCCACAGGCGCTGACCAGGCCGACGCCGGTGGTCAGGCAGGCCAGCAAAATCACCGTGGCCAGCAGCCACAGGCCGGGGGCGCCGAAGGTGTGCTCCACATAGCTGGTCAGCACTTGCACGCCCGTGCTGGCGTCAGGGGCCAGGTGGGCATTGTGTGCTCCCAGGTAGACCAGCGAGATGTAAACCAGACCCAGTCCCAGGGCGGCAATCACGCCCGCAGCGATGGCGTAGCGGGTGTGCAGTCGCGGGTCCTGGATGCCCTGGCTTTTGATGGCATTGACGATGACCACGCCGAACACCAGGGCGCCCAGCGCATCCATGGTCTGGTAGCCCTGCAGGAAGCCCTCGGCCAGAGGGTGCTGCACATAGTTGCCGGTGGTGGCCGTGAGCGTGCCTGCCGGCAGGAAAAAGGCCGTGCCGCCCAGAATGGCCAGTGCCAGGATCAGCGCCGGGGTGATGATTTTGCCGATGTTGTCCATCAGCTTGCCCGGGTAAAGCGACAGCATCAGCACCAACGCGAAGTAGATGCTGGTGAAGATGAGCAGATTGGCAGGAGTGTCCCCGACGAAGGGCGCAGCCCCCATGGCAAACGAGACCGTGGCAGTGCGCGGTGTGGCGAACAGCGGGCCAATGCTCAGGTACACCGCCACGCCCAGGGCGATGCCCGCGGCCTTGCCCAGGGGGGCTGTGAGCGCAGGCATGCCGCCGCCGACGCGGGCCAGGGCAACGACCGTGAGCAGCGGCAGCCCCACGCCGGTGAGCAGAAAGCCCAGTGCTGCCGACCAGAGCTGGGCGCCCGAGGACAGGCCGACCATCGGGGGGAAGAT
>Ga0206117_101313_pt1 | contig 13287 bp, 10 predicted proteins | sample 3A5Ametagenome_FD_177997 | JGI IMG/M metagenome (GOLD analysis project Ga0206117, IMG submission 177997) | Enriched microbial communities from leaf-cutter ant dump, University of Wisconsin, Madison, United States - 3A5A | ecosystem: Environmental > Terrestrial > Nest > Insects nest > Nest dump... | reverse complement strand
CGATCAGCCGCGGGCTGAGCGACACCGCTTCCCGCAGCCGGGAGGTGGCGAGATAGCCCATCTCCAGCAGGAACAGGCAGAGCACGCCGTCCCACGGTGCGATGAACAGGCCGTGCAGGCTTTGCAGTCCGGGCTTGCCGATGACCAGCCCGACCAGCAGCGACCCGGCCAGCAGCAGGACCGAGCCGTTGAAGGCGGCCTCGCGGATGGCGCCCCTGATCGAGCCGCCGGTCCCGCTGCCGCTGCCGAGCGGGACCGACAGGCTGGCGCCGCCGCCGCCCGCCGCCACGCCGGACACCATGCCGGCGGCGCCCGCCAGCAGCAGGCCGCTGACGATGGCCGGGCCTTCCATGATCGCCAGTGCCGCGACCATGTGGCCGCCGAAGGTGATGCCCTGGCTTTCCAGCAGCTTGGTGGCGGTGACGAAGGTGACGAGGCTGACCGAGCCGTAATGGGCGGCGATGGCGGCCGCATTGACCTGGTCCAGACCGACCGCCGAGCGCAGCAGCCCGAAGCCGAGGACCGGCATCAGCAGGCTGAGCAGGCCGGCGGTCAGCAGCAGCGGCAACACCGCGCCGACATCGGCGCCCGCCAGCGCCACGCCGCCCTTCAGGCCGATGGCGACCAGCAGATAGGCGGCGAGCGCCTTGCCGAAGCCCTCCGGGAACGGAATGCGCGCCCCGGCAAGCGCGATGGCGGCACCGAGGCCGAAGAACAGAATCGGTGCCGACAGCAGCGTGTCCATGATGGATCTTCCCTCGTTTCGATCGTCTGCACGGGTCTTGCCGCACTGCGGCAACCCATGGCAGGGACGCTAACGGGGTACGGTTCTCATGGGAAATTGATAGTTTTCAGCGTATCCATTGATTTTCTCAATGGGCGGAGCGGGCCTCAGGCCAGCAGATCGTCCTGCCGGTTGCGCCGCATCCACAGGGCGGCGTAGCTGCACAGCGGGACGATCTTCAGCCCCTCGGTGCGGGCGGTCGCCACCACCCCTTCCATCAGGCGGCCGGCGGCCCCGGTGCCGCGCAGCGAGGGTGGGGCCTCGACATAGGAAATCACCAGGGTCTGGCCGTTGCGGCGGTAGTTGGCGAACACCGTCTGGGTGCCGACCGCCAGTTCGAACCGGTTCATCGCGCGGTTGTCGGTGACCGCCTGTCCCATGCCTTGCTCTCCGTCTGCTGTGGGGCTTGCTCCCTTCAACAGATGGGAGGCGGAGAAGACGCCGGAAGACCTCTTTTTCGCGGCTTCTTTTTACTCGCCTTGCCAGCCGCAGGCGGACAGCGCGTCCCGCATATGCTCCGGCGCCGGGGCGACGGCGCTGACGGGGGCGTACTCGAAGGCCATGCGGAAGGCGACGGAGCGGGCCAGCAGGTGCAGGGTGCCGGGCGGCCGGCGCTCCGGACCATAGAAGGGCTCGCCCACCAGCGGGCAGCCGATGGCGGCGCAATGGACGCGGATCTGGTGGGTGCGCCCGGTGCGCGGGTGAAGCTCCAGCCAGGAGCGGCCGTCGCCGGTGCCGAGAACCCGGTAGTCGGTGACCGCCGGCTGGCCGGACGGGTCGGGCAGGATGGTCCAGGAGGAGCGGCCGAAGCCGGCAAGGGATCCCGCAGGGGATTTGGGTTCGATCCGCTTCAGCAGGGGAAGGTCGATCACGCCGGCCTCGGCCTCCGGGATGCCCTCGGCCACCGCCCAATAGGTCTTTTCCACATGGCCGGCGGCGAACATCTGGCCCAGCCGCTTCAGCGCCCAGGGCGTGCGGCCCAGGATCAGGCAGCCGGCGGTGTCGCGGTCGAGCCGGTGGGCGAGCTTCGGCGGCTCCCCGTCCGGCTCCGCCAAGTAGGGCAGGTACAGTTCCAGATGGTCGGTGATGCGCCCGGCCTTGTGGACGGCCAAGCCGGCCGGCTTGTCGATGACCAGGCACAGCTCGTCCCGGTGCAGCACGCGGGCGCGCAGTTCCTGCGCAGTGAGCGAGCCGGGAGCGGTCTGCTCCTGAGTCGGGGGAGTCGGGGTAAGCGAGTCGGGGATCATGGCCGGCACCATGAGCGCGGACGCCCCCTTCGTGCAAGTATTCGCAATAAAACGTCATACGGAAAGTCTGTTTATAAAGCCATGGCGGCGTACAGGCAGCGGCACGGTGTCGCGCCGGTGGAAACCGCCGCTTTTTCAAGCGGTCCAGCCTATGAGAAAGGTTTGGTGCCGGCCTGGACCTAACGGATAAAGATCGGCTTGATTGAGGAGTTTCAGCCGGTTTTCATTTGATTTCGGCCTCTAGGACTAGCCTTTTGCCCGGTCTCGGAAGGTTTGTTGCGCAGTGACGGAAGGCGTGGCAGAAAGCCGGAACCACGGTCGTGCTTCCGCAGGCTTCGCTTGCGGTCGGGTGCCGCCGTGGAACCATGGATTTGACTTCGCCTCAACCACAAGAGACGTCCAATGCGGAAACCCGTGCGCAAGGTGGTGTTCCCGGTCGCCGGTCTCGGCACGCGCTTCCTGCCGGCCACCAAGGCCATCCCGAAAGAGATGCTGCCGCTGGTCGACCGCCCCCTGCTGCAGCACGCCGTCGAAGAGGCGCGCGCCGCCGGCATCGAGGATTTCGTTTTCGTCACCGGCCGCTCCAAGCGCGCCATCGAAGACCATTTCGACGCCGACACCGAACTGAACCGCACGCTTGAAGAGCGCGGCAAGATGGACGCGCTGGAAGAGGTCCGCCACAGCGAGATCGCGCCCGGCCGCTGCTTCTACACCCGCCAGCAGGTTCCGCTGGGCCTCGGCCACGCCGTGTGGTGCGCCCGCGCCCTGATCGGCAACGACCCGTTCGCCATCGTGCTGCCCGACGATTTCGTCCAGGGCAAGACCCCTTGCCTGAAGCAGATGGTCGAGGCGTACGAGGAGGTCGGCGGCAACGTCGTCGCCGTCGTCGACGTTCCGCGCGAAAAGACCAGCAGCTACGGCATCCTGGACGTCGAGAAGGACGACGGCCGTCTGGCCACCGTCCGCGGCCTCGTCGAGAAGCCCAAGCCGGAAGACGCGCCGTCGACCCTGTCGATCATCGGCCGCTACATCCTGCAGCCGGAAATCTTCGACCATCTGGAAAAGCAGCAGCGCGGCGCCGGCAACGAAATCCAGCTGACCGACGCCATGGCCAACCTGATCGGCAACCAGCCGTTCCATGGCCTGCGCTTCGAAGGCACCCGCTACGACTGCGGCGACAAGGTCGGCTTCATCGAGGCGACGCTCGCCCACGCGCTGAACCGGCCGGACATGGCCGACAAGGTGCGCGCCATGCTGCGCAAATATTGCTGACCGACGGGCAGCACGCCTGACGCGGCACCCGCCCCCGTCCCCTGATCCGGACGGGGGCGGGCGCATGCGTTTGGACTGCATTTTAAGAAGAGCCGGCCAGAGTCGAAAAGGCCGGCCGTGAGGAACGCCGCGCGGCGAAGAGCCGCCAGGGCATCCCGAAACATACAGGTTTTCCTTTTTTCAAGGACATGAGGGGGACGCGATGCGCATTGCGATGATCGGCACGGGCTATGTCGGCCTGGTCTCCGGCGCCTGCTTTTCCGAATTCGGCGTGCACGTCACCTGCGTCGACAAGGACGCCGGCAAGATCGAGCGGCTGAAGAACGGCGAGATTCCGATCTACGAGCCCGGCCTGGACGACCTTGTCGCCCGCAACGTCGCCGCCGGCCGCCTGTCCTTCACCATGGATTTGAAGGAGGCGATGCAGGGCGTCGACGCCGTGTTCATCGCGGTCGGCACCCCGTCGCGCCGCGGCGACGGCCATGCCGACCTTTCCTACGTCTATGGCGCCGCCGAGGAGATCGCCCAGCATCTCGACCACTACACGGTGGTGGTGACGAAATCGACGGTCCCGGTCGGCACCGGCCGCGAGGTCGAGGCGATCATCCGCCGCGTCCGCCCCGAGGCCGAGTTCGACGTCGCCTCCAACCCCGAATTCCTGCGCGAAGGCTCGGCCATCGGCGACTTCATGCGGCCCGACCGCGTCGTCATCGGCGCCACCTCCGACCGTGCGGGCGAGGTGATGCGCCGGCTCTACCGGCCGCTCTACCTGATCGAGACGCCGATCGTCGTGACCTCGCTGGAGACGGCGGAGCTGACCAAATACGCCGCCAACACCTTCCTGGCCGCCAAGATCACCTTCATCAACGAGATCGCCGATCTCTGCGAGAAGGTCGGCGCCAACGTGCATGACGTGGCGCGCGGCATCGGGCTGGACGGCCGCATCGGAAAGAAGTTCCTGCACCCCGGTCCGGGTTACGGCGGCTCCTGCTTCCCGAAGGACACGCTGGCGCTGGTCCGCACCGCCCAGCAGGTCGGCAGCCCGCTGCGCATCATCGAGACGGTGGTGGACATCAACGACAAGCGCAAGAAGCAGATGGCCGAGCGCATCGTCGCCGCCTGCGGCGGGTCGGTGGACGGCAAGACCGTCGCGGTGCTGGGCGTCGCCTTCAAGCCGAACACCGATGACATGCGCGACAGCCCGTCGCTGGACATCGTCCCGGCGCTCCAGGCGGCGGGCGCCCATGTGCGCGCCTTCGATCCCGCGGCGATGCACGAGGCTGAAAAGCTGCTTCCCGGCGTGGAATGGGCGAAGGATGCCTACGGCACCTTGGAAGGGGCCGATTGCGTCGCTATTCTCACGGAGTGGAACGAATTCCGTGCGCTCGACCTGCGTCGGGTGAAGTCGATGCTGAAGCGGCCGGTGATGATCGATCTGCGCAACATCTACAACCCCGACGACATGGCGAAGGCCGGCTTCACCTATACCTCCATCGGCCGGCCGTCGCCGGCCGGCGGGATGGACCGTGGCTGACGGTCCAAAGACGGCGTCCAACAGAGGACTAACGAGACGATGAGCGAAGCCCATACCTTCCACCCCACGGTGCTGCGCGAGTACGACATCCGCGGCATCGTCGGCAAGACGCTGACCCCGGCGGACGCCCGCGCGGTCGGCCGCTCCTTCGGCACCGTGGTGGTGCGCAAGGGCGGCAAGACGGTCTGCGTCGGCTATGACGGCCGTCTGTCCTCGCCGGAACTGGAGGAGGCGCTGGTCGAGGGGCTGGTTTCCACCGGCCTGCACGTCCTGCGCATCGGGCTCGGCCCCACGCCGATGCTGTATTTCGCCACCCGCGACCGCGAGGCGGCGGCCGGCATCATGATCACCGGCTCGCACAACCCGCCGGACTACAACGGCATCAAGATGATGCTGGGCAAGGGGCCGGTCTATGGCCAGCAGATCCTGGAACTCGGCACCATGGCGGCCAAGGCCGACTGGGAGCAGGGCCAGGGCTCGTCGGAGAAGATCGACGTCCAGGACGAGTATGTCGCCCGCCTGCTGAAGGACTATGACGGCACGCGCGACCTGAAGATCGCCTGGGACGCCGGCAACGGCGCGTCGGGCGAGATCCTGCGCCGCCTGACCGCCAAGCTGCCGGGCACCCATGTCCTGCTGTTCGACGACATCGACGGCAACTTCCCCAACCACCATCCGGACCCGACGGTCGAGGCCAATCTGGTCGACCTGAAGAAGGCGGTGGCGGAGCATGGCTGCGACATCGGCATCGGCTTCGACGGCGACGGCGACCGCATCGGCGCCATCGACCACAAGGGCCGCGTGGTGTGGGGCGACCAGCTGGTCGCGCTCTATGCCGCCGACGTGCTGAAGAGCCATCCGGGCGCCACCATCATCGCCGACGTCAAGGCCAGCCAAGCCCTGTTCGACGAGATCGCCAAGCATGGCGGCAACCCGCTGATGTGGAAGACCGGCCACTCGCTCCTGAAGGCCAAGATGGCCGAGACCGGGTCGCCGCTGGCCGGCGAGATGTCGGGCCATATCTTCTTCGCCGACAAGTGGTACGGCTTCGACGACGCGCTGTACTGCGGCGTCCGCCTCGTCGGGCTGGTCAGCAAGCTGAACACCACGCTGGCGGCCCTGCGTGACGGCCTGCCGGACATGGTCAACACGCCGGAGACCCGCTTCCAGATCGACGAGGAACGCAAGTTCGCTGTGGTCGAGGAGGTCAAGGGCCGCGTCAAGGCGTCGGGCGCCAAGGTCAACGACATCGACGGCGTCCGGGTGACGACCGACGACGGCTGGTGGCTGCTGCGCGCGTCCAACACCCAGGACGTGCTGGTGGCCCGCGCCGAGTCCTACAGCACGGAAGGGCTGGAGCGACTGAAGGGCGCGCTGATCGAGCAGCTGGTGGCCTCCGGGCTGGCGGCACCGTCCTTCGAGGGCGGCGGGGCGCACTGATCTGAGCGGTTGGAGAAAGGCGCCGTCGGCTGACGGCGCCTTTCTCCGTTTTACCTGAAACTCGCCAGATGCCGCCGGAACCGCGCCAGGCTCCAGGCGAAGAACAAAGCACCGATACCGGCCGTCGCGGCGAAGCGCGGCCACACCACGTCGAACCCCGCCCCGCGGAACAGGATGGCCTGGGCGAAGGCGACGAAATGGGTCGAGGGTGACAGCTGCATCGCCAGCTGCAACCACTCCGGCTCGCTTTCCAGCGGGGTGAAGCCGCCGGACAGCATGTTCATCGGCAGCACGATCAGGATGAACAGCAGCCCCAGCTGCGGCATCGAGCGCGCCACCGTGCCGAGGAAGATGCCGAGCGCCGTGGCGAAGAACAGGTAGAGCGCCGTTCCGGCCAGGAACAGCGGGACCGAGCCGGCCAGCGGCACCGACAGCAACCCGCGCAGCACGGCATAGAGCGCCACCAGCGTCAGGCCCAGGATCACCGCGCCATTCGCCAGCACCTTGGCGGCCATGATCTCGGCCGGGCGGACCGGCATCACCAGAAGATGCTCCAGTGTGCCGTGCTCGCGCTCGCGGATCAGGGCGGCGCCGGCCAGCAGCACCGCCAGCATTGTGACGTTGCTGACCACCGACATGGTGCCGGTGAACCATTTGGTGTCGAGCGCCTCGTTGTAGGCGACGCGGACTTGCAGGCTGACCGGGGCGGCGCTGCCGTCAGCCTCGCGGCGGACGAAGCGGCCGACCTCGTCGTCGACGATGCCCTGGATGGTGCCGGCGCCGATGCCGGCCTGCATCATCGCGGTGGCATCGATCAGCAGCTGGATCGCCGGGCTGCGGCCGGCCAGCACATCGGCCTGGAAGTTCGGTGGAATGTCGAGGACGAAGGTGTAGCGGGCGGCATCCATCGCCGGATCGACCTCGGCATGGCCGATCATCGCCGGGGCCTGGAACTCCGGCTTGTGGAAGCTGGAGGCCAGCCGCTGCGACAGGGTCGAGCGGTCCTCGTCGACGATGGCGATGGCGGCGTTGCGCAGCTCGTGCGAGATGCCGGTCGCCTGGCTGTAGACAGAAACGGTGAAGGAATAGACGACGAAGCCCAGCATGAAGACGTCGCGCAGCAGGCTGATCCATTCCTTGCGCGCCAGAGTCAGGCTGTTGCGGAGGAAGCGCGTCATCGCTCAGCGCTCCTGTTTCGGCAGGAAGGCGACGCCGAGCGCCAGGAAGACCGGGATGAAGGCGGCGGTCGCCAGGATGAAGGGGATGAGGTCGGGCAGGGCGAGGCCCTTGGTGAAGGCGCCCACCGACAATTTCAGGAAATGGGTGGTGGGGAACAGCGTGCCGAACAGCCACGCCCCGCCTTCCAGCGTCGCGACCGGTTGCAGCATGCCGGAGAACTGGGTGGCCGGCAGCATGGTGACGATGGCGGTGCCGAACACCGCCGCCGTCTGGGTCGCGGTGAAGACGGAGATCAGCAGTCCCAAGGCCGTCGTCGCCACCACATAGACCAGCCCGCCGAGCAGCAGCCCCAACAGGCTGCCCTTCACCGGCACGCCGAACAGGGTGACGGCCATCGCCACCATCAGCAGCAGGTTGAAGGCGGCCAGAGCGATGTAGGGCAGCTGCTTGCCCAGCAGGAACTCCAGCCGCGTCACCGGGGTGACGTAGAGGTTGGTGATCGAGCCCAGCTCCTTCTCCCGCACCACGCCGAGGGCGGCGAGGATGGCGGGGATGAAGACCAGCAGCAGGCCGATGGTGGCGGGGACCATGGCGTCGAGGCTGCGGAAGGCTTGGTTGTACCGGTAACGCATCTCCAGCGTCGCGGGGGCTGCCGGCAGGGTGACGCCGGAGGCGGTGGCGGCGTCCTGGATGAAGCGCTGGTGCAGGCCGGCGACATAGCCCTGGATGGTCTCGGCGCGGAAGGGCATGGCGCCGTCGATGCGCACCGCCACCTCCGGGATGCGGCCACGGCGCAGCTCGCGGCCGAAGCCTTCGGGGATCTCGATGGTCAGCGAGGCTTCGCCCCGTTGCAGGCGGAGCGCCAGATCGCGCGCGTCGATGGCGGGTGGGGTGGGGCGGAAGCTGCGCGAGCCGTCGAACTGTTCGATGTAGGCGCGGCTTTCGGGCGAGCGGTCGTGGTCGAGGACGGCGAAGGTCAGGTTCTCGACATCCATGGTGATGCCGAAGCCGAAGACCAGCATCAGCAGCACCGTCCCGAGCAGGGCGACGGTCAGGCGGACAGGATCGCGGCGCAGTTCGAGGGTTTCACGCCAGGCGTAGGCGAGCAGGCGACGGCGGGAATGTCCCCTCTCCCCCCTGGGGAGAGGGTTAGGGTGAGGGGGAGGCGCTGCGGCCCCTTTCCAAGAATCCTCGCTGTGCATCCCCCTCACCCCGACCCTCTCCCCGGGGGAGAGAGGGGGAGTTGGCGGGGTGTCGGGCTGAGCATCCCCCATAAACCCGATGAACGCATCGTCCAGGCTGTCGGCCTGCTGCTGCCGGCGCAGCTCGTCGGGCGGGCCGGCGGCGATGACGCGGCCGGCGTTCATGAAGGCCACCCGGTCGCAGCGTGCCGCCTCGTTCATGAAGTGGGTGGAGACGAAGATCGTCACTCCTTGCTCGCGCGACAAAGCGATCAGGTCGCGCCAGAACTGGTCGCGCGCCACCGGATCGACGCCGGAGGTCGGTTCGTCGAGGATCAGCAGTTCCGGCCCATGCAGGATGGCGACGGCCAGCGACAGCCGCTGCCGCACACCCAGGGGCAGCCGGTCGGCCACCGCGTCGATGTAGGGGGACAGGCTGAACCGCTCGACCAGCGCCGCCAGCCGGGTGTCGGCGTCGGGCAGGTCGAACAGGCGGGCGTGCAGGTCGAGGTTCTGGCGCACCGTCAGCTCGCCATAGAGCGAGAAGGCCTGCGCCATGTAGCCGACGCGGCGGCGGCTCTCCAGATCGCCGGCGTCCACCGGCCGGCCAAACAGCCGCGCCTCCCCGGCGCTGGCGGGCAAGAGGCCGGTCAGCATCTTCATCGTCGTGGTCTTGCCGCAGCCGTTGGATCCCAGAAAGCCGAAGATCTCGCCGCGGCCGATGCGGAAGCTGATGTCCGACACCGCGGTGAAATCGCCGAAGCGGCGGGTCAGGCCGATGGCCTCGATGGCGGGTTCGGCGCCGGCTGGCTCGGGCGGGCGGGGCGGAACGGTCAGGCGCCGGTGGCCGCGCTTGGCGTCCTCCGGCAGCAGGGCGACGAAGGCCTCCTCAAGATCGGCGGCGCCGGTGCGCGCCTTCAGCGCCGCGGCGGTGTCGTGGGCCAGCAGGCGGCCGGCGTTCATCATGACGACTTGGTCGAAGCGCTCCGCCTCGTCCATGTAGGAGGTGGCGACCAGCACGGTCATGCCGGGGCGGCCGGCGCGGATGCGGGCGATCAGATCCCAGAACTGCCGGCGGGAGAGCGGATCGACGCCGGTCGTCGGCTCGTCGAGGATCAGCAGGTCGGGGTCGTGCAGCAGGGCGCAGCACAGGCCGAGCTTCTGCTTCATGCCGCCCGACAGCTTGCCGGCCGGGCGGTCGGGGAAGGGGGCGAGGCCGGTGGAGTCCAGCAGGTCGGCGATGCGGCGCCGGCGCTCGGCGGCGTCGAGGCCGAAGAGGCGGCCGAAGAATTGCAGATTCTCGGCGACGCTGAGGTCTGCGTAGAGGTTGCGGCCGAGACCCTGCGGCATGTAGGCGATGCGCGGCTGGAGGGCGGCGCGGCCGCGCCGGTCGGCGACGTCGGTGCCGAGCACGCGGACGCTGCCCTGCTGGATCTTCTTCGCCGTGGAGATCAGGCCGAGCAGGGTCGATTTGCCGACGCCGTCGGGGCCGATGACGGCGACGCTGGTGCCGGGAGCGATGTCCAGCGAGGCGTCCGCCAGCGCCACCGTCCCGCCATAGCGGTGCCGCACGCCGGACAGCGAGACGGCGGGAGTCATGATTTCGACCACCGGTAGGGTTCCCCTCTCCCCCCCGGGGAGAGGGTTAGGGTGAGGGGGATGCGTGGGGTGGATCGGGGGGCGACTGAAGCGTGATCGGAGCGTGCAGCATTCTCGGCGAAGTCACGCAGTGCGTCCCCCTCACCCCGACCCTCTCCCCGGGGGGGAGAGGGGGAGTCCAGGGTGGAAGAGGGGGTCTTCTCCCGCGTCAGGGTCGACTCCAGCCAGTCGGGCCAGACCGCCTTGTCGTCCAGCTTCACATAGGCCATGCCGGTCAGGCCGGTCTTCACCCGCTCGATGTAGCGGGTCACCAGCGCTTCCGGCACCCGGGCCTTGACGCGGAACATCATGCGGTCGCGTTCGGACTTGGTCTCCACCTGTTTGGGCGTGAACTGGGCGCGCGGGGCGACGAAGGTCACGGCGGCGGGGATCGCGGTGTCGGGAACCGCGTCCAGCAGGATGCGGGCCTCGGCGCCGAGCGCGAGGTTCCCGGCCGTGTCGGTCGGCAGGAAGAAGGTCATGTACACGTTGGAGAGGTCCAGCAGAGTCGCCGCCTTGCCGCCGGCCGCCAGCACCTCGCCCGGTTCGGACAGGCGGTAGAGCACGCGCGACTTGCGCGGCGCCTTCAGCACGCCGTCGGCGACCAGATCGGCCAGCCGATCGACATCGCCGGCCGCGGCGGCGATGGCCTCCTCGGCGCTGGCGAGGTGGCTCTTGGCGGCCTCCAGGGCGGCGTCGGCGGTGCGGCGGCTGTTGCGGGCCTGATCGACCCGCTGTTCGGCGACATGGCCCTTGCCGAACAGGATCAGCGCCCGCTCCATCTCCTTGGCGGCGAAGTCGGCCTCGCTGACGCGCTGGGCGACCAATGCCACCGACTCCTCGCGGGCACGGCGGGTCTGGCGCAGCTGGGCCTCGGCGGAGCGCAGCTGCGCTTCGAGGTCGCGGGTGTCGAGCGTGGCGATGACGGCGCCGGCATCCACCAGATCGCCTTCCTCGACCGGGATGGTCAGGACGCGGGCGGCATATTTGGTGGCGATGTCGATCTCGTTCGCCTCGATCCGGCCATTGCCGGAGGCGAAGCCGGCCGGCAGGCGGTTGCCCTGCATCGCCCGCCAGCCATAGGCGGCTCCGGCGCCGAGGATCGCCAGCAGGGCGATGGCGATGAGGAGGCGCTTGATGCTCATGGCCGGGTTCCTTTCCCAGTGTCGAGCGCGCCCATCACACCGGCCAGGATGCGGTCGCGCGCCGCATCGTCTGGGGCGGCGTCGAGCGTGCGGCGGAGCGCCAGCAGCGCCTCGGCATAGCGGTTGTGCCAGTCGAGGCCGGCGGCGAGGTCGGCGGGGGCGAGGCGGGGGTGGCGGTCGGCCGGGGCGAGCGGGCAGGGAGTGGCGAGATCGACACGGTCGTCCAGCGCCGGCTGGGCGATGCGCTCCGCCGGCCAGCCCTTGTCGAGCAGGGCCTGGCGGATGGCGGCGCGGGCGGGCTCCTCGCCATGGACCAGGAACAGCCCGTGGCCGACGCCGTGGCGGGCCGCCACCCAGTCCAGCAGGGCGCTGCGGTCGGCATGGCCGGAATAGACGTCGATGGAGCGCACCCTGGCTTTCACCGCGATCTCCTCGCCATGGATGCGGACGCGGGGCGTGCCCTCCTGCAGCAGGCGGCCCAGCGTGCCGGGGGCCTGGTAGCCGACCAGCAGCACGGTGTCCTGCGGGCGCCACAGGCGGTTCTTCAGGTGATGGCGGATGCGGCCGGCGTCGCACATGCCGCTGGCCGCCATGACGATGGCGCCGCCGGAAATGCTGTTCAGGCGCTGGCTGTCGGGCACGCCGCGGACATGGTGGAAGTTGGCGCGGGCGAAGGGATCGCCGTCGGTCTCCAGATCGTCGAGATGGCGGCGGAAGACACCGGTCACCGCGTCGGCGAGGGGGGAGTCGAGGAAGACGTCCACCGCCGGCAGCTGGCCGCTGTCGAACAGGCGGTCGAGGTCGTAGAGCAGCTCCTGCGTCCGCTCCACCGCGAAGACCGGGATCAGCAGGACACCGCCGGCCGCGAGCGCTGTGGACACCTCGGCGCGCAGAACCGCCTGCCGCCCGGCCTCGTCGAGGTCGGTGCGCTCGCGGTCGCCGTAGGTGGTCTCCAGCACCATCCAGTCCGGCCGCTCCGGACCGTCGGCGTCGGCGTGGAAGCTCTTGCCGCCGGGGCCGAGGTCGCCGGAGAACAGGATGCGGGTGGGGTCGCCGGTGCCATTGGCGGCTTCGACCTCGATGGAGGCGGAGCCGAGGATGTGGCCGGCCTGCCAGAAGCGGGCGCGCAGGCCCGGCAGGATGTCGGTCCAGCGGTCATACTCGACGCGGCGCAGCCGGCGCAGGCTGCGGATGGCGTCGTCCTGGGTGTAGATCGCCTGGACTGGCGGACGGCCGCGCTGGCGGTTGCGGCGGTTCAGCCGTTCGACCTCTCCCTCCTGGATGTAGCCGCTGTCGGGCAGCATGTAGTCCAGCAGGTCCACCGTGCCGCCGGTGGCGTAAATCCGGCCGCGGAAGCCCAGCTTCGTCAGCTTGGGCAGCAGGCCGGAATGGTCGATGTGGGCGTGGGTCAGCAGGACGGCGCGGATCGAGGACGGATCGAAGGGGAAGGGGCGGTAGTTCAGCTCCCGGATCGTCTTGGTGCCCTGGAACATGCCGCAGTCGATCAGCACGTCGCCCGCGGGCGTGGACAGGCGGAAGCAGGAGCCGGTCACCGTTCCGGCGGCGCCATGGAAGGTCAGCGACAGGGACATGGGCGACAGGGACATGGGGTCGGCTCCTTGATCTGGTCCTTACTCCACCGCCACCCCGTTGTTCTCAGCAGCATGGGCCTGGGCGAAGGTGAAGTCGGCGTTGGTGCTGGCGTGGATGCGGTAGAGCGGCTCGCCCCGGCGCACGCGTTCGCCCACCTTGCGCAGCAGGTCGATGCCGGCCCCCTTGTCGGTGGGGGCGCCGGCCAGCCGGGCGATGCGGGCGAGGCGGTAGCAGTCGAGCGACGACACGGTCCCGTCGGCGGGCGAGGCGACCT
>Ga0206117_101312_pt1 | contig 13313 bp, 12 predicted proteins | sample 3A5Ametagenome_FD_177997 | JGI IMG/M metagenome (GOLD analysis project Ga0206117, IMG submission 177997) | Enriched microbial communities from leaf-cutter ant dump, University of Wisconsin, Madison, United States - 3A5A | ecosystem: Environmental > Terrestrial > Nest > Insects nest > Nest dump... | reverse complement strand
GGAGGCATCGGGAATGGGCGACAAGCCGAGGAACAGCGAGCCTGCCTGGCCGGACGAAGAACTTTCTCCGGCGGCCTTACCCGACAAGCGCTTGGCGCGCCGGCTGCGACGGTTGCTGGATCAAATGTCGGCCGCGCCCGGCCAGCCAGTTCCGGCGGCCTGCGGCGATTGGGCTGCAACAAAGGCGGCCTACCGCTTCTTTGACAATCCGCGCGTCACCGAGCATGGCGTGCTTGCCGGGCACCTCGCGGCGACTGCGGCACGCTGCGCGGCCAACGCGGGACCGATCCTCCTCCTGCAGGATACGACGGAGTTCATCTACAGCCGCGCGCAGCCGGGCAAGATCGGCTTCACCAAGACCGTCAATGGAGGGCGTTACAAGGCAGGGCAGCCCAGTGTCGTGACCCTATGCGGGATGCTGATGCATTCGAGCCTGGCGATCACCCTCTCGGGGACTCCCCTTGGCCTGACGGCGGTAAAGTTCTGGACGCGCACGAAGTTCAAGGGAACCTTCGCCCTCAAGCGGCAGGTGAATCCCACGCGAGTGCCGATCGAGACCAAGGAGAGCTACCGCTGGCTTGAAAACCTGCGCCAGTCCATCGCGCTTCTGGAAACACCAGAGCGTTGCGTGCATGTGGCCGATAGGGAAAGCGATATCTACGAACTCTTTTGCCTGGCTCAGGACCTCGGCACCCGCTTCCTGGTACGGGTGCAGACCGATCGGCTGGCCGAGACGACGCCCGAGACGACGCCGCGGAATGAAGCCCATCGCGTCTTCGCCCAACTTGCGGCAGTTCCCTGGTCCGGCCACCATCGCGTAGCGGTCGGCGGCAACGAGGACGAAACGGCTAGCCTGCAGGTCAAGTTCGCCGCGATCAAAACATTGCCGCCCATCGGCAAGCAGAAACGGTACAACCCCCAGGTCCTCACCTATATCCACGCTCTCGAAACCGACCCGCCGTCCGATCGCGAGCCGATCGAGTGGAAACTGGTGACCAACCTGCCGGTGGACGATGTCAACGCGGCGATTGAGAAGCTCGGCTGGTACGCATTGCGCTGGAAAGCCGAGATCTTCCACAAGGTCATGAAATCGGGCTGCCGTGCCGAGGCGTCGCGGCTCGAAACCGCTGAGCGATTGGCCAAGTTCCTCGCCTTGGTCGCGGTTATCAGCTGGCGGATATTCTTCCTCACCATGTCGGCGCGCGCCAAGCCTGATGCTCCTCCTGAGACGATCTTTACGGCTGCCGAGATCAACGTGCTCGACCAGATCGACGCGTCGCGGTCAAGGCCACGCCTGCAACGACGAACACTCGACGCCTACCTGCTGCAGATCGCGATGCTCGGCGGCTATCTCGCCCGCAACCACGATCCGCCTCCCGGCAATATGGTTGTCTGGCGCGGCATGACTCGCCTGCACGACATCGGCCTCGGATTCTCTATCGGGGCAAGCCGACGATGTGGGTAATTGAAAGCTTCACCGGACGCTTACGTTCATCAGTGCTCAAGAGACGATGATACCTGGGATAAAGTACACCCTAAAGGATGGTGCGTAGAGGAAAAATAGTGTCGATTTTTGAGCAAACGTGCCTTTAAAAAGGGCTATACTGAAGCCGATTTTTACGGCACCACTTTTAGAGTGCCGCTGTCACTCCAAAGCGTCCCTGAAGGCAGGCCAGCCGGGCTGGCCTTTAGGCCGGAAATGATCATGTTGCCATTGTCTGCCAGTATGATCCGGACGGCGCCGGCATCACCCGAACCCGAGCCTGGGCCGGGAGTGATGACGACGTCGCCGCCCTTTTGATCAGTGCCCCCGATGCCCCCCGAAACATTGACTGCTCCTGCAAGGCCCGTGGTCGACGAGCCGCCCGTAATAGACACGTCGCCGCCCACGCCAATCACGCCCATGCCTCCTGTTATAGAAACAGCTCCGCCAATGTCGTATCCATTCCCGCCTGCTACCGTGGCGCTTCCGCCGCGCGGGCCGGGCAGGCCGCTGCTGGACTCCCCGCCGATGACCGAAACGCTACCGCCGACACCGGTCCATCGGCCTACTCCTCCCTTGATCGTCACGGCGCCACCGTTGGCGGCCACTATACCACCTGAGCTATCGCCCCCAAATAAGTCAAGAGCTCCGCCATTAAAGCCGCCGTTGCCGCCGCTAGTGATGGAGCCTGCCGTTGCAGAAATTCGGAAACGTCCGCCTGATGTCCCGGCGGCGGCGACGCCGGGACTCAACACCATTGTACGGTTTGCGGAGTTGGTCATAAACGGGCCAGTGACATCGGCAGCGGTCAGCGTTACCGCGCCGGTCCGCATGTTGAACGAAGCTACGCCTGCGGTTGAGGCGATAACAGCCGCTTGAACAAACTCGGTCGTCGCGACTGCTGTACTGTTATCTCCCGGCGCTGCCGTTGCCGCAGTCAGGGTCCCAGTAAGATCGGCATAGCTGTGTGTATGCGCCGCATCAGCTTTCTCAGCGAGGGCTAGCGCAACATCTACGCTTGTTGCCTTCTCTGTGTCTAACTCGTTGATAGCAGCCTGCACTGTGGTCGCTGCGAGGTTGCCTGCTGGGGTATTGGTGATCTGATCCGCCTTGTAGTCGCCCGATGTCGCCGCGACAGCGCCTTGACGCCCAAAGACCACAGTCACCGCATTCGGCTGGGCGCCAGCGGTGATGCCATTTAGCTTAACCTTATCCGCCGCTGATATGAACCCGGCGGCGTCGGGAGTCGCCAATGCGTGGGCAAGCCCGCCAGCCCCGACATGAGTCGAGGGGGCGGCGTCCGTGATTCCGTAGCCGACCAGACTGGTTGGCCGGTTTGTCAACTCGGCGAAATCGTGGCTGTGTTCGGCGCCGGCAAGCTCAGCAATCTCGGCGTCCACATAGGTCTTGTCGGCCTTCAGGGCGACGGCGGCGATAAGCCCGGCCGTCGTATCCTCGGCATCGGCAAGGTGCTCGGCAATCTCGCGGAGCGTATCCAGTTCGGCGGGCGCTGCGTCGATCACGGCTGCCACAGCGGCGGCCGCAGCGTTGTCCGCATAGGTCTTGGTTGCGATCGATGATGCGGCGGGCAGACCATCCAGCTTGGCCTTGTCGGCTCCGGACATCGCCCCCTGGGCCGACGTGGTGGCGACGCTAAGCCCCAGAGTCAGGCGTTCATTGGCACCGGGATTGGTGATGGTCTTGGTCAGCCCCCCCGAGATCGTGATGCTGGTGTCAAGCAATTCGGGGGTGGTATCGGTCACCGAAACCTTGATACCGCCGCCCGAGGCCGCTTCGGCAGCAGCGGCGGCATCGGCCGCACTTTCGGCGGCGGCTGTGGCATAGGAGGCCGCATCACCGGCCTTTGTGCCCGCCATGGCGGCAGCGTTCGTAGCGACCGTCGCCGCGCCCGAGGCGGTCGCGGCCGAGCCCTCGGCAGCAGCGGCTGCGTTGGCCGCCTGGGTGGCTTTGACGTCGGCCTGGCTGACGGAGGCAGCAGCATCCTGGGCGGAGCCATGAGCGGCATGCGCAAAGTCCGATGCCTCGGCCACGTGGCCATCGGCTGCGAGTGCGAAACCAGAAGCTGCCGTCGCATATTCCGCGGCGTCCCCTGCGGCAGCTTGCGCGGCTTCTCTGGCATCAGCGGCGGCGGTGGCGTGCAGGCCGGCGGCGGCGGCGGCGGCGCCGGCTTCGGTGGCGAGGGCCGCCGCGCTGGCGGCCGAGCTGGTTGCGGCATCTGCTGACGCGGCTGCATCCACCGCGTATTCGCTCGCGTTGTCGCGGTAAACCCTGGCAAGGTCTCGGGCTGCCTGCGCGGCAGATACATGGTCCGCAGCTAGAGTGGCCTGCGTGGTCGCATCGGTCACCGCCTGTGAGGCTGCAGTGGCCCGCTCGTCGGCTTCGGCAGCGGATGCACTGGCGGCGGCGGCGGCGGCCCCCGCGTCCTCACTCGCAGCCTGTACGGCGATCAGCGTATCCGCCGCTTGCGTTGCCGCCCCCGCGGCACTTGCCGCACTGGCCTGCGCCTCTGCGGCTGCCTCGGCGGCATCCTCGCTGTCGCCCGCTACGGCCGCGGCGGCGGCAAGAGCTTCGGCCAGGATTTCGGCGGCACTCTTGAGGTCATCGGGTGCCGGATTGCTGGTGTTGAAGAATCCCGAAGTGGTCACGGCATACTGCTCCAGTCGGCCATCGGTTGCATGGCCTGGTCGAGGGTGACAAGACGTTCGGCCTGGGCCTCGATATCCGCCATGGTGGTCTCGTAACGGGCATTCCAACGGTCGCCCCTGGGGTCCTCGAAATGCTCGGCCGCGAAGATCAGAGCAGCCCATTCGACGAGGTCGGGCATGGCTGTCAGAAGACCATTGGTGTCGGCGTCGTCGGCCAGGGCCGCCATGTCGGCATGATAAGTCAGCGACAGCTCGACGCCTTCGGCCGGTGCCCCGGCGATCAGCAACGAACCACGCTGGCGGAAGTAGGCCGAGGGCAGGGAGGCGGGCGGAACGGCGCGGAAGGCGCGAAGGGTCGGCATGGGAGTCAAAGGCCGCGGCGACCCGCTGCATTCCAGATGCAGGACTTCCAGGAAATCGCCGGGGATATTCAACCCGGCCCAGACCGGGCCCACCGTGTATTCGACCGTACGTTCCATGAACGGCAGGCGCGCTCGGCGCTGGATCAGGCGGATACCCTTGTCGACGAACGACGTGGTCAGCGCCGGGCAACCGTCCGTGCGATTCAGGGTCGCCTCGATCGAGGCTCTCAGCTGCCCGTAGTTCAAACGACTGCTTTCGTGGTCGCCAGCAGGGCGCCCATGTCCTCGATCCGCAGACGCCGGAGGATGTCCGCCGTGCCGACGTTCGGGTCGAAGATGTTGAAACCCTGCGCAGCCCAGCTGTCCACGATCGATGCGGGTATCGAGGCGACCTTCATGAACTCGCCTTCGCGCACCGCGCCCGAGGCCAGGCGTTCGTCTGCAAGCCTGGACAGGAAGGTCGGATCGATTTCCTGGTGGTGGCCGACGACGAGGCTGCCGTCGGCGAGATCGAAGGTGGTGTTGACGTCAAGGAACTGCATTGAGGGACCCTTCTGAAAAAGAGAAGGGGACCCGATGGTCCCCTTGCAGTGAACGTGAGGCGGAGCCTGAGCGGATCAGGTCAGGTTGGTGATGCGACCCGTGGCTTCCTGGTTGCGATGCTTCAGGCCGTATTCGCCGACCAGCATCCAGCGGTTGCTGTCGCCGGTCTTGGCCAGCGGCGTCATCTTCCAGCCGCGCAGCTTCATCAGCTTCCACATGCCCGGGTCGATCAGCAGCGCGTCGGTCGACTTGAGCTGGCGGTTGATCACGACCTTCAATTCGCCGAACGGCGAGATGTAGAGATCGACGGCATTGACCACCTTCTTCTGCTGCGCCATGTCGCGGGTACGGCCCGAGGCCGCTGCGAACCCCGACACGATCAGGCTGTCGGCCGGCTTGATCATCAGGGTCGTCACGTCCTCCGACCCCTTCTCGTAGAGGGCCTGATGGACGGCGAGGATATCGGCCTCCTGCAGGGCACGCGCCTGGTTGCCGCCGGTGCCGGCATCGCCATCGACCGTGCGGGTGACGGCGGCGCCGATCTGCGACAGGGCCGAGGCGAAGCGGCGTGCGGTCGCGCTGTCGCCGGTCACCGCGGCCTGGACCACGCCGACGCAGGCACGTTCCAGGTCGCGCTTGATCTCCTTGCCCTTCTTGGCCGCCTGGTAGGAGCTTTCCTTGGCCCGGCCATGGGCCTGGACCGCGTCGGCGGTCTCGGACACCTTGATGGTCTTCTCGAAGATCTGGACGGTGTTGGTGCGCATGACGGTCGGGGCCAGGCTGGCATCGGCCGGATCGGCGCCCTCCACCTTGGCATTGTCGGCCGGGTCGGCGAGTGCGTCCTCCTGCCACTCATAGACGCGGGCCTTCGTCGCCTCCTGGCCGATCGTGGAAATGAAAGGCGTCGACGTCGGCGACAGGTTGGTGATCACGTCATCGACGTCCTCGGCGAGGCCGACCTGATCGTAGGTGGTATAAGTAGCCATTGATATCCTTGAGTTGATGGGGCTGGCGTCGCCGGTCAGCGGCGAGCGGTCATGCGGGCAAAGATGGCGTCGGCGGCGTCCTCGACGCTGCCGGTCTGTCGGAGGCGGGCGAGCGCATCGGCGGCACGGGTGCCGGCGGGTCGCTCGCCGGCGGCATCACGTGCCGAACCGGTGGCGGCCGGCCGTGCCGGCGCCACGGCCGGCGTCGTCTTCTTCGACGCGGTGGCGCGGATCGCGTCATAGCGCATCGCCTTGTAGACCGTGGCGATGATGTTGGGGTCGACCCAGGCCGACACGGCCTCGGCCGGGAAACCCGCCTTCACTGCATAGTCGGCGATGGCGCCATGGGTCTTCTGATCCCAGGCGCCGCCGGCGGCTTTCAGCATGTCGGGCAGTACCCTGTGGGCGTCTTCGGCCGCCCGGGTCAGCGCTTCATGGCGCTGCTGCATCGCCGCGCGGCCGATCTGCTCGGCCTCGCCGGTCAGGAGCTTCAGGGTGTCTTCGCGCTCCTTCGCCTCGGTCCGCAAGGCGCGCAGCTCGTCCGCCGTCAGTTCCTTCTGGGCGATGACCCAGTCGATCGCCTCGAAGGGCTTGTAGGCCCCCTGGGCCCGTTCGATCAGCCGGGCGAGGGCTGCGGCATTGGCCTCGAACCGCTGGTCGGCTTCCTGGCGGCGCTGGGCGACCGCCGCCGTGGCCTGGGTCAGTTCGGCCTCCTGGCCGGCCAGGCGCTTCAGATCGCCGACGGTCACGGCCTGCCCGCCGATACGGACGATGGCGTCGTCACCCGCCTCGACGACGTCGGGCGGATCGGCATCGGCCGCGTCGGCCTCCTCGTGGTTCCCGTCGTCGCCATCGACGTCGCCGTCGTCAGGCTGGACGACTTGGCGGGCGAAGATCGCGTCGGCCGCCTCGTCGACCGTCAGGGTTTCATCGACGGGAATATCCGGGGTATCGATCGTGGGCGTGCTCATTGGGGATCATCCTTGATTTCGCCCTGGCGGGCCTCGGTGATGGCGTCGCATTCGGCCTGCCATGCCCTGAGCGTACCCAGGACGGTCTGCAGGCCGAGATGCTGATGGAAAAGAGTTTCTCGCCCGGCCGCATCCGTCGGGATGGTGGCAACGATCTGGTCGCGCAGTTCGTCCATCAGGGTTTCGAACGCATCGATGATCGGGGGCTCGCCCAGCACGCGCCGGGCCGCCGTACCGCGGGCGATGCGCCCCGCGACGTCCTCCGCCTCGTCGTCGATCATCGATTTGCCGGGTCCTGAGGCGTCATCATCTCCAGGGCGAGTTCGGCCTGGTCGATGGCTTCGCGATGATCCTGTTCCCGGTCCTTCAGGTCGGCATTGCGCACGGCCTGCATGTCGGCCATCTGCGCCTTCAGCCGCTCCAGCTCCAGCTTCATCGCGTCGATCGCCGCATCGTGCTGCTGGCGGCGCTGCATCGTCTCGGCCTGCACCAGGATCTGCCTGGTCGTAGCCTGCATCTGTTCCAGGTTTGCCTGGAGCAGCGGATCGGGCGGGCCCGGCGGCGGCGGGGGCGGCGGTTCGGGCAGCAGATACCGGGAGGTATCGCGGATGCCCCGCTGCTTCAGATAGCGTGCGATCACGGCATGGCGCTGGGCGGGCCCGAATTGCGGGGCCAGTGCCTGGTCCTGGGCGAGGAACTGGTACAGCCCCAGCGTCTCGCCGGCATCCTTGTCGGCCTCGCCGTAACCGACCCTCAGCTCGACGCGGGCCCGTGTCCGCGCCTGCCATTCGGCCGGGGTGACGCTGATCCAGGCATCGGCAACCTGATAGACGCGTTCGCGTCGCTCGTTGGCCAGCACCAGTGCATAGACCTTGAGGTAGAGCGTCTTCAGGAAGCCGGTGAAGGATCGGGCCATCACCTTGGCGCGCTGCATCGACAACGCAGTCAGCTGGCCGACCATGTCGGCGGAATTCTGCCGGGATATGGCATCCTTGTTCAGGCCCTGGGCCAGGCGCGATATGCCGGTCACGTCCTCCTTGTCGGCGTCCATCATCTGGACCGTTTGAAAGACGAAGGGGTTCAGCCCCGCCTGCTGCATGGGGGTGATCGCATCCGGCCGGGTGGCGTTGATGATGCCGCCGAAGCGGTTGTCGATGGCTTCCCGCGGGTTCACCAGACCGCCCTTGACGACGATGTAGCGCGGATTGTTGGTCACCAGGGCGTGGTTGATGACCGACCGGGTCAGAAGCGTCTTGGCGGTCTGGATGCCGCGAACGCGGTCGGCATAGTTGCTGCCGACGGCCGAATGCGGCCGCCGCAGCGGGGCGTAGCCGACGAACGGGTCGTCGGCCACCGGCTCGCGCTTCAGGATCGACCGCCCGGCATAGGCGACGCGCCACAGGCGGACACCCTGGCCGTCGAGATCGGCATCGAAATAGCAGTCATAGAGCCAGATCCTGCGGTTCGCCGGATCCGCCGGATCGGCATCGTCCATGAAGTCGCCGGCCACGGCGGATACCTTCTCGAACCGCGTGGCCTGCTCGGCCGTGACGTCGATTGCCTCGCCGGTGCTGTCGGCCACCTTTTCCAGGGCGGCGCGCTCGAACCCCATGCCGATCAGTTCCGCGATCGACTTGGCGGTCCTTCGTCCCTTGAACACGCCGCGCGCGTTCACATCGCTCGCGGTCCGGTCGATGATGAATTCCTCCGGAGGTACCGGCTCGATCACCACCTGCGACAGATCCGCGGTGCGAACGATGGTGCCGGACAGCGCGCCGGTCTCGTCCATCATCAGGTCATCGCCGAGGTCGACGCCCGGCTCGCGCTCGATCAACGCCAGCAGGTCGTCCTGGGTCCAGCCGGAGAATTTTCCCGTCGTCCGCTCTTCGCGCTCGTCCCAGTAAACCTGGACGACACCCAGCCGCGCCGTCAGGCCATCATGAATGACATCCTCGAAGATTGCGGGGCCGGGGTTCTGGTCGAGCACGACATGGTCGGTATAGGTCGTCGCGACCTCGGCCATGTCGACGTCATCGGGACCGTGCGGCGCGAATTCGATGATCCGCCGATTGCCGGAAAAGGTCTCCAGCAGATTGGCCTTGGCGCTCTCGACGGCGTTCAGCACGTCCTGGGAAACGTACTTGACGTCGCCCTTGTGCATCGGTCGGGGTTCGACCGCATCGTAATAGCGCTGCACCGCCTGGCGCTCTTCCGACAGCGTCGTGTCCATATAGCCGAGGCTGTTGCGGACCTTGCCTTCGACGATGCGCAGGACATCGTCGTCGCTCGTGCTCTTGGTCATGTCAGATTGCTTCCGTGTACCAGTCATCGGTCGCCGCGATGGGCTCGAACCGGTCTTCGTGGATGTGGTTGACCAGCGCCAGGGCGGTCACCGTGTCGTCATGGCAGCCGCTATCCGCTTCCATCCGGCCGCTTTCCTTGACCACGTAGGTCTGCATTTCGGCCAATGTCGTGCGGTCGTGCAGTTCCAGCGTGCCGTCGCGGATGGCGGCGCGAAGCTGGTCGATGATCAGCGGCTTGGTCTTGACCGAGGTGAAGAAGCCTAACCGGGTGGTGGCTTCGCGGGTCAGGTCGTTGACGACTTCCTCCATGAAGAAGTCGGGATAGGCCATGTCCTTGCCCAGCCGGTTGCAGGTCAGGATGCCGTGGTTATTGCGCTCGACGATCAGCCGGGCGGTGTTGTAACGCATCCCCAGGTGATAGAGCACGGTGGCGAAATAATCGGGATCGACCCGAGCGCGCCATACCGCGGCCTGGCGCTTGCCGCTGTCGAGGACCTGGGCCACCGACCAGTCGCCGTTGCGAACGCCCAAACCGACGTCGGCACCGATGTAATAGCGTTCCTGCGGGTCGTGTTCCCGATAGACCAGCAGTTCGCCACGGCGTTGCGGCCGCCACTCGCTCCCCTCCAGCGCCAGGCGCGCGATCGGTTCCGGGTTGATCGCCCGGGCGCGGGCAACCAGGATCTCCGGGTTGAAGACCGGACGACCCGTGGTCAGGAAGGCTTCGTCGGGTTCGGCGGGATATTCCTGGCGGAACAGGTCGGCGCCGTTCTGGGCGATCTTGGCCCGCCGCCATAGCAACTGCCCGTCATCGAGGCCGTGGCGCCGGGCCAGGTCGACTTCCTCCGGCGTCCGTTCGAAATCGCGCGGCAGGCTGGCGACCCGGTATTCCGGCGTACGGAACCACGGGATGAATACGGGCTTGAAGCCGCTCTCGCCTGATACCGCCGCCTGCCATTGCTGGTAGAACAGGCCAGTGACGCCGTTGGCTGTGCTCTCGACATAGATTTCGGTGTCGGGCACCTGGGGGACCGCCTGCATCAGGCCGTTCCAGGTCGCGGCCGCGTTGCGTACGGGCCAGAATCCGATTTCCGAGGCATGGACGTAATTCAGTGTCTCGCCGCGTCCGGCGCCCTCGGACCCTGCGGTTGCCACCATGTAGGCGCTGTCCAGGGCCGAGAAGGTCAGATCGCGCCGCGACGAATAACTGGTCGCCGGTCGCAGCAGGTCGGGCATCTGGTCGTGATAGCGCCGGGTCATGTCGAACAGCGCACGGGTGCTGTCCGCCAGATGCGCGATCACCAGGGTCTTGCGCGCCCGGCGCTGGCTGGTCAGCCAATAGAGCCGCCCGCCGATATAGGTCGACAGCCCCTGCTGGCGGGCCTTCAGGACGATGGCGCGAACATAACCCTGTTCGGCGCGTTGGCGGGTGGCCGCCTCGTGCAGGACCATCTGGGCGGGGTTGAACCGCAGCGGCTCGATCCGGCCGGCCTTGGTCCTGATCCGCAAGGCATGCCGGGCATAAAGCGCGAAATCGTCGTAGAGCAGCCTGCGGGCCCTGATCAGGTCAGGGTGCACCCGCATCCTTCAGCACAGCGGCCAGTAATTCTTCGGCGGCGCCGATCCGCTGGTCGACCTTCACGGTTGGTTTGCGTTTGGTATATTCGAGAACGGTCTTCGCCGCGGCAAGCCGTTCGCGATCGGCGCCGGTGCCGCGCATGATTTCGACGGCGACGGCCATGGCTTCCTTCGCGCTCTCGTCGTCGGGCGATAGCGCGCCCTGTTCGACGCGCGTGTCGATCACGGTCCTGGCCTCCTTTCCTGCGTCGTTTCGGGCTGCCGACAAGGCCTCCGCGTTCAGGCCGCCGGGGTGCGGGTCAGGCGCCTTTTGCCTTCGCCGTCCGGCGCATTGCCGGGCGGGGCGAGGGCGCGGGGCTGGCGACGACTGTGCCGTCGGGTCGGTCCCGGTGATGTCGGATACGGTCACGGATGTACTCGAAGGTCTCGGGCGCGCCTTGCATGGACAGGCCGGTGGGCAGGGTCGAAATCAATTCGGCAGCGATCGCCCGGCGGCGATCGGCGCTGAGCGCCGGATCGGCCAGTGCAGCCTCGATGCCTGGCAGGCGGGCCAGCAGGTCGTGGACGAGCATGGGCGGTCCTTACTTGTCCGGCTGGGATTGCAGTTTGTCGGTCAACTCGCCCGCGGTGATCCCGCCCCCGAACTCCAACCCTTTCATGATGGCGTTGTATCCGCCGAGTTGCGCTGCCCACTTGCGCAGATACGCCTGCACTGCCGGTGACAGGTCCTCGAACGCGATATTGCTGCCGGCCCCGAACAGGGGGATGACGGCATTGATCCCGCCGCTGACGAGGCCACCAGTCATGGCGGCCCGTGCCCGATCTTCCAGTGTGCCATTGTCGGCACCACCGGCAGCATCGAGCGCCCCCGTGCCTGCGGCCGACAGAAATGCTTTGCGGACGCGAGAGGCCAAGGGCGTCGGTGCGACGCGGGCCATGGCGGCGTTGCGAGCAAGCAGCTGCTGCGCGGCCTGCTTCACGCCGGGAATAACATGTTGGGCCAGCTGCCTGGCGCCGAACGCCACGGCGTTGGCGGTGGCGCGCGGAGCACCCTGCAGCAGCATCGCGACGCCCATCGCGGCGTTGTCGGCGCCGGGATTATCCTTCGCGTACTGTTCGCGATTGTCGCGGAACTGGTCGATCGAGTTGTAGATGTGCCCGCGCAAATCCGTCTCCCGGCCGGCCAGCTTGTCCGAGATGTAGCGCTCGGTGCCGCGGGCCGCGCCGCTGATCTCGTCGGCAAACGGCATCTGGCCCGATACGGCAGCTAGCCAGTCCGCGGCATGTCGCAGGACGGATCGGTCTTCCTGTGCCGCCATCTGGGGCGGTACATCGAGTTGCGTCGGCGGAACCTCGGAGGGAAAGGGCGAGCGACTGTAGAACCGGATCGGTGGCTGGTCTTCGCGCGGGAATTGTTTGTCCATCGCCAACTGGCGCGTGATCAAGCGCTGAGCCACTTCACGATCGGGCGAAATGTTTCCGTCGATTCCACCCTCCATTTGCGCGGTCTCCGCAGGGGGGGCGTATACGCGTCCCATGGGGCCGACGATGCGCGACCCGGGTGGCGGCACCTCGTCAGGCGCGAGATGGAGAGGGCGGCCATCCGGGTCGACATAGCGGATCTCGTTCATTACTGGAACCAGCCTGCCTCCCGCATCTGCTTGAAGAAATCCATGCCGGTCTTGGCGCCCGATATGGCTCCTTCAAGTCCGCTGTTCTTCGAACTGCCGGTCGTCGTATCAGTGCCACCCCAATCCTTCGACCCGACGATCTGCCAGTAATTGTTCAGCTGCTCCCACGGGCGGCTGTCGTTCTTCTCCCAGCGCAGCCGTTCGCCGTCGATTTCGCGCTGCTGCTGCTGGTTGATCTGGCTGCCCGCCGCGCCGACCGCTGATGCCATGTCGATGCCCGACTGTGTGCCGGTCTGGAGCGACTGGTTGGCGTGCTGCCATGCCTGGCCAAGCTGGCCGTTGGCGTCGAGCCCCATTCTGGCGTCGGTGTTGAGCTGGTCCTGTGCCATCCTGAGGCCGTTGTTCCAGGCCTCGGACCGCATGCCCGCAGCGATCTTGGCGGCTTGGTCGGTGGCACCGCGGCGGGCGATGCCCTCGGCGACGCCGGTGCGGCTGGAATTGACGTTGCCGCCGACCACCGCGGCGCGGTTGATGCCGGGCAGGGTTTCTTCTTCGAAGGTTCGCTTGACATCGTTCTGCGCGGCGTCGATCTGCGCTTGCAATTCGGGGCTGCCGGCATATTTCGCGGCATTGCCCAGGATTGCCTGGGTCTTGTCGGTGCCTGCCGCGGCGACCGCATTGCCGGCATTGGCCAGGAACGATCCGGCGGCACCATAGCCGGTGCCGGCGGCGCCCATGGCGGCATTTGCGGCGGGCATGCCGGTCTGAGCAAAGCCGGTGGTATAGTCGA
>Ga0206117_101311_pt1 | contig 13334 bp, 12 predicted proteins | sample 3A5Ametagenome_FD_177997 | JGI IMG/M metagenome (GOLD analysis project Ga0206117, IMG submission 177997) | Enriched microbial communities from leaf-cutter ant dump, University of Wisconsin, Madison, United States - 3A5A | ecosystem: Environmental > Terrestrial > Nest > Insects nest > Nest dump... | reverse complement strand
CGAAGCCATCCGCGCCATGATGGCTGCGCCCAAGAAGGTGCTGGTCGCCAAGAAGCCGGAAAAAGCCGAAAAACCCGAAGAGGCGAAAAAAGCCGCAGCAAGCACTGCTGCGGGCAAGAAAGCCCCAGCCGCCGCCAAGCCTGCAGAGGGCGGGGCCGCCGGTGGCCGCAAGGAATCGAAAGAGGTCAAGTCGGCCAAGCTCTCGTCGAGCTGGGCTGGTGACGACAACGGCAAGAAAAAGGAAATCAAGACCCGTGGCGACTCCAGCGGCGGTGTCGGCAACCGTGGCAACAACTGGCGTGCCGGCGGCAACAAGGGTGGCCGCCGTGGCAACGACCGCCATGACCGCCACGAGCAGCAGCAAGCCCAGCAGCAGGAGTTCCGCGCCCTGGAGATCTCCGTGCCCGAGACCATTACCGTGGCCGAACTGGCGCACAAGATGGCGGTCAAGGCTTCCGAACTGATCAAGGTGCTGATGAAGATGGGCCAGATGGTCACCATCAACCAGCCGCTGGACCAGGATACGGCCATGATCGTGGTCGAGGAAATGGGCCACACCGCCAAGATCGCCGCGCTGGACGATCCCGAGGCCTTCAGCGAAGAGGATGCCGCCCAGTACACCGGCGAGCTGCTGTCGCGTGCCCCCGTCGTGACCGTCATGGGCCACGTGGACCACGGCAAGACCTCGCTGCTGGACTACATCCGCCGCACCAAGGTTGCCTCGGGCGAGGCGGGCGGCATCACCCAGCACATCGGTGCCTACCATGTGCAGACGCCGCGCGGCATCGTCACCTTCCTGGACACCCCGGGCCACGAGGCCTTCACCGCCATGCGTGCCCGTGGCGCCAAGTCCACCGACATCGTGATCCTGGTGTGTGCTGCCGACGACGGCGTGATGCCGCAGACGCGCGAAGCCATCAAGCACGCCAAGGCTGCAGGCGTACCTATCGTGGTTGCCCTGACCAAGGCCGACAAGCCCGATGCCAATACCGAAAAGGTCAAGCAGGAGCTGGTGGCCGAGGAAGTGGTGCCCGAGGAATACGGCGGCGATTCGCCCTTCGTGGCCGTGTCGTCCAAGACCGGCATGGGCATTGACGAGCTGCTGGAACACGTGCTGCTGCAGGCCGAAGTGCTGGAACTGAAGGCCCCGGCAGACGCTGCCGCCAAGGGCCTGGTGATCGAGGCGCAACTGGACAAGGGCCGCGGCCCGGTGGCCACGGTGCTGGTGCAGTCCGGCACTTTGAAGGTCGGCGACATCGTGCTGGCCGGCCAGACCTACGGCCGCGTGCGGGCCATGCTGGACGAGGACGGCAAGACCGCCAAGCAGGCCGGCCCGTCCATCCCCGTGGAAATCCAGGGTCTGTCCGACGTGCCGCAGGCCGGTGACGAATTCATGGTCATGGCCGACGAGCGCCGCGCCCGTGAGCTGGCCACCTACCGCGCCGGCAAGTTCCGCAACACCAAGCTGGCCAAGCAGCAGGCGGCGAAGCTGGAGAACATGTTCTCCGAGATGACCTCTGGCGACGTGCAGACGCTGCCGCTGATCATCAAGGCCGACATGCAAGGCTCGCAGGAAGCCCTTTCGGCCTCGCTGCTCAAGCTCTCCACCGAGGAGATCAAGGTACAGATCGTCTACTCCGGCGTGGGCGGCATCAGCGAGTCGGACGTGAACCTGGCGCTGGCCTCCAAGGCCATCATCCTGGGCTTCAACGTCCGCGCCGACGCCCAGGCCCGCAAGACGGCCGAAGGCAACGATGTCGATATCCGTTACTACAACATCATCTACGACGCCGTGGAGGAAGTGAAAGCGGCCATGTCCGGCATGCTGGCACCCGAGCAGCGCGAGGAGATCATCGGTCTGGCCGAGATCCGTACCGTGTTCGTCGCCTCCAAGATCGGCACCGTGGCCGGCTCGTACATCCTGCAAGGCCAGGTCACGCGCCATGCCCACTTCCGCCTGCTGCGCGACAACGTGGTGGTCTACACTGGCGAGATCGAATCGCTGCGCCGCATGAAGGACGATGTCAAGGAAGTCAAGGAAGGCTTCGAGTGCGGTATCAAGCTCAAGAACTACAACGACATCCGCGAAGGCGACCAGTTGGAAGTGTTCGAAATCCGCGAGATTGCCCGTACTCTGTAATTCATAGCTGTTACCGCTTTTTATTAAAGGATTTGCAAGATAAAACACTTGCAAATCCTTTTTAAATCAGCGCAAGCAACTCTCATTTTTAATGGCAAAGAAACCCAAATCCGCTGCTCCGCAGCGCAGCTTCAAAGTCGCCGACCAGATCCAGCGCGATCTGGCCGAGCTGATCGCCCGCGAGTTGAAGGACCCGCGCGTGGGCATGGTGACGCTGCAATCGGTCGAAGTCACCCCCGACTACGCCCACGCCAAGGTGTATTTCAGCCTGCTGGTGGGCGATCCCGATGCCACCCAGGAAGCCCTCAACCAGGGCGCAGGCTTTCTGCGCAATGCCCTGTTCAAGCGCCTGCACATCCACACCGTGCCGACGCTGCACTTCATCTACGACCGCACCCAGGAACGCGCCGCCGACATGAACGCCTTGATCGCCAAGGCCGTCGCCTCGCGTGGCCCCGAACAGGACTGACACCATGAACGCCCCTCGCACCCGGGTGCAGCGGCGCCCTGTGCATGGGGTGTTGCTGCTGGACAAACCCCTGGGCCTTTCCAGCAACGATGCCTTGCAAAAGGTCAAATGGCTGCTGCGGGCCGAAAAGGCCGGCCACACCGGCACGCTCGACCCGCTGGCCACCGGCGTGCTGCCGCTGTGCTTTGGCGCGGCGACCAAGTTCAGCGCCCTGCAGCTCGATGCGCCCAAGACCTACGTCGCCATCGCCCGCCTGGGCCAGACCACGACCACGGCGGACGCCGAAGGCGCGGTGCTGGCCGAGCGCCCGGTGGACGCAGCCAGCCTTGCCCCGGAGAATCTGGCCGCCGTGGCCGCGCAGTTCACCGGGGCGATCGAGCAGGTGCCGCCGATGTACAGCGCCTTGAAAAAGGACGGCAAGGCGCTCTACGAGTACGCTCGTGCTGGAGAAACCGTAGCGCGTCCCGCACGCAGCATCGTCATTTACAAGCTGAAGATATCTGAAACCGTTGATGAATCAGCGCAACAAGCTATTGAAATACAAGTAACCTGCAGCAAGGGTACCTATATCCGCACCCTGGCCGAAGACATCGGCCATGCCCTGGGCTGCGGCGCCCACCTGCGCAGCCTGCGCCGCACGGAAACCGGCGGCATCGGCCTGGAGCGCTGCGTGACGCTGGCGCAGCTTGAGGCGCTGGAAGGCGACGCCCGGCTGGCCCATGTGCTGCCGGCCGACCACCTGCTGCAAGGCCATACCCCCATCACCCTGGGGCCGGAAGATGCGGCCCGTTTCCTCACCGGCCTGCGCCGCCGGGGCGATTGGCCGGATACGGCGGCGGTGGCCGTCTACGGCCAGGCGCCCCGGGCATTGCTGGGCGTCGGCCACATTCGTGCCGGGGAGCTGATACCGGACAGGTTGCTCAGCCCCCTGGAAATTCAACAAATTCTGGAAGGGATGTCGCGCCCCTCATAAACGCGGCTTTTGGAAAACACTATGAGCATGCAAATTCGCAATATCGCCATCATTGCCCACGTGGACCACGGCAAGACCACCATGGTCGACCAGCTGCTGCGCCAGTCGGGCACCTTCGCCGCCCACGAAAAAGTCGTGGATACCGTCATGGACAACCACGCCATCGAACGGGAACGCGGCATCACCATCCTGGCCAAGAACTGCGCCGTGCGCTGGAAAGATACCCACATCAACATCCTGGACACCCCCGGCCACGCGGACTTCGGCGGCGAGGTGGAGCGTGCGCTGTCCATGGTGGACGGCGTGGTGCTGCTGATCGACTCGCAGGAAGGCCCCATGCCCCAGACGCGCTTCGTGACCAAGAAGGCGCTGGCCCTGGGCCTCAAGCCCATCGTGGTGGTCAACAAGGTGGACAAGCCCGGCGCGAACCCGGACAAGGTCATCAACGCCGCCTTCGACCTGTTCGACAAGCTGGGCGCGACCGACGAGCAGCTGGACTTCCCCGTGGTCTACGCCTCGGGCATCAACGGCTGGTCGTCCAAGGAAGAGGGCGTGCCCGGCGAGCAATGGGGCCCGGATATGTCGGCCCTGTTCGACACCATTCTGGAGCATGTGCCTGCGGTGAAAGGCGATGCGACCGCCCCTGTGCAGATGCAGATTTCGGCACTGGACTACTCCACCTTCGTGGGCCGTATCGGTGTGGGGCGCATCAACCAGGGCACGCTCAAGGCCGGCCAGGACGTGCTGGTCATGGCCGGTCCCGATGGCAAGAGCTACAAGGGCCGCATCAACCAGATCCACCAGTTCCAGGGTCTGGACCGCGTGCAGGTGGAAAGCGCCGGCCCGTCGGAAATCGTGCTGATCAACGGCATCGAGAACGTCGGTATCGGTGAAACCATCACCGATCCGGTCAACCCCCAGCCGTTGCCGATGCTGAAGATCGACGAACCCACGCTGACCATGAACTTCTGCGTGAACACCTCGCCCCTGGCCGGGCGCGAGGGCAAGTTCGTCACCAGCCGCCAGATCTGGGACCGTCTGCAAAAGGAACTGCGCTCCAACGTGGCCTTGCGCGTCAAGGAAACCGACGAGGATGGTATTTTCGAAGTCTCGGGCCGTGGCGAGCTGCACCTGACCATCCTGCTGGAAGAAATGCGCCGCGAAGGCTACGAACTGGCGGTGTCCAAGCCCCGCGTGGTGTTCCGAGAGATCGATGGCGAGCGCTGCGAGCCGATCGAAATGGTCACCGCCGACATCGAGGAAGGCCACCAGGGCGGCGTGATGCAGGCACTGGGCGAGCGCAAGGGCGAACTGGTGAACATGGAACCCGATGGCCGGGGCCGTGTGCGCCTGGAGTACCGCATTCCGGCCCGCGGCCTGATCGGCTTTACCAACGAGTTTTTGAACCTGACGCGTGGCACGGGCCTGATCAGCAACATCTTCGACAGCTACGAACCCTACAAGGGGGAAATCGGCGGTCGCAAGAACGGCGTGCTGATCTCCATGGACGACGGCGAAATCTTCACCTACGCCCTGGGCAAGCTCGATGACCGGGGCCGCATGTTCGTCAAGGCCGGCGACCCGGTGTACGAGGGCATGGTCGTGGGCATCCACAGCCGCGACAACGACCTGGTGGTGAACGCCACGCGCACCAAGCAGCTGACCAACTTCCGCGTCAGCGGCAAGGAAGACGCCATCAAGATCACTCCCCCCATCGAGCTGTCACTGGAGTACGGCGTGGAGTTCATCGACGATGACGAGCTGCTGGAAATCACCCCCACCAGCCTGCGCGTGCGCAAGCGCCACCTGAAAGAGCACGAACGCAAACGCGCCAGCCGCGAATCTTAAGCACTGCCGCAGCCGCCCAGGACGGCGGCTGCCAGGAAAAAATTGGATTGCACCCCAAGCGCTGGATACCATCCGGCCCTTGGGGTGTTTTTCATCGTGAGGCCAAGGAGGAGGGGGCGGCTGGAAGTGCCGAACCGGCAGCGGCCTTCCAGAGCGCTTCGGCGGCATCTGCCATGGGAGCCAGAGCGCGGTAAAGCCGGATTTCCACCGGGATATGCCAGTCCATTCCAGCCGCTGGAACGAGTCGGCCAGCTGCAATATCTTCCTCGGCCAGGGTTTGGGGCAGCCATGCGACGCCTCTTCCGTCAAGGGCCATGGTTCTGAGCACCGATGCCAGGTGTGCGGTGAAGGCTGGCCGTATGGCCATCGGCTCCAGCCGCCGGCCAATGACGGCTTGAATGATCCGTCCCGTGCCCGACTCCGTTGCGTATTGGAGAACGGGTGTCGTCGATGATGTGGCAAGAGGGTACTTTGGCTGTCCCGATTCATCCGGAGCCGAGAAGGGAATCAGCAGGTCCTGACCGATGGGCACAGACGGGTAGGCCTGGAGATCCAGCACGCCACGTGCCTGAGGATGAGAGTGGCTCAAGACGAACTGAACCTTGCTCTGCAGCATCAAGGCCTCGCACCGCTGCAGCACGTCCGAGACAAGCTGGACTGGCCCCAGAGGCACCTTTGATTCGAGGTTGTGCAGCCAGTTGGGCAGAAAGGTGAAAGAAAGTGCGTGTGTGGCGGCGATCCGCAGGGTCACTGCGCTGGCCTCTGCGACGATTCGGGCCTCACCAGGGACACGCGCCACCCGGGCCAGAAGTTCATCGGCAACACCACGAAACCATTCGCCTACGGCAGTGAGTTTGGCGGGTTGGGTGCTCCGGTCAAATAGATCGGCTCCCAGCCACTCCTCCAGCGCACGAATCCGGCGGCTGAATGCGGGTTGCGTCATGTAACGATCTTCGGCAGCCCGTGAAAAATTGCCGGTGGCAGCCAGGGCGCGGAAGTCTTCGAGCCAAACGATGTTCAACATCGGTGCCCCCAAAGCATTAAAGAAGAAGAAATGAGCATTGGCAAAAACGAATGCCAGGGCCGACCATTGGAACTCCCGTTTTTTGAATATTTGGAGCCATCCATGAAGATCGTTGAAATCCGCGAGAAGACCGTCCCCATCAGCTCGCCCATCCGCAATGCCTACATTGATTTTAGCAAGATGACCCTGAGCCTCGTGGCGGTGATTACGGATGTAATCCGTGACGGCAAGCCGGTCGTGGGCTACGGTTTCAACTCCAACGGGCGTTATGGCCAGGGCACGCTGATGCGCGAGCGTTTCATCCCACGCCTGATGGAGGCGGCCCCTGACGCATTGATTGACGACAGCGGCACGAACCTCGATCCGCACAGGATCTGGAACACCATGTTCAAGAACGAGAAGCCCGGCGGGCATGGGGAGCGCTCTGTTGCCATCGGCACCATCGACATGGCGGTGTGGGATGCCGTGGCAAAGATTGAAGGCAAACCCCTGTTTCAATTGCTGGCCGATCGCTATGGCAATGGCAAGGCCAACCCCAGGATTTTCGTTTATGCAGCAGGCGGGTACTACTATCCCGGGCAGGATCACGGCAAGCTCAAGGACGAGATGCGCAGCTACATTGACCGGGGCTATACCGTGGTCAAGAAGAAGATCGGCGGCGCATCCCTCGATGAGGATCTGCGCCGCATCGACTCTATCCTGAGCGTGCTGCAGGACGGCCAGAAGCTGTGTGTGGATGCCAATGGCCGCTTTGATCTGGATACGGCGATTGCCTACGCCAAGGCACTGTCGCAGTACGACTTGTTCTGGTACGAAGAGCCGGGCGATCCGCTGGACTTCGAGCTGCAGGCCACCTTGCGCAACTACTATAAGAACCCTATGGCGACGGGGGAGGATCTGTTCTCCATGCAGGATGCTCGCAACTTGATCCGCTATGGCGGCATGCGCCCGGATCGGGACTGGCTGCAATTCGATTGTGCGCTCAGCTACGGTCTGGTCGAGTACCTGCGCACGCTGGATATGCTGAAGGAGCACGGCTGGTCTGCCAGCCGCTGCATTCCGCATGGGGGCCACCAAATGTCGCTCAATATTGCCGCCGGCCTGGGGTTGGGCGGTAACGAGTCCTATCCGGATCTGTTCCAGCCTTATGGAGGCTTCCCGGATGGAGCGAAGGTGGAGAACGGGTTCGTCACGATTCCCGACCTGCCCGGGATCGGCTTTGAGGGCAAGGCCGACTTGTACCGCGAAATGCAGGCGCTCTCAGCCTGAGCGAGGAGGCAACCTGAACCTGTGCAGGCCTGGACGCAAAAATCGGCACCGAAGGCTACCTTTTAAAAGGTAGCACCGCGGGGTGGATGGTTCAAGGCTGCACTGGGTCAGTCACAAAACCAATTTTGCGCACCCCTGCGCTTTGTGCAGCCGCCATGGCCTGGGCGACGCGCTCATAGCGTACGTCCTTGTCGCCACGGATGTGCAGGTCGGCCTGGTTTTCCTTGCGGCCCTCCAGTTGCAGGCGCTGGGCCAGATCTTCGTCCGAGATCTGCTCCTTGTTCCAGTGGTACTGGCCGTCGGCGGAGATGCTCAGGTTGATGGTTTCGGGTTTGATCAGCTCCGGCTCGTTGCTGGCGCGGGGCAGGTCAATGTTCACCGAATCCTTCATTACGGGTACGGTAATGATGAAGATGATGAGGAGCACCAACATCACGTCCACCAGGGGCGTCATGTTGATTTCATTCATCACTTCATCGCTCTCTTCCTGGGTGCCGAAGGACATGGCTTAGGCTCCCTTTTTCAGCGGCAGCACCTTGCTGCCTGCCTCGCTGTTGTGCTTTTCGGAGCTGATGCGTGCCCCCGTGACGAAGTAGGCATGCAGGTCGTGGGCAAAGCTGTTCAGTGCATTGATGATTTTCTTGTTGCCCCGCACCAGGGCATTGTAGCCCAGCACGGCAGGAATGGCAACGGCCAGGCCAAAGGCGGTCATGATGAGCGCTTCCCCTACCGGACCGGCGACTTTGTCGATCGAAGATTGCCCCGAGGTGCCGATGGCCACCAGCGCATGGTAAATCCCCCACACGGTACCGAACAGGCCGACGAAAGGGGCTGTCGAGCCGACCGACGCGAGAATCGACAGCCCGGATTGCAGCCGCTGCGTGCAGGCATCTACACAATAGCGCAGAGAGCGTGTAATCCAGTCGCTGATGTCCAGGGTGTCATGCAGGTGGTCACAGGTTTTGCGATGGTGGGCGACAGCCTCGCGTCCTTCCAGTGCCATAGTGCGGAAGGGGTTGTCGATGTCCGTCCCCAGCTTGTTCAGGGCAATGCCGAAATCTTCGCTATGCCAAAAATCCTGGGCCTTGCCAGCGTACTTTTTCATTTTCACCAGTGCCAGGGCCTTGATGAGGATGACGGCCCAGGACGCCACCGACATCAGCAGTAGCAGGACTGCCACGCTGCGGGAAACAAAGTCGCCTTGTGCCCAGACGTGGGCAATACCAAATTGCGATTCCATGAAAACTCCAAGTTGTTTTATTCGAGTACGAAATTAATGGGCACGATGTTCCACATTGCTTCGGCGACCCCGTTGCGGGTTCCGGGAGTGAATTTCCAGCGCTGTACGGCTGCAATGGCTGCCTTGTCCAATCGTTCAAAACCGCTGGATTGTTTGATCTCGATACGCTCGGGCTGTCCTTGGGCATTGACGAAGACACGCAGCATGACCTTGCCCTGCTCCCCCATCCGGCGGCTGATGGAAGGGTAGGCCGGGCGCGGGTTGTTCAGGTATGCGGCGCTGCTCGACGGCATGACCACCGTGGGCGTGGCATCGGCGCTGCTGTTGCTGGCCGTCGTTGGTGCCGGTGCTGGCTCAGCCGGGGCCGAAGGCTCTGGATCCAGCGTGCCGGCAGGGGCATTGGCCGGCGCCGGGTTGGGATCGGCGACCGCCTTGGGCAGCGGCTGGGGCTTGGGTTTCGGCTGGGGCTTGGGCTGCGGTTTGGGGGTCGGCTTGGGCTGCACCACGGGCTCTGGTGGGGCCGGGGGCAGGGGTTCGGGCATGACCACAGGCTCTGGCTCGGGTGTGATGAGCGTGGCGATCACTTCGGTAGGGATTACTAACACAGGAACGCTGGGGCTGGGAAGACGCTGCAAGCCCCACAAGGCGGCGATGTGAACCGCTAGGACGGTCAGGATGATCGCTGCTTTGTGCTTCGTCCCTTGGGAGGCAATCGATTCAAAAGAATGCATGAATAGTCGTCAGGGTTTCCAGCAGTAGCTGGAAAAATGAGCTTTCCATTACACCATAGGCGCCGTGGTGGCGGTTTCTTGGCGCAGGGCAGCTGTGGGCGCATTGGAGTTGCATTGCATGACGACAGTGCGGGCCGTGCTTTCGCAGCAGCCGCATTGGGTGGCGACGCCCAGCTCGAACTGGATATCGTCAAAGCTCATGCCTGCATGGGCATGGCGGGCAATTTCCCTGTCAGAAACGCGATGGCAGACGCAGACAATCATGACAACATCCCTTTTTGGTAATGTCGAGATTGTAAATGTTAATTTTTCGCATTTGCATGACCGTAAAGAATGCAGGTATAAAAAAGCCGACATATGTCGGCTTTCCTGACTGCGCTTTGGCAAACTGTTGCGTGCTTACTTGACGTGTTTGCCAATCAGGCCGGCCAACTCAAACATGCTCACCTGGGGCTTGCCGAAAATTTCTTTCAGCTTGGCATCGGCGTTGATGTTGCGCTTGTTGGCCGGGTCCTGCAGGTTGTTTGCCTTGATGTAGACCCACAGCTTGCTAACGATTTCCGTGCGCGGCAGAGGCGCTTTGCCCACTACGGCGGCCAGAGCTGCATCGGGCGTCAGGGGTTTCATGAAGGCGGGATTGGGCGCGCGTTTCTTTGCGGGGGCGGCAGCAGCGGCTGCGGTGCTGGCCTTCTTTGCAGTTGCCATGTGTGGTTCCTTATGGGTTCTGTTGCATTGGCAGGCCCTGATGCCGACCAAAGTGGTGCAGATGCTAATGCGAAAACAACACCCTTCCAAGCGTGAAGATGTCTTTTTTCTCTCCAAGTGTTGCGTTGTTGTCAGCGCGGGAGGAGCAAATCTTGGCAACTGCTTGCCTTCCGGTGTTCAATGCGCCCGTTTGTGGCACTGCAGTCCGAGTAGTGTCGATCAATGTCAGAGCGCTAAAGGAGCTTGAGCGATGAATGCAACACCGATTGTTTTTGCCACTTGTGATTTGTGTGATGCGTATAGGGACGATACATCCGACCAGCTGCGGGTGCTGCCGCCGGTATTCCAGCACTACGGTAGCTTGCTTCAATTTGCCGGTCCGGTGCGCACGGTTCAGTGCTTCGAGGACAACACCCTGGTCAAGCAGGCTGTGGACAGTCCGGGCAATGGGGCAGTTTTGGTTGTCGATGGCGGTGGATCATTGCGCAAGGCATTGGTCGGAGGCAATTTGGCTGCAGCAGCGGCACGCAATGGCTGGGTCGGGATCGTTGTGTGGGGCTGTGTGCGTGATATCGCTGAAATCAACGCCGAGCAAGTTGGCATTCGCGCCTTGGGGCTTAACCCGATGCCGACACAAAAACGCAATCAGGGGCAGGCGAACGTTGATGTGCAGATTGCAGGTGTGCGGGTGCGTCCCGAAGACTGGCTGTATGCCGATGCGGATGGGGTAATTGTCAGTGCAGGGCCGATTCACGAGTAGATTTTGCATTGTGAAAACGGTAGATCATTGTGTGAAATAAGCGATTGTTGCTGTGCAGCAAAAATATGCTCATGCCATGATTTTTTCTTGGAAAAAACAGGTGAATCTTCATTAACTGCATGTTTTTAAACGACTTTGTGTATTGTCTTATATAAGACATAAGAGATTGCATTACTCTTCTATAAGACTTACATTAGATCCCAACGCGCTCTTGGCGGCGCCACTGTTTTACTAACTTGTTACTGGAGATAAGCACATGCCTCAATCCCTGAATCAGCAACTGAGCCGCGAACAGCAAATTGCAGCCCTGGAGAAAGATTGGGCCCAAAATCCCCGCTGGAAGAGCGTCAAGCGCAACTACAGCGCTGCCGATGTGGTTCGTCTGCGCGGCAGCTTGCAGCCGGAATACACCCTGGCGCAGCGCGGTGCTGAAAAGCTGTGGGAAAAGATCAACGGCGGCGCTAAAAAGGGCTATGTGAACGCCTTTGGCGCGATCACTGCAGGCCAGGCTATGCAGCAGGCCAAGGCCGGCCTGGAAGCCGTGTACCTGTCGGGCTGGCAAGTGGCTGCCGACGGCAACACTTCCGAAACCATGTACCCCGACCAGTCGCTGTACGCCTACGACTCGGTGCCGACCATGGTGCGCCGCATCAACAACACCTTCAAGCGTGCGGATGAAATCCAATGGAGCCGTGGCATCAATCCCGGCGACGAGAAGTTCGTTGATTACTTCCTGCCCATCGTGGCCGATGCCGAAGCCGGCTTCGGTGGTGTTCTGAACGCTTTCGAGCTGATGAAGAACATGATTGCCGCAGGCGCTTCGGGCGTTCACTTTGAAGACCAGTTGGCTGCTGTGAAGAAGTGCGGTCACATGGGTGGCAAGGTGCTGGTGCCTACCCAGGAAGCCGTGGAAAAACTGACCGCTGCCCGCTTTGCTGCAGACGTTATGGGCGTGCCGACCATTGTGCTGGCCCGTACCGATGCAGAAGCTGCCAACCTGCTGACCAGTGATTGCGACGCCAATGATCGTCCCTTCATCACTGGCGAGCGTACCCAGGAAGGCTTCTACCGTGTGAAAAACGGTCTGGAACAAGCCATCAGCCGTGGCGTGGCCTACGCTCCCTATGCCGATCTGGTGTGGTGCGAAACCGGCGTGCCCGATATCGGTTTTGCTCGTGAGTTTGCCCAGGCTGTACACGCTGCCTGCCCCGGTAAGCTCCTGTCGTACAACTGCTCGCCTTCGTTCAATTGGAGGAAGAACCTGTCGGACAGCCAGATCGCTTCCTTCCAGGAAGAGCTGTCGGCTCTGGGCTACAAATTCCAGTTCATCACCTTGGCCGGTATCCATATCAACTGGTACAACACCTTCCAATTCGCCCACGCTTACGCTGGCGGCGAAGGCATGAAGCATTACGTGAACATGGTGCAAGAACCCGAGTTTGCAGCCCGCGAACAAGGCTATACCTTCGTGTCGCACCAGCAGGAAGTCGGTGCTGGCTACTTTGACGACGTGACCACTGTTATCCAGGGCGGTTCCTCCAGCGTGAAGGCACTGACCGGCTCGACCGAAGAAGAGCAGTTCCACTAAGCACTGTGGTAGCTAGGTCACAAACTTAGCGCTGGGAAAACCAAACGGGCTTGCTTGCAAGCCCGTTTGTCTTTAAGTCGCTAAAATCGGGGCTTTCCTAATTTACAAGGGCGAGAAAGGCATCTTTGGTTATGACACCGCGAACTACAACACAAACCACCGCTGGTCGTTAAGACCAGAGAGTTCGCGCGTACCGAAAGTTTTCCTCTTCTCTCTTTTAGGCGCGGACTGGTTCCGCGCTTTTTTATTGCTTGCGCGGTTCCCATTTTTAGAAATCAAGACTTAGCTATGTTGAAAATTACCCTTCCCGATGGTTCTGCGCGTGAGTTTGATGGTCCGGTCACGGTCATGGATGTGGCCCAGTCGATTGGTGCCGGTCTGGCCAAAAACACGGTAGCCGGTCGTGTCAATGGCCGTCTGGTCGATGCCTGCGATGTGATTGCGCAAGATGCCACCTTGCAAATCATCACGCCCAAGGACCAGGATGGTGTGGACATCATTCGCCACTCCTGTGCGCACTTGGTCGGCCACGCTGTGAAACAGTTGTATCCCAGTGCCAGGATGGTGATTGGCCCGGTCATTGAGGA
>Ga0206117_101309_pt1 | contig 13370 bp, 10 predicted proteins | sample 3A5Ametagenome_FD_177997 | JGI IMG/M metagenome (GOLD analysis project Ga0206117, IMG submission 177997) | Enriched microbial communities from leaf-cutter ant dump, University of Wisconsin, Madison, United States - 3A5A | ecosystem: Environmental > Terrestrial > Nest > Insects nest > Nest dump... | reverse complement strand
CCCCCAGCTCAGATGGCCATAGGCCGCCGGCGTCTTCCACAGGCTGGGGTCCAGCGCGGTCTGCGCCATGTCGTAGCGGCTGGACAGGTCGGCGGTGACCGACGCGGCGCAGGCCGCGGTCCAGGTTGCGCCGACGGTGCCGCCCTGCGGGCCGCCGCCCAGCACGGTGCGGCCCAGGTTGTACAGGCTGGTCACGCCCGACTTGTTCAGCGTCGTCGAATTGACGAAGGTCGAGATGGCGCGCTGCATCACCGTCTGGGTGCTCAGCGGATCCTCGTTCTCGGGGTCGGCCGAGAAACCGCCGCCGGCATCCAGCAACGAGCCGCCGGCCTGGATCAGGGTCGCGGTCTGGCCGATCAGGCTGGTCATCGTGCGCTTGGTGGTGGCGCGCGCCTGCGACAGCCCGGCCAGTGCCAGCGCGAACAGCTTCTGCGACGGCGTCGCGTTGGCCATGTCGCTGGTCGATGACGCGTTCAGCGGCGTCGTGGTCAGCGGGTTGACCGACATCAGGTAGTTGTTGGCCTTGGCCTGGGCTGCCGCGATCACCGCGGGTGTGATCAATGCGGGCGGCTGGCCCTGCGTCTCGCCCATGACGACCTGGGTCATCGCCTCGGAGAACGGCGACAGCGTCAGGTTCATCGATCCCGACGAACCGGTGACGATGACGGCGCGCAACTGGCCCGACAACCCTTCCTGGCCGACGACGGGGTCGGTATGCGACCCGTTCGGCACGACGTTGGCGGTGATCAGCATCGGCTGACCCGCCGGCACGTTCAGGGTGAAGGCGCCGGTCACGCCGTTGGTGACGAAGAACGACACACCGGTCTGGCTGACCTGGCCGTTGACGATCGGATAGGCGCCGACCAGCGAATAGATCAGGGGGGCGGGGCCGGCAACGGCCGTGCCGTTGATGGTGACCTGGGCAGCCGCCTGGGCCGCCGGGAATGCCAGCGTGAACGCCAGCACGGCGCCGATCCGCCGCAATGAGAAGGGGGCGAGGTTGAGCATCAGCCGGATTCTCCGAGTTTCGCCGAGCGACGTCTGAAGGCGGATTTGTAACGGCCCGGGCGCGGGCCGACCGCAGTAGACTACGCTACCCTCGAAAGGACAATCCTGGGAAATATGTATTCTTTGTAACGCTGCCTTATTCTTTCATCATGCGAAAGAAATCTTGCCGCTTTTACTGTATCGGCAGCGGCAGGCCGCCGGCACGGTCGATGGCAAAGGACAAGGCCAGTTGGGCCGCGTCGGCCGGCCGCCGGCCACTGTCGACCAGGCCGTTGCGCCAGCCGTGCCAGTAGCCGCGGCTGCGATCGCTGGCCGGCGGCGGTGCGCCGTCCAGCCCGGCCTGGTACCCCGCCGCAACGTCGTCGTCGTCCAGCATCATGAGCTCCACCAGTGTGGTGACGGTATCGAACTCGGCCATGACCCTCCCCGGCCGTGATTGGGCTGACGCTGACCTAACGGGCCATCGGAGAAAATCCTGCGCGGTCGGGTAAAAAAAGAGAGGCCGCCCGGTGGGCGGCCTCGATGACGGCATCAATGCCGGATGGGTCAGAAGCGGAATCGGCCGATGGCGGCGGTGCGGCCGTTGGGCAGGTTGATCAGGGCGGTGTCGCTGCCGGTGAAGGCGATGCGCAGCTGGCCGATGGCCGATACGCCTGACGGGGCACCGTACTGCATCAGCGTGCCGGCGAAGCCGAGATCGCTGCCCAGCGCGGCCTGCGACGAATACCAGACCGGCCGGCCCGACAGGTCGAAGGTCAGGATCGAGACATAGGCGATCTGCCTGACACTGCCGTCCGCCTGCGGCTGGGTGTCGACCGCGATGAAATACCCGTTGCCGCCGGTCGAACCCGTCTCCATCCACCAGCCCGCCTGCGGCAGACCGGCAAAGCCCGTCGTCGCCGTGCCCCCGATCGGGAACATCGTCAGGGTCTGGGCCGCCCCCTCCCCGACCTTCAACGTCGTGCTGCGCCCGTCTTCCGACGTCGCCAGGCTGAAGGCGACGCCCGCACCGGCCACCGGGCTCGGCCCGCTTGCCGCGCCGAAGGCCGCGCCGCCGCTGCGCGATACCAGCGTCCCGGCGCAGGTCAGCCCGGTCACCTGGCAGAAACCGCTGGCCCAGCTGGCCTGCCCCGCCGCGTCATAGACCAGCCCGGCGACATAGGCCTGGTTGCCCCAGCGTTCCATCAGCCAGCCCTGGCCGCTGTTGGACGACGCCAGGTACCAGTAGCCGGTCTTTTCCGGCAGCGGCAGCGGATTGGCCGCGACATAGGCCTGGATACCCGTCGGACTGCCATTGACCAGATCGCTGGCCGCCGACACGAAACCGACCTGCGCACCGTCGCCCGAAACCGACGGAAACAGGCTGTTGCCGTTGCCGCCCGCACCGGCCGCCGTCTGCGTCACCAGTGCGGTCACGCCGCGCTCGACATCACGCAGCCAGACCTGGGTGAAGCCGTTGCCGTTGGCGCCGACCGACCGGAAGGCGACGAAGCGGCCGTCGGCCGACATCGCCGGCTGGTCGCCGTCGCCTACCTGCCGGGTCACGCCGGTCGCCAGTTCGACCTGGACCACCTTCGACGACTGCACGAACGCCACACGGTCGGCACGCGCCGACAGCCTGGCCGAGGTGCCCGCCCCGACGCTGCGGACATTGCCCGTGGTCAGGTCCTTGAGCTGGACCTGGCCCGCCGCCTCGAAGGCGACGAAACGGCCATCCCACGAGATCGAGGGATTCGAGCCGACGCCGACCTGTGCCAGTTCGCCGGTCGACAGGTCCTTGCGCCACACCCGGCGGGTGCCGTCAAGGCCGGCGGCCAGGTTGGTCGCCGTGCTGTCGAAGGCGACGTAGCGACCATCCTGCGACGCCGACGGATTGTCCGACGTGCCGTTGCCGGCAACGCCGGCCGCGGTGACCGACACCATCAGCGGCGCCGGCGTCACCGCCGGGTTCAGCGCCACGCGCGGATAGGCCAGCGACACACGGTAGACTTGCCGCTTGCCACCGGCCGGCGTTTCGCTGACGCCCGGTGCGTCCGAGGCGAAAGCACCATAGGCGCCATCTGCCGACACCGCCGGGCTGGACGACTGGCCATCAGCACCATTGGCGACACCGCCGCCCGGGATCGCCGTCTGGCTCAGACGGTCGCGGGCGCCCGACAGGCCGTGATAGCGCACGATATCGCCATAGGGGCTGGGGCTGGCCGCGAACAGATTGGTCGACGCGGTTTCGAACAGCATCTGACCGCCGTCGAACGACAGGGCCGACCGGCCCGAGGACTTGTTGCCCAGCGCCCGGTCCAGGCTCATCGACACCGCCGAGATCGCCACCGGGTTGCGCGGCGCATAAAAGCTCATCTGGATGGTCGAGGCATAGGACTGGCCCGTGGTCCTGTCGGTCGCGGTCAGCACCACGGGCAGTTGCGCCACGCGCAGCAGCATCGGGTAGACCGTGTTCGACCAGGTCGCGCGCGCATCGGCCCGGCCGGTGCGGGTATCACCCGCCGCCAGCGGCTGGATCGGCAGGTCGGGCGGCAGCGGCACGTTGAAGTTGAACGATACCGACGCGGGATCGAAGCTGAGCCACGACGGCAGGCTGCCGCCGCCCGACGGCGCCGCGCTGAAGGTCAGGTTGGCGTTGTTGGTGAACGACGACGCAAACGACAGGCTGCCCGAACCCGAACCGACCGTCGACGCATTCTCGATCGTGGCCGGCGGGGCGACCACGAAAGGCGGCGGCGGGGCCGGCGGCATCGGGGTGGGCGTGGGCGGCGGCGTCGTGTTCAGCGTGAAGGTCGCCGTGCAGGTCGCAGCGCTGTTCAAGGTGATGCTGATGGGCGAGGTCGCGCCGGTGCAAACCCCGGCCCAACCAGCGAAGGTCGAACCCGCATCGGCCACTGCCGTCAGCGTCACCGACGTACCGGCGTTCAGCGTGGTCGAGGTACAGGCGGTACCGCAGTCGATGCCGCCCACGTCGGATGTGACCTTGCCCGTACCCGTGCCGTCCTTCGCCGCCGTCAAGGTATAGGTCGGGGCGGTCCGCAGCAGCAATCCGTCGGCCGGATCGATGCTGTGCTGTAGCGAGGGTACGGTGAAAGCGGTGGTCATCTTGCCGCCGAGCGTGAACAGACCCGATGCGGCGACGCCGCTGGCGCTGCCGAGAACGAAACCGGCATCGGCGCCCATCGAGATACCGTCGATAAACGCGCCGCCGGACGACAGGCGCGCGACGACGATGTTGCGTGCGTTGCCGACCCGGATCACCGCAGGCGAGGCCGGGTCGGCCGCGCCATTGCTGATCATGGCGACCGAAACATTGCCGCTGGCATCGACCGCAACCGGCGCAGGCTGGATGCCGGCGACGAACGAGGCGGTGTCGGGGCTGACCATGTTGACGCCGACACCGCCGAAGGGTACGGCCCAGATCACGTTGCGGCCGTTTGCCGTCTGGGCGGTGATGTCGGTGATGCTGGCCTTGGCGACGAAGCCATAGATGTCGCTGCCGGTGGAGGAAAGGATCAAGTTGCCGCCACCGCCCGTCTCCGGCAGGATCAGATTCCCCCCTCGCCAGGTGCCCGTGTAATAGATGTCCGTCCCCTGGGTGGTGACCGACGACAGCATCGCCGGGACGAAACCGGTACCGGAGACGTTGGCCAGGACCTTTTCGGTCGCAAGGCTTGCATCATAGCCGGCCAGCAAACCCGCGCCCGTGGTCAGGTTCGGAAAGCCGGTGGGCAGAACCAGATTGGCGCCCTGCACCGTTCCGACCGCAAAAACGTCGCCCGAGGCAGCGACCGCGGCCGAGGTCAGGGTCACGCTTCCCCCGGTATCGGCGACATAGGGCACCAAGCTGCCGCGAACCGGGCTGTTGAGCGTGGTTTCGTCGATTCGGACCAGGAACGCGCCCGTCGTGCCGTTGTAATTGACGACCGGCGCACCCGAAGATCCGTCGCCGGCACCGACGAGGTAGATGTTGGCGCCATCGCTGGAAACCGCCACGTTCGACGGCTTGAGCTGCAGGCCGGGAATGCCGAAGCCCTCGGCCCAGGCCAGCGTGCCGGTATCGCCCGCGATCTTGACCACATAGGGTATCGGCGTCGCCGCATCGGGATTCGGCAGGGGGGCGACGGTGAAGATGTTACCGGGCATGCCAAACGTCTTCGACGTCGTGCTCAGCCAGCCGGTCACGTAGACGGTCGGCGTCGTTCCGCCGGAAAGCGCGATACCCGTCACGGCCTGATTGGCGATGTCCGACGCCAGCTTCGTGGCCCACAGGACCACGCCGGCCGGGTCGTACTTGACCACGAAGGTCATGCCGGACGATCCGCCGAAACCGACATCCTGGCCGTTGGCATCCTTGCCGAAGACCACCACCGCGGTCGCGGCATTCGTCTGACCGACCATGTAGGCATTGCCCGCGATGTCGGTGGCGGTCGCGATGACCGAAGTGTCGATCGTCCCGAAACCGACCGAGAACGTCCGCCCCGACGGTACCAGTTCCGGCAAAATCGGCTGAGCCGCCATCGCCGGCACGATCAGTGCCAACAGCGCGACCATGATGTTCGCGGTGATTGCCGCGATCCGTCCACCCCAACGCATTCATGCCCCCATGAATTTTGCTTGACGCAAGCGAGTAGTCAGCGGTGCTAACATACCTTGGTGGGCGGTCACATACGCCTTTTGGCGTAGTAAAAAGAAATTATTCCTAGTCGCGTTTATTACCTAGATGAAATGTCTTTTAGATTCAGCAACTCCGTCACGACGGGGCACATTACGCCGTTACAAAATTTTACAAAAAAGCGTTACAAGAATTTACAATTGGTCTATCCAACCACCGGCGTTCTCGTCATCCGTCATGCCGATGCGCCCGGCAAACCGGCCGTAGTGACCGACCAGGACGATGTCCCATGCCGCCTCGTAGGCAGCGCGTCGAGCGGGCTGCTGCCCCGCCCAGCCATCGTGCCGCAACTGGACCTCGCAGCCTGCCGATACCGGCGTGAAGGCGAGCACAAGCTCGGTCGCGATCCCGACATCCCAGGACATCGCAAAACGTCCCGGCGGATCCCACGCCAGCACCCGGCCCCAATCCTGCTCGGTACCATCAGGGGCGGTCTCGTAAATTCTGCCCCCGACCACGGGGACGATCGCGCAGGCAACCGGCGGCAGGCGTCCCAGATGATGCGTGGCCAGCGGCCACCACCGTGCAACCTCGGCGGTGAACAGGCGGAAAGCTTCGTCGGGGCTGCGGCGGACGGTGATCGTCTTGACGATGGGTTCCATGATGCTTCCTTGGGCCGGGCCGGACGCCGCATTTCATGGCACGAATCCTGCGTCGTCCAGTTCGACCTGATTTGGGAGTTGCAAAGATGTTGCTGGCACAGATTTCCGACCTGCATGTCAGGCCGGAAGGGCAACTTTATTACGGCGTTGCCGACTCCAACGCGATGCTGGATGCGGCGATCGACCAGTTGAACGCATTATCGCCGCTGCCCGACCTGCTGCTGGTCAGCGGCGATCTGGTCGACGAGGGCACGCCTGCGGAATATGCCAGCCTGCGGCCGCGGCTGGACCGTTGCGCCATGCCCTATCTGGTGATGGCGGGCAATCATGACAGCCGCGCCGGCATCGTCGGCACCTTTCCCGACCACGCCTATCTGCCGCGCAGCGGGCCGCTGCATTACGCCATCGAGGATCATCCGCTGCGCATCGTCGCCTTCGACACGACCGTGCCCGGCCGCCATCATGGTATCGCCGATGATGCCGGGCTGGACTGGCTGGACCATACGCTGGGCGCCGACACGACACGGCCGGTGCTGCTGGCCATGCACCACCATCCCTTTGCCTGCGGCATTCCCTATCTCGACAACTATCGCTGCGACGACGGCGACCGGCTGGCTGCCGTGGTGGCCCGTCATACCCATGTTGAGCGAGTGGTCTGTGGCCATGTGCATCGCCAGATGATGCGCCGCTGGGGCGGCACGGTGTTGGTCAGTTGCCCCTCAACCGCGACGCAGATTGCCCTGCGCCTGATCCCCGACGCCGCGCCGGCCTCGTTTTCCGAGCCGCCGGGCCTGCTGCTGCATCACTGGACACCCGATGCCGGGCTGGTCACCCATGCCGTGCCGATCGGCCGCTTTCCCGGACCTTACGATTTTTTCTGAGACAATTTTGCCCCGAACTTGTCATTGACTTGTCTTATCGCCCGCTGGTCCCATGGGGTCAGAAACAAGGGGTGGAGACAGGCACGACATGGGCCTCGAAGCGCAGCGGCATAATGGGCTGATCGGTGGGGAAGCGCCGCCGCGCTACCGCCAGATCGCCGGCGCCCTGGCAGCCGAGATTGCCCGCGGCCTGCACGAACCGGGCGCGCCCCTGCCTTCCGAACATCAGCTTTGCCGCCTGTTCGCGGTCAGCCGCGTCACGGTGCGCGCGGCGCTGCAGCAACTGGTCGAAGACGGCCTGATCGAACGGCGGCACGGCGCCGGCAGCTTCGTCAAACCGCGCGTGATCCACAAGCCGCTGGGCGGGCTGACCGATTTCCGGGCCGAGGCTGAACGCCACGGCCGCACCGCAACGACGCGCCTGCTGTCGCTGGCCGACCGCCCGGCCACGATTGCCGAGCGGATGAAGTTCGGGCCTGCGACCGACAATGTGCACGAACTGGTTCGCCTGCGCCTGCTGGACGGCGTCCCCGCGGTCTATCAGACGACCGTCCTGCCGGCCGGGCTGCTGGGGCCGTCGGCCGCATCGATGCTGGCTGAAGGGTCGCTTTACGCCTATCTCGCCCATCGCGGCCGCCAGCCGGCCGCAGCGGAAGACGTGGTCGAAGCCGTGGCGCTCGCCCCGTCAGCGGCGCTGATCCTCAAGCTGCCGGCCGGCTCGCCCGTCTTCCGCTTTTACCGTACCGCGCGGGATCGGGCGGGCCAGGTGGTCGAGTTGTCCGACAGTCTGATCCGGTCCGATCTGTACAAGCTGACCTTCCACCCGCATCTGGAGGATGGCCGATGACCCCTTGCGTCATCGCCGCCGATCTTGGCGCCGGTTCGCTGCGTGTCGCGGCGATCGCCGCCGACGGGCGCGAGATCAGCCTTGCCGCCGTGCCGCTCACGGCCGACGAACCCTTTCCCGGCTGGGCCGAGCTTGATCCGGAGTTGTGGTGGCAGGGCCTGGCCGAGGCCACCGCCAAGGTGCTGGCCCGCCTGCCCAAGGGCACCAAGCCGGCGGCGCTGTGCCTGTCCGGCCTGACGCGCTCGCAGGTGCTGCTGGACGACGCCGGCCGCACCTTGCGTCCCGCCATCCTGTTCCGCGACCGCCGGGCCGCCGACGATGCCGCAGCCGTCGCCGCGCATTTCGTCGGCACCAATCCCGCCGACGCGATCACCGCCTTCCATCCGCTGGCCCGGCTGTCCTGGGTCGCGCGCAACGAACCCGAGGTGTTCGAGCGCTTGGCCCTGATGCTGGAGCCGAAGGATTTCCTGGCCTGGCGGCTGACCGGCGTCGCCGCCGCCGACGCCGTCACCTATTCGCGCTTCGATGCACTGGAAGCGCAAGGCGGAGCCCTGCCCGGCTGGCTGGACCGATGCCGCCGGCTGCTGGACCTGCCCCGCCCCCTGCCCTGGGAACAGATCGGCCTGATCAAGGCGTCCGCCGCGCCGTTCGACGCGCTGGCCGGCCTGCCGGTCTTTGCCGGGGCGATGGATACCTGGACGGCCGCGACGGGGTCGGGCGCCCTGTCGCCCGGCCAGGCCTACGACGTGGCCGGCACGTCCGAGGTGGTCGGGCTGTTGTCGCGGACCCGGGCGGCGACGCCGGGCCTGCTGGCCATGCGCTGGGGCGACGATCTCTACCAGTTGGGCGGCCCGACCCAGGCCGGTGCCGACTGCGCCTTGTGGGCGCATCAGGCATTCCGCTGCACCGGACGGCTCGATGCCGCGGTCGAGCGCGCCGGGCGGATTCCGCCTTCCGACGACCTGCCGCTGTTCCTGCCCTATCTGGCGGGGGAACGCACGCCGGTCTGGCGCTCGGACGTGCGCGGCGCCTTCTTCGGGCTGGGCCGCGCGCTGGGCCCCGACGAATTCCTGTGGTCGGTGCTGGAGGGCGTCGCCCACGCCGTGCGCGACATTCTCGACATGGCCGCCGGCGGGTCCGGCGCCCGCATCACCGAACTGCGCGTCTCGGGCGGTGGTGCCCGATCCGACGCCTGGTGCCAGTTGAAGGCCGATGTCTCGGGCGTGCCGGTGGTCCGTGCGACGCACGAGGAAACCGGGCTGATCGGCGCGGCGATGGCCGCGACGGTCGGCCTGGGGCTGCATGCCGATCTGGCCGCGGCCGCCGCGGCGATGTGCCCGGTGGATGCGGTGTTCGAGCCGCGGGCGCCGCTGAAACCGTTCTACGACCGCCGCGCCGCGCTGTACCAGCGCGTCAAGGCGACCGCCCTCGATCTGGCGGGCCCCGCATTCACGCCGGCCCCGTCCCAACCCAAGCGACAAGGGATTGCGTCATGAAGGACCTGTTCGTCCGCGACTTCTCCAGGGAGAAATTCCTGATCGGCATGGTTCACACCCTGGCCCTGCCCGGCGCCCCGCTCTACGATCGCACCGGCGGCATGCGCACGATCATCAACCAGGCCAAGGCCGAAGCCCGGATCCTGGCCGATACCGGCTTTCATTCGCTGCTGTATTGCAACGAATCCGACATGCCCTACCAGACCCGCATGCCGGCCGAGACCATCGCGGCGATGACCGAGGTGGTGGCCGAGACCCAGGCCGCCGTGAACCTGCCGCACGGCATCAACATGCTGCTGGATCCCCAGGCGTCGCTGGCCATCGCCCATGCCACCGGCGGCCGCTACATCCGCTGTTTCCTGACCGGCGCCTATGTCGGCGACATCGGCTTCTATGCCCCCGACGGGGCCGAGGCGCTGCGCCTGCGTGAACGGCTGGGCGCCAACGACATCCGCATCATCTGCAACGTGACCGCCGGATTCTCGGTCAGTCTCGATGCGCGCACGGTGCCGGAGCGCGCGGCGGGTGCCGTGTTCTGCGGCCTGGCCGACGCCGTCTGCGTCTCGGGTCCGGCGGCCGGCCGCGAGGCCGATGTCAGCCTGGTGGCCGAGGTCGCGGCCAAGGTCCCCGATGTCCCGGTCGTGGTCGGCACCGGCGTCTCGGCCGACAACATCGCCCGCCTGTCGGCGGTGGCCGACGCCTTCATCGTCGGCACCTCGATCAAACTTGACGGCAAGACGCTGAACCCGGTCGATCCGCGCCGGGCCGAAAGCTTCATGGCCGCCGCGGCCAAGGCGGCCTGACGATGCAGGCCCTGGTCACCGGCGCCAATTCCGGCATCGGCCACGCCATATCAGCGCGATTGGCGCGGGCGGGCTGGAACCTGCTGCTGACGGGGCTGGAACCCGCGGTCGAACAGCTGCCGGCAGCGATGCAGGCCGCCGGCGCGCCCCACGCCGCCGCCCTGGCGGGCGACCTGACCCAGCCGGGTTTTGCCGCCCGGCTGAACGATCTGGTGGAAGGATCGGGCCGGCCGCTGACCCTGCTGGTCAACTGCGCCGGCGCCTCGCGCGCCTGCAGTTTCCTGGATCAGGACGATGACGACTGGGACCGCCTGGTCGCCATCAACCTGACCGCGGCCTTCCGGCTGTCGCGGGCGCTGGCGCGCGGCATGATCGCCCATGGCCAGGGCGGCGCCATCGTCAACATCGCCTCGATCGCCTATGTCTCGGGCGGGGCCAACCCGGCCTATGGCGCGGCAAAGGCGGGGCTGGTGGCGCTGACCTACAACCTGGCCCAGGAACTGGGCCCGCACGGCATCCGCGTCAATGCGGTGGCACCCGGCGTGATCGCGACCGAAATGGTGCGGAATGCCTTTCCCGGCGACCGCTTCGCCCGGTTGGAGCGTTCGGTTTCCGAGCGCACGCCGCTGCGCCGCCTGGGCACGCCCGAGGATGTCGCTAGCGTCGTCGAATTCCTGGGATCGGACGCGTCGTCCTTCGTGACCGGCGCGGTCCTCCCCGTGACCGGCGGCATCGAACTGTTGCCGACGCTGGGCCGTTTCCTGGGGCCCGAGGCATGACGCGACAGGATGCCATCGCCCGTTTCGGCACGCTTGCCGGCGGCATCATCGTCTTTGCCGGTTTCTCGATCGCGTCGGAAAACTTCCTGACACTGGCCAACCAGCTGACCATCCTGCGCCAGGTGTCGTTCCTGCTGATCCTGGCCCTGGGTTTCACCTTCGCGCTGATCACCTCCGAGTTGGACCTGTCGTTTGCCAACGTCGCCAGCCTGTGCGGCGTCATCACCGGCGGCCTGATCCATTTCGGCCATTCGCCGCTGCTGGCGATCGGGGCGGGGCTGGTTGCCGGCATCATGTTCGGCGCGCTGAACGGCGTGCTGGTCACGCAGTTGAAGATCCCCTCGCTGATCGCGACGCTTGCCACCGCCTCGGTCGCGCGCGGCCTGGCCTTCATGGCGACCGACGGCGTCGCCTGGGTCGGGCGCTGGGACCAGAACTTCGTGTGGCTCGGCCGCGGCCGCTGGCTGGGCATGCCCGTGCTGGTGATCTGGTCGGCCATCCTGGCGGTCATCGCCTGGTTCGTCGTGGCCCATACCCGGTTCGGCGTCTGGCTGACCGCGACCGGCGAGGCGGACGAAGCCGCGCGGCTGGCCGGTATCCCGATCCGCCGCATGAAATTGTGGGGCCTGACCCTGTCGGGGCTGTTCGCCGCGATCAGCGCGATCCTGCTGACGGCGTCGCTGTCCTCGGCCGGGCCGACGGCTGCCGGCGATTTCCTGATGTCGGGGATCGCGGCCGTGCTGCTCGGCATGACCATGTTCACGCCGGGCAAGCCCAACATGGCGGGCACGCTGGTCGGGTCGCTGGTGATCGGCGTGCTGGCCAACGGCCTGGTCCTGGTCGGCGCGCCCTATTACGTGCAGGACATCGCGCTCGGCGTCATCATTCTCGGCTCGGTGGCAATCTCGGCCTCGACGCTGAGCAAGGCGGCTTTCGGAGTCTAGGGTTACATACGCAACAAGGGGAGGCTTTCAATCATGTTCGGGTTCAAGCAATTGGCGATGGCCGGTGTCGCGGCAGCGGCGCTGATCGGATCGACGGGCGCGGCGGCGGCCTTCGACCTCGGCATCATCGCCTTCCAGATGTCGTCGGAAACCCATGCGCGCGTCGCCAACGCCGCCCAGGCCGCGGCCAAGGAAAAGGGCTGGAAGGTCACGCTGCTGAATTCGGCCGGGGCCATGCCCGACCATGCCGCCCAGATCGAGAACCTGACCCAGGCCAAGGTCGATGCGCTGATCATCGCGATGGGCAAGCCGATCGAGGCCGACGCCCAGCTCAAGGCCGCCAAGGATGCCAAGATCCCGGTGGTCACGGTCATGAGCGGGTCGAGCCCGCATGCCGTGTTCGACATCCAGGTCAACGAATACCAGGTCGGCGCCCAGTCGGCGCTGTATCTGCTGGGCCAGCTGCGCTACCAGGGCAACATCCTGGAACAGCGCTTCGACGGCAATGTCGGCACCCGCATCCGCGCCCGCGTGCTGGACGCGGTGCTGGCCGAGAACACCGCGGTCAAGGTCCTGGGCGCCCATTCGATGGCCCGAACCGCCAGCTGGCGCGAGGACGTCAAGTCGGGCATGGAAGCGCTGCTGCTGAAGAACCAGGGCAAGGTCGACGGCATCTGGGCCTCGTTCGACGGCCAGGCCTATATCATCGACGACATCCTGACCCGGTCGGGCGCGACCAAGGGCAAGCCGGTGCTGGTCTCGATCGACGGCGGCGAGGAAACCTATCGCCGCATCGCCGACCCGTCGTCGACCCTGATGGCGACCGTCGCCATCCCGTTCGAGGAGATGGGCAAGAAGGCGGTCGATGCCGTCGACCAGATCGTCGTCAAGAAGCAGCCGGTCGAACAGATCGTCCAGGGCCCGTACCTGATGATGGACGCGGTGCTGGTCGACAAGACCAACGTCGACAAGTTCCTCAAGAAATGAGCGACGCGCCCATCCTCGAATTGCGGGGAGTGGCCAAGCGCTACGGCGCGGTCGATGCCCTTCGGGGCGTCGACCTGACCGTGGCGAAGGGCGAGACGCTTGCCATCTGCGGCGACAACGGCGCGGGCAAGTCGACGCTGATCCGCATCATCTCGGGCGCGCAGGCCCCGTCGGCCGGAGAAATCCGGCTGAAGGGGCGCACCGTCCACTTCGCGTCGCCGGCGGACGCGCTGCAGCAGGGTGTGGCCACGATCTACCAGGATCTGGCGCTGGCCCCGCGCATGGCGATCTACCAGAACGTCTTCATGGGGTCCGAACTGCTGCGGCGCAGCCCGGTCCCGGGCCTGC
>Ga0206117_101308_pt1 | contig 13402 bp, 14 predicted proteins | sample 3A5Ametagenome_FD_177997 | JGI IMG/M metagenome (GOLD analysis project Ga0206117, IMG submission 177997) | Enriched microbial communities from leaf-cutter ant dump, University of Wisconsin, Madison, United States - 3A5A | ecosystem: Environmental > Terrestrial > Nest > Insects nest > Nest dump... | reverse complement strand
GCCGAAGGCACGCCGCAGGAGGTGGCGGCCAATCCGGACGTCATCGCCGCCTATCTCGGCGCCGCACCGTAAGGAGAGAGCCCCCATGCTTCTGGAGATCGAGGGCCTCAACAGCCATTACGGCCGAATCCACGCGCTGAAATCGGCCAGCCTGACCGTGCGGGAGGGCGAGCTGGTGGCGCTGGTCGGCGCCAACGGCGCCGGCAAGACGACGCTGCTGCGCACCCTGTCCGGCGTCCATCCCGCCAGCAGCGGGCGCATCACCTTCGACGGCTGCGACATCACCCGGATGAAGGCATCGCGCCGCGTCGCCGAAGGGGTGGTGCAGGTGCCGGAGGGACGGCAGCTGTTCGGCCCGCAGAGCGTGGAGGACAATCTCCGCCTCGGCGCCTACCGCCGCGGCAGCGGCAAGCCGGACGACGACATCGACCGGCTGTACGAGATGTTCCCGGTGCTGAAGGTCAAGCGCGACCAGCCCGCCGGCACCCTGTCGGGCGGCCAGCAGCAGATCGTCGCCCTTGGCCGTGCCCTGATGGCGAAACCGCGCCTGCTTCTGCTCGACGAGCCCAGCATGGGGCTGGCGCCGCTGCTGGTCGCGGAGATCTTCGACGCGGTGCAGCGGCTGAAGCGCGAGGGCACCACCATCCTGCTGGTCGAGCAGAACGCCCACGCGGCACTCGCCATCGCCGACCGCGGCTATGTGATCGAGACCGGCGAGATCGTGCTGAGCGACAGCGGTGCGGCCCTGCTGAGCAACGAGCGGGTGCGGCAGGCTTATCTCGGGCTGTGATAGGCTCCGATGCGGGATCGCCGCCGCGACACTTCAACGGACACACGCCTTGAAACTCCACACCTACTTCCGTTCCTCCGCCGCCTACCGCGTGCGCATCGCCCTGAATTTGAAGGGATTGGCGCCGGACCAGGCTTTCGTCCATCTGCGCAGGGGCGAGCAGGCCAAGCCGCCCTATGCCGATCTCAACCCGGAACGTCTTGTCCCGGCGCTGGAGGTCGACGGGCCGGATGGTCATCATGTGCTGACCCAGTCGCTCGCCATCATCGAGTATCTGGACGAGACGCATCCCACCCCGGCGCTGCTGCCGGCCGATCCGCTGGGCCGGGCGCGCGTGCGGGCTCTGGCTCTGGCGGTGGCCTGCGACCTTCATCCGCTGAACAATCTGCGGGTGCTGAACCACCTGAAGACCATGGGCCATGACCAGGAGGAGGTCGATGGCTGGTACCGGCACTGGATCGCCATCGGGCTTACGGCGCTGGAGGCGCAGCTGGCCGGCGATCCGCGCACCGGCCGCTTCTGCCATGGCGACGAGCCCGGTCTGGCCGACATCCTGCTGGTGCCGCAGATGGCGAATGCCCGTCGCCTGGACTGTCCGCTGGACGGCTATCCCACGCTGTTGCGCATCGACGAGGCCTGCCGCGCCCTGCCGGCCTTCGCCGCCGCCCTTCCGGACCGCCAGCCGGATGCGGAGGCCTGAAACGACGCCGCCCGTCCGCACCGCAAGCCCGACCTTTGTCCCCGCCAAATCACACGTCTCCCGTTGGTGTTAGCGGTTTCGCGACATCCTTCCGTGGTATAGAGGTAGCAGGAAATCGGGTGGGGACGGCGGCCGGGCGATGTTGGGCAACTTCTCTTCGATGGCGTACGATCTTGCCGAGAACATCGCGGCGAGCGCCTTCGTCGTTCTTGCCTACACATTTCTGATCCGCCGCTCCGGCGGCTGGAGCATCTACACCCGCCAGATCGTTTTCGGCGCGGTGATGGCGCTGACCGCCATCTTCTCGATGGTCCATCCCATCCATATCGGGCCGGGCATCTTCATCGATGCGCGGGCTCCGCTGGTCGGGCTGAGCGCGCTGTTTGGCGGTCCGCTCTCCTCCGCCATCACCGCCGTGACGGTCGCCGGCTACCGCATCTACCTGGGCGGGGTGGGGATGGAGGCCGGCGTCGCCAACGCGCTGCTCTCCTTCCTGACCGGCGTCGGTTTCGCGATGTGGTCGAAGCGGCGCGGGATGGCGATGGGTGTCGGTTCGCTGCTGGGCTTCGGACTTCTGCTGACGCTGGTGTCGACCTCAACCCTGCTGCTGCTGCCCACGTGGGAGCTTGCCTTGCAGGTGGGGCAGCGCACGGCGCCGGCGCTGCTGGCAATCATCCCGCTCGGCACCCTGTTCCTGGGTGGCCTGCTGCTGCGCGAGCAGCGTCACCACGACGCAGAACGGCGGTTGGGCGAGAGCGAGGCGCGCTACCGCCTGCTGGCCGACAACGCCACCGACATGATCCTGGAGATGAAGGCCGACGGGGCGGTGCGCTACCTGTCGCCGTCGGTGCGTGACATCCTGGGCCATGACCCGGCGGAGATCGTCGGTTCCGCCCCGGCCAACCTGCTGCACCCGGACGATCTGGAAAGCGCGGCGATGGCCTTCGCCGGGTTGCAGCCGGGGTCGCCTCCCGTCACCTTCACCCACCGGCTACGCCACCGCGACGGCCATTACCTGTGGGTCGAATCCAGCATGCGGCCGACGGTGGGGTCCGACGGCCGCTTCGTGGTGGTCGGCGTGGTCCGCGACGTGACCGAACGCAAGCGCTACGAGGAGGAGCTGTCCGCCGCCCGTGCCGAGGCGGAGGCGGCCAACCGCGTGAAGTCGGAGTTCCTGGCGTCGATGAGCCACGAGATCCGCACGCCGCTGAACGGCGTCATCGGCTTCGCCGACCTGCTGCTGGGCACCGACCTGACGGCGGAGCAGCGCCAGTATGTGTCGCTCCAGCGCGAGGCCGGGCGCGGGCTGCTGGCGATCATCGGCGACATCCTGGATTATTCGAAGATCGAGGCCGGCAAGCTGGAACTGGAGGAGCGCGCCTTCGACCTGCACCGGCTGCTGCGCGACTGCCGCGACCTGATGAGCAACGCCGCCTCGCAGAAGGGGCTGCTGCTGCAGCTGTCGCTGGGCGGCACCGTTCCGCGCTATGTCCGCGGCGACGAGGCGCGCATCCGCCAGATCCTGCTGAACCTCGTCGGCAACGCGGTGAAATTCACCGAACGCGGCTCGGTGCTGGTGTCGGCCGGCTTGCTGTCGGGCCAGGGAACCGGCGAGGGAGAGCCCGCCCCGGCGGCCTACGTCCGGCTTTCGGTGAGCGACACCGGTCCCGGCATCCCGGCGGCCGATCAGGGCAACCTGTTCCAGCGCTTCAGCCAGGGCGACCGCTCCACCACCCGGCGCTATGGCGGCACCGGGCTCGGCCTTATCATCTCCAAGCAACTGTCGGAACTGATGGGCGGGCATATCGGCGTGCAGAGCAGCCCGGGGGTGGGCAGCACCTTCTGGTTCGAACTGCCTCTGCCGGTCGCCACCGCGCCGGGGCTGTCCGCCGTCGCGCGCAAAGATGCGGCACCGACCCGCAGCGCCCGCATCCTGCTGGCTGAAGACGTGCCGATGAACCAGATCGTCACCTCCTCCATCCTGTGCAAGGCCGGCCACACGGTCGAGGTTGCGGAGGACGGCATCCTGGCGGTGGAGGCGATGCGCCGGGGCGAATTCGACCTCGTCCTGATGGACATGCAGATGCCGCGGATGGACGGCCTGCAGGCGACTGCGGCGATCCGCCAGCTTGGCGGACGGCGCGGCGCCGTGCCCATCATCGCGTTGACCGCCAATGCGCTGACCGATCAGCTCCAGCTTTGCCTGGATGTCGGCATGAACGACCATGTGACCAAGCCGATCGAGCGCGATACGCTGCTGTCCGCGGTCGACCGTTGGCTCGACGCCGGGACGGACGAGACTCTGCCGGAGGGGGATGCTGTGGAAGAGGCGACGGTGCTGGCCGGGGTGGCAACGGTGTCCGACAGCGCGCCGGTGCTGAACCGCGCAACCCTGGATACGCTGGCCGAAACGCTGGGGGCGGATGTGCTGCCCCGTTTCATCGCCGGCACTCTGTCCGAACTGGCCCTGCGCGCCGACCGCATCAGCGAGGCGGACTCGTCGAAGGCCGCTGCGGCCGACGCCCATGCCATGGTGTCGCTGGCCGGCAATGTCGGCCTTCTGGAACTGTCGCGGACCGCCCGCAAGCTTCAGCATGCCTGCGAGCAGCAGTGGCCGGACGAACCGGCGCTGAAGGCCGACCTGCGGGATGCCGTCAACCGTGCTTCCTCGGCACTCCAGGCGGCTCTGCCCACCCTGGGCGTGGCGGTGGAGACGGCTCGCTGAGCAGTCCATTCACCGGTTGACGATCAGGGCGACGCCGGCCACCGCGACCGCGGCGCCGGCCCAGGCACCCAGCGACGGGCGCTGGCCGGTCAGCAGCCACATCATCGGCAGGATCAGGACCGGGCTGAGCGCCGACAGGGTGGCGACCACGCCGGCATTGCCGTGGGCGAGCCCGACCAGCAGCAGCGTCATCCCCAACCCGACGCCGAGCAGCCCGTTGCCGGCGATCTGCAGCATCAGCTTCGGCGTCAGCCCGCGGGGGACCAGCAGCCCGCCGAGCCCACCGGCACCTGCCACCGCTGCGCCGCCGCGAACCGTCGACAGCACGCCGATGGCCGTGAACATCAGGGCTGCCGTGGTGACCCGCACCGCGGCCGATGCAATCGGATCGGCGCCCGCCGCCATCACCGGCTTGGCGATGATCGAGCCGGCGGCCTGACCGACCGCCGCCAGCAGGCAGACCGACACACCGGCCAGCAAGCTTCCCTGGATCGCCTCCCAACTGTGGGTCGAGCCGGAGCGCAGGGCCACCGCCAGCATCACCCCCAGCGTGACCAGCGCCACGCCCAGAACGGTCCACGGCCCGAGAGCCTCCCCCAGCAGGGCATAGGCCAGCAGGGCGGTCAGCGGTGCGTTGGCGGCATAGATCACCACATTGCGGCGCGGTCCCAGACGGCTGAGCGACCAGAACAGCGCCATATCCCCCACCACGATCCCCAGCAGCCCCGACAGTGCCAGCGTCAGCGCGGCCCCGGTGTCCAGCGTCTGCCAGCCGCCCAGCAGCGTGGTGGCGGCCAGCAGGGCCACGGCGACGATGGTCAGGCGCACGCGGTTGAAGGCGATGGAGCCGAGCACCCGCACCGGTCCGATGGCGATCAGGCCGCCCGCGGCCCAGCACAGCGCCGCGCCCAGCGCGGCCATGTTGGCGATCATGATGGAGATGCTGACCGTTGGTTGAGGAGGAGGACAGGCACTCTACAGCGGACGCCCTCTGCCTGCGAAATGAGCAAGATGCATGGCCGGGCAGATCTTCGACCGGTCCGCCGGAACCGTGCCCCGCCCACGACCGTTGATTCCATCGGAACACGCCCCCGAGCGGGATCGCCATGGGCATGACCGGATGGACATGACCAACCCGACGGGCCGAACCGACGGGCCAACCCGAGGAGCACGCGACCGATGCGGACAAATTTCACTAGGTTCGGCCCAGTCGCCCTCGTCATGGCGGCCGGGCTCCTCGCCGCCCAGGGGGCGGCGGCCCAGACGGGTGCCGCGGCCCAGGCGAGCTGCGGCGCGATGGTGGATCAGTTCGCCGCCGATCTCGGCCTGTCGACCGAACCGCCGCCGGTCGCCGTACCCGGTACCGGCACGCCCGGCCTGTCGGGTTCCACCCCGCGTGATGAACCGGGGTCCGGCAGCGGCAGCGATCGGCTGGCCCAGTCCGGCGGCATGGTGGCGCCTCCCGCCGTCGGCGACCGGTCTGTGGTCGAGCCGCCGGCCATCGGCAGCAACATGCCGACAGCCCCGTCGATCAACCCGCAAGCCGGCCCGCAAGCCGGCCCGCAGGCCAATTCGCGGACGGCGCCGGACAGCGGTCCCGGCGGCTCCGGCGGCGGCGACGGGCTGATGGGGCAGGCGGCGCGGAACGCCCAGGTGGAATCGCTGGTCACCGCCGCCCGCAGCGCCGCCCGAGACGGCGACGAGGCCCGCTGCATGAACAGCCTGAACGATGCCAGGCGCCTGTCGCGGACCGCCCCCGGCGGCCATGGCGGCTGATGACGTCCATTGCCTTTCAATGACTTTAAGGAACCGCGCATGAACTTCGAACTTGGACCCTATCCGCCCTCGCCGCCGCGCGAACCGTCGGTGCCGGATGACTCGATGCCGGTGCCGGGCGATCCGGCGCGTCCGCCGCTGGGCGAACCGCCGGGTCCCATCCCGGTTCCGCCGCGCGAGCCGCCGCCGGCGCCGGACCGCCTGATGGACCGCCTGATGGGCTGAGGCCCGCCCATCCGGTCCCACTGGTGTGATTTAACGGCCTGTCCGGCTTATTCGGAGCGGTCCCGACTTGCCAAGAGCGCGCGGACGGGCGATGTGTCAGGGGTTGGCGTCCACCGGTCCACGAGATGGACCGGCAAGGGCGCCGCTTCTGTTTGCCGGAGTTCGGGTTTCCCATGCACAATCAGCCGCCCCGCAGCCACGTCTATCGCCAGCCCAACGTCGTCGCCACCCAGGTGACGGCCACCGTGAAATGGTTCAACCCCGAACGTGGCTACGGCTTCGTCAAGGTCGGCGACAGCGGCAAGGACGCCCTGCTGCCGGCCTCGCTCGTCGTGCCCGCCGGCCACACCACCCTGCCGGATGGCGCCACCGTCGTCGTCGACCTCGTGGAGGACCGCAAGGGCCAGCAGGTCAGCGTCCTGCACTCCGTCGACCTTTCCACCGCCACGCCCGCCCGCCCGCAGGGGCGCGAGCGCAGCTTCGGGGACCGCGGCGACCGGGGCTTCGGTGACCGGGGTGGGGATCGTGGCGGAGACCGCGGCTTCGGTGCCCGCCGCGATGCCGGCGGTCCGCGCGACCGCGGCTTCGGTGATCGTGGCGGTGACCGGGGCTTCGGGGATCGCAATTACGGCGACCGCGGTGGCGACCGGGGCGGCTTCCAGAACCGCAACCAGGACCGCGGCTTCCAGGATCGGGGCGGTCCCCGCCGGCCGCAGCAGGCCAGCGGCCCGACCAGCGAGATGGGCGCCACGGTGAAGTGGTTCAACGGCGGCAAGGGCTATGGCTTCGCCCAGCCCGACGACGGCGGGCGCGACGTCTTCATTCCGGCCCGTGCGCTGGAGAGCGCCGGCCTGCGCGGTCTGGATGACGGGCAGCGCGTGCGCATGACCGTCCGCCAGGGCGAAAAGGGGATGGAAGCGGTCAGCCTCAAGATCGAGTGACCGCCTCCATCCGGTGATCAGCCGTCTGACGGAACCGAGGACTGGCCCAGATGTGCCGCCGCTTCCCGCTGGTTGCGGGCGGCGGCGTCATCGGGAACTACCAGCCCGGCATCCGGGCTGTTGACGCGGGGGCCGCCGGCATTGCGGCGGTCCTCCTCCTCGATCTCGCGGGCGGCCTGCGCCCAATGGTCGAGATGGCGGGCATCGGGCCGCCCCGCCTCTTCCCAAAGACGGTAGGCCCGGTCACGGACCCGTGGGTCATCCGCATCCGATGTGTGTTCCATGATGGTCGGTTCCTGTTGTCGAGGGATGCCGGTCAGGTCCGGTCCGGTTGGGAGGGGGATGAAATCCGCTCCAGCGTGTCCTGGACTGCACGGTCGTTCTTGGCGTCGGTGGCAAGGTCGCCCAGCGAGACGATGCCGGTCAGGCGGTCGTTGCGGTCCACCACCGGAACCCGCCGGATCTGCTGGCCGGCCATCAGCTCGGTGACGCTGCCGACCGGATCGTCCTCGTAGCAATAGCGTGGATTGGCGGTCATCACCTCCGACACCCTGGTGCGGTCCGGCGTCTTTCCGGCGGAGATCGCCCGGATGGTGATGTCGCGGTCGGTCACCACGCCGACCAGATCCCGTCCGTCGCAGACGGGCAGGATGCCGACGTTCAACTGGTCCATCAATTGCGCGGCCCGGCGGATGCTGTCGTCGGGCCGTACCGTCTGCACGTCGCGGGTCATGATCTCGCGGATTTTCATGCGGGGGCTTCCTGAAGCAATGGCGGGGGGAGCAATGGCAAGAGCCACAGTGGCGGAGGTCAAGCAGGGTGGGGAACGCGGTACTCCCTTCCCATCCTCAACAGATGCACCGGTCCGCCGTCCCGCTCAACCTACCCAGTAGAGTGGATCCACCCCGAAGAGCAGGGGGTGCAGCATCAGCATTCCACCATAAGCGGCAAGCCCGCCGATCAGTCGTGCCGGCCCCATCTCGGCCAGTCCACGCAGCGCTCCGCGCCATCCTTGCGGCCCGGTCAGCGGCAGCAGCGAGGTCTCGTCCCTGTAGGCGCGGCCGGCGGGGCTGCGGCGTAGCACGATCTCGTTCTTCACCAGGGCGAACAGGGCGATGGCCGCCATGGTGCCGAACAGCAGCACCCGTCGCCCGTCGCCGGTGGCGTTCAGGTGCGCGCATGCCCACAGCAGCAGCGCCAGGCTGCCCGGCGCGCGGGTCAGGCGGTAGACGCCACGGGGCGGGTTGGGCGCGCCCTGGCTGCCGAAGCGGGTGGTGACACGGGCGACCAGCAGCAGGAAGACGACCGGCATCGCCACCGCCACCAGAGGGGCGGCCCAGCCGAAGGGCGTGAACACCACATCCCCGCCGTCGGCGGCGCGATAGGCCAGCACGAACAGGGTTAGCGTCAGCAGCGAGCCGACGGAATGGATCGTCACGAAGCCGCCGCGGCCGAGCCGGGCGATCAGGGCGGGCCGCACCCCCGGCCAGGACGGCAGGGCATGGCTGAGAAACAGCAGGGCGGCGGCGAGGGCGAGGGATGCGGTCATGATGGAGACACTGAACCGTGTACGAACGGCCTCTGCCTTGATTGGGGTCAAGATTGGGGTCAAGGGGGATGGAAAAACGGGGAACGCCGGCAAGGTCCGCACGGTTCACTTGAGACGGCTTTTCCATCCCCGACCCCTGTGGACCCAATGACCGAGTGGATCATCCAGATCGTGCAGCAGTTCGGCTATCTCGGCATCTTCCTGATGCTGATCCTGGCCCGCGTGCTGCCGCCGGTGCCGGCAGAGACGGTGATCCCGCTGGCCGGCATGGGGGCCGCGACGGGGGAGTTCAACCTGCTGCTGGTGGCGCTGGCCGCCGGGGCGGGGTCCGCGGTGGGGGAGCTGGTGTGGTACCTGCCGGCCCACTGGATGGGGCGCGAGCGGTTCGAAGCCTTTCTCCGTCGCCATGGCCATTGGCTGACGGTAAAGCCCGAGCAGGTCCATCGCGCCACCGAATGGTTCGCAAGGCGCGGCGGCGTCGCCGTTCTGCTGTGCCAGCCGCTGCCGGGGCTGCGCACGCTGATCTCGGTTCCCGCCGGGGCCTGCGGGCTGCCGATGGCGGTGTTCCTGCTCTATGCCGCCGCCGGGGCGGTGCTGTGGTCGCTGGTGCTGGCCGGCACCGGCTATCTGGTGCGGGTCGGCTTTCCCTGGATCGCCGACTGGATGGTGCCGGGGGCGCTGGTGTTGTTCATCGTCCTGCTGGCCGCCTATGTGTTGCGGCTGGTCCGTCACCGGCGCGACAACCGCCGGGCGGAGCGTGACGGGATTTCGCGCAGCGGCGGCTGAGGCGGCGCGGAACCTTCGCCCCGGCTGGTGCGTTTGAGGCGCGAGACGTCCCGAAAGGACATGGCCGAAGGGACATGACCTGAGAGGGGCACGACCTTGGCCCGCCTCCCGGTCTCCGGCGTGATGCCCGATCCGAAAGGAACCGACCAGATGACCCGCAAATCCGCAATGACGAACCGGTGGCGAGCCGCCGCCGTGCTGTCGGCGGCGCTCGGCATGGCCGCCTGCGCCTCCGACGTGCCGCCGCCCACCGCCCAGCTCGGCGCCGCATCCCAGGCGGTGCAGGAGGCCGAGCGCGCCAATGCCCTGCAATACGCCCCGGTGGCGTTGCAGAGCGCCCGCGACAAGCTGGCCTCCGCCGACAAGGCCATGCGCGCCGACGAGCGCACCCGCGCCCGCCGCCTCGCCGAGGAGGCCCGCGTCGATGCCGAGCTGGCGACGGTGACCTCGCAGCGCGCGGTGACCCAGCAGGCCGCTACCGCGGTGGCCAAGTCCGCGGTCCCCAACAACCCGCGCTCGGCCGCCGCGCCGAACCTCGCGCCGGTCTACAGCGGCTCGACGCTGGGCGGCACGCCGTCCGGCGGGTCGGGCTATGGCGGTTCCGGGATGAGCGGTTCCAGCTATCCGGCTCCGTCCGCGGTTCCGCCGGCGCCGGCCGGCTCGCTCGGCACGGTGGGCGGCTCAGGCGTTGGGACCAGTGGCGGCAACAGCTGGGGCTACAGCTATCCGGAGGTGCGTCAATGACCGCGTTCGCTTCCCGCAGCATTCTTGTCCTCGCCGGTCTCGGCCTCGGGCTGGCCGGTTGCGCCACCCAGCCGACCGACAGCGCCGCCCTGACCCAGGCGCGGCAGGATTACAGCCTGGCCGCCGCCAACCCGCAGGTCGCCGGCAACGCCCCGCTGCAGCTGCGCGACGCCGAGACGGCCCTGCGCCGTGCCGAGGCGATGCGCGACCAGGGCGCCGATGCCGCCGAGGTCGATCATCAGGCCTACATCGTCAGCCGCCGGGTGCAGATCGCCCAGGAGACGGCCGGGGTGAAGGGCGCCCAGACCGTGGTCGCCAACGCCGACACCTACCGCCTCCAGGCCCGCAACACCGAGCTGGAGCAGCAGCTGCGCGACCTCCAGGCGCAGCGCACCGAGCGCGGTCTGGTCATGACGCTGGGCGACATCCTGTTCGCCACCGGCCGGGCGGAGCTGACCCCCGGCGCCTATGAGCGCATCGACCGGCTCGCCCAGTTCCTGCAATCCCAGCCCGGCCGCACCATCCGGATCGAGGGCCACACCGACAGCACCGGCAGCGACACCACCAACCTGCGCCTGTCGGAGGCCCGTGCCAACTCCGTCCGCGACGCCCTGACCATGCGCGGCGTCTCGCCGGCGCGCATCGTCACCCAGGGCATGGGCGAGGCGCAGCCGGTCGCCGCCAACAACACCGACGCCGGCCGCCAGCAGAACCGCCGCGTCGAGATCGTCATTTCCGACGACGGCCGCGTCGCGGAGACGCGATAAGTCCAGACATGGAAATCCCCTCTCCCACCGTGGGAGAGGGGATTCGAAACGTGGGCCCGCCCCTTGCGTGACGGTCAGTCCCGCGTGTGGCGGGCTTTTTCGCGTCCGCTCCGGATCACGCCCCAGACCCCGGCGGCCAGCCCGATCGTCAGCAAAGCGGCAGCGGCGGTGCGCAAGGCGGAGCGCGGCGGCGACGGCAGGCGCTTCCATGGTGCCCAGGCCTCGTTCGGATCGTCGGGGTCGGCGATGCGCAGGGCCGCGAAGGCCTGTTCGGTCAGGCTGGGATCGCTGGCGGGCAGTTCGGCCAGCCGGCGGCCGGACTGTGGGCAGAGCCGGTCGATGGCGGCGACGACGCTGCCGGCCGCCTGGATCTCCACCTCCAGCCGGGTCCGGTCGATGCCCATATGCTCGGCCAGCAGGCGGTTGCGCACGCCCATGATCGCGGCCTCCGCACAGGTCCGCTCCGGCCCGTCCTCCCGCGGCGCCTCGACGGTCAGGTCGCATTCGCTGTCGTAGCCCATGGAGCGGTTGTTCAGGTTGGACGAGCCGATGCGCAGCAGCCGGCCGTCCACCGCCACCACCTTGGAATGGACGATCACCAGTCCGCCGCCCTCCGTCACCGGGGTCAGGGCGCGCAGCCGGCCGAAGCGGTCGGCCTCGCGCAGGCAGCGCAGGGCCACCGAGCGCGGCGTGTCCATCGCCATGCGGTCGAACCAGCTCGGGCTTTCCATCGACACCACCAGCACCACCTCCGGCCCATCGGGCTCGGCCAGCCGGCGGGCGAGCGCCTCGGCGACGCGGGCGGAGGCGAAATACTGGTTCTCCAGATAGATGGTGCGCTTGGCGGCGGCGATGGCGGCGAAGGTCAGCGCCTCGCTCTCGCGGATCGCCGGCCGCCCGTCGATTTCCGGCACGGTGCGGGAGATGCCGATCCGCGCGTCGGTCAGGATCGGGCTGGCGCAGTCGGGCAGGGGACAGTCCGGCCAGGGATCCTGGTCGGCCCGGTCGGTGTCGGGCGGCGGGCAGGGCTCCAGAACCTCGCCGGTGGCGCAGCGCCAACGCTCCCTCGCCAGTTCGGACAGCGCACGGGCGGCATCGCCATCGACCATCATCATCACATCGTGGCGCGGGCCATAGGGCTCGCCGTTCGGGCAGCGGCGGCGCGGATCGTCGTCGCGATGCTCCGACGTGTCCCAGCGGTCGAAGGAAAAGTCTATCCCGCCGCAGAAGGCCAAGGCATCGTCGATCACCAGCAGCTTCTGGTGCTGGGCGGCGCCGACCGGCAGTTCGCCGTCGAGCCGGGCACTCAGCCGGCGGCCGGTGCTGCGGTCCAGCCGCTCCAGCGGTTCGTGCGGATGGTCGAGCGCAATGGGAAACGGCATGTCCCATTTCAGCGCCCGCACATGCAGTGCAGGCCGCGATCGCATCAGCCGGGCGAGGAAGCGGCCCAGCGTCTCATTGCTTTCGGGGTCCAATCGCATGCGCGGGTCGATGTCCCAGCCGACCAGCAGGATCGATCTCTTTGCCCGCTCCATGGCGGCACGGGCGGCGACGAAGTAATCGGCTCCGTCGACCAGCACCGCCACCCGTCCGGCGCGCTCGGTCCGCCAGCAGGTCAGGCCGGGATGGAGAACCGGGCCGGAAACGGTGGTGCTGGAGGGATCGGGAGGCATCGGAAGCATGCTGGAATGACGGAGGGCGTCCTGGGAGGCGTCGGGCACGGCTGGAACCCTCATTGAAAACGCGTCGGGAGGCTTTGCGCGGACCATCCGCCTCGCGGCTTGAACCCGATGGCTCGCCTATTGTTCCCGCCTCGCCGGCTGTGCGTCGGTGGCTGGCCGAAGGATCCCGTCGGACGCGTTTTTGCCCCTCTTTTGCCGGCGTTTTTCAAAAAAAGAACAGGGACCGACCGAGATCATGCCCCGATTGCCCTGTTCTAAAACCATGAAAGACAAAGACGCCCTGGCCGGACGCCGATTGAGGCTCCAAACACGGCGTCCGTCCCGTTCCAAAGACGCCCAAATGCGAGGCGTTGCCACCATGAAGGAGTTCGAGGATGCGTAACCTGATGATCGGTGCTGTTTCGGCAGTTCTCCTGATGGCCGCCCCGGCCATGGCCCAGACCGCTCAGCAAGCCAACCCCGGCGCCGTCAAGGGCAGCGGCGCATACACCACCGCTCCGAGCAGCACCACCAACGTCGGACCGGACGGCATCGTCCACACCCCGCCGGGCGCCACCACCTCGCCGTCGGCCGGTTCCACGACCGGCGGCGCGGGCACGTCGGGTTCGACCGGCACCGCCGGCACCATGTCGGGTTCCTCGACCTCGCCGGTGCCGGGTGTGACCACCGCCCCGTCGGGCATGGGCAACAACACCGGCAGCAACGTTCCGCGCGACA
>Ga0206117_101307_pt1 | contig 13447 bp, 14 predicted proteins | sample 3A5Ametagenome_FD_177997 | JGI IMG/M metagenome (GOLD analysis project Ga0206117, IMG submission 177997) | Enriched microbial communities from leaf-cutter ant dump, University of Wisconsin, Madison, United States - 3A5A | ecosystem: Environmental > Terrestrial > Nest > Insects nest > Nest dump... | reverse complement strand
TCACCGGCCGTCTGGCCGGCGTCGACGTCGATCAGGCCCAGGCGGACGCCGCCGTCGCGGCCGTGCTTGAGGAGCGCCGGGGATGAACGCACCTGAATTTTGGGTCTTCGTCGCCTTCGTCATCTTCATGGCCCTGGTCTGGAAGAAGGCATCGGCCGCCATCGGCACCGCCCTCGATGGCCGCGCCGAGCGTATCCGCTCCGAACTGGACGAGGCCGAGCGTCTCCACAAGGACGCCCAGGCCCTGCTGAACGGCTACCAGAGCCGTCTGGCCGACGCCCAGAAGGAAGCGGAGGCTTTCCGGGCCCATGCCCGCGAGGAAGCCGCCCGCCTGCAGGCCCAGGCCGCTACCGACCTGGAAGCGTCGCTGAAGCGTCGCGAGGCCCAGGCCATGGACCGCATCGCCCAGGCGGAAGCCGCGGCGCTGGCCGAGGTTCGCAACCTGACGGTCGATGTCGCCATCGGCGCCAGCAAGCGCGTCCTGGCCGGCGGCCTTCCGGCGGCCCAGGCCGACAAGCTGATCGAGCAGTCGATCGGCGAGTTGCCGAAGCACCTGCACTGATCGGTACTCCCACCCGGTTCATTCGCGACGATTGTTGCGGCTTGAACAACGGTCTTTGGAAAAACCCCGGCCTTGGCGCCGGGGTTTTTCTTTGGTCGAATGGAACGGCCGCAGCTTGCGCCATTGCCTCTTCCGTTGCCCCACCCTTCCGTTGCCCCACTGCCCGGCCGGAGTTCCGTTCACCGATGTCCGACACCGCCCCCTTCCCGTCCGTCTTCGTCTCCCACGGTGCCCCCACGCTGATCCTGGAGACCAGCACCGGCCGCGACTTCCTCGCCGGGCTGGGCCGCAAGCTCGGCCGGCCGAGTGCCATCCTGGCGGTCTCCGCCCATTGGACCACCCGGGTGCCGGCGGTCAGCGGAGCGACGTCGCCCGAGACCATCCACGATTTCTATGGCTTCCCGGACGAGCTCTACCGCATGCGCTACGCAGCCCCCGGCGCTCCGGCGCTGGCCGACCGGGTGGCGGAGATGACCGGCGCGGTGGTCGATCCGTCGCAAGGGCTCGACCATGGCGCCTGGGTGCCGCTGATGCTGATGTACCCGGAGGCCGACATCCCGGTGGCGCAACTGTCGGTGATGCCCTACCGCAGCGCCGCCGACCACATCGCGCTTGGCCGGTTGCTGGAGCCGCTGCGTCGCGACGGCGTCCTGATCCTCGCCAGCGGCGGTGCCGTCCATAATCTGCGGGAGTTCCGTTTCGGCGGAAACAGCGCCGCCCCCTGGGCCACCGGCTTCGCCGGCTGGCTGGACAGGACGCTGGAGGCCGGCGACGCCGATGCCGTTGGCAACTGGCTGGACGCCAGCCCCGACGCCCGCCGCGCCCACCCGACCGACGAGCATTTTCTGCCGCTGCCGGTGGCATTGGGCGCCGTCGGACCGCGGCCGAAGACCGAACGGCTACATGCCGGCTTCGAGCATGGCAGCCTGGGCATGCACGCCTATGCCTTCACCAGCGCGCAAGCTGACGCAGAGGTCAATCCCGCCTGACCATTGGCGGTACTCCGTCGCACACTTGCCTGTTTGCCTGAGGGGATAGCCAAGCTACAATCCGCGCGCGCGGCGACCGGCCGCTCAATGGTTGTGGCCGGTCGGATGCGGGAATCGTCAGGCACAGCGCGAGCGGGAGTCGGTGTGAAGCGGAACGGCATTCTGTCCAGGAGCGGCCGCCGGCCCCGATTCCGCGACATGACCGTGTCGGCGCGGGTGGGCGCAGGCTTCGGCATCGCCCTTGGGCTGGTTGTCCTGCTGGCCCTGGTCGGGCTCGGCTGGTTCTATGCGGTGTCGCGCGACATCGGCGCCTTCTCCGGCCGCGCCGACCTGTCGCAGGTCGCGGCCGACGCCGACGTCAGCCTGCGCGACCTGGAAGTCGCCGTGCGCGACCACCTGACCTACGGCGACGACCAGAGCCTTCTTGACGCCTCCTGGCGGCACGACACGCTGCGCGACCGGCTCGACGCGCTGTCCAAGACCGTGGTCGAAACCGCGGACCGCCAGGGCATCGACAAGGCCCGCGCCGCGCTGGAGGATTACTGGGCGGCGGTGCAGAAGCTGATCGCGCTGCGCAGCGACCGCAACGGACAGATGACCGGCGTGCTGGAACCGCTGGTCGCGGAAACCCGCCGCAAGCTCGACCAGCTCAAGAATGCTGGCGGCGTCGATTCGACCGCACTCGCCAGCGATGCCGCCATCGCCACCCTGCTGATGCAGGAGCATCTGACCCGCTATGTCGACCGCCGCGACCCGCAGGATGCGGAGGCGATGCGCACCCAGCTCGCGGCCGCCCGCGACCGGCTGGCGGAGATGAACCGCTATCTGTGGGTTCCCGGCACCAAGCAATCCATCGACGAGGTCACTGCCCTGCTGGCGAAGGCGGGCGGCGTTCTGTCCGCCATCGAAGGCTCGGTGGTCGAGGAGGACAATCTGCGCGCCGAGGCGATGGCTGCCAACGCCGCCGGCATCGCCGCCAATCTGGGCGACATCCGCCGCCGGGCGGAGGCTGGAACCCAGGCACTGCGCGGGTCGCTCACCGATGGTCTGTCCGGCTATACCAGCGTCGCGCTGTGGATCGGCGGGCTGGTCCTGCTGGCCGGGCTTGTGGCGCTGTGGCTTGTCCAGCGCAGCGTCGCCGGTCCGGTGAAGACGATGGCGACCGCGGTGACGGCGCTGGCAGCCGGCCGCACCGACCTGACGCTGCCGGCGCTGACCGGGCAGGACGAGATCGCCACCATGGCCCGGGCGGTGGAAGCCCTGCGCGGCGCGGCCGAGGACACCGAGCGCGAGCGCCGCGAGGCGGAGGTCGAGCACACCCGCCTGCTGCGCGAAAAGGCGATGGCCGATGCCGCCAGCCGGGCCAAGAGCGACTTCCTGGTCAACATGGGCCACGAGCTGCACGGTCCGCTGACCGAGATCGTCAACGCCAGCCAGGCGCTGATGACCGATCTGCACCGGCTCGGCGTCGACGAACTCGCGACCGACGTCGAACACATCCAGTGGACCGGCGAGCAGCTGACGGGTCTGGTCGACGCCATCCTGGACTATGCCAAGGTCGAAGCCGGGGCGATGGATGTCTGCCTGCAGGATTTCGACGTCAACCGGCTGCTGACCGAGGCGCGCGAGCGGTCGATGCCGGCTGCCGACCTCTACGGCAATGCACTGGACCTGTCGGCGCCAGCCGCGCTCGGCCAGATGCATTCGGATTTCACCAAGGTGCGGCAGACGCTGCTGAACCTGCTGGACAACGCCTGCAAATTCACCCAGGACGGCACCGTCACCCTGTCGGCCGAGCGGATGGAGCGCGACGGCGCCCGCTGGTACCGCTTCACCATTGCCGACACCGGCCGCGGCTTTGCCACCGCGCAGACCGGCCGGCTGTTCCAGCCCTTTGTCCAGGGCGCCAACAACGGCGCCGTGGCCACCCGCGGCCAGGGCAAGCCGCGCGGCGCCGGGCTGGGACTGACGCTGGTCGGCCATTACACCGCCATGCTGGGCGGCGACATCGAGGTGGCGAGCGAGCCCGGCCAGGGCACCCGCATCGCCATCGCCCTCCCCGCCGTCTATGAACCGCCGGCCGAGGAACGCCCGTTGCAGGTCGAAGCCGTCGGCAACGCCAAGCCGCTACTGCGGGTCGCAGCACTCAAGCCGGCCGGGCATCTGGCCACCACCACCTCGATGACGCAGATCGGCCCGTAAGGGCCGGAGATCGGAACTGCCGGTCAGAAACGCGGGCGCGCCGTGTCCTCAGGCGCGTCGGAGTCGTCGATGGGCTGTCCGTACTTCATTCGCCGCATCTTCTCCGCCACTCGCGCGATCTCGTCGGGCGGCAGGATCACCGGCTCGCCGAACTGCTGGGCATAGAGATACTGGCGGGCCAGTGTCTCGACCTCGACCGCGAGCGCCAGGACACCCGCCACGCTGCTCCCCAGCACGATCATGCCGTGATTGGCCAGCAGACAGGCTAGCCGCCCCTCCAGAGCCGTCAGGGCGTGATTGGACAGCTCCTGGGTGCCGAAGGTGGCGTAGGGCGCGCAGCGGATTGAATCGCCGCCGGCCAGGGCCACCATGTAATGGAAGGACGGGATGCCGCGGCCATGCACCGCAAGTGCGGTGGCGAAGGCCGGATGGGCGTGGAGGACGACCGTCACGTCCGGCCGCGCCCGCAGGATGTCGCGATGGATGCGCCATTCCGACGAGGGTCGGCGGTTGCCGAGGTAAGTGCCGTCGAAGCCCATCTCGACGATGTCGGCCGGAGTCATCGCCTCATAGGGCATGCTGGTCGGCGTGACCAGGAAGCCGCCGTCGATCCGGTGGGACAGGTTGCCCGACATGCCCTGGTTGATGCCCAGCCGGTTCATGGCGAGGCAGCCGTCGATGACGGCCTGACGGTCTGAAAGGTTGTTGGTCATGGCGGGCGCGTCCGGAATGGCGGGAGCGCCCAAGGGGCCATGGAGTGCGGACAGGGTCAAGGGGGGAGCGGACGCATGCCCCCGCCCTTCCCTACTCTGCCGGGGTCCCATGGCGATGGCCGTGGCGCACCTTCTCGCCGGTTACGTCCTCGACCCACAGGGAATGGTGCTCCCGCGCCCATTGCAGCTCGACCTGACCGTCGCCCATGGCGTCGAAGGCGCCCTCCATGCCGATGGAGCCGATGTAGATGTGCGCCAGGATGATGGCGATCATGATCACGGCAATCGCGGCATGGGCCAGCTGGTAGAGCTGCATCTCCTCCAGCGTGGCGAAGCTGAAGGGGAAGATCAGCTGCACACCGGTGAAGCCCAGCGCGGCACCGCCAACCACGGTGGACCAGAAGATGACCTTCTGGCCGCCGTTGAACTTGTGCGCCGGCGGGTGGACGCCCTTGGAAAACAGGCCGCCCGCCTTCAGGAACCAAGTCAGGTCATTGCGCGACGGAATGTTGTGGTGCGCCCACAGGACGAAGATCAGCGCCACCCCCAGGATGAAGGCGAAGCCCAGGAAGTTGTGCGCCAGCTTGCCGTAATGGCTGAGTGCGGCAAAGGGTTCCGGCCCGATCAGCGGCAGCAACGTGTGCCGGCCGTACAGCACGTTCAAACCGGAAATCGCGAGCACGACGAAGCTGCCGGCGGTCATCCAGTGCACGCCGCGCTCGAAGGCGTTGAAGCGCTGAATGGTGCGGCCGGTCTTCTCGCCATCGATGCGGATGCGGCCGCGGACCAGGAAGAACAGCACGAGCAAGGCCAGGATGCCGCCCAGCACCCAGGACCCGTACTGGCTGAGCGGGCCGTTGCGCACCGCGCGCCACGCCTCGCCTTCCGACTGGATCAGCACGCCGGCCTGCTTGTTGGGAATCGAGACGGTGCCCTGCTCGCCCAGGCGGATGGCGTGCCAGCTGTCGCCGCGGTCTTGACCGGGAATCTGGGTCGGCACCATCGGCCCGTCGCGGTCGACCTGCTGCTCCGCCACCGGTCCGCCGATGCGGACGCTGGACTGGGCGCCGGCCGGCAGCGCGAAACCGCCGACCAGTCCGATCCCGAGCAGCAGAGCGGCGACGGCCGTCTTCATGCGATGACCTTCCATCGGACGCTCCCTATCGCACACCCTGATAGGCGGTGCGCTGTTGCAGCGCACGCACCTGTTCGGCGGTCAACGGCGTGTCGGCCGCGCCCTGGTAGACGCCCTTGTCCAGATGGACCGGGCGCGGCGCCCCGTCCTCCTGGCAGCCGGCCAGCAGGACGACGGCGCCGAACGCCAACAGCATCGACCGTGTCACCGTCACAGCCCCTGCTTCTGCACAGGCAGGCCGCCGGTCGGACCGCCGGTGCCCTGGAACAGCGAACCGCCGGGCTGGCCGCGCTCCTGACCCGACTTGGTCTGGTAGGCGGCGCTCCAGCCCCAGGCACCGGAGCCGAAGCCGCGGGCGGCGACACGCTCGCGGTAGATATCAGACACCTTGTCGGCATCGCCGGCCAGCAGCGCCTTGGTCGAGCACATTTCGGCGCAGAGCGGCAGCTTGCCCTCGGCCAGACGGTTGCGGCCGTACTTCTTGAACTCGGCTTCCGAGTTGTCGGGCTCGGGACCTCCGGAACAGAAGGTGCACTTGTCCATCTTGCCGCGGGTGCCGAAGTTGCCGGCCTGCGGATATTGCGGCGCGCCGAACGGGCAGGCGTAGAAGCAATAGCCGCAGCCGATGCACAGGTCCTTGTTGTGCAGGACCACGCCTTCGTCGGTCTGGTAGAAGCAGTCGACCGGGCAGACCGCCTTGCAGGGCGCGTCGGAGCAATGCATGCAGGCGACCGAGATCGTCCGCTCCCCCGGCTTGCCGTCGTTGATGGTCACGACACGGCGGCGGTTGATGCCCCAGGGGATTTCATGCTCGTTCTTGCAGGCGGTGACGCAGGCGTTGCACTCGATGCAGCGCTCGGCGTCGCACAGGAATTTCATCCGGGCCATGGTTCAAACTCCTGCGCGTCAGGCCGCCTGGATGCGGCAAAGGGTGGTCTTGGTTTCCTGCATCTGGGTCACCGAATCGTAGCCGTAGGTGGTCGCCGTGTTGGCGGCCTCGCCCAGCACGATCGGGTCGGCCCCGGCCGGGTATTTGGAGCGCAGATCCTGCCCCTGGTACACGCCGCCGAAATGGAAGGGCATGAAGGCGACGCCGCGGCCGACCCGTTCGGTCACCATCGCCTTGACCTTCACCTTGCCCTTTTCCGGGCCTTCGACCCAGACCAGCTGGCCGTCCTTGACACCGGCATTGTTGGCGTCGAACGGATTGATCTCGACGAACATGTCCTGCTGCAGCTCGGCCAGCCAGGGGTTGGAGCGCGTCTCGTCGCCGCCGCCCTCATATTCGACCAGACGGCCGGAGGTGAGGATGATCGGGTATTCCTTCGACACGTCGCGGTCCTGGATGGACTTGTAGAGCGTCGGCACGCGCCAGGACTTGGTGTCCTTGTAGGTCGGGTAGCTGGCGACCAGATCGCGGCGCGGGGTGTAGAGCGGCTCGCGGTGGATCGGAACCGGGTCCGGGAAGTTCCAGGCGACGCAGCGGGCCTTGGCGTTGCCCGGCGGGTTCAGGCCATGCTTGATCGCCACGCGCTGGATGCCGCCGGACAGGTCGGTGGTCCAGGACACGGCACCGATCTTGTCGCCGCCGATCTTCTGGATGACCGCCAGCTCCTCCGGCGTCAGGTCGGCGTCGAAGCCCAGCTTCTGGAGCATCGCCATGGTGACTTCCGGATAGCCGTCCTTGATCTCCGACCCTTCCGGATAGGAGCCCTCGGCCAGCAGCGTCACGCCGTTGCGCTCGACGCCGAAGCGGGCGCGGAAGGCGCCACCGCCCTCGGCCACCGGCAGCGAGGTGTCATAGAGGTTGGCGGAGCCCGGATGCTTCATCTCCGGCGTGCCCCAGCAGGGCCAGGGCAGGCCGAAATAATCGCCGTCGCACGGGCCGCCGACGGCGCGCAGCGTCGTCTTGTCGAAGGTGCCCTGATGCTGCATGTGCAGCTTGAGGCGCTCCGGCGACTGGCCGGTGTAGCCGACCGACCACATGCCGCGGTTCCATTCGCGGGTGATGTCCTCGACCGACGGCTCGTTGCCGTTGACCTTCACGTTCTTGACCAGATCCGCCGCGAAGCCGAACTTCTTGGCGAAGAGATACATGATCTCGTGGTCGGTCTTCGATTCGAACAGCGGCTCCATGATCTTGTCGCGCCACTGGACCGAGCGGTTGGACGCGGTGGCGGAGCCGGAGGTCTCGAACTGAGTCGCGGCCGGCAGCAGGTAGAAGTTGTCCTTGCGGTCGGGCAGCACCGCCGTCATCGTCGGATACGGATCGACGACGACCAGCAGCTCCAGCTTCTCCATCGCCTTCTTCATGTCGGGCAGACGGACCTGGCTGTTCGGCGCATGGCCCCAGAAGACCATGCCCTTGACCGGGTTCGGCTGGTCCAGGTTCTCCTTGGCCTCAAGCACGCCGTCGAACCAGCGCGACACCGGGATGCCGGTGCTCTCCATCAGCGCCTTTGACCCGAAGCGCTTCAGCAGGCTGTCATAGGGGAGATCCCAGACGCGCGCCCAGTGGCGCCATGCGCCCTCGGCCAGGCCGTAATAGCCGGGCAGGCTGTCCGAGGTGACGCCGAAGTCGGTCGCCCCCTGGACGTTGTCGTGGCCGCGGAAGATGTTGGTGCCGCCGCCCGACACGCCGACATTGCCCAGCGCCAGCTGCAGCACGCAATAGGCGCGGGTGTTGTTGTTGCCGATGTGGTGCTGGGTGCCGCCCATGCACCAGACCAGCGTGCCCGGACGGTTGGAGGCCAGCGTGCGGGCGACGCGCTGCAGCTGCGAACCCGGAACGCCGGTGACGCGCTCCACCTCTTCCGGCGTCCATTTGGCGACCTCGGCGCGGATGTCGTCGAAGCCGTAGACGCGCTTGGCGATGTAGTCCTTATCCTCCCAGCCGTTCTGGAGGACGTGCCAGAGGATGCCCCAGACCAGCGCAACGTCGGTGCCGGGACGGAAGCGGATATATTCGTTGGCGTGGGCGGCGGTGCGGGTGAAGCGCGGATCGGCGACGATCAGCGGCGCCGCATTCTGCTCCTTCGCCTTCAGCACATGCATCATGGCGACGGGATGCGCCTCGGCGGCATTCGAGCCGATGAAGAACAGCGCCTTCGACTTCTGGATGTCGTTGTAGCTGTTCGTCATGGCGCCGTAGCCCCAGACATTCGCCACGCCGGCCACGGTGGTGGAGTGGCAGATGCGCGCCTGATGGTCGACGTTGTTGGTGCCCCAGAGTGCTGCGAACTTGCGGAACAGATAGGCCTGCTCGTTGCTGTGCTTGGCCGAACCGAGCCAGAACACCGAATCCGGGCCGGACTGCTCGCGGATCGCCAGCAGCTTGGAGCCGACTTCCTCGATGGCCTGGTCCCAGCTGATCCGGGTCCACTTGCCGTCGACCATCTTCATCGGATAGCGCAGGCGGCGCTCGCCATGGGCGTGCTCGCGCACCGAGGCGCCCTTGGCGCAGTGCGAACCGAGGTTGATCGGGCTGTCGAAGCCGGGCTCCTGCCCGATCCAGACGCCGTTCTGCACCTCGGCCACCACGGTGCAGCCGACCGAGCAATGGGTGCAGACCGACTTGACCTGCTTGACCGGCGCACCGGCGACAGCCGCCGCGGTGGCGGCGTCGGCCTTCTTCACCATGCCGAAGGGCATGGCGGAGGCCAGCGCGGCGCCGCCGGCGGCGATGCCGGAGGTGCGCAGGAAGGCGCGGCGGTCGACCGTGACGCCAGTGGCGGTGGCCAGCGTCTGCGTGAGCGTACGGGCGAGGTGGCGGCCGCCGGAGGTGGCCGAGCTTTTCTTGATGAGCATCGGGGCTTTCCTCTTAGAAGCGGCTGACTTCGTAGACCTTCCGGACATGGTCGGTCTCGCGGTAGCCCGTGGAGGTCGTCTCTGCCGGCGCGGCCTCGGCCGTTCCGCCGGTGGCGGTCACGCCGGCCGCGACGGCGCCCAGCGCGCCGACACCGAGCCCGGCGGCGCGGAACAGGTCGCGCCGGGCGAGACCCTTGTCCGTGCCCTGCGTATCCTTGCCCTGTTTGACTGCTTCATCCGTGGCTTTGACCGCGTTCCGCGTCATGGCTTCGCTCCTCACCTTTACGCCGCAAGGTCGAAGGCGCGCGCCTCGACCGCCAGAAAACTCCGTCCGACCGCACCGACCGCCCGATAGAAGCGGGCCGACGGCGAGGTCTCCAAATCCGCAAAGAACCGCCCGGCCCAGGAGCCGACGTGACGGTCGAAAAAGGCCCGCTGCCCGTCGAGACCGACGGTGTCGCCGTCCTCCGGCGCGAACTCGCCGCCGATCAGGCCGGCCATCATCTCGCACAGGGCGGCGATGTGGTCTTCCGGCTCCGTCACGCCGTCGGCCCGCGCAATGCCCAGCCGCGCCATGGCGACGCGCAGCTCCGCAAGAGGCTTCTCGTTCAGGAAACCGGTCAGGTAGAAGGATCCGTAGGGGGTGCGCTCGCTGCCGCCGACGCCGATGAAGAGGGTGGTGAACTCCTCCTCCACCGCCGCCGGGTCGCTGTCGCGAGCCGCCTCGGCCAGACGGTCGAGGGCCGCGCCGAACTCGCCGCCCTCCCCCGCCAGCCCGCCCAGCGCGGTCAGGAATGCCGCATCGGGTGCCCGCGCGAACAGGCGCGCCAGCAGGGCATAGACCTGCGCGCGGAACAGCTCCTCCTCCGCCACGGCGGGGGGGACGATGTGATCGACGGCGCTGGACACGTGCCGCAAACTCCTCTCGGACACAAGACGGGGGCATCGGCGTTCACGGTTTCACCGCGCGCCGTCTTTGGACCCTTGGCCCCGCACCCTTTTTGATGCACCTGCGAAAAGCTGTTGCCTTACAGTGGCTTAGCAATCCACAGACTGACAATAGAAGGACTGAACCTATCCTTTTGTCAACCAAGGACGCGCCCGGAAGTAGGAACAAATGAATCTTTGTCGAGGCGCTATGCTTGCGCTGTCAGAGCGCCCCTTTGTTTTGAGGGGGTCTGTGCCGGCGCGACGATCCGTCGCATTCCGGGAATGAATTTGCGAGGCGGACTTGCGCTGGGGATCCCCCTGTCCCCCCCGGGAGAGGGTCGGGGTGAGGGGGAGGCGTGGGGTGGAAAGATGGGGAGTTGGGGACTACGCGCGGATCGAGAAGGTCTTGCTGCGCGTCCCCCTCACCCTAACCCTCTCCCCGGGGGGGGAGAGGGAACTGGCGGTTGGGGAGAGGGAGCGTTCTCCACGACGAGTCCGGCTTCTACTTCGGCACCCTCCGCCACCTCGTCCAGCGTGTTGAGGAAGCCCTTGCCAACGCGGTAGAGGGTCTTCACCGGCACCTCGCCGGTGAACAGGCTGGCGTAATCGTCGGCGTAGTCCTTCAGCCCGTCGTCGTTGGCATAGATCGGGTCGGAGGTCCACAGCTTGCGCAGGGCCTGACGGTGCAGATCCTCCGGCACTTCGGCGCGCAGGAAGGGGGTGAAGTCGGACTCGCCGGTCAATTCCTCGACCGGCGGCAGGTCCTTCAGCGGATCGTCGGCCTCGGCCTCCGGCTGGGCGGCATAGGCCGGCCCCTCATCGACCACCGCGACGGGAAGCTCCGCGGCCTCCTCCACCGATGGTGCAACGACCGGCGGCACTTCCACCAGGGCCGGCTCCGGCTTGACCGTCGTGCGTTTCAGGCGCGACCAGCGCGACAGGAAGGCTTCGTCGCTCACCGCCGCCCCTCCTCCTTCTCGAAATGGCGCTTGCGCTCGCGCTTGTGGAAGGGAACGTCGACATGGTGCTGCTCGACGAAATCGCGGACCAGCGCGATCAGCTCCGCCGGCATCGGCACCGTCTCCACCACATCGGCCCCGATCTGGTACCCTTCCCCTTCATGGGCCGACGCCGTGACCGTGAAGGGCACCAACTCCTCTCCGTCGGCACCGGGGCGCATCACCACCCACAGGCGCGGCGGGTCCTGCGACAGGTTCAGGCGGTAGCCTTCGGTGTCGGTACGGAACAGCTCCAGCGTCAGGGTGGCGGCGTGGCTGTGGGACCAGCCCTCGCCCTCCATCAGCAGGCGGCCGGGCGATTCGACCGGACCGGCGCCGGGGATGACCGAGACCGGGCGCCAGCTCCAGTCGGCCCAGGCGGTGACGCCGCGGCGGCGCTCCACCACGATGCCCAGCGGCATGGTCTCAATGCGCTCAAGGGATTGGGTGAGGGGCTTGTCCGTCATGACGCATGTCCCGACGCCAGCAGGCGTTCCGCCTCGGCCAGATCTTCCGGCCGGTTGGTGTTGAAGAAGGGATCCACAGGATTGGCCGCATCAAGGGCAAAGTCGGCGACGGCCAGCCGGTAGCGGGCGGTCCAGGCATCGACCTTGCGCATGCCCTCCTCCACCATGGCCCGGCGCAGGTCGCCGGCCAGACGGATCGGCCACAGCCCGAAGACCGGATGGTCCTGCCCGTTCGACCGGGCGCAGGCAAGGTCGGCGCCCTCCCGCTCCAGCGCCGCCACCATGCGGGTGACGAGGTCGCGCGGGATGAAGGGCGCGTCGGTGGCGAAGCTGGCGACCCAGGCGATGCCGGGGGCGGTGCCGCGCATCCACTCCATGCCGGTCAGCACGCCGGCGAGCGGGCCGGCATACCCCTCCACCACATCCGCCGCCACCGGCAGGTGGAGATGGGCGAAGCGCGCCGGGTCGCCGTTGGCGTTCAGCACCAGCGGCCCGACCTGCGGCCGGACGGTGGCGACGATGCGTTCCAGGATGCTGCGGTCGCCCAGCGGGCGCAGGCACTTGTCGCCGCCGCCCATCCGGCGCGACAGGCCGCCGGCCAGCAGGACACCGCCAATATCCGGGTGAGCTGAGTTAGTCGTCATCGCGGCTTCCCTTGCGTCCATGCCGGCGATCCTCATCGTCGGCTCCGGCGGCGGCCCCGGCGGCATCGGTGTCGAACACCAGCCGGTCGGTGCCGGCCAGCGCGATGAAGCGCCTGCCCTTGGCCCGGCCGACCAGCGTCAGGTTGGCCTGCCGCGCCAGCTGCACGCCCCAGGCGGTGAAGCCGGAGCGCGAAACCAGGATCGGAATGCCCATCTGCACCGTCTTGATGACCATTTCAGAGGTCAGGCGGCCGGTGGTGTAGAAAATCTTGTCCGAAGCGGAAATGCCGTTCAGGTGCATGTATCCGGCGACCTTGTCCACCGCATTGTGGCGGCCGACATCCTCCATATAGACCAGCGGCCGGTCCTCCTGGCACAGCACGCTGCCATGAATGGCGCCGGCCTCCAAATAGAGGCTGGGCTGCAGGTTGATCTGCTTGGACAGCGCGTAGATCCACGAGGTGCGCAGCTGCACGTCGGCCGGCAGATGGACGGATTCGAAGGTCTCCATCACGTCGCCGAAGGCGGTGCCCTGGGCGCAGCCGGAGGTCAGCGTCTTCTTCTTCAGCTTGGACTCGTAATCGGTCGCGCGTTCGGTACGGACGACGACCGTATCGGTCTCCTCATCCACGTCGATCCCGACGATGCGGTCGTCGCGCCGCAGCATGTTCTGGTTCAGCAGATAGCCGACGGCCAGACAGTCGGGATAGTCGCCGATCGTCATCATGGTGACGATCTCCTGGCCGTTCAGATACAGGGTCAGCGGCCGTTCGACCGTCACGGCGGTCTCGATCTCGCGGCCATCCTGGTCCAGGCCGCGGACGCGCTCGGTCAGCTTGGGATTCGCCGGGTCCGGCGCTATGGTGAAGGTCTTCAGGCTCATGGTCGGGCTCATGCGCGCGAGTGTGGGCGAGCGGCGTCCATCGGACAAGCCCTCGCCGAAGTTATTCGAACAGTGATTTGGACTTCATGCAGGATTTTTCCCAAGCCCTGGCCGTGG
>Ga0206117_101305_pt1 | contig 13529 bp, 11 predicted proteins | sample 3A5Ametagenome_FD_177997 | JGI IMG/M metagenome (GOLD analysis project Ga0206117, IMG submission 177997) | Enriched microbial communities from leaf-cutter ant dump, University of Wisconsin, Madison, United States - 3A5A | ecosystem: Environmental > Terrestrial > Nest > Insects nest > Nest dump... | reverse complement strand
TCACGGTCAGCGACCACGAGTCCAATATCGGCCCCTGGGACCGGCTGCAGGCGGCGGGCGTCGTCGTGCGGTTCTGGCCGCTCGACCGCAAGACCCTGACGCTGGAGCTCGCCGATCTCGAGCCGCTGATGAGCGAACGCACGAAACTCGTCTGCGTCACCCACGCGTCGAACATCCTCGGCTCGGTCAATCCGGTGCGGCAGATCGCCGATTTCGTCCATGCGCGCGGTGCGAAGCTGTGCGTCGACGCCGTGGCCTATGCGCCGCACCGGGCGGTGGATGTCCAGGCCTTCGACGCGGATTACTACGTCTTCAGCCTCTACAAGACCTACGGGCCGCATTATGCGCTGATGTACGGCAAGTACGAGCTGCTGGCGGAGCTCGACACGCTCTATCACTACTTCTACGGCAAGGACAAGATTCCGGGCAAGCTGGAGCCGGGCAATCCGAACTACGAGCTTGCCTATTCGACCTGCGGCATCGTCGATTATCTTTGCGAACTGGGAGCCCGCGCCGGCGCGGGCGGCACGGCGCGCCAGAAGATCGAGGCGGCTTTCGAAGCCATCACGCAGCAGGAGGACGCGCTGACGGACCGGCTGCTTTCCTATCTGCGCTCGCGCAACGACTGCCAGATCGTCGGACAACCGGTCAACCGCGACAGCGCGCGCGTGCCGACGATCTCCTTCCGCTTCGACGGGCGCGACGCGGCGGAGATCTGCAAGGCCGTCGACGAGGAGAAGATCGCCATCCGTTTCGGCGATTTCCACGCCCGCCGGCTGGCCGAGTATCTCGACGTGACCGATCACAACGGCGTGCTCCGCGTCTCGATGGTGCACTACAACACCATCGACGAGGTCGATCGCCTGACGGCCGCCTTCGACCGCATCCTTGCGGGCGACGTGGGTACGGTCCCGCCGGCGCGCCGCGCCGGCTGAGATCCCGTGGAGGGCAGGATGCATTTCGATACGGTTATCCGTCACGGAACGGTGGTCACGGCAAGCGACACCTTCAGGAGCGATGTCGGCATCATCGGCGGCCGGATCGCGGCGCTTGCGGCGGAACTGACGGATGCCGACGAGATCGTCGATGCGACCGGCCTCTACGTCATGCCGGGCGGGATCGACAGCCATGTCCATCTCGCCCAGCCGTCCGGCGAAGGCATCGTCATGGCGGACGATTTCGACAGCGGCACGCGCTCCGCCGCCGTCGGCGGCAACACGACGGTCCTCGCCTTCTGCATGCAGGAGAAGGGCGAGAGCCTGCGGGAGGCGCTGAAGGCCTATCACGCCAAGGCGGAAGGCCGCTGCCATGTCGACGTCTCCTTCCATCTGGTGGTCACCGATCCCACCGAATCCGTCCTGGGGCAGGAGCTGCCCGCGCTCGTCGCCGACGGCTACACCTCGATCAAGGTCTTCATGACCTACGAGGGCCTGCGGCTGCGCGACGACGAGATCCTCGCGACCCTCGATGTGGCGCGGCGCACCGGCGCGCTGGTCATGGTCCATTGCGAGAACGAGGACGCGATCCGCTACCTGATGGGGCGGCACGAGGCCGAGGGGCTGGTCGAGCCCCGGCATCACGCGACGACGCGCCCCGTCGCGGCCGAGCGGGAGGCGACGCATCGGGCGCTGTCGCTCGCCGAGATCGCCGAGACGCCCGTCGTGATCGTCCATGTCTCCAACAGGCAGGCGATGGAGGAGATCCGCCGCGCGCGCGAGCGCGGGCAGAAGATCGCCGGCGAGACATGCCCGCAATATCTGATGCTGACGGCCGACGACCTCGATGCCGACGCGCTGGAAGGCGCGAAATACGTCTGCTCGCCGCCGCCGCGCGACCGGGAAAGCCAGGAGGCCTGCTGGGAGGGCATCGAGCAGGGCGTCTTCGATCTCTTTTCCTCGGACCATTGCCCCTTCCGCTTCGACGATCCCGAGGGCAAGCTCAACGACAGGGGCAGACGGCATTTCCGCTGGATTCCCAACGGGATTCCGGGTGTCGCCACGCGACTGCCGATCCTCTTTTCCGAAGGCGTGATGAAGGGCCGGATCGACCTCAACCGCTTCGTCGCGATCACCTCGACCAATCATGCGAAGCTCTACGGCCTCTATCCGCGCAAGGGAACGATCGCGATCGGCGCCGATGCCGACATCGCGCTGTGGGACCCCGAGCGGCGCGTGGTGCTGACGAACGACATGCTCCGGCACGGCGCGGACTACACGCCCTATGAGGGACTGGCCGTGCGCGGATGGCCGGTGCGCACCATGGTGCGGGGAAGAACCGTCGTGCGGGATGGCGATCTATGCGAGGCGCGTGCCTCCGGCGTCTATCTGAGCCGCGACCTGTCGTCGTTGGCGCGCGCCGATCGGGCCGGCTGACGACCCGTGGCCATTCGGACGGGCAGGGATGCGGAGCGGGCGGGACCGGCGGTGATCGTAGAAGCCTCCTCGCGCAGCGAGCGCGTCCTGCTGCTCGTCGCGGTCGCGCTGGTCGGCCTGAACCTCAGGCCGTTCATCACCGGCGTCGGGCCGCTGGCGGCCGAGATATCCGCCGGAACCGGCCTCGACCTCAAGGGCATCTCCCTGCTCACGCTGGCGCCGATGCTCCTGATGGGGCTGTTCGCCTTTGCCGGGCCCGTCCTGCAGTCGCGCGTCGGTGCGCGGCGATCGGTCATCGCCTCCCTCGTCGTGCTCGTCTTCGGCTCCGTCCTGCGCCTGTTCGCGACGAACGGTTGGCAGATGGTGGGCACGGCGGCCCTGCTCGGGCTCGGCGTGGCCGTCATCCAGGCGGTGTTTCCCGGCATTGTCAAGCGGCAGTTCCCGCGTCATGTCGGTGTCGTCATGGGGTTGTACTCGGCCGCGCTGATGGGCGGCGGCGCGCTGGGCGCGCAGGCCGCGCCGCTGATCGCGGCCGCCGCCCGCGACTGGCGCATCGGCCTCGCCTGGATGGCCGTGCCGGCGGTGCTGGCGCTCCTGCTGGCCGTCCGCACGCTGCCGCGCGACGGCGCCGCGGGGCGGACGCGCGCAAGCGTGCTGGCGCTCGTGAAGCGCCCGCGCGTCTGGCTGCTGATGGCCTGCTTCGGCCTCGTCAACGGCGGCTACTCGACCGTCGTGGCCTGGCTTGCGCCCTTCTATCGCGAGCACGGCTGGAGTGCTGCCGCCAGCGGCGGCCTGCTGGCGATCATGGCGGTGTGCCAGGCGCTGGCGGCGCTTGTGCTGCCCGTGCTCGCGAGCGGCAGGGACATGAGGCCGTGGCTGTGGCTGACGCTGGCGATGCAGGCGGCAGGTTTCGCCGCACTGGCGTTTCGGCCCGAAGCCGCGCCGCTCGCCTCCGCGATGGTGCTCGGCGCCGGGCTCGGCGGCTGCTTTGCCCTGTCGATGATCGTGGCCCTCGACCATCTGCCGGACCCGGCGGAGGCCGGCGCATTGTCGGCGCTGATGCAAGGCGGCGGCTTCCTGATCACGGCGCTGCCGCCATGGATCGTGGCAGCGCTGCATGACGTCACCGGAGATTTCTTCGCGGGCTGGCTGCTGCATCTGGCCTGCGTCGGCGCGGTCGCAGTGCTTTACCGGCGCGTCACGCCGGCAAGCTACGCCGGGGCGATGCGCCTCGCGCTGCCGGCCGTCGCCGCTCCTGCCCGCCCGCGTATCTAGACACGCTTCCGCGGTGTGAGCATCGCCGTGTCGGCCCACTCACCGGCGATCCGGTTCCGCTGCATTTGGCATGCTCTCATGCAGCGGCGGGCGACCTGGCATATGCCGAAAGGACCTTGCGGACGGCGGCGGCGATCTGCTGGAGGTGATGTTCCTCCATGCGGTCGGTCCACCACATGCAGACGGTCTCTCGGCAGGCTTTCTCGGCCTCCGGGCACAGGCTGCTGGCGTAGTCGATCTTGCGCGCGCCGGGCAGGGTGAAGGGAAGCCCCGAGCTGCCGAATGTCGAATGGTCGCGAATGACCGGGTACCGGTAGAGCGGAACCTGGCCCGGATAGCCGATGAACCCGTCGATGCCCTCGGCAACCAGCGCCTTCATGACCTCCGCGATGGGAACGGACAGCTTCGACGGATCAAGTCTGAAGCAGTAGAAGAAATAGACGCCGACAGTGCCGGCGCGCGGCAGCACGGGCTCGATATCGGCGCCGGACAGAAGCTCGGTCAGGCGATCGGCGGATGCGATGCGCCTTGCCACGAACCGGTCCAGCTTCTTGAGCTGCTCGATGCCGACCGCGGCCTGGAGCTCGGTCATGTGGTAATTCGTGGCGAGGAACAGATGGTCCCGCCCGCCGCGCTCCCGCGGCCAGCCCTTGTCGCCGCAATGGCGGATGTTGCGCCCGAAGCGGCCGTCCTCGTTGCTGACGACCATGCCGCCGTCGCCGGTGGACATGTGCTTCGACTGCTGGAAGCTGAAGCATGCGATATCGCCGATCGTTCCGCAGAGGCGCCCCTTGTAATATGCCAGATGGGCCTGGGCGCAGTCCTCGATCACGAACAGGTCGTGCCGGCGCGCGATTTCCATGATCGCGTCCATATCGGCCGGATGACCATAGACATGGGTGACGATGATCGCCTTCGTGCGTGCCGTGATGTTCTTTTCGATCGACCGCGGATCGATATTCTGCGTGACCGGATCGATATCGGCGAAGACCGGTATGGCGAGCTGCGCGACGATCGGGATTGCCGTGCCGATGTCGGTGACCGGCGACAGGATGATTTCATCCCCCGGCTCGGGGTTGAGGTAGGTCACCGCCGTGTGAAGCGCGGCCGTCCCGTTCGCCACCGCCACCGCGTGCTTCACGCCGTATTTCTCCGCGAAGGCCCTTTCGAATTCGGCGGTCTTCGGGCCTGTCAGGAACGACAGGCGGCCGGACCTGATGACCTCGGTGAGGGCATGGATCTCTTCCTCGCCCATCGTGCGGCCCGATGCGTCGCGGAAGCTGGGCAGAACGCCGTCGATCGCCCGCGGGCCGCCGTGAATAGCCAAATTTTTCATCTTTCCTACCTCTGGAGCTTTTAGGATTGCGCTACAGGCCGAGAAAATCGGCCATCAGCTGCAATTGTTGATCGAGCATGTGGCGGCCGAGATGGACTCGGCAGCCGGCTGTCCGGGCCGCGGCCAGGAGCGGCGTGATTTCGGGGTCCATGACGACCTCGGCCACGACCATGTCCGGCGACAGCCGGCTCACGTCGACAGGCAGCGCATCGCCGGGCCTCATGCCGAGCGTCGTGCCGTTGATGACGATGTCGTGCCCTGCCGGGTCCGCGCTTCCGAGGCGGACATCCGCGTCGGCAAACATGTCGGCGAGCTTGTCGCGGAGCCGTTCGATCTTGGCGAGGGATCGATTGTTGAGCGTCAGTCGCCTGGCGCCCGCTTCACACACGGCGAACGCTATCGCGCTGGCGGCGCCGCCCGCCCCGGTGAGGTGGACGGCCTTGCCTGCGACATCAATGCCCTCATGCCGGAGCCCGTTGATGAAGCCGATGCCGTCGAGCTGGGCGCCGGTTATCCGCCCGTCGGCGCCCAGCCTGATGACATTGGCGGCGCCGACGGCACGCGCCTGCGGGCTGATTTCGTCGCACAGCGCCAGGATGGCCTGCTTGTGCGGAACGGTGACGATCGACCCGTCGAACGATCTGACGGTTCGAAGCGCGGCGACGAGCCCGGCGAGGTCTTCCGGAGCGACGTTGAATGGAACCATGACCGCATCCCTGGCACGCTGCCGGGCGATGCGGTTGATCAGCGGCGGCGCCTTCACGTGTTCCGTCGGATGGGCGAGAATGCCCAATACTCGGGTCTTGCCTGTTATTTCCGGAGGATCGGCGTCGTTTTCGCGGTGCATCGCCATGTCTCACTTGCCCCAGGACAGCGCGATCGGATCGAGAGCCGCCGCCAATTCGAGGAGGCCGGCGCGCGTCGCGGGATGAAGCTGCTCGAGGGGATGGCGGACATGATCGGATTTGATCACGCCGCCCTCCATCATGACCGTCTTGGCCGCCCGCAAGCCGCATTGGCGGTTCTCATAGTTGATGATCGGCAGGATTCTCTCATAGGCAGCCGCCGCGGCGCCGCGTGCACCGTTCCTGTGCTGCTCGATGACGGGGCGGATGAGCTCGGGGATCATGGCGCTCGACATGACGCCGGTGGCGCCGGCATCCAGATCGGCCATCAGCGTGATCGCCTCCTCGCCATCGAAGGGTCCTTCGATGGCGTCGCCGCCGATCTCGATAAGCGTGCGGAGCTTCGCCGCGGTGCCCGCGACCTCGATCTTGAAATACCTGACGAGGGGGAGGTCCCTGGCGATGCGCGCCATGAACCGGGCCGAAAGCGTGACCCCGCTCAGCGGCGCATCCTGGATCATCACCGGTATGCTTGCCGCGTCCGCCACCTTGGCGAAATGCTCGTAGATGGAGGCCTCGTCGAGGCGGATGCCGGCTCCGTGATAGGGCGGCATCAGCATCACCAGCTCCGCTCCGCACCGGGCCGCATGTGCGGCGCGCTGCGATGCGATCTCCGTGCTGAAGTGGCTGCATGTCACCATCACCGGGACGCGCCCGGAAACATGGGAGAGGCAGAGTTCGGTCAGATCGTGGCGCTCCTCGTCGGACAGCAGGAACTGCTCGGAGTAGTTCGCCAGAATGCAAATTCCATCGACGCCCTGGTCGATCATGCAATCGAGAACGCGGCGCTGGCCCTCGCTGTCGATTGCCCCGGAGGAGGTGAAGGGTGTCGGTGCCACGGGAAAAAGACCCGCATAGGGGCGCTTGGAAGCCATGTTGAGATGCCTTGGATGTCGGGTTCGGGGTTCAGGTCTGCTCTTCACCTCCAAACGGCTAACACGAATGATTGTTGCACGCAATAATCATTTTGGAGAAATTCGCATGTCGGGCAGCGCGCACAATCCGTGACGGTCAGGCTTCATCCGGATGACGATGTCGTGGTCGCCGCCCGCGGTGGCTACGCCAGGATCGAAGAGGCGATCCGCATCATCGACGGCAGCGACGGTATCGAAGCCGCCGGAACGCGCATCTTCGAGAAAATCCTTGCCGTGGCCTCGGGCGGGCATACGCTGGGCGAAGACGACAATTATGGTGACAACGAGTTCGTTCCTTGGCAAATAGGAGCCGTCACCCAGGGCGAAGGAATGGAATGAAGCATCGCACGCTGGCCTATGAAGCGATTGCGGAGACCTTGCGAAACGCGATCGAAAAGCGGTCACTGCCCGCAGGAACCGTCCTTCTCGAAGGCCCGCTCGCTGCGATCTTCAATTCCAGCCGTTCGCCGGTGAAGCAAGCGCTGGCAAACCTCGAAAGCGAGGGATGGATTCGCCGCTTCGAGGGACGAGGCTTCCTGGCGGGCAAGACGGGAAGCGCACGTCGCCTGAAGGTCACCGCGCAGATGCTGTCGATCGTCGACGAGCAGGCGGCGGTGGGCAAGACGCTTGCCTGGCAAAGCTATTATTATGACTTCGAAAAGACGATCATCCTGCGCGCCGTCTTCGGGTCCGCGCGGATAAACGAACTGGCGCTCGCCCGGTTCTACGGGGTGGGGCGCACCGTTGCGGGCGACATACTCAACTTCGCCTCCAAGACCGGTATCGTGGTGCAGGACGAGAAGCTCCGGTGGCGCATCAATCCGCTGGACGCCAAGAGATTCCACGACCTGTACGAATTGCGCATCCTGCTCGAACCGGCAGCGCTGGAAAGCGCCATCGTGCGCATACCGGCGGAGGAGCTGGAGGCGATGCGGGATCGCCTTGCCGGAACGGCGGCGCGCTTTCCCGACATAGCGCCGGCGGAGCTGGACGCCCTGGAGGAGGATCTCCATGTCGGCGTCCTTCGGCACAGCTCGAACGTCGAGATATTCGAGGCCCTGAAACGCACGCGCTGCGTGCTGGTCGCCGGCAAGCACATTCAACGCGCCGTCCGCTCGACGATGCCGATCGATGCGTTCATGCACGAGCATGTCGAGATCATGGATGCGATCGCGGCGGGCGATCTGGAGGCGGCCCAGCAGGCCCTCGTCAGCCACCTGGAAACGTCCCGCACGAAGGCCAAGGAGCGGCTGGAGGCCTATACGTCGCTTCACCCGCCGTCCGAGATCGAGTACCTGATCGATTGATCGAGCGCTCCCTCAGGGCTTCGGGATCACCGGCGTCACGACGCCGCAATCGACGGCGATCTGGCGATAGGTGAAGGCACTTGAAGACAGGCGGGCCATGAGGGCGTTCCCGCCGACGGTCCCGACGCGGAAGGCAACCGTATGTATCCCCGGCACGGTAGGCTGCCCTTCCGTGCCCGCGAGCTGGAAGTCGGCATCCAGGCACATGATCCTGCCGATCTCCTCCGAGCGTCCGTTCCTCGCCAGGGCCGTCACGAGATCGCAATAGTCGACCTCGCTGGAAACGAATATGGCGGACGTGTCGTCGCCCAGCATCTCCATCAGGGCAGGGAAGTCCTGCGTGTCCGAAAACTCGAAATGCCTCAGCAGCGGGCTGGCCTTGAGGTGCCGGAAGCGGCGCATGGCGCGCTGGCTCTGCTCCTTGCCCCTCAAATAGTAGATCCTGCCCGCGGCGCCCTTCGAAATCGCGGTCGCGATCGCGTTCACCTGGCTCTCGGACCGTTCATGAACGCTGCAGGCATCCGTGAGGTCCGTCAGCCTCAGGCCTTCGAGCTCCACGATCGGGATGGTGAGCGTCGAGAGGATGGCGATATCCTTCTTCCTGACGTCGATGCTTCCGTCGAGCAGGAGCGCCAGTCCATCCAGGCGCTGCGACAGCGAGTTGATCGCCGCCTCGATCGTCGCGTGACGACGCATGATGTGGCTGACGCTGTATCCCTGTCCCGCCGTCGCCTCCATGAAACCGGCCAATGTCGCCTGGGCGCGGCGCGCGAAGCGCAGCCCATCCTCCGAGCCTTGCAGGACGACGAGCCCGATGGCGTTGGTCTTGCCGGTCCGAAGCGAACGGCCGGCCATTTGCGGTTGATACTGGAGACGCTTGATCTCCTTCTCGATGACGGCGCGGGTTCGCTCGCTGACGAGATCCCAGCGTTCGTTGACCACATTCGACACACTCATGACGGAGACGCCCGCGGCCGCGGCCACATCCTTCAACGTCACTTCCTGTTTCTTCTGCCGCCCCACAACCCCAAGTCCCAAAATTTCATCAATGGCTACGTTTACACAAATTCGTCTCTCGCTCGCAATGCGCGCGATCGACCGCGCGGCAGGTTCGAGCGCCAGGGTTATTTTAACGTTACATACATTTTTTCTCGCCGTAATTTGAATTGCAAGACCTGAGAAATGCAAGAAGCTTAACTAACATTCTGAAAAATATCGGAAATTAATTTTAGAGAACGCTGTTGTGATTTTTCTTGACAGGAATTGCATGCCTAATCTAACTTTAACGTTAAAAGAAAGGCTAGCAAGAGGGGAATGCCAATGACTGTCAAATTCAGCATGACCAGACGCGGTTTCATGGGTGCTTCGGCGGGTCTCGCCGCCGCCTCCGCATTGCCGTTCGCAAGGCCGGCCTTCGCGCAGGGGAGCGGCAATATCGGCTTCGCCATGGAGACTTTCACGGTTCCGCGCTGGAAGAACCTGGACCGGCCGAGCTTCGAGAAGGCCGTTGCTGACGGCGGCTTCAAGCCCATCACCAACCAGGCCGATTTCAAGGTCGAGCAGCAGATGGCGGATGTCGAGAACCTGCTGACCGTCGGGATCGATGCGCTTGCGATCGTCGCCGTCGTCGCGGAGGCCGGCATCAACATGGCGCGCAAGGCGAAGAGGGCCGGCGTTCCCGTCATCGCCTACAACACCGCCATTCCGTCGAAGGACGTAGACGTCTACGTGGCCCGCAACAACCGGGGGGTCGGGCAGAAGGCCGCGAAGGCGGCCCTTGCCGCCGGCGTGCTGAAAGGCAACTGGATCATCGCGTCGGGCCAGGCGGGCAACACGGTGGCGGAGGAGATCACCAAGGGATATTTCGACGTTCTCCAGCCGCTGATCGACACGGGCGAGCTCAAGATCGTCAGCCAGCTCTTCCATGACGGCTGGGACCCGGATGCGGCTCGCCGTCAGGCGGAGGACGCCCTCACGGCAACCGGGAGCGACCTCGCCGGCGCGCTTTGCAACAATGACGGCATGGCGGGCGGCGTCATCGGCGCGCTGCAGAAGGCGGGCCTTGCCGGAAAGACCTTCGTGACCGGGCAGGATGCGACCATCGAGGGTTGCCGGCATATCCTTCTCGGCAACATGGCCCTTTCCAGCTTCACGCTGTTCGACCAGATGGGCACCGTGGCCGGCGACCTCGCGGTCAAGCTCGCGAAAGGCGAGGACCTCGCAATCACGGAAACCTACGACGCGGGCAACGGCATCGCGATCCCCTACATGGCCGTCGAGGATCGCGACATCACCCGCGAGAACATGGTCGAGTATCTCCGGCAGTACAGCCCGACCTACGTGGACGCCAAGGCCGTTCTCGAAAGCGTGCCGAAGGAGCTCTGGCCGGAGGGCGCCGAAGCGCTGCTCTAGAACCTCTCCCATCCTCCCAGCAGCGAGGCCACCTGTGTTCCCACGGGTGGCCTTTTCCTTTGGAGGCCGGCCCGGATCCTCAAGCGAATTTGTAACGTTAAAAGTAATTTCAGGCAGCGCGGGGCGACGCGGCGCCAGAAAAATCAATCTCCTCTGTAAGATATTGTTTTCAAAGGAATATTTTGATCATCAGGCGGCGCCTGCAGCGTTGACAAACGACGGCTTCCTATTTTACTTTAACGTTACAAAAAAGATTACAGGGAACGTGGCGCCGCCACAGCAACCTTCCGAACGAGCCCGCAGCGCGAGCTGAAGCCGCCAGGCACCGTCTGGCGGACGGCTTCTTGCATACCTTCGTAGAGGTGAATAAGCATGGGAACACTGTCCACATCTCGCAGTCAGGCTTCGGCGGCCGCGGCGCCGCCGGGCCTGCAGCGGCAGTCAACGGTCTCCGAGCGCGCCGACTGGCGGCTGGTGATCCTCGTCGTTGCGACCCTGGTCATCTGGGGCGGCTTTCACGCCTGGACGGGGGTCTTCATCAGCCCTCGCAATCTTTCGAACCTCGCCGTTCAGGCGACGATCACGGCGCTGATGGCGGCGGGCCTGACCTGGCTCCTGGTCGCCCGGGAAATCGACCTGTCCGTGGGCTCGCTCCTCGCATTCTGCGGGGTGCTGTGCATGCAGCTCATGCAGAAGGCGGGGCTGGACCCGATCTCGACGATCCTGCTGGTGATCCTGGTGGGCATCGCGATCGGCCTGTTCCAGGGCGGGATCAGGGTGATGCTCGGGATACCGTCCTTCATCATCACCCTTGCGGGTTTCTCCTGGCTGCGCGGGCTTGCCTACGTGACGTCCGGGGCGGAGACCCTGTCGGGCGCCGGCGACCTGTTCTACGAGATCGGCAACGGCGAATTTCCGGCCTGGACAAGCCTTGTCATCCTTCTCGCGCTGACCGCCTTCTACCTCTATTCCTGGCTGCGGACCTTCACCGGCTTTTTCGGTGCGCCGAGACGGGCCGTGCGTCCGGTGAACATCGCGGTCCTGTGTCTTGCCCTCGCCGCCGCTGCTCTCTCCCTCTGGGTCTTCGCCTGGACGCAGGGCATCCCCTATGCCCTGTCGCTGCTGCTGGTGATCGTGTTCTGCATGGAGTTCGCCGCGAGGAACACGCGGTTCGGGCGCTATGTCTATGCGATCGGCGGAAACCCGGTCTCGGCCAAGCGCGCCGGCATCAAGGTCGACGGGATGATCCTCGCGCTGTTCGGCCTGATGGGGGCGCTGTCCGCGCTGGCCGCCATCATCCAGACGTCGCGGCTGGATGCCGGTCCGCCCGGTGTCGGCCTCTTCGTGAACATGAGCGCCATCAGCGCGGCGATCATCGGCGGGACCAGCCTGTTCGGAGGCGAGGGCCGCGTCGTCGGGGCCGTGCTCGGGGCGCTGCTCATGGCGAGCATCACGAACGGGCTGAGCCTGGCCGGCGTCGATACCTTCTACCAGATGATCATCACGGGCGCCCTGCTGATCATTGCCGTCACCGCCGATCATGCCGCTCAGAAGAAGGCGAAGTAAGATGCTCCAGCCGTCAAGCAATCCCGCCGTGCGGGTGAAGGACCTGCGCAAGAACTACGGTGCCGTGGAGGCCACGCGCGGCGTCAGTTTCGACATCATGCCGGGCGAGATCATCGGCCTGGTCGGCGACAACGGTGCCGGCAAGTCGACGCTGACCAAGATGATCGCGGGCGACGTCGCTCCGACCTCGGGCGAAATCCATATCGGGGGGAGCCTCGTCCAGAGCTCCTCGACCACCTGGGCGCGCGATCACGGGGTGGAGATGGTCTACCAGGACCTCGCCCTCTGCGACAATCTCGACATCTGCGCGAACATCTTCCTCGGCCGCGAGATCACCCGGCGTTCCGCCCTCGGCTATGCGCGGCTGGCGCATGACGAGATGCACCTGAAAGCCGAAGGCCTGCTCAAGATGCTCGAAGTGAAGCTGCCGAACCTGCGGGAGCCGGTCACGGCGCTTTCGGGCGGGCAACGGCAGATGGTCGCGATCGCGCGATCGGTCGCATACGAGCCGAAGCTGGTCATCATGGACGAGCCGACCGCCGCGCTTTCGGTTTCCGCCGGCCAGCCCGTGCTGGACCTTATCCGCCGCCTGCCGAAACAGGGTGTCGCCGTTCTCCTTATCAGCCACCGCCTGAGCGACGTGCTGACGACCGCCGATCGCATCCTCGTGCTGCGAAGGGGCAAGGTCGCGGCCACGGTGAAGGCGAGCGAGATCACCGAGGGCGACCTGCTGCACCTGATGGCGGGCATCAACGCCCCCAACGAAGATTGATCGCATTCGCGGCGACGGTGCGCCGGTCGCCGATCAAACGACAACTAGGAAAGAAGTCATGTCATACATTCTCGGTATTGACGTCGGTGGCACCTTCACCGATTTCGTCGCCTACAACGAGCAAAGTCGCGAAGTGACCGTCTGGAAGGATTTTTCCACGCCCGGCGATCCGTCGGACGGCATTCTCAACGGCTTGAAGCAGTTCCCGGCGGGCAAGGAGATCTCCGGTATCCGCCTCGGCACCACGATTGCGACCAATGCGATCCTTGAGCGCAACGGTGCGGCGGTCGCGTTCGTGACGACGGCCGGCTTCCGCGACGTCCCCTTCATCCAGCGCGGCAACCGCCGGTTCCACTTCAATTCGCGCTGGGTCAAGCCGCAGCCGCTGATCGAGCGCGCGAATGCCTTCGAGGTGAGCGAGCGCATGGATTGCGACGGCAACGTCGTCACGCCGCTCGATATGGCGAGCCTTGAGGCGGTGGCGGACGCGATCGCCGCCAGGCCGGAGATCAAGGCGATCTCGGTATGCTTCCTGTTCTCCTACATCAATCCGGAGCATGAAATCGCGGCGCGCGACTATCTCGCCGCACGGTTTCCGGAATTGCCGATCTCGGTGTCCTATGACGTTCTTCCGAAATGGAAGGAGTACGAGCGCGCGTCGACGACGATC
>Ga0206117_101304_pt1 | contig 13538 bp, 10 predicted proteins | sample 3A5Ametagenome_FD_177997 | JGI IMG/M metagenome (GOLD analysis project Ga0206117, IMG submission 177997) | Enriched microbial communities from leaf-cutter ant dump, University of Wisconsin, Madison, United States - 3A5A | ecosystem: Environmental > Terrestrial > Nest > Insects nest > Nest dump... | reverse complement strand
CTGGAAGGTCGAGCCGCGTTCGGGCGTCGACTGGGCGCGCACCGAACCGCGCGCGCTGTGCGCGAAACCGAAGACCTGCGACAGGCCGAGCCCGGTGCCGCGCCCGACTTCCTTGGTGGTGAAATAGGGTTCGAAGATCCGCTCCAGCACTTCCGGCGTCATGCCGGAGCCCGTGTCGCGCATGGTGATGACGACATAGGGGCCGGCCGCCGACAGGTTCAGCGCCTCGGGTTCCTCGACATCCTCGCGGCTGGTGGAAATCTCCAGCCGGCCGCCTTCGGGCATCGCGTCGCGGGCGTTCAGCGCCAGGTTCATCAGCGCGTCCTGCAGGCCGCCGTCGTCGATGTCGGCAAGGCAGGGCTGCGCGGTCAGATCCAGAGTCAGCGAAACCGTCGGCGGCAGCACCGGGGCGATCAGATCATGCATGATCTCGACGATGCGATTGCAGTCGACGACCTGGGCGCGTTCGGCATGGGGGCGCGAGAAACCCAGGAGCTTGGCGGTCAGGTCGGCACCCCGCATCGCCGCCGTCAGCGCCGAATCCAGTCGGGACGCAACCGACGGCGCCAGTTCTGATGTCTTGGAAACCAGTTCCAGGTTGCCGACGACCACGCCCAGCAGGTTGTTGAAGTCATGGGCGATGCCGCCGGTCAGCTGGCCCAGCGCCTGCAGACGGCGGCTGTGCTGGACCTGGCCGTCGGCGATCTTGCGGGCGGTGATGTCGCCGGCGATACCCTCGACCTCGATCAGGCGGCCGTTTTCGTCATGGACGCCATGGCCGCGGACCAGCAGCCAGGCGATGCTGCCGTCGGCTTGCGGCACCGGTTGTTCGATCACCACTTCCTGCGCCGGCCAGTCGACGTCGCGCAGCAGGCGCGCGGGGGGTGCCGGCGGTTGGGCGCCGTTCAGTCCGAACGCGGCCTCGAGCCTGGCGTGCAACTCGGCATGGCGGATGCTTTCCCGGCCCAGGATGGTCAGGGCACCCTGGCGCGGTTCGAAGGTCCAGACCAGTTCGTCCAGGGCCGCGACGGCGGCGGCCAGGCGGTTCTGGGCGCGTTGCGCGTTGGCACGCAGCCGCCGCGTCCGTTCCTGTGCGTGATACATCCACCACGCGGTCAGGGCCAGGGCCAGCGTGGTTAGGCATGCCACCACGACACCGCGGTAATATGTGCGATCCCAATGTTCGGCCAGCAGCGGGGCCAGATCGGTCGAGATCACCACATGCAGCGGAAAACCCGGCACCTCGGCACTGGCCCTGATCACCTCGCGACCGCTCAGGGCGTCGATGACCAGGCCGTCGGCGTCGTTGGCGCCATGAAGTTTTTCCTGGACGCGCTGTGTCGGGTATTCGCCGTGGCGGTTTGGCCATTCGGCCATCAGGGCGCCGTCGTCCCGCCATAACGCGATGGTCTGCCCCTCGGCCGGCAGCAGCCTGGCGTAGATGCCGGTCAGGTTGGCGATCGGCACGGTTGCCGCGACCACGCCGTTGAACGTCTCGGGATCGCGCCCCAGCCGCCGCGACATGACGAAGCCGGGGGCGATCCTGTCGTTGCTGAGGCGCAGTCGGATCGTCGCCGCGATATGGGTGACCTCGTCGGTCGAGCCGGCCGGGCTGATATACCATTCGCGGGTCGACTGGTCGGCGCCGGGCGAGATCGGCTCGTGCGACGAATGGCGCACGATCCCGTATTCGTCGGTCACGAACAGGCTGGCAATACCGGGTTCGGAGGCAGCGCGGCGGGCAAGGACGTCGTGCAGCCGCGGATGGAACCCCGGCCCGTCGACGGGCATGTGCAGATCGGCGATGTCGCGGACCATACCGGCCAGCATCTGGTCGACCTGCAGCAGGGTTTCGGCGGTCTGCAGGGCCAGCGTGGCGGCGATCGCGTCGTTGCGCACCATCGTTTCGGCGATCAGGTTGCGGCGTTCGTCATAGATGCCGCTGATGATCAGGCCCCAGACCATCACCATCAGCAGAAACGAACGCAGGGGCAGCCGGGCAAGGCGGCGCAGGGGTGAGGTCGTCGTCACCGCAGATCCGATGTGTTGCGGCGCGCGTCGGCGTGGCGCGCCCTGTTCAGGAAATGGCGCGCACCGTCGATCACGACCGGCGCGATCGCGCGATCGGGGGCGCCCAGGGCGCGATCGCCGCGCCGTATCGCGCGGCTGTGCCGCACGTCGCTGTTACCTGCCGGTGCCAGCTTGACCCGATCGCGCCCGGCCGCCTTGGCGGCATAGAGGGCGTTGTCGGCGCGGCCCAGGACCGCTTCGAAATCGATGTCCCCGCGGCCGACGATTGCCAGGCCCAGGCTTGCCGTCACCTCGACCGTCTGGCCGGCGATGACCACGGTCAACCGGTGCATGCCCAACCGCATCGCTTCGGCCGCTGCCATCGCCTCGGCCGTGTTGCAGGCCGCCAGGACGATGACGAATTCCTCGCCGCCCAGCCGGGCGACGATGTCCTGCGGACGCGCGGTCGCGCCGAGATAGGCGGCGACGATGCGCAGTGCCTCGTCGCCGCCGCCATGGCCGAAACGGTCGTTGATTTCCTTGAAGCGATCCAGGTCCAGCATGACCACGGCGTAGGTACCCTGCCGCGGCCAGTCGGCATGCAGGCGATCGGCGCAGTCGAACAGGGCCCGGCGGTTGGCCAGCCCCGTCAGCACGTCCTGGCGTGCGTCCCGGCGCATCGCCTCGGCGAAACTGGTCGCTTCGTCCTGCAGCCGTGCCGCGACCATCAGGCCCAGCCCGAACAGCCGCAGGTTCGACAGGACGATCGCGGCGATCATCGAGATCGCCTCGCGCATATCGGGCTCGCCCAGCAGGCCCAGGCTGTCGCCCCAGGCCATCGCCAGCCAGCGATAGAACAGCACGCCGATCACCGCCGCATAAACCGCGGCGACGATCGTGAACGGCACACGCGACCGGCCGCGCCCGTGTCGGGCCAGGGTGGCGACGATCATGCCGCCGATGATGGTGACGCCGGCCAGGAAGACCAGTGCGCGGGCAGCAGCCAGATCCAGTGCGGTCAGTATCGATCCGGCGCCCAGCGCCATGACAGCGATCAGCGGCACGGCCAACAGCCCGTCACGGCGGCCGATGAACAACACCAGGCCGCGATGGGTCAGGGCGGCATTGGCCAGATTGCCGGCCATCGCCGCCACCAGCAGGGCAGGGTCGATCGTGGCACCGGGAAGGGAGAACCCCAGGGCGGTGACGATGCTGGCCAGCCCGCCCAGCGCCCACCACAGCGGCCCGGGCAGGCGGCGCCACATCACGGCGGCCGCGACCAGCAACAGGCTGTTCACGCCGGTCACCACCAGCGAAATCAGTCCAAGAGTGCTGTAGTCGAGCGACATCGCGCGTCCTTACACCGCGGCGGGATTCGGATGGTCCCGCATGACACCATTCGTCAGCACCATGGTGACCGAGAGGCGCGTTGCTGAGCGTCAAGCTTGGTAATTCCGTGTCACCTCGCGCACCGGGCGCATCACCGGATGAACCTGGGCGATGGTGTCTCGAGCGCTAGACACGTTAATTTCGGGCGCGCTGTCGTTGGACGGTCATCCTGGCGACCTATCCTTTCCCAGTCTCCCGAACGATTCCCGCACATCAAAGGAACCCCGATGACCATGATGCGACAGTCGACCGCCGCCCTGGCCGCGGTATTGGCGCTGGGCATCGGCGCCGCGCGCGCCGAGACCGTGACCCTGACCACGCTGGACTGGTGCCCCTACACCTGCGCCGCGCTGCCCGACAAGGGGCTGTCGGCCCTGATCGCCACCCGCGCCTTCAAGGCCGAGGGCATCGACCTCAAGATTGAGTTCCTGCCCTGGCAGCGTGCGGTGCAGACCGCCGAGACCGATGCGGCGGTGGCAGGCTATTTTCCCGAATACGCCGGCAGCTTCGACAAGTTCACCCTGTCGCGACCGTTGGGCGACAGCCCGCTGGGCCTGGCCGTGCCGGCCGGGCGGACGCTGGCCGATGTCGGCGTGCCGGCCCTGGCCAGGCTGAAGCTCGGTGTCGTCACCGGCTACGTCAACACCGACGCGGTCGACCGGGCCATCGCCGACAAGTCGCTGCCGGTCGAGGCGGTGAAGGACGACGTGACCAACCTGCGCAAGGTCGCCGCCGGCCGGATCGATGCGGCCGTCATCGACGAACATGTGATGCGCTACGAATTGTCGTCGAACAAGGAACTGGCCGGCGACCGGGCGAAGCTTGCCTTCAACCCGGCGGTGCTCGAGAACAAGACGCTGCACATCGCTTTCGCCCGGACCCCGCTGGGCGACCGGATGAAGGCGGCCTTCGACCGCGGGCTGGCCAAGATCGACGTCAAGGCGATCGAGAAGGAATACCTGGCCCGACTGGGCGGGATGTAGCGGGGCGAACGGCGGGCGGTCGTCAGACCGCCCGCACCTCGGCCAGGAAGGTTTCGATGTCGCCGCGCAGATGCTGCGACAGCTGCTCGAGCGAACCGGCAGCCTCGAGCACCGCGCGGGCGCCGTCGCCGGTACGGTCGGCGGCCGCCGACATGTCGGTGACCTGTCCCATCACCGCGCGTGTGCCGTCGGCGGCGCGGGCGATGTTGCGCGCGATTTCCTGGGTGGCGGCGCCCTGCTGTTCGACGGCCGCGGCGATCGTCGTCGCGATGCCGCTGATCTCGGCGATCACCTGACTGATCTGCCGCACCGACGAGACCGCGTCGCCGGTCGCGGTCTGCATCCCACCGATCTGCAGCCCGATGTCGCCGGTAGCGCGGGTCGTCTGGGTCGCCAGGTTCTTGACCTCGGAGGCGACGACGGCGAAACCCTTGCCGGCCTCGCCGGCGCGTGCGGCCTCGATCGTCGCGTTCAGCGCCAGCAGGTTGGTCTGGCCGGCGATGCCGGTGATCAGGTCGACGACCTCGCCGATGCGGGCCGAGGCGGTCGACAGGTCGCGGATCGACTGGTTCGCCCGCGCGGCATCGCGCTCGGCGCCCGAGGCGACGGTCGACGACTGGCTGACCTGGCGCGAAATCTCGCCGATCGATGCGGACAGTTCCTCGGCCGCGGCGGCGACGGTCTGCACGTTGCTGGATGCGGTTTCCGACGCGTCGGCGACCACGCCGGCCCGGCTGGAGGTGTCGTGGGCGGTGGCGACCATGGTCTGCGCGGTGTCGCGCAGCGAGGCCGCGGCCTGGGCCAGCCGGCCGATCGCCTGCTTGGCCCGGTCGTCAAAGCCCGCGATCAGCGCGGTCATCGCCTGGACGCGGGCGGCGCGTTCGGCTGCCTGGGTGGCCTCACGCGCCCGCTCGGCCTCGATGGCCTGCTGTTCGGCGACGAGGCGTTCGTGATCGCGACGCGCCTCGGCCTCGCGCGCCGCGTCGGCGGCATTGCGCTCGGCCGCCTCGCGCTCGGCCAGGCGGCGATGCTCGTGCTCGCGCGCGGCTTCGTCCCGCTGGCGGGCGGCTTCGGCCTCGCGCTGCAGGTCCAGCCGTTCCAGCCCGTTGCGCCGCAGCACCTCGACCGCCTGCGCCATCGAACCGATCTCGTCGGCCCGGCCGGTCGACGGGACGGCGATGTCCAGCCGCCCCTGGGCCATGTCCGCCATGGCGGCGCGCAGGCCATCCAGCGGCCCCAGGATCAGGCGCAGCGCGCCATAGATCGCGCCGGCGATAACCACCAGCAGGATGGCCCAGTTGACCAGGGCCAAGACCAGTTCGGCATTGAAGGCGCGATCGAGCCCGGCCTTGCCGAGCGTCAGGACCAGCCGCCCGATGGGCTTGCCGTCCCGCCGGATATCGGCCTCGGCCGACAGGGCGGCGGCACCCGCCGGCACCTGGCCCTGGGCCGCCAGCACCTTGCCGGCCGGGTCGACGACGCGGGCGGCCAGGAAATTGGGGTCGCGGGTCAAGGCGCCGAGCACGTTGGCGACCTGTGCATTGTCGAGATCCCATAGCGGCTGCACCAGCGCCTCGGCCTGGATCGCGGCGACCTGCTCGGCCCGGGTGGCCAGGCCGGCCTGGCGGTCGCCCGCGCCGCGCCACAGGCGCAGGGCATCGGAAGCACCGACCACAATGCTGATCAAGATCGCGATCACCAGGATCGTCTTTGCCTTCAACGACATGCAGCCATCCCTCCAGAACCTGCCGGACCTTGCGATTCCGACAGCTTGGCGGGCCTGCGTTACGCCTTGATGATTGTCCAATTACCGCTGGTGCGAAGAGTTTTGTGCACTGCAGAAAGGCGAGACGCCAATAATTGAAGATTTCCGCCGCGCTCCACACTGGGTTACGCTGTTGTCCAATAGAACAACACCTGCACGGGGGAAACGGGATGGAAATGTTCGAGGTGGTGTTGGCAGGGATCATTGCACCGGCTGCGCTGGTGCTGATCTGGGGCCGTGCCTGTCGCGTGACGACCGGTGGCCTGGCCCCCGGCATGGTGGTCAGCGGCATCGGCAGCCTGGCCGTCGCTGCCGTCGTCGCGCATTTCGTGGTCGAGCCCGGCGTGACGATGGCCTCGCGCTATTGGACCGTGCTGCCCACCCTGCCGATGGTCGAGGTGGTGGCGACGATCCTGATGGCCGAGGCGTTGAAGATCTGGTCGCTGCGCTGGTCGCTGGTGGTGACCGACGACCTGACCTGGCGGCGCTTCGCCATCCTGGCAGCCTGGACCGGCGCAGGTTTCGCCGCCGCGGAAACCTGCCTGCATGTATTCCGGACCGGCGATAACGCGCTGCTGTGGCGCAGCCTGGCGGTGGCCCCGCTGCACGTTCTGAACGCGATCATCGGCGGCTGGCTGCTGTGGCGCGGCATACAGCGCGGCGTCCCGGCGCTGACGATCGCGGCCTTTGCCGTGTCGGCGACGCTGCATGTGCTGTTCACGTGGGCGGCGACGAGCAACGCGCTGGGCGGCTGGGGCATTCCCGTCGTCGTGCTGGCGATGCTGGTGCCGGCGGCAATGCTGCTGGTGCGGCCCGACGATACCAGGCGGGCGGCACCGGTACGCAAAATCCCATGCAATATGCCGTATAAGGAAATCGGCATAACCGATTGATTTTAAAAGGGCGTCCATATTCAGCCTAGTTTTTGTGCCCTTTTTTTAGGCAAATGATCGATTGACACGTCCCGCATCTGCCTCGTATGCGGGACGTGTCGGCGCGCAAATACCGGTGCCGGCGGGGGATTCGACTGAGGCATCACCGGCGCGCCATGACCGCCCTGAAGCGCAGCACCACGACCGACGACGTCCGCCAGCGCCTGGCGGACGAAATCCTGCTGGGCCGCTTCCTGCCGGGCCACCGGCTGGACGAACAGTCGCTGTCTGTCCGCTATGGCGTGTCGCGCACCCCGGTCCGCGAGGCACTCAAGCAACTGGCCGTCACCGGCCTGGTCGAGGCGCGCCCGCACAAGGGGGTGGTCGTCGCCCAAATCAGCCCTGAGGCACTGGCCCTGATGTTCGAGGCGATCGCCGATTGCGAGGCCGCCTGTGCCCGGCATGCCGCGCGGCGGATGACCGCGACCGATCGCCAGATGCTGGCCGACCTGCATCGCCTGAGCCATGAGGCCGCCCTGGCCGGCGACGGCGAGCGCTATGACGGCCTGAACCGTGAATTCCATGCGCTGATCCTGCGCGGCGCCCGCAACAGTTATCTGGCCGAGGCCGCCCAGGCCCTGCGCCACCGCGTGATGCCTTTCCGTCGTGCCCAGTTCCGGGTGCCGGCGCGCATCCACCAGTCGTTCGCCGAACACCAGCTGATCGTCGATGCCATCCAGGCCCGGGACGAGGAGGGGGCCGCAACCGCCATGCGCCGCCACGTCGCCGAGGCGGGCGGGGCGTCGGCCGGCCTGCTGGTACCGGCGCGTTCACCCCATTCAATTGGCCAGTCAGTCGGAGAGTAGACGTTCAAATGGGTTTCGTGCTCGCCAATCCCCTGATGCTGGGCGGTATCCTGCTGACGGTCGGCGCGGTGTCGGGCGTCGCTGCCGGGCTGCTCGGCGTCGGCGGGGGCATCATCATCGTACCGGTCCTGTATCACCTGTTTACCGAACTGGGGGTCGATCCGGCGGTGCGCATGCATCTTGCCGTCGGCACCAGCCTGACCACGATCATCGCCACCTCGACCACCTCGATCCGCGCGCATGCCAGGCGCGGCGCAGTCGATACCGGCCTGCTGAGGTCGTGGGGGCCGGCAATCTTCGTCGGCGTGCTTGGCGGCACGGCACTGGCCGGTTTCGTGCGCGGCACGGCACTGACCGCCGTATTCGCCGTGATGGCGACCATCGTCGCCGTCTACATGGCCTTCGGGCGCCCGAACTGGCGGCTGTCCGACCATCTGCCGACCGGTGTGGTGCGCCACGCCATCGCCGCCTTCATCGGCGCGGTATCGGCGATGATGGGCATCGGCGGCGGCACGCTGTCGGTGCCGACCCTGACCCTGTTCGGCTATCCGATCCACAAGGCCGTCGGCACCGCCGCCGCTATTGGCCTGATCATCGGCATTCCTGGTACCATCGGTTTCATCCTGGCCGGCTGGGATGCGCCCAACCGCCCGGCCTGGAGCCTGGGTTACGTCAACGTGTTGGGCGTCGCCGCCCTGTTGCCGACCTCGATGCTGCTGGCCCCGGTGGGCGCGCGTCTTGCCCACAGCCTCGATACCCGGCGCCTGAAGCAGGTTTTCGCCGCCTTCCTGGGGCTGACCGCCCTGCGCATGTTCTACGGATTGCTGTCATGACCCCATCGCCCTACGCCATGGACTTCACCACGCGGCCGGAAATCCGCGGCACCTTCGGCGTCGTCTCGTCGACCCACTGGCTGGCCTCCAGCGCCGCCATGGGCGTGCTGGAGCGCGGCGGCAATGCCTTCGACGCCGCGGTGACCGCAGGCTTCGTGCTGCAGGTCGTCGAACCCCATCTGAACGGACTGGGCGGCGATCTGCCGGCCCTGGTCTGGTCGGCCGGGTCGCAGCGCATCGAGGTGATCTGCGGCCAGGGCCCGTCGCCGCAGGCGGCGACCATCGCCCGCTTCCGCGAACTGGGCCTGGACCTGGTGCCGGGCTCGGGCCTGCTGGCCCCTTGCGTGCCCGGCGCCTTCGATGCCTGGGCGCTGATGCTGCGCGATTATGGCACCATCGGCCTGGACGAGGCGCTGGCGCCCGCGATCCATTACGCCGAAGGCGGCTATCCGCTGGTGTCGCGCATCATCGACACCATCGCCACGGTGCGCGAACTGTTCACCGACGAATGGAAGACCTCGGCCGCGGTGTACCTGCCGGGCGGCAACCTGCCGGATGCCACGCGCCTGTTCCGCAACCCGGCCCTGGCCCAGACCTATCGCCGGTTCGCCAAGATCGCGACCGACGCGTCGGGCAGCCGCGAGGCGAGGATCGACGCTGTGCGCAAGGCCTGGTCTGAAGGCTTCATCGCCGAGGCGGTCGACCGTTTCTGCCGCGAAACCGAGGCGATGGATTCATCGGGACGCCGCCATCGCGGCCTGCTGACCGGCGACGACATGGCCCGCTGGCAGGCATCGGTCGAGGCGCCGCTGACCTACGACTACCACGGCTGGACCGTGGCCAAATGCGGCCCCTGGAGCCAGGGCCCGGCCCTGCTGCAGCAACTGGCGTTGCTGAAGGGGTTCGACCTGTCGGCAATGGACCCGCACGGCCCGGATTTCATTCACACGGTCATCGAGGCGTCCAAGCTGGCCTTCGCCGATCGCGAAGCCTGGTACGGTGACCCCGACGTCGTCGAGGTGCCGATGGCCGACCTGCTGTCCGATGCTTATCAGGCCGAGCGACGCGCGCTGATCGGCGAGACCGCGTCGATGGAAATCCGCCCCGGCAACCCGACCGGTCGCGATGCCCGCCTTGCCGCGGCGCGCGACGCCGCGGCGGGCGGCGCCGGCATCGGCGAACCCACCGTCGGCCGGCTGTCGGAAAACCCGACCAAGCGCGGCGCGATGTCGGGCGACACCTGCCATGTCGATGTCATCGACCGCCACGGCAACATGGTCGCCGCGACCCCGTCGGGCGGCTGGCTGCAATCGTCGCCGATCATCCCCGAGCTGGGCATGTGCCTGGGCACCCGCGGCCAGATGTTCTGGCTGGAGGAAGGCCTGCCCAATTCGCTGGCGCCGGGCAAGCGGCCGCGCACCACGCTGTCGCCGTCGATGGCGCTGCGCGACGGCCGGCCGGCCCTGGCGTTTGGCACGCCGGGCGGCGACCAGCAGGACCAGTGGTCGATCCAGCTGTTCCTGAAGCATGTTCATCACGGCATGAACCTGCAGGAAGCCATCGATTCACCGGCCTTCCATTCCGAGCATTTCCCGTCGTCGTTCTATCCGCGCGCCGCCCGCCCGGGCTATCTGGCGGTCGAGGGGCGGATGCCGGCCGCGACGGTCGAGGCCTTGCGCGCCCGCGGTCATCTGGTCGAGGTCGGCGGCAACTGGTCGGAAGGCCGGCTGTGCGCCTGCGGGATCGAGGAAACGCCGGACGGCACGGTGCTGAAGGCCGGCGCCAACCCGCGGGGGATGCAGGGTTACGCCGTCGGACGCTGAATCAGCCTGCGGGCTGACGCGGAGAACATGGGGGTGGGGGAGTGACGTGGTCGATCGTTGCGCGTGATCCGGTGACGGGCGCCCTGGGCGTCGCCGTCACCACCAGGTTCTTTGCGGTGGGGGCCCTGTGCCCCCATGCGGCCAGCGGCGTCGGTGCCCTGGCCACCCAGGCCCTGCTGAACCCGACCTGGGGGCCGCGGGGGCTGGGCCTGCTGGGGCAGGGCGTGCCGGCGCCCGATGTCGTCCGGCTGCTGGTCGAATCCGACGAGGGGCGCGAGACACGGCAGTTGCATGTCGTCGATGCCGCCGGCCGCGTCGGGCACCACACCGGCCGCGACTGCATCGGCTGGCACGGCCAGGACCAGGGGGCCGGCTTCTCGGTTGCCGGCAACATGCTGGCCGGGCCCGACGTGGTGGGCGCGACGGTCGCAAGCTTTGCCGCATCGGCGGGCCGGGCGCTGGCCGAACGCTTTCTGGATGCGCTGGATGCCGGCCAGGCGGCGGGCGGCGACAAGCGCGGCAAGCAGTCGGCCGCGCTGATCGTCTATACGTCCGAGGATTACCCCGCCCTGTCGCTGCGGGTCGACGACCACGCCGACCCGCTGGTCGAACTGCGGCGGCTGTATGACATATCGCAGCAGCGTTATGCCGCCTTCCAGGATTTCATGGCGACACGCGCCAACCCATCCGGCATCTGGGATCGCAGCGTGATCGAGGCCGAGGCCCAGCGGCGCGAAGCCGCCGCCAGATGAGCGACCTGCTGGAGGTCGAGGATCTGCGCACCCATTTCGCCGTCGACGGCGGCGAGTTCCGCGCGGTCGACGGCGTCTCGTTCAGCGTGGGCAGCGGCCGGACGCTGGCCATCGTCGGCGAATCCGGCTGCGGCAAGTCGGTCACCTCGCTGTCGATCATGGGGCTGGTGCCGTCGCCGCCGGGGCGCATCGCCGGTGGCGCGGTGCGTTTTGCCGGGCGCGACCTGACCCAGGTGACCGCGGCCGAACTGCGCGATCTGCGCGGCAATCGCCTGGCAATGATCTTCCAGGAACCGATGACCTCGCTGAACCCGGCCTTCACGATCGGCGAGCAGATCATGGAAGGCCTGGTTCGACACAAGAACCTGTCGCGGACCGAGGCACGGACACGCGCGATCGAGATGCTGCGGCGGGTCAACATTCCCGCCCCCGAGCGGCGGGTCGACGATTATCCGCACAAGCTGTCTGGCGGCATGCGCCAGCGCGCGATGATCGCCATGGCGCTGGCCTGCGATCCCGAACTGCTGATCGCCGACGAACCCACCACCGCCCTGGACGTCACCGTCCAGGCCCAGATCCTCGACTTGCTGCGCGCGCTGCAGCGCGATTTCGGCACGGCGATCCTCTTGATCACCCACGACCTGGGGGTCGTGGCCGAAATGGCCGACGATGTCGTCGTCATGTATGCCGGGCAGGTGGTCGAACAGGCGCCGGTCGCGGCCCTGTTCGACCAGCCCCAGCATCCCTACACCATCGGCCTGCTGGGATCGGTGCCACGGCTGGATCGTGAGCAGGAGCGGCTGGACGCGATCGACGGCAGCGTGCCCGATCCGCTGCGTCTGCCGCCGGGCTGCCGGTTCAGCCCGCGCTGCCCGTTCGTGATCGACCGATGCCGTGTCGAGCCGCCGGCGCTGGCCGACGTCGGCACCGATCATCGTGTCGCCTGCTGGCGGGCCCCGCTATGACGGCGCCCCTGCTCGAAGTGCGCGGGCTGACCAAGCATTTCGTGGCGTCGCGCAGCCTGTTCGGCGCCGCCCGCAGCCATGTGCGGGCGGTCGACGACCTGGACCTGGACCTGGCGCCCGGCGAGACGCTGGGGATCGTGGGCGAATCCGGTTGCGGCAAGTCGACGCTGGGCCGCCTGATCCTGCGGCTGATCGATCCGTCCGCCGGCACCATCCGGTTCAAGGGGCGCGATGTCACCGGCCTTGCCGGCGCCGACCTGCGCGCCCTGCGCCGCGACATGCAGCTGGTGTTCCAGGATCCCTATGCCTCGTTGAACCCGCGGATGACGGTCGCCGACATCCTGGCCGAGCCGCTGGCCCTGCACGGCCTGGTGCCGGCGGCCGACCGGGCGGCGCGGGTCGGCGAATTGCTGCGCCTGGTCGGGCTGTCGCCGGCCCATGCCCGGCGCTATCCCCATGAATTCTCAGGGGGCCAGCGCCAGCGCATCGGCATTGCCCGCGCCCTGGCGGTGCAGCCGGAACTGATCGTCTGCGACGAGGCGGTCTCGGCGCTGGACGTCTCGGTCCAGGCGCAGGTGCTGAACCTGCTGAAGGACCTGCAGGCGCGGCTGGGGCTGGCACTGGTCTTCATCGCCCATGACCTGGCCGTGGTGCGCCATATCGCTGGCCGGGTCGCGGTCATGTATCTCGGCCGTATCGTCGAAACCGGCCCGGCCCGCGACCTGTTCGCCAGGCCGCGCCACCCCTATACCCGTGCGCTGCTGTCGGCGATCCCGGTGCCGGCGCCCGGCGCGGCCCGCAACCGCGTGATCCTGACCGGCGACGTGCCCAGCCCGATCGACCCGCCGCCGGGTTGCCGCTTCCATACGCGCTGCCCCTTCGTCGTCGATCGCTGCCGCAGCGAGGTGCCGGTGCTGGAGGCCGACGGCGCGCAGGCCGTGGCCTGCCACCGCTGGCGCGACCTGCCGCCTGCGGCGCCGCTGCCATCCGAGGGATCGGGGCCGGGCGCCGAACGGCTGGCCCGGCTGCAGGCCCATTTTTCCACGCGTCCCATTGCCCATACAGAACAAGGAAGGTCGTGACCATGTTGAAGACTGCCACCGCCGCCGCCCTAGGCCTTCTGCTGTCGATGGGCGTGGCCCAGGCGCAGACCCTGCGTTTCGGCCTGGCCGAGGATCCCGATGCGCTGGATCCGACGATGGGCCGCACCTTCGTCGGCCGCATCGTCTTCTCGGCGATGTGCGACAAGCTTGTCGATATCTCGCCCGACCTGAAGGTCG
>Ga0206117_101302_pt1 | contig 13576 bp, 7 predicted proteins | sample 3A5Ametagenome_FD_177997 | JGI IMG/M metagenome (GOLD analysis project Ga0206117, IMG submission 177997) | Enriched microbial communities from leaf-cutter ant dump, University of Wisconsin, Madison, United States - 3A5A | ecosystem: Environmental > Terrestrial > Nest > Insects nest > Nest dump... | reverse complement strand
TACCACATGGTTGGATTTGCCAATACAGTCCCACCTTTATTTTGGCCAGTATATTTGTCGATTTTAGCATGGTTAACCCCTAAATCAAAAATTACCCTACCTCTACCTTCGCTGAATGGAATTTCCCACATTGATTCTTGACCAGCAGTCAATACTTCTTGATTAAGATTTCTAAATACTTGCTCAAAGCTGGTCAATAGCCTTACAGATCCACTAGCAATTACCTCTAAACATTCTTTCTTCGCAATTTCGTACATTTTTGCAGGAGCCAAATCTGGATCTGCACTTAAACGAGTGGTTTTATCTTGGCGTAAAGAATAACCACCAGCTGATAATGCAATACGAGCTCTTAAACCTTTAGCAAAGGCCTTGTTCACACGCTCTACAGAACTAGTTCTGGTAGTAGCATTTGGCCAAGCTAAATAACCCGATGCTTCTTCCAAATCCTTTAATAGCTGCTTATAAATCACGTCCTTATCTGATCTAGGGGTATAAATAGTACCGCTGTTTACAGGTTCAAATCTAGCAGGAACATCTCCCCAGCCCTTAACTAAGTCACTATACATTACCGCTCTTAGTGTTAAAACCTCACCCAATAGCTGTGCCATTTGTGGATTGTTTTGAACATCACCATAAGCTCTTAAACCTCTAATGGCCAAGTTTGCACGTTCAATACCTAAATATAACATTGCCCAAACATTGGTTTCGTTATTCATTTGGCCATTGTTCACATTAGTATTATAGTTAGCCAAACGTGATTTATCATCAGTAATGTTTTTAATGCTGCTAATCACCTCTGAATCAGTATTGGTACCATAATAAACAATATATCTACCTCTATATGAATTGGTTTCTGCAAAAGCCTGCAAAATGCCTGTAATGGCCCCCTCTGTTAAATTTTGGTTAGAATAGATTACTGATTCCTCCAGTGAAGATTTAGCTGGAGCATCTAGTATTTTTTTACAACTACTTACTATTGAACTAAATGCAATAAATAAGAGAATATAATTAATTTTTTTCATCGCTTTATTTCAATTAAAAGTTAACATTTAAACCAAAAATAATAGATCTACTTCTTGGATACGCTGAGTAATCAACTCCCGGAGTTAGTCCCGTATTTCTTCTGGTTGAAACCTCTGGATCAAAACCAGTATAGTTAGTTAACAAGAATACATTATTGCCTGATGCGTAAACTCTTAATTTTTTCATTTTTAGCTTACTAGAGATGCTAGAAGGCAACGTGTAACCTAAAGTAACGGTAGACAATCTTAAGAAAGATCCATCTTCTACTGCCCAATCCGTTAAACCATATGCTTTAGTAAATGGCGACCACATGGTAGTATTGGCATTCATTGCAGCCAATTCTGCTGGGTCATTACTAATAGTTCCGTCTGAACGTAGATTGGTCCAACGCTTACCGCTTGCCATGATATCAATCATATTTCTAGAGCTATATTTACTAGTAGAGGTATATTCGATTTTGTTTGCATTGTATACCGAATTACCATAGCTCCAATTAAAATAAGCAGCAATATCAAAATCAAGCAACCTTGCATTTACCGAGAACCCACCTGTGTGCAGCGGCGTTGTATTTCCGATGTAGGTTCTATCATCTAAATTCACTATACCATCTCCGTTAGTATCTACCAGTTTCATCGATCCAGGTCTAATAACACCAACTACTGTGCTAGAGCTGGCTACGCCAGGCTTTAAAGTCCAAGTATTAGTAGAAGCATTATATCCGCTAAAATCAGAAACTTCGTAACGACCTGCATTTTTGTAACCATAGATACGACCAATTGGAGCACCAGGTAATAATAAATAATCGGTACTAATTTCAGTAGATGCCCAGTTTGAATTTCCAGGGTAGTTGATCAGTGGTCCCATAGAGTTTATCCTATTTCTATTGAAAGAGATATTCCCATTGAAAGATAAATCAAAGTTCTTGCTTTGGATAGCTCGGTAATTCAAGTTGATTTCCAAACCTTTGTTTTGAGTTTCACCCACGTTTTGATATTGTGTAGTATATCCAGAACCCGAAACCCCAACTTCCAATAAAAGATCTTTTGTTTTATTAATATAAGCGTCTACCGAACCTGTTAATTTATTTTGGAAAAAACCAAAATCAATTCCTATATTTTTTGAAACTGTTGTTTCCCAAGTTAAATTAGGGTTTGCCATGATTTTTGATGGTGCCCAAAAACTATTTGCCCCATTGATCCACGTAGTGGTACTATTTTCAAATGTCTGATAAATTTGACCTACGGGAATACCATCATTACCAGCAGCACCATAACTTAATCTAATTTTCAAATCAGAAAGCCATGAAGTGGTATTTTTCATAAAGTCTTCCTGGATAATTCTCCAAGCTCCAGAAACTGACGGGAAATACCCCCATTGACGACCTGGTGCAAATTTCGAAGAGCCATCCGCTCTTAAGGCTACGCTCAACAAATATTTGCTTTTATAATCATAATTGGCCCTTCCAAAAAATGAAAACAATTTATAGTCATTTAAGAAGCGATGGTCAATAGAATTTGCTGAACCTTGAGTAGTTAACACTCTAGCATCAGAAAAAGTAAAACTTGAAGGAAAACCGTGAATTACATTGGTAAGTATATTCGACTCGTTTTTAATAAACTCTTGACCAAGCAATACTGTCAGGTTATGATCTTTATTTAATATTTTTTTAAAATTATAATTTAAGGTATTGGTATTTCTAAAAGAAACGTTATTGGTATTCGTTAAAATCAATGCTGGCTTCCCTGCATTATCTACATTTGGAAAGTTACGTACATAATAAGTAGTTTTTCCATAGAAACGTTCTTGATCATTTCTAACGCCATCATAACCCAGATCAGATCTAAATTTTAGGTCAGGTAAGATATCATAGGTGATCGATCCACTAAAATTGTATTGTTTACGATGAATAAACTGATCATTATCGGAAACAGCCACTAAAGGATCATATAATTGAAAATCGGGATCACTGTCATTAGTTGTTAAACCAGGAACCGCAAACGGGGGGTATAACAACGCATATTTCAAACGTGAATCAGCTGAAGAAAACTCCTTGGTTTCATTGGTACCCCCGCCTTTTGTTTTGGTATCGGAATATCTTACTCCAAAATCTAAGGTTAGGTTTTTATATAGCTTATGGTTTAATTTAAAGTTGATATTTTGACGCTCATACCCAGAAAGCTGCATAATCGCTCTGTCTTTCACATAATTATGGCTTAAACTATATTTAGTTTTGTCGCTACCACCCATAATGCTCAAGTTTTGATTAATGGTATTTCCTACACGGCCAAAAACCAAATCCTGCCAATCATTAGCTGGCACATTTTGATACAGGTCCATGTCTTGATAATTACCAAAATATTTGGTGTAATCATTTGGAGAACCATCTAGCAAGGAGTGCTCATATTGCCATTTTACATAGTCATACGGGGTTAAAACACCTAATTTTTTAGCTATTTTTCTAAAACCGCCAAACAAGTTATAAGAGATACTGGTTTTACCATCTTTACCACTTTTAGTTGTAACTAAAACCACGCCATTAGCACCTCTAGAACCGTAAATGGCCGTTGAAGAACCATCCTTTAAAACATCAATACTTTCAATATCCTGTGGAGCAATGTCAGATATGGTAGTCACGGGAAAACCATCTACAATATAAAGAGGCTCATTACTTTGAGTAATAGAACCGCCACCACGTACTCTCACATTGATGGCTGCATCAGGAGATCCTTCCGTAGAAGTGATGTTTACCCCCGCCACACGACCTTGAATAGCTTCAAGCGCCGAAGATACTGGAGCAGCAGCAATAGTAGCCGCATTTACAGATGAAACAGCACCGGTTATGGCTTCCCTTTTCACAGTACCATAACCAATATTTACAATTTTTACTTCGTTAAGTGCGGTTGAGCTTTCCTCTAGTGCAGCATTGATTTGACTTTTAGTGCCCACCGCTACCTCGATATTATCGAAGCCTATTGAATTAAATACCAAAACAATATTTCCTGTAGAGGGAACTGCAATTTTATATATACCGTTAACATCGGTAGATACCGCATTCTTTGTTCCTTTAATGGTTACGGCTACACCAGGAAGTGGCGATCCGGTAGCCTTTTCGGTTACCTTTCCTGTCACTGGTCTTGTTTGCGCATGCGCTAATTGGATACCCATAGCCAATACACAAAAAAACAGTAAGATTTTTTTCATACAATATGGTTAAAATTTGGTTATATGCGGAATGGATTTAGAGCCATCCCTTAACAATTCTACAACGTTTTTTTAAGATATAGCACTGATGGGCAGTGATAAATTTATGCAATCGTTCCCGACAACGTTGCCAAAATCAAGCAAAAATTATATCTTTAGTACAATAGAGAAATTGTACTATTTTTGAGATGTCTAATTAGCATCAAAAACTCCGTAATTTTACATATAAAGCATGTTCGAGCCCGTAACCATAAAAGATATTGCAAAAGCACTTGGCCTGTCTACTTCTACTGTTTCCAGAGCACTGAGAGACACGTACGAAATAAGTCCGGCTACCAAAAAATTAGTTACGGATTATGCAAAGCAAATTGGCTACAAGCCCAACCCTATTGCTTTAAGTTTAAAAGAACGCAGAAGCAAATCTATTGGAGTAGTGGTAAGTGAAGTGGCTAATAGCTATTTTTCCCAAGCGGTAGACGGTATTGAGTCCATTGCTTATGACAAAGGTTACCACGTAATTATCTCGCAAACACACGAATCTTATGAAAGAGAAGTCATTAACGTAAATCACTTGGCTTCACGATCAGTGGATGGGCTCTTAGTTTCCCTATCTTCTCAAACATCGGATATCTCACACCTAAAATCTCTACACGATAAAGGTTTGCCAATTGTTTTCTTTGACCGTGTAGCTGATGAGATTATTACCCATAAAGTAATTGCGGATAATGAAAAAGGTGCCTTTGAAGCTACAGATTACCTGATTAAATCAGGCTATCGAAAAATTGCTCATTTGACTAGTTCAAGTTACCTTTCTATCAGCATAGAGCGTTTATCGGGCTATAAAAAGGCCTTAGCGCATCATGGCATAGATTTTAGAGAGGATTACGTTAAATATTGTCCTCATGGTGGGATGCTTTATGAGGAAACAGAAACGGCCATTAAAGAATTATTGGCTTTAAAAGATAAACCTGATGCTATTTTTGTGGCCGGTGATAGGCTAAGCACCGGTTGTTTAAGTGTTTTTAAAAACCTGAATGTATCTGTGCCAGAAGACATGGCCATTGCGGGTTTCAGTAATTCAGATGTGTTGGATCTTTTTAACCCTTCGCTCACTTCGGTAAGGCAGCCCGCTTATGAAATAGGCCGCCTAGCTACCGAAATGCTGCTCAAAATTATTGAGGCTAAATATCCTATCGAAGAGTTTGAGAAAAAGGTATTGGATACAAAGCTTTATGTGAGATAAATCAATGAGGTAGCTTAAAAGCCTGTCTGGCCAGTAACTTCCATTCTTTACCTTGTAATTGCCAAACTAACAAAATGCCCAAGTTAACTTCGCCTGGTTTACCCCCATCATTAGTTTTAGCATGTAGTTCATGACGTACCACGCCGGTATTTCCAGTGATTTTAATGGTCTGATTTGTCAAGTCTATGCTTACAAAATCTGATTTTCCACTGGCAATGGTTTCTACAAAAGTTGCTTTGTCTTCTACTTTTCCACCAGAATGCCCATAGCTCAAATCAGCAGCGGCAATATCCTCTAAATCTTTACGCTCACCACTCACCATGGCATTTTTCAATTTTTCTACTGCTGTAGCAAGGTTCTGTTCTGCCTTACTTTGAGCAAATGCATAAGTACTAGACATTAGGGCAAGGATTAAAATAAGTTTCTTCATGTTGTTAACGTGATTTTTGGATATAAAAAAACATACCTCTCTATTTTAGAAAACTAAAAAGAAAGGTATGTCAATTTTCAATAATTTCTATTTATTTTTCAGTAAATCTCTAATCTCACCAAGTAAAATTTCTTCTTTAGTTGGCGCTGGAGGAGCGGCTGGCGCAACTTCTTCTTTTCGTTTCAAACTATTTATCCCCTTCACCATTAAAAAGATTACCAAAGCTAATAATAAGAAGTTAATGGCAACAGTAATAAAATTACCATAGGCAAAAATTGCAGTTTCAGGTATTTTTCTAGCTTCTTCTAAAGCTGTATTTGCAGGCACCTCTCCTTTTAGTACTATATATAACTGGCTAAAGTCAGGCTGACCGATAATGGCAGAAACAATTGGCATCACCAAATCCTTAACCACACTATCGATAATTTTCCCAAAAGCACCACCAATGATCACACCGACAGCCAAGTCCATTACATTGCCTTTTACAGCAAATTCTTTAAATTCTTTTACAAATCCCATATAAACGTGTTTTTAGTTAGGTATTTAATTTTTTAGTTATCGTAAACTTACTGAAAAGAAGATTAATTAATCAAATTAAACCAACAAAAATCTAAAGCATTTGTTTATTTTTGGAACTCGAATTCATCCCAAATATGCTAAAACAACATCTTCAGCAAAAGTTATTACAAAAACTATCGCCTCAACAAATCCAGTTTATCAAATTGTTGCAGGTGCCAACAGTTGCTTTAGATACTCGCATTAAGGAAGAATTAGAAGAAAATCCTGCGCTTGAAGATTCAAGTTTAATGTCATTAGAGGAACCTAAAGGCGAATATGACGACCTACAGGATGATAGAGATGACTTTGATAGCAATAGTGGTGAAGACACAAGCATGGATGAGTTTAATGTAGATGACTATCTACAGGACGATAGTGCCAACGACTATAGCACTTCATACAGTAATAGCGACGATGAGGAAGACAAAAAGGAAACCCCCATTGCCATTGAAACTACCTTTTTTGAAAGCTTACAACAGCAACTGGATTTAGTTCCCCTTTCTGATCAAGATTTTATCATCGGCAAACAGATTATAGGCAGTTTAGATGATGATGGTTATTTACGCAGACCCATCACTTCCATGATTGATGATTTGGCCTTCTCACAAAATGTGATGGTTGAAGAAGAGGATGTATTGGAAATGCTGAAACTTATTCAAAGCTTTGATCCTGCTGGAATTGCAGCCAGAGACTTACAAGAATGCTTGGCCTTGCAATTAAAGAAAAAGGACACTAACAATCCTTTGATTAAAAAGGCCATAGAAATTGTAGAGCATCACCTTGATGAGTTTACCAGAAAACATTATGACAAACTGGAACGTGCCGTTGGTCTTAATAGTGAAGAGCTTAAAGAAGTAGTTGCCGAGATTTTACGTCTCAACCCAAAACCAGGTGATTCAAATCAGGTAACCACCAAACAAATGCAAATCATTCCCGATTTTCATATCACTAATAATGACGGTGTTTTGGTACTTACTTTGAATGCTAGAAATGCTCCCGAACTGAGAGTAAGCCGTTCGTATATGGATATGTTTGAGCATTACGATAAAGCTTCGCAAAAAGACAAGAAGATGAAGGAAGCCGTTCAGTTTGTAAAGCAAAAACTTGATTCGGCTAAATGGTTTATTGATGCAATTAAGCAAAGACAGCAAACCTTGCTAAAAACCATGAACGCTATTATGCACTATCAATATGACTATTTTTTAACTGGCGATGAGCGTAAGTTAAGACCAATGATCTTAAAGGATATTGCAGATAAGATTGATATGGATATTTCAACCGTATCAAGGGTAGCAAATTCAAAATATGTACAAACAGAATTCGGAACTTTTCTATTAAAATCATTCTTCTCTGAAGCGATCCAAACCGAAAGTGGTGAAGAGGTTTCTAATAAAGAGGTAAAGAAAATTTTAGAAGACTGTATCGGAAAAGAAGATAAGCGTAAGCCTTTGGCAGATGAGCGTTTAACGGAAATTTTAAAAGAACACGGTTACAACATCGCCAGAAGAACAGTGGCTAAGTACCGTGAGCAAATGAATATCCCGGTAGCAAGATTAAGAAAAGAGCTTTAGGATTATCTCCAAGTTCTACCGCCACTAAACACTTGATAAACATTATTTAACTGGAAGCCTAGGACAATTTCATGGCTTCCATTGGAAACGGTATTCAGTTCAGAAACTGTAAAATCGTAGGCGTAAGTTAAATTCAGGAACTTTTTGAAATTGACACCTGCCATTGCCGAAAAGGAGTCTGATTTACGATAGCTGCCGCCAATCCATATTTTGTTTTTGTAATCGAATTTAAGGTTCATGTCAAAGGAAATGGGCAAGCCCTCTACCCTTTTCACCATAAATGATGGAATGGCTGAAATATCCTCGTCAATAAAAAGCTTATAACCGGAAGTTAGAAAAATATGTGGTACAGATTTTCCTGTGCTGTAATCTGAGCTATTGGTAAATGCTAATTTTTGAGGTAAAATTTGTTGTGCCGAAACCCCAGCGAAAAACCTGGCACCATAATACCAAATCCCTACTGCCAAATCAGGTTTAAACTGGCTTATCACTGCTCCGGCTAATGCGGGGTCATTGGCGTTTTCTAAAGTAATTTGTTTCATATCTAAAGCGATACGACTTACCCCTGCATAAACACCTACAGACAAATTGTTGGTTCCGCTCATTTGAAGGTGATAAGCGTAACTAAGCCCAGCATCAATGCGAGAAATAGGACCTGCTTTGTCCGAAACCATCATTACTCCCATTCCATGGTGGGCAGGAGAAGAGGTATAGTTTTGTAAATAGCTTCGGCTCATTGGGTCATCACCTTTTTCTGGAAGTGATAAAGGGTTGCCCCATAGGTAATCATCTCCTAAGCTCCAATGGGCAGATACAAATGAAGTTTTGGGCGCATTCTCAATGCCAGACCACTGGGAGCGATGTCCGACTTTAATGTCTGTATAATTCTCTGTCCCGCTTAATGCCGGATTTAGCAGGTAATTATTAAATATATACTGAGTGTATTGGGGACGTTGTTGGGCAAATAGTTGAAGCGCAACCATTAACAACATTAAAACACAGGTAGATTTCTTCAAAAACATTATCTAATAATGGTAAGCGTTCCGGTGATTGGTTTTTTACCAACAGCTAAATTAATAATATAATAATAAACACCAACAGGGAGTGGATTGTGATTGTAGGTACCATCAAAAGGCTTAGCATAACCTTTACTCTTAAATACATTCTGTCCTGCCCTATCAAAAATCTCCACGGTTGCAGCAGGATAACTATCTATATACTTGAGATTCCATTCATCATTAATCGTATCTCCATTTGGAGTAATGGCACTTGGGACTTCTAAGTTTTTGAGGACTTTTACAAATACCTCATCTGTTTGCACACAACCTTTTTCACTGGTCACTATTAAACGATAAAGCATATCCTCTGTTGGACGAACCACTGGGTTCAATACATCATTTCTATCCAGTCCAGTAGCAGGTATCCACTTATAGGTCAAGTTTTTTCCAAACCCAAATGCGGTAGCTGATAAAGTTGCCATCCCTCCCTCTAGTACTCTTTTATCTTCTCCAGCATCTACTGTTGGTGTTTCATTCACCGTGATATTTTGTATTTTTTGAGCCTTACATCCATTAGTGACCTGGTAGGTATAAGTGATTGGATGCACTCCAGCACCTGCTTTTGCAGGATTGAATAAACCAGTGGCACTTACGCCATCGCCACTAAAAGTACCGGTGCCCGGTAGTCCATTCTTTTCTGTTGCTAGTAGCTGAACACTGGGAGCTTCCAAACAAATCTCCATACTTTGATTAAATTCAATTTCAGGAAAAGCATTTAAGGTAATGGTCTTTTGAATTGTTGACACGCAAGTATTTCCTGAATAAGCTACCATTTTAACCACATAATCTTTACTAGAAGGGAAATTAAAAACAGGATACTGATGGCTATAAGATTTTGGATTAAGATTGGAACCTGGTGAAAAATCACTTTCCAATTGACTTGGGTTATTTGCAAAATCGTAATACCAATCCACTCTAGTGATATTTCCAAAAGCAATAGTTGTTTTGTCGTCAAATACGATCGGTGTTTGGCTACAGAGCGTAGCGGTACTTCTAATCGCAAAATCAGCATGAGGTACTGCACCTTCAACGTTAATTTCCTTCGATACTGTTTTACTACAACCAAAAGGTGTTTTAACGGTCAAGGATACTGTATATTTACCAGCAGATGTATAGTTATGGCTTGGATTTAGAGCAGTAGAGGTATTAGGATTTTGCGCATTTGCATTTTGATCTCCAAAATTCCACGAGTAAGTTAGGTTAGCATTCGATCCCACATAGCTAGATAAATTATCGAATTTTGCCTGTCCATCGACTAGACAAGCAGTTTGAATATTAAAATCTGCCAGCGCATCTGGATATAGGGTGATGTTTTTGGTTTCTTCACTTACGCATGCACCACCTGAGTAAGCCCTCATTTTTACCACATAACTGATGGACTGTTGCCCGGTAAAAGTTGGATATTTAAAGTTATAAAGTTTAGGAGCATCAGTTCTCAAATTTGGTGCTTCATCTACTACATCTGGAGTAGTCTTATTCGCATAGTCAAAAAACCATTCTATTTTAGTGATTTCACCAAAATCAACCGTTGCTTTATCTTTAAAAACCACTGGACTGTTGCTGCACAAAGTATTTTGATTTTCAACTTCGAAAGCAGCTTTAGGCACACTACCATTCACTCGAAACTGTTTTTTAATGGTTACTGAACAGCCGCTGGCTGATTTTACCGTTAAAGTGACATCGTATAATCCGGTGCTGGTATAAATATGCGAACCATCCTTAAGTGTAGAAGTATTAGGTCTTTGAGGCGAAGCGTTTGCATCACCAAAATCCCATAGATAAGTGAGTGGTTCATTAGTAGAAATGTTTGTTTTATTGAGAAAAACCGCACTTCCGTCAGCTAAACAAAAATCTGGCAAATCGAAATCAACAATTGGCAAAGTGTTTATATTAATCCTTTGCAAAACAACCTTTTCGCAACCAAACTCTGAAGTAACAGTTAATTTCACCTCGTACTGGCCAGCTACAGCATAGGTATGCACAGGATTTTCGTCTGTAGAAGTTTTATTGTCGCCAAAATCCCATACCCACTTGACCAATTGACCGTCTGAGGAGGTCGACTGATTTTCGAAAGTAATAACTTGTTGTTCGCAAAGAGCCGCAGGTTTAGCTATAAATTTGGCGACTGGTAGTGCCAACACTTTAATCTCTTTCGGAAAAAAATCTGAACTACACCCATTTTCGGTGGTCACCACTAGTTTCACCGTATACAGTCCTGGAGTAGCAAAAGTATGTTTAGGGTTCTGCTCCGTGGAAATAGGCGTGCCATCACCAAAATCCCACATCCATTTTTTAATGGCCTTATCCGTTACATTAGAATTACTGGCATCGGTAAACGCTACCTCATTCCCTAAACATGATTGTGCCACTGTAGTGAAACTTGCTGTAGGCTCCGGGTCTACATTAAAAAGGAACTCAAAATCGGCAGTACTACCAAAACAACTATTTGAATTTACGGCAAAATACCCTGTTGCCTTAATTACCTTTTGCCCAGCAACGGTATAGTTTTTATTAACAGGCGCTATGTAATCATAAAGCGTCTCCCCATTAACGGTTCTAACTGTAGGATTTGGCGACGTGTCATCATAATTAGGTGTGCCATCATCAAATTGCCATACCAAACGCGTCAACAAATAGGGTAATGTAATTTTAAAATCGGCAGTTTCACCAATACAGGCGTTGCTGTACTCTTCATTGTTTCTGGTATCAATTACAGTCAAGTATTGATTGGCCGCCAAGCTTGTCCCTGCCGAATATCCATACGATTCAGCATTTCCAAATCCATAAGCTATGGCATTAAAACCTTCGTCGGCGCTAAGCGTTAAGCTTGTTTCGTAAACCTGAATTTGTATGTATGAATAGGCAGTATTAGTAGGAAACGTTTTCCATACCCCATTGGTTGGTAATGTACCATTCACTTTAAAACTGGCTCTACTATCTGTTTTGATTACCACATTGATATACTTTTCCTGGATAGCCTGTTGATCAGAGGAGAATAAAGTGATTTTCTTAATGCTAAACTCCACAGGGTTAAGCAAAATCATATCTGGATCTCCAATCAAATTAGTGCCTGTAATGGAAGAACAGTTTTGAGTTAAAGAGTATTGAGCTACACTTATCAATTTATCAGCTGTAATCATGGTGCCCTCTGTCAACAATCCCGTTTCATAAAAAGCACCTTTATTTAAAGTAATTACCGAGCCATCAATATTTATTTTCGTATTATCTTCCTGCGCTAAAATCCTTACAATACATCTTCTATTAATAAATGGTGCAACGGCATAAGTTTTTCCCCAACTATTAGTGGTATACAATTGTTGTAATAAAGGATCCCTAGAATTTGTACACTGAATAGTAAGTGATGTACTGCCCGAAAAAGCAGCAAATCGTTTACATTTCGAAGTCAGTTCATCCACTTCTACGTAAACTCCTGTTAAGTCGGTAGAAGCTGCACCCAAATACTCATAAACATCACCTGCTTTAGCTAAAGTGATGGTCCTTACTGTTCCATTTTTTTCAGTTAGCTTCAAGGTCGTGTTATCTTCTGCGGCAACCAACACCAGGAAATTACGTCCATTAGCATCTTGCCGATAATTCATGGAGTAATATTTCTGTCCCAAAGCCTCAAAAGGAATAATTAGGGAGGCAGCTGATCTTGCTCCGGCATATACGTGCGCATAAACTGCAACTGCAGGTTGGCCTGCGGTTACCTTAATATGTATACCCCTATTGGTTAAATTCTTATTGGCATCGGTAGTTTCTATATACGAATTGGCCCTTGGTACCGCAAATACAACCACCGTATTTGCTGGAATAGCCTTGGTTTCAGTATAAACACCACAACTAACGGTAACCTCTGATGCTTTTTTTGAGGTAATAAAAATGTTCATGTTCGCTAGCTGGGTACCGCTAGGATCATGCGTTGGAAAGACAGCCCAAAAATCAGTGCCTTCGTTAGATATATTTTGTGCCTGCAATTTTTCAGTTAAACCAAAAAAGAGTACCATCAATAGGCCGAAAAAATTACATGGCTTCATTGTTAAATTAAACTAACATAGATGTTAAGTTATTAATAAAACCTAATAAAGCAATAGCTGATTTAAAAAAGAAGTCTCAGCGTAATTTCGTGTGAACCAGAAGAGGCCGTTTTGAGCTGCGAAGTAGTATAATCGTAGGCATAGCCCACTCCCACTATTTTAGCAATATTAAAGCCTATATTTCCAAAAAAAGCATCGTTTTTACGATAGCCACCACCCACCCAAAAAGTATCTTGGTATGCAAATTTTAAATTCAAATCAAAAGCTTTAGGTAATGGGCTTACTATTTTTAGCATTACCGAGGGGGTTAACGAAAAATCATTGCCAATCCAAAACTTATATCCACCGGTTACAAAATAATGTGCTACTTCTTTCCCTGTATTAAAATCACCATCAAAAGCTAACTTATTTTTAATGATTTGCTGCATAGAGGCTCCCAAATAGTAATTTGCAGC
>Ga0206117_101301_pt1 | contig 13600 bp, 4 predicted proteins | sample 3A5Ametagenome_FD_177997 | JGI IMG/M metagenome (GOLD analysis project Ga0206117, IMG submission 177997) | Enriched microbial communities from leaf-cutter ant dump, University of Wisconsin, Madison, United States - 3A5A | ecosystem: Environmental > Terrestrial > Nest > Insects nest > Nest dump... | reverse complement strand
GCGCACACTATTTTGCAGCGGCTGGATATGAACCGGATTAAGCCGGACGTGCTCTAGGTTAAGGGGCCGTCGATAGCTATGTCGAATGCCTAGTATATCCCCGCTATATGACGCCCGATCAGTCGTTTCAAATCACATGCAAATGACTGAGTTGGAAACTCTCTTAGCCCTTCGACATCTCCTCGAAGAAGGAGGATGTGGTGAGTGCCGGTATCTGACCACTCCGAAAAATATCATATGCCCACGCCCACTATACGGATGGCATATACCATCGTCGGGTTGTGTTGAGTTTTTGACAATCATACTCATCTCCTCTAGGTTGTCGTTGCGACCAGATGTCATGAACTGATCCGGCACTCCAGTCAGTAAGTCTAGTAAGTGTCTGCTCAGCGTAGTGAAGGTAGTATCGAATAATAATCATTATGCTTGGACACAGACGACAATGAAAACAATAACACTCGCACTTTCTATATGGGTTGTTGTTTCCACTGTTGTTGGCGTTCTGTCGATAATCGCTATAAACTACATAGTTGGATCTACAGATAAAAGTATCAAACTATCAAATAGTAGAAATAAAGCCATCGAAATGTTTTTGCTGGTACAGGAGCGTTATATTCGTAATCTTCCCCAAAGGTCTGCTGCAATACTTAGGATTGCGCAGTATTTATTTGTGGCGTCCGGATGTTCAATAATCATAAGTTTGTTGTTGGCAATGATCCTGCGTAACGTCGCGAGCTAGGAGAACAGAATGACTGCAGAACCTGTATACTATCGGCCAGAAGCGATAACCGAGGCCGATCTGAAATCGGCACTCACAGATGTGGTTTCGAACTTCGTTGCTGGAGTTATAAACGGCACAATTGCGGGATACGGCCATTACGTTAAGCTTGAGATCAAAGTCCGTGGGGTCGGGCCAATGGATGTCGTCAATGTCATCCATCAGATCAAAGTTGGTGACGACGGTATTTATGTGGACACCCTCAAGGTAGCATCATCTGCTATAGTAACCACTGGTGCAGCGTACGTAATTGTGGGAGCGCTTGGGCTGAGTGCGATCCCTGGTATCGTACCGATCGCAATCGCGGCTTCCATTGGAGTGGCCGTGTCCGCGCTATGGGATTATCAGTTTGCTCCGATGGCTACTTCTTTGATTGATCAGCTGTTTGGGACAGAGGACACAAAAATTGAGTATGTCAAGAATGGGCAAACAGTAGCAGGAGTATTCTTCCCAAATCTAGAAGTAAACACAGAGCCGAGCCAAATTCGCGCTCTGCTAGATCACTTCAATGGCGAAATAAATCCAGGACTACAGGAGGGAGATACAATTAAAGTACTAAAGAACGATAGTATAGACACTGTGTATAGAGTTGCAAAGGGCGACTTGCTAGAAATTGCTGCACAGGCCATGGGTATTGATGCTTCCACAATGGACGGTTATGACGGTGCGCAGCATCGTGACGGAAGCAATGGAAAAAATTCCGATGTTGTAGCCCGTGACGGTCACACTGGGTATACAGTGTATAATGAGGACTCTGCACTGGGGCTAACGGCCGAGATAAAAGGCGAGGTGCAGAACATAACTATCCCCATCAAGAACATCACTTGGGCAGGGCTGCTTACCGCTACTGGAGGTGGCTCAGGGCTTCACGTGTACTTTGGAGGTGCCGGAAATACGCAAGATAGCATCACAATCACAGCAAGTGAGGATACGCTAACATTTGCCGGCGGTGGTAGTGATACCGTATATGGTGGTACTGGGGATGATACCATCTACGGTGATACGAGCGATAAGGACTCCGAGACCGGCTCGAATGATGAGCTGTACGGCATGGGAGGCGACGACTACCTATATGGTGGTGGCGGAGCCGATAAGCTGTTCGGCGGAGATGGAAAGGATGTACTGGAAGGCGGGTATGGAGAAGACAGGCTTTCCGGAAATACTATCAATGGCGACGGGGGGCAAGATATGGCGTCGGACACTCTCCGTGGTGGGGCCGGCGCAGACATTTACACCCTAAATAGCACGGGTTATTTTGGGGCCGATAATCCTGCTCAAGAGATGGACGCCTACGTCTATTACATGGGGGATATTGGCTTTCTTACCATGAAAACGGAATTTAGATGTGCCGACATAATAGATGATGATGGGGACGGGGACAGAATATATATTTTCGACGGTTACGGATACCTAGATCACGCCATCGTACAGTCCGAGGAGCGCATTAACGGCTTTGATTTCTATCATACTGATATTGGGTTATCCTATATCAAGGTGGGTAATGACTTATGTGTGGCGGAGCGTACCGGGCCACGCATTGAACCCCAGAGAGCGAGCGCATCAAGCGCTAGTTCAGCGCAGTGGGCCGGATATGATGTAATCGCGGTAATTAAGGATTATTATACATCTGGGACAATGAAATACAGCATTACGTCTACGGCGTCAGTACCTGGTAAGTATGGTGTGGAGCTAGCTGTTGCCGTTACCACTTATGGTGATAATGGTAATAATGCTATAATTGGCGCCGAGGCACCAAACTATATACTATCGTTTGAAGGCGACGATACGATTGAGACCGGGCGCTGGAATGACCATATTTATGCCGGGTGGGGTAATGATGTCGTATATTCCGGTGGAGGTCATGACACGATAGATGGAGATGAGGGTGATGACCTGATCGATGCTGGAGATGGAGATGACATCGTTATTGGCGGAGGCGGTGACGATATTATTATTGGTGGTGCTGGGAACGATTTCCTATACGGTGACTATAGGGAGGGAGAGACATCGGGCACTATTGGAGGAAAAGACCAGATATACGGCGGCGAGGGCGATGATTACATTGACGGAGGAGATGGAGACGAAGACTGGGTCACTTATTGGGATGCCAACGGTGTGACCGTCAATTTAACGGATGGCACAGCCACCGGCCAAGGTAACGACACCATAGTTAACATCGAAAATGTATGGGGCTCATTGGGCGATGATTCCATTACAGGGAATGAGCTCGATAACGAACTCTACGGATCAGAAGGCAACGACTTCATTTGGGGTGTTGATGGCTACAATACGATGGATGGCGGGTCCGGTGACGATCATATCGTAAGCGGACACGGTAACGACATCATTGAAGGCGGTGAGGGTAACGATACAGTTGAGTATTGGTGGTCGACCTCAGGCGTCACTGTTAACCTCACTACAGGAACAGCTTATGGAGATGGCGACGACACTCTATCGGGTATCGAGAATGTATCCGGGTCGTCGTATGATGATTCATTGACTGGCAACGAAGACGACAATCACATCTATGGTGATCTTGGTGATGATGCTCTTTATGGGCTCGCTGGTAATGACTATTTGAATGCTGGCGACGGGAGTGACCTACTTAACGGTGGAGCTGGAGACGACTATCTTGTAGGCGGCGATGGTTCCGATGTATTCCGATTCGATCCCAGCTTCGGTCATGACACGATCGAGGACTTCTCTATAGGCGATATCATTGAATTTGCGAGTTCTGTGTTTGCGGACTTCGGTGATGTTCTAGGCGCTGCCACCGAGGTCGACGGTAATACGATCATCGCATTTGATAGCGATAACTCTGTTACGCTACAGAATGTTGCCTTGGCATCGCTTTCTGCTGACGAGTTCCGCTTCGCTGCATGATGGCTTTAGACATCTTCATCTCTCGGGCCGGGGGGCAAAGCTCCCCGGTTCTTGTCCGACTAGAAAAGACGGTGGATCGCGGTGCCTATCCCGCCTTGCTTTCGTAGCTATCTATGAAGAGTGCTCTGCATTGTCTCGGTCAATGGAACCATATGCAGTGATCCGACCATAATCTCTAGTGCAAGCCGGACAGCGATCTCTGGATCCAGTACCTTTGCGCACTGCCTTATCAGGACGGAAGTGGTCAATGCCAGCGCTATCGCTTGCTCCACAAGACCGATCTTGTTCCTCTCGCTGATGTCGGCCAATTCGGAACTAAACCGAGGAACGGCCTCAAGCGACCACTCCTTGGGATAGTGCTCCGCAGCGACGGAAAGCGGCGGATAAGGAGAGCTACCAAAAGCCTCCACAGTCCGCCGATCAATGGCTTGCCGATTCGGAAGTCTCTCAGCCGGCAGGCCCGCTTCGAGGGCTCCGTTTACGATCGTAGCCCAAAGGCAGTTTGAGTCGCTCTCTTCAGCGCCGAATGCGAAAAGGGACGCCTTCTCGCTTGTTACCCAGCCCCGTTCCGGGAGCCTGGACTCAAAAGCTCGCAACGCAGCTGCGCCCGTCAATGCAGATGCTGCGCCAATTATAGTTTCAGCGTGCACTCCATTATCCGAAGCGTAATGCCTTATCAGCATGCGGTGGATCTCCTGAGAAGAAGACTGTATCGACACGCTAAAACCTCTCCGTATTAAAAATATATACACAACTATATAAGAGGCACAACTGAAAAGTCAATAGGAACAACATGAGTATGTAGTTATTAGCACGGTGTGATTTTAGATACAATTATAGAAGAGGATTGGTGTTAGGAATAGTAGGCAGTGCTGCCTAACGTGCTTGGGCACCCTCTTGGTCGCGCAACCTCCAACCAATCATTTTTTGGTGGCAACCAGGACAAGAAAATGCAATCTAAAGCGTGTATCGAGTCAATCTATGCGTCTTAATAGGTGCGCCGCACATTGACATTCCTGGGAGGGGGTATGACGCAGAAGCGCATCATTGGATGTTGGGAGTGGGATGGCGAGGCGCATTGCGTCGCTAATGGGATCACTGGGGAGTGTTTGCACTTCGTGGGTGAAGAGGCTTCCAGCGGTTCGCCCTGGCAAGGGCGATCGTACCTTTTCCGTTACCAAGCCGATGATTTGCAATGTGATGTCGAGGTGGCCGTATTTCAGGAGTTCCGGGCAGCCCGTTCGGGAGTTTTCTGGCGGAGCATGCATTCCGGAGTTCAACTGGTAACTGTCTACCAAATCGACTTCGGCCGGTCTGCGCAAATCTCTGGTTGCAGCCAACTTCCGTTCGGAGTTTGGCAGCGGCTGACGGAGTATTTGCCGGAGGCGTTATTGTTTTGGCCGGAAGCCTTACCAGGTGTGGCTGACCCAGCCAATGGGCCAGGGGCGTTTGAAGCGGCGCGTTGCGTTCGGGCAATCGGTATGTGGGCCAACGGCTCCTGGAATTCAGTGGCGCGCATTGAATACGTGATTGTGACGTCGGCTGGACTTAACCATGCTGCATCTTATCACCTTATGGACAAGCAACACTGGAGACTCGCAGATCTGGCTCAGAACCCTCCACCTCCGTTTGTCTTCGTTGACAGACGAACCGCTGAGGAAGCCGCAAATGATCGCTCTCCGTGGCCGAATGTGGAAGGAGTGAGACACTGGCTGGCCGAGCGCGGCTTTGTTGATGCTCCTCTGGAAGAGCGCACGCTAATCACAGAACCCTCCTGTCTGTTCGCCAAGGTCCCACATTGCAGGTCCGATGACGGAAGTCGATATTTCTTCCTTAGTCGAGGATTGCGTATTCCGAGTTGGGGGCACTCGTTACCGAGCGGCCCAAAGTTTGAGTTGATCTCGGGCGAGATAAGGTTTTCCGGAGAGTTTTACGGACTCAGGAATGACCCACTACAACATGCAAATAGCTCCGTTAAGTTTACAGGAAGTGCGCATCGATTAGGAAGCGTGAAGTTTACTGAGCAAGTTGACGAGGGTGTTTATACATACACGGCCCCAACCTGGGATGGCGCCATTCTACCTCCGGGCCAAGCCTTAACGCAGGAAGGGCATCGACTGGTCTGGCAGAATATGTTGGATGCCTTCGTATCCTGGAGTCCTCATCAGGGCATAATTCCAGCCGAGCGAGAAAGGTCTCGTGAGGAAAGGCAAAACGACGCGGGATCCGATTACCTGCCGTGGCCTGCAAGAGATCTTCGAATGAGTCCGCTGTCCTGGCTTAATATGATTCCACCTTCTCGTCTGGCAGGTATCGATGCTCAAAGCGACAGTTCTCTTCAACAAGTGTTCCCTTGGGGGGCTTTGAAGAGTTTCGTAATTTACAATCCTGCGTAGTATATCCAGCAATAAAAGCAATAAAGGCGAATTAAGCGATGCCAACGATAGATCTAGCTCTCGCCAAAACCTATATAGACAATGCCTATTCTGATGCGTTACGAGTGGGGGTTGGGAACGTCGCCGACAATTGTCTTTTTTTCGCAGGCACGACCACAGGAGAGTATCCAGGGAAATCATTGACGGATTTCTTTAATTCCCTTTACAATGATGAGAAGAATTTCAGAGAACAGTTCACAGTTGTATCCGCAACGCAGGTCGGAATAAAACTTACTGAAGTCGACAATGGTGTAAAACTGGACAATGGACATCTAGATATTGGAGGTATAGAGTATACGATAGGCGATGGTGCATTTGATGATGTCGTGAGGTACCGCGGGGATATACAATGGGCGGCTTGGAATGAGGCTTCGAGACGTTATGCTGAAGCTGCTCACGGGGATGTTTACGCAGTTCTGAAAGCTGGTGATGGGTATGAAAGAACCATATTCTACCAGACCGAGCTGCCGGCGCTACTTTCAAACCCAAATGTGAAGTCGATCAACGGCGTCAGCCGAGAACTCCTTGCGTCCCTGCCCACAGATGGAGGGAAGCCACTTGCTGCCTTTGAGGCTCTCAATAAAATCTCCGAATTTGCAACGGAAATTCACACGAGAACCACAGACGGCGCTAGCAGTTTTGAGGATGCTTTTAACATCGCCGATAAAAACAGCGACGGAAAACATAAGTATGACTTTGATGCTCTGAAGGAACTATTTGGAGCTATTGGGCAGGAGGCTGAGAAGAATGGGCTCTCTAGTCTCTCGACCTCGCACATTGAAGACGTCGCGAGATCTGTACTCAGATCCGCCGAGGAAAGTGGTCTCTTTGAGAAGCTTAGCCATTCGATTAGTGTTCGTGACGCTCTCCACAATGGGGTGATCGATAAGCCTGCGATATTGATGATTGCGATGGCTGCGGCGCTAATCGCATCTGCTGAAGGCAGCGCGGCAGCCGAAACCTATCTTCGGGAGAAAGCGTCACACTGGACTGAGGCGAGTTACTGGGGGAATTTCTTACTCGGTACGGCTGCGAGTGCCGGGGCTGTTTACTTCTTAGCGGCTGTGGCTGGAACGACAGTAGCATCAGCCGTTGTGTTGCCGCTTGCCGTCGCTGGCACCGCTTACATGGCCTACGAAACAATTGAGGATCTCAAGACAAAATACCCCGACTGGGCGATCTTTCAGGACGGCCATCAAGTCCTGGAATCTGGGCTCCGCTTGGCCATCGAAGCTCTTCACCGCGTCGAGGCGTTTCGGGGCGAGGCGTTCCACGAGTTGATCATTGCCCAAGGCGAGATGGACGTCAGCGGAACTAACTCCGGCGACATCTTAATTGGCATGGATTCGGCAGGCATTGACGGTGGCGCCGGCAACGATTGGATGCTGCATACCGGGAATGGGACTGCAAAGGGCGGCGCAGGCGATGATGTGATAGCATACTGGACAAAAACAACCAATCGGACAGGAAGTAACGATCAGATCCTCAAAATTGATGCTGGCTCTGGGGACGACATAGTTGTTGGACTCGGAACAGCGGACATTGATCTTGGTGACGGCGACGATCATGTACTCTGGGCCGGAAGGGGGTCGGTTGTTACGCTTGGCGATGGAAAGGATACGATGACCCTCAGTAACGATGTTCTCGTTACTGACGCTACAGCCGAGGATCGCCTCGAAGCTTACGGATTCATGACACTAACTGGCGGGGTCCACTGGAAGGGGTCCGAAGACCCATGGGCCTATGGTGCTGGGAATCTATCGAAGTATGGATACAACCAGGCTGGCGAGTTGGTCGTATCCGACATTCTCGGCAACACCACCTATATCGCCAATGGCCAGTCGACGAACTATGGATCGGATCCGTCTCAGCGTGCGTTCGGGCTTTACGTCATTGAGTTCAGTATCAGTGCGAAGACCTTCCGGGAGCTCGATGCTCCATGGGACGTCATGGGCAGCTTCCGGGCTGTGTTTGGTGACTACGCGAAGGCGATGCTTGGAGTTTCAATGTGGGAGGGAGTGGATCCCCTCGTTCTCGACCTGAACGGCGATGGCATCTCGCTTACTGGGCAATCTTCTGTGTCGCCACGCTTCGATCTTGATGGCGACGGTTTCTCCGAGAAGTCGGGCTGGGTAGGGAGCTCTGACGGCCTGCTTGCTCTGGACCGGAATGGCAACGGAACCATCGATAGTGTGTCTGAACTGTTCGGCGGTCCGCGCGCCGATGGTGGTGTTGACACAAACGGTGATGGCCGGATCACCGGCGCCGAGCGCATGCAGTCGGGATTCGAGGCTCTTTCTGCGTATGACGATAACGGTGACGGTCGCATCGACGCGAACGATTCCGTCTTTTCCCAGCTGCGTGTGTGGATTGACAAGGACGGGGATGCGATCACCGATGCAGGCGAGCTGAAAACGCTCAACGACGTGGGAATAGCGTCTATCTCGCTTGCTTCGACAAAACAGACAAACAAGTTCGTTGCCGGAAACCAGATAACCGCAACAGGAACCTTTACGCGAGTCGACGGGACGACATCGGCCATAGGCGATGTTTCGCTGAAGCTCAACAATTTCGATTCGGCCTGGCTTGCAGCAGGAACCGTGTCCCAAACCGCGGCTGCTCTCCCTGAGTTACATGGCCACGGCACGCTGGCCAACCTCCGACAAGTGATGACGGTTACACCCTCTCTTGAGGTAAGTGTTCAGGCTGCGATTAGCAGCTTGGCAGCCGCTCATGGCCTGGATGCTGTGCGTACTGCTGCAAAGCCTGTCCTTATGGCATGGGCGGCGTCGATGCCGTCGGTGGCTAACACCGAAGCTTATTCGTCCGTCCATGTGGTTCTCAGCGGTGTCGCAGGCACCCGGAAGATCGTCGACTATGCCTATGCGGTAACCGATAGCGCCGGGACGCACTGGCAGTTGGCCTCGTCCAGTACCCGATACATTTCGTTTGAGGCCCTTCAGGCCGCTCATACCGAATTGAACGACCGTTGGCGGACGCTCGGTGGCGATGAGCTCGCGTTCGTTGAACGCTACATTGGCGATCAACTGCCGACAAAGCTTGATGCTGGCGCTGCCAAAGCGGCAGTGGTTGCGGCACTCGATATGGCGTTCAGTCACCTCGATATGCTGTCATTGCGCCTGGCCGTGCAGGCCGCTCCGGACTATTTCGGGCTGGCTTATGATGGTGAGGCGGACTTGTTCCGCCCGGCATCGTCGCGGCAACTTGTTCCATTCTTCGAACACGTCTTTGAGGAAGTGAAGAACTCTGACGCCGCAACGATTGCCGCCCATCTTGGCATTATGAGTGAAGTGTTCGATCGCATCATCACTTCCTATGATCGGGGCACTGGCAACAACGTAAACTCCTATGGGTTTATTTTCGCCAATATCGTGGCAGCGTGGGAAAATGTCGGGCTTCCGACTTCGTTGAAAGAAGCGGCCGTAGACTTCGGGGTCCCTGCTACCATGATTGTGGATGGCAGCGGAACAACAGTTACGGGAACTGGTTCAGCTGACATTTTCTATCTTGGCAGCGGCGATCAAACATTCAGCGGCGGCTCCGGGCACGACAATTACGTGGTCGGGCGCAACTTTGGTCATGATGTCATCATTGATGACGAGTCCTCGTCAGGCCGATCAGATGATTATGTTAGGTTTGCGCAGACCGCATCGACCGACGTGATCGCCACTCGTGATGGGCTGGACCTAATAATTACTGTCATCTCGACAGGTGACACACTGCGCATCGTCAATGAGTTCGCCGGCTACATTCCCGGCGTCTTGGGGGGCGGCGAGAGCACTCCAGCTCACGGCATTGATTTGATCCAGTTCTCAGATGGTGTCCAATGGTCACGGCAGGATATTGCTTGGAAAGTCGCTCGTCCTTCTGACGCATCCGAGACGGTTATGGGGACGCCCGATAAGGATGTTCTTGATGGTGGGGCGGGTGATGACATTCTGGTCGGCGGTAACGATTTCGATATTTACATCTTTGGTCGCGGTTACGGACATGACATCGTCGATGAGCGGGTCTCTTCAGCTGGCTTCGCTGTCAACGGTATGGACCATGATGCTGTAAAATTTGGCTCTGGCATTGCAATCGAAGATTTGGCATTTACTCGAAATGGAAATAGTGGAGACTTGCAGATCAGTCTGTTGGGGACAGCTGATACACTCACGATACGTGGACAATTTGCGTCCACGTATACTGGTGTGTTCGGTCAAATCTGGCTAAGTCGAGTTGAAGTCTTTCAATTTACCGATGGAAAGCAATTGTCCTGGGTTGATGTGTTGCGTGCTGTCATTAAGTCAAGCCAGACGGACGGAAATGACAGTATTTATGGATACGATACAGAGGATGTCCTTGATGGCAAAGCCGGTGACGACTTCCTCTCAGGTGGAAATGAGAACGATACGTACATCTTCGGGCTTGGATACGGTCACGACACAATCCGAGAGGGGTTGACGAACATTCTGAGCGGAAGCGATGACGAGGTTCGTTTCGCCGTTGGCATCAGGCCTGAAGACGTGCATTTCTCTCATCCAGAGAATACCAATGACCTTGTTATCACGTTGAATGACGGCAGCACTCTGACTATCCAGAACCAGTTCGGAGTAACCTACACCGGTGTGTTCGGAACACGCGCCTTTGATCGCGTAGAGCGACTTGTCTTCACCAACAACGATGGTACGACAAAGACCCTATACTACGACGATATACGCCATCGACTTGTTGCGGAGGCCTCTACGAGTGGAGATGACCGTATTTTTGGTGTATATGGTGATGACACGCTCGATGGAGGGGCAGGTAACGATTTGCTAGCCGGTGCAGATGGCAGCGACACCTACATTTTCGGGCATGGCTACGGCCATGACATAATCACCGAGACCTCGACCAACATTTTTGACCCGGCGGACGACACATTGCGGTTCAATGATGATGTCTCTCCGTCCGATGTGGTTGTAACGAGAGGTGCCGGTACAAACATTGTTCTCACTCTTGCGGATAGTGGAGAGTCGATAACAATTGTTAATCAGGAGACCTACAGCACCATTAGCTGGCGTCCGACCATGGTTGAACGGGTTGTTTTCGCCGATGGAACAATCTGGAACGATGCCGATTTACGCGTGATGGCTCTCGCAAACCTTTCGACAAGTCATGATGATACGATCAATGGGTTTGATGTGCCGGACGTTATAACTGGTGGGCGTGGTAACGACACTATCAATGGCGCAGATGGCAGCGACACATATGTCTACTCACGTGGCGATGGCAACGACATCATCACGGAGACGATTTATAACGGTAAAACCGACAAGCTGGTCTTTACAGACATCAACCCAGCTGACGTAACTTTGGTACGTGACGGCAACAATCTGATTATCAAGGTCTTGGAAAGCGCCCCCGGGGCGGGCGACGCGGGTCAAATCAGCATTAGGAGCACTCTTAATGATTTCCGCGAAGAAGGGGTTGAGAGTATTGTTTTCGCCGATGGCACCATCTGGACGCAGGCTGACCTTCGATTGATGCTTTTGGCTCAGGCATCGACGGACGGAAACGATACAATCGAAGGCTTCAACGTTTCCGACACTATCACTGCCGGCAAAGGTGACGATACGCTCAACGGCGCTGACGAAGATGACACATATATCTACTCTCGCGGAGATGGAAATGACACCATCACCGAGACAATTTACAATGGCAATGCAGATAAGCTCGTCTTTACCGACATCAATCCGGCTGACGTCACCCTGGTTCGCAACGGCAACAGCCTGACCCTCAAAATTGCAGAGAGCTCCACGGGTGCGGGTGACTCCGGATCTGTACGCATTATTAACACCCTGAACGATTTTAACAGCGAAGGCATAGATCAGATCATTTTCGCAGATGGGACTATCTGGAAGCGGAATGATCTTAGGCTGATGCTGCTGGTTCAATCCTCGACGGATGGAAACGACACGATCGAAGGCTTCAATGTGTCCGACACGATCAGGGCGGGCAAGGGAGACGACACACTCAACGGCGCCGGAAGCGACGATACGTACATTTACTCTCGCGGCGACGGTAACGACACCATCACTGAGACGATCTACAACGGGAACGCCGACAAGCTCGTCTTTACCGACATCAACCCGGCCGACGTAACGCTGGTACGTGACGGCAATAGTCTGATCATCAAGATTTTGGAAAGCGCCCCGGGTGCCGGTGACTCCGGCTCTGTCCGCATTAACAACACCCTTGACGACTTCAACTACGAAGGTGTTGAGAAAATTGTCTTTGCAAATGGTGTCGCATGGACACGGATAGAAATTGTAAAAATGCTCATAGATCGAGCGGGCACGGACGGGAACGATGTTATTAATGGTATAAATACATCAGACTACATATCTGGCGGCAAGGGCGACGATACGCTTAACGGAGGCGGAAGTAGCGATACATACGTATACTCACGAGGTGACGGGAACGACACCATCACTGAGACGATCTACAACGGAGGCGCGGACAAGCTCGTCTTCACCGACATCAACCCGACCGATGTCACCTTGGTCCGCAACAGCAGCAACAACGTGATCATCAAGATTGCGGAAAGCAGCCCCGGGGCAGGCGATGCTGGCTCCGTCCGCATCAACGGCACACTGAACGACGACAATTATGCCGGTGTCGAACAAATCGTGTTTGCCGACGGAACGATCTGGAAACAGGTCGACCTTCGGCTGATGTTCCTGGCTCAATCCTCGACGGATGGAAATGACACGTTCGAAGGCTTCAACGTCGCCGACACGATCACGGCCGGCAAGGGCGACGATACGCTCAATGGCGCAGGAAGCAGTGATACCTACATCTACTCACGAGGTGACGGGAACGACACCATCACTGAGACGATCAATAACGGTATTGCCGACAAGCTCGTCTTTACCGATATCAATCCTGCCGATGTCACCCTAGTCCGGAACAGCAACAATAACCTGATCATCAAGATAGCGGAAAGCTCCCCCGGGGCTGGCGATGCGGGCTCGGTCCGCATCAACAGTACCCTGAACGACGACAACTATTCAGGCATCGAACAAATCGTGTTTGCCGACGGGACGATCTGGAAGCAGGTCGACCTTCGGCTGATGCTGCTGGCTCAATCCTCGACGGATGGCAATGACACGTTCGAAGGCTTCAATGTCGCCGACACGATCAGGGCTGGCAAGGGAGACGACACGCTCAACGGCGCTGGAAGCAGTGATACCTACATCTACTCACGAGGTGACGGGAACGACACCATCACTGAGACGATCTACAACGGAGGCGCGGACAAGCTCGTCTTCACCGACATCAACCCGACCGATGTCACCTTGGTCCGCAACAGCAGCAACAACGTGATCATCAAGATAGCGGAAAGCAGCCCCGGGGCAGGCGATGCGGGCTCGGTCCGCATCAATGGTACCCTGAACGACGACAACTATTCAGGCATCGAACAAATCGTGTTCGCCGACGGGACAATATGGAAACAGGT
>Ga0206117_101300_pt1 | contig 13601 bp, 10 predicted proteins | sample 3A5Ametagenome_FD_177997 | JGI IMG/M metagenome (GOLD analysis project Ga0206117, IMG submission 177997) | Enriched microbial communities from leaf-cutter ant dump, University of Wisconsin, Madison, United States - 3A5A | ecosystem: Environmental > Terrestrial > Nest > Insects nest > Nest dump... | reverse complement strand
CGATAACGCTGCCTACTGGTCGATCGCCACCACGATGCGCTCGGACAACATGGCGCTCTCCGCCGTCCAGGACGCGCTCGGTCTCGGTGCCGCCAAGGTCGACACCGCCTATGCCGGCATGGATGCGGCCATCGAGGTCGTCAAGACCATCAAGCAGAAGCTGACGACCGCAACCGAAGACGGCGTCGACAAGACCAAGGTCAACGAGGAAATCAAGCAGCTCCAGCAGCAGCTCGAAGGCATTGCCAATGCCGGCTCCTTCTCCGGCGAGAACTGGCTGAAGGCCCAGATCGGCGACGAGACCAGCGTCGTCGCCTCCTTCGTGCGCGACGACCAGAATAACGTCTCGGTCAAGAAAGTCGCCTACGCGTTCACTGCCGACAACGTCCTGTTCGGTTCGGGCACCACGGCGGGCCAGGGCATCCTCGACCAGACGGCCGCCATTGGCGACAACAGCGTGGTCGTCAATGTCAACACTGACGGTGTGATCTCCCCGGAACACGTGAAGAAGTTCACCACCGCGGAAGTCAGCGCTGCCGTGATGGCTTCGGCGGACGGTGGCTTCGATACCGGCGGAGTCGTTGCCTGGACGACAGAAGGCGACGGCGACGGCGCCGGCGTGGGCTATGTCAAGATCTCCGACAATGTCTGGGTCATGGCGACCGAGCAGAAGTCGGACGAGAACAACGGCCAGGAAGTCTTCGCCCAGGACGCAGCCGGCAACCGCTGGCAGGTCGACACGTCGGCAGCGGCGCAGGCCGATCCGGACGAAGTTGAGATGTCCGTGTTCGATTTCACGATCGACAATGAGACGACAAGCGGCCAGCTCGACAAGCTGCTCTCGCTCGTCGACTCCGCTCTCGGCAAGATGACGAGCGCTGCCGCCAACCTCGGCTCGCTCAGCATGCGCATCGGCCTGCAGGACGACTTCGTCTCTAAGCTGAGCGCGGCCATCGACAAGGGTGTCGGCCGTCTGGTCGATGCGGACATGAACGAGGAATCGACCCGCCTGAAGGCGCTGCAGACCCAGCAGCAGCTCGCCATCCAGTCGCTGTCGATCGCCAACTCCTCCTCGCAGAACATCCTGTCGCTGTTCCGTTAATCCGGACGGCAAGGATCGCGGCGGGCGGTGGCTGACCGCCCGCTCCGACCTGCAGAAGGCCGCGCCTCGCAAGGGGCGCGGCCTTATCGTTTTCTTAATGTTTCTGCGTTACGCGCGCACGCGCGAAAGCTGCAAAATGAAATCGCCGCGTGTGCGAAATTTCTTCTGCGCTTAGCAGTTCGTTAACCATGATCGCGTTAGCTAATGCCATCGAAGCAGCGGCCAAGTCCCTGAAAACAAAGGGATTTGGCAGGCATGATGCTGACCGCTGTTCCCGGTGTGACCCGGAATGTCCCTTCACGTTCAGCCATTCAAGGGGCACTTAATCAATGACGAGCATTCTCACCAACGTCGCGGCGATGGCCGCCCTCCAGACGCTCCGCACTCTCGACGCCAGCATGGAAGAGACGCAGGCGCGCGTCTCCTCCGGCCTGCGCGTCGGCGGCGCTTCCGACAACGCCGCCTACTGGTCGATCGCCACCACGATGCGCTCGGACAACATGGCGCTCTCCGCCGTCCAGGACGCGCTCGGCCTCGGCGCCGCCAAGGTCGACACCGCCTATGCCGGTATGGAAAGCGCCATCGAGGTCGTCAAGGAAATCAAGAAGAAGCTGGTTGCCGCGACCGAAGACGGCGTCGACAAGACCAAGATCCAGGAAGAGATCACCCAGCTCCAGGCCCAGCTCGTCAACATCGGCGACGCGGCCTCCTTCTCCGGCGAGAACTGGCTGAAGGCCGAGATCGGCACCGAGACCAGCGTCGTCGCCTCCTTCGTGCGCGACTCCAGCAACAACGTCTCCGTCAAGAAGGTCAGCTACAGCCTCGATGACACCACCGTTCTGTTCGGCGCGGGCACCACGGCGGGCCAGGGCATCCTCGACCAGACGGACGACATCTCCGGCGCCGGCGTGGTCGTCAACATCAACTTCAACGGCACGGTCACCCCGGAGAACGTGAAGAAGTTCACCACTGCGCAGGTCAGCGCCGCCGTCATGGCTTCGGCGGACGGCGGCTTCGACGTCGGCGGGACCATCGCCTGGACGGCGGAGTCCGACGGCTCCGGCGCCGGCGTGGGCTATGTCAAGATCGCCGACGACGTCTGGGTCATGGCGGAGGAGCAGGACCAGAGCGCGAACAACGGTCAGGAAGTCTTCGCCACGGACGCTGCCGGCAACTTCTGGCAGATCGATACGTCGGCGGCTGCGCAGGTCGGCACGACTCCGGTCTCCGTGTCCAACTTCAAGATCGACATGGCAACGACGGGCGACCAGCTCGACGAGCTGATCTCGCTGGTCGACGGCGCTCTGGAGAAGATGACGAGCGCTGCCGCCAACCTCGGTTCGCTCAGTATGCGCATCGGCCTGCAGGAAGACTTCGTCAAGAAGCTGATGGAGTCGATCGACAAGGGTGTCGGCCGTCTGGTCGACGCGGACATGAACGAGGAATCGACCCGCCTGAAGGCGCTGCAGACCCAGCAGCAGCTCGCCATCCAGTCGCTGTCGATCGCCAATTCCGCTTCGCAGAACATCCTCACGCTGTTCCGCTAAGCGCGCGTTCCGAAAATCTCCGAAAGGAAAGCCGCCGCTCCGCAAGGGGCGGCGGCTTTTTTGTGTTCCGGCGGGCGAGACGGCCAGATCTGGCCATCGGATCTTTGCGATTTCTTCATATTCATTGACAGGTCCTTAACGGCGTTAACCATTTATTAACCATTGCCGCTTAACCATTCGTTAAGAACGATGGTCTGGCGCCCAGGGCAAACGGGTGGCGCCAGGCGCATGACGCCTCTCCGTCGTTGCCGGCTGCACTCCGGCCTGCCTCCCGATACTCCCTGCAAGGCGACCGCCAATGACCAGCATATTGACCAACGCCGCCGCGATGGCGGCGCTGCAGACCCTTCGTTCCATCGACAACGGCCTTGAGACCACCCAGGCGCGCGTCTCCTCCGGCCTGCGCGTCGAGACCGCCGCCGACAACGCCGCCTACTGGTCGATCGCCACGACGATGCGCTCCGACAACCGCGCGCTCTCCACCGTCGCCGACGCGCTCGGCCTCGGTGCGGCCAAGGTCGACACCGCCTATACCGCGCTCGAGAACGTCATCGACGTGATGACGGAGATCAAGGCCAAGCTGGTCGCCGCCCGCGAGCCCGGCGTCGACAAGACCAAGATCAACGACGAATTGTCGGAGCTGAAGAACCAGCTCCTCTCCGCCTCCCAGTCCGCCTCCTTCTCCGGCGAGAACTGGCTCTACAATTCCAACTTCTCGCCGCTCGGCGTCAAGTCCGTCGTCGCCTCCTTCGTGCGCAGCGCCAACGGCAACGTCTCGGTCGCCACGCTCGATTTCGACACGAGCAATTCCGTGCTGGTCGACATCAAGGACCCGACCCGCGGCTACCTCACCAACGCCATCGACGCCGACCTGCTTCAGGACGACCCGGACAACATCCCGCGCCTCTACCATCTCTTCGTCGCGCCGGGCTCGTTCGAGCCCGACCCGGACAGCGTCGAGATCAAGATCGACGGCAGCACGAGCGATGCCGTGCTCGACGACATGATCAGCGCCGTCGACCATCTCATCAAGAAGCTCACCAACGCCGCCTCCACGCTCGGCGCCATCTCCAAGCGCATTCAGATGCAGGAGAGCTTCGTCGCCACGCTGGGCGACGTGATCGACAAGGGCATCGGCCGTCTCGTCGACGCCGACATGAACGAGGAATCGACCCGCCTCAAGGCGCTGCAGACCCAGCAGCAGCTCGGCATCCAGTCGCTCTCGATCGCCAATTCGAGCGCCGAGAACATCCTTCAGCTCTTCCGCCAGTAACGGCGAAGGGCTTTCCGATCCGTCCGGCCGTCGGTCATCGGCCGGGCGAGATGCGTCGGGCCGCACGATTTGCCCTGGTGCGGTCCGACGCCTCATCTTCACCCTCGCACAAGTTTGGCCGCCTAGTGTCGGGGGCACGATCAGGACGATCGCGCGCCGTTCAAGGGCGAACGGCGGATGTTTCCGAAAAGGCAGGTCAGCGGTGGTGTCGGTTTCCAGCATGTCCCAGAGCACGTCCCGGAGCGAAGGCCGGACCGGTCGCCGCGCCCGGTGCTGTGCCGTGCCCCTGCCGGGGCGGGGAGTGCGGGCATGAGCGTGCAGTTGGCCCGCTACCTCAAGGATTTCGGTGCGCCGCCCCGTGCGGCGGCCTCCTTCCTCAAGCCGCCGGCCTTCCCGGCCGATGACATGGCCGCCGGCGCGGACGACGCGCCCGCCATGGCCCCGGCCGCGCCGCCGGTCGATGTCGAGGCCGAGCGGGCGGAAGCCTTCGCGGAGGGCCGCGCGGCGGCCGAGGCCGAGCTTCAGGCCCGCCACGAGGCCGAGCTCGCCGAGCGCGCCGAGGCGCATGCGGCCGAGCTCGCCGCGCTCTCGGCGCGCTACGAGGCGGACTATGCGGCGGCGCTCGCCGGGCGTTTCGCGACGATGGCGGCCGAGGCCGCCGATCGCGTCGCCGCCGACGTGGCGCCGGTGCTGGCGCCGCTGCTCGGCGAGGCGCTGACGGCGCGCGCCATCGAGGATCTCGCCCGGATGGTGGCCGAGGGCCTGCAGGCGGGCGAGGGCCTGACGATCACGGTGAAGGGGCCGGAAAACCTCTTCGAGAAGCTGAAGTCGCATTTCGCCGAGCCGGCGCCGGTCTTCCGGCACGTCGAGATGCAGGATGTCGATCTGACGGTGGAGTTCGGCGAAACCGTCCTGGTAACGCGGATGGCGGCCTGGGCTGACACCGTGGGCAAGGTGCTTGCATGAGCGAAGGCGAAAACCACCACCACGGCAAGAACGAGATCATCATCGTCAAGCGCCACGGCGATCACGAGGGCGATCACCATTCGGCCGCCTGGAAGATCGCCTATGCCGACTTCATGACGGCGATGATGGCCTTCTTCCTGGTGATGTGGCTCGTCAATGCCGCCAACGAGGAGACCAAGGCCTCCGTCGCCTCCTATTTCAATCCGATTAAGCTCACCGACGACAAGCCGGCGGACAAGTCCGTCAAGAAGCCCGCCAACGATGCGGAGGGCGAGGCGACGCAGGACAAGTCGAAGGAGCCCGGCCAGCAGCAGGCGAGCGGCAACGGTGCCGAGAAGGGCAAGGACAAGAGCACGTCGGCCGGCGAGGAATCGCAATATTCCGAGGCCAATTTCTTCGAGAATCCCTATTCCGTCCTCTCCGAGATCGCCCAGGAGGTCGGCCAGCAGGCCAATGTCAGCGCCAAGGGCGAGGGCGGGGCGGACATTTCCGGTCCCGCGACCGGCGCCAACGGCGGCGAGGCCTATCGCGATCCCTTCGACCCCGATTTCTGGACGCAGCAGGTCAACATAACCGAGGCGACGGACGCCGGCAGCGAGGCGATCGCCGAGGCGGAGAAAGCCGCCCGCGAGCAGGCCGAGAAGGCCGCGGCCGAGCAGGCGGCCGCGGAGGCGGAGGCCGCCAAAAGCAAGGAAGACAAGGACGCGAGCGAGCTCAAGCGGCAGATCGCCAGCGAGATCGGCGTGCTCGGCAAGCTCGCCGAGGGCCTCACGGTCACGCCGGCGGAAGGCGGCCTGCTCGTCAGCCTCACCGACCAGCTCGACACGCCGATGTTCAACGTCGGCTCGGCGCTGCCCAAGCGCGAGATGGTGCTCGCCATGGAGAAGATCGGCCGCATCCTCGAAAGCCGGCCGGGTGCGGTCGCCATTCGCGGCCACACCGACGCGCGCCCCTTCGCCGGCGGCAAGAACGACAACTGGCGCCTGTCGATGGACCGCGCGCAGAGCGCCTATTACATGCTGGTGCGCGGCGGGCTCGACGAAACCCGCGTCAGCCAGGTGACGGGCTTCGCCGACCGCCGCCTCAAGGTGCCTGACGATCCGCTGGCGGATGCCAACCGCCGCATCGAGATCCTCATCCAGTCCGAGGGCGGCTGACGACATGGGTCTCCTCCGGCGTCTTCTTTCGGCGGGTGCGGCGGTCTCAGCGATCCTTGCGGTCGCGGCCCCGGCATGGGCCGAGAACATGGACGATCTCGCGCCCTACAAGATGATCCGCTCCCTGCAATACGTGCAGGACACGGTGGCGATCGGCGACCATTCGGCGATGGAGATGCAGCGCTTCCTGCTGGAGACCATCGACAACCGCCTGCGCACCGCCGACCCGTCGATCTTCGACGACCCGCGCAACGTCGACGCGGCCCTGGTCTATGCGATGAGCGGCGGCAATCCGGAAACGCTGGAGCTGCTCGTCGCCAACGACGTCGGCGGCCATTTCGACCCGCGCCTCACCGACGCTGTGCGCAGCTATCTCGGCGGCCGCGGCGTCCAGAGCGTGAAGTCGCTCGCCGAGATCTTCCCGGAATACAAGCGCTCGCGCATCGGCCCCTATCTCGCCCTCGTCTCCGCCAATTCGGTGCTGCGCAAGGACCCGGCGCTGGCGCTCGGCTATTTCGACTGGGCGCGGCTGACGGCGCCCGGCACGATCGTCGAGGAGGCGGCGCTGCGCCGCTCCATCCATGTCGCCGGCGAGGCGGGCTGGGTGGACCGGAGCATGGTCTATGCCAACCGCTATGCGCGCCGCTTCCTGCGCTCGCCCTATGCCAGCCAGTTCGCCGATCTCTTCGTGAAGCTCGCCGTCGACCATTTCGAGGCGATCGCCGAGGACGACATCCTGGAGATCCTCTCCTTCATGGACGTGCCGCGCCAGCGGGAGGTCTATCTGCGGATGGCGCGGCTCGCGGCGATCTCCGGCAAGAACCGGCTGGCCTCGCTTGCCGCCGACCGCGCGCAGGCGCTTGCCGGCGACGGCGAGAGCGTGCCGAAGGTGCTGGCCGATCTCTATTCGGGCCTCGCCTCCGTGCCCTCCGGCGACGTCGCCGATGCCATGCAGGCGATCATCGCCATTCCCGACGACAAGCTGTCGGTCAAGGACCGGGCGCTGAAGGCGGCCGCGCGCGCGGTGGCCGAGGAGGTGCTGCGCCTTCCGACGGTGCAGGCGATGTCCGGGAAGGACATGCCCGAGGCGCTTGCGGACGAGGCGGCGCTCGAAGACCGGATGATGGACCCGCGGGCCGGCGGCGAAGAGGAAGCCGCCGCCGCTGCGGCAGAGGAACAGGACAGGCAGGAGCAGGCGGGCAAGGTCGCCCTCGACCCGGCCTTCGATACGTTCGTCTCGGGCGGACGCTCGAAGCTGGACGAGATCGACGCCCTGCTGAAAGGAGAAGGCAGTTGAGCAACATCGCAAGCGGCATCGCGGGCCTCGGCCAGAGAGCGGCAACCGCGAAGGGACAGGGCGGTATCGCCGGTGCGGCCGGCGCGTCGCAGGAGGGCGAGGGCTTCGCCAGCGCGATCGCCAGCGTCGCGGGACACGTCGGCGGGCACGGGCGCAAGGGCATCCCCGCCGATGCCGGCCGGCAGCAGCGGACCGTCGCGGACGGTGCGCATCCGGCGGAGCGCGTCAAGATCGCCCGGATCCCGGAGGCCCTGCGCGGCAAGGCCGAGCTCGCCGTCGATGAGGCGCCGGCGGATGCCGGGCACCTTGCCGGCGTGACGGAAGGAAAGGAAAAGACGCGGCACGGCACCGTCCGTCAGGCGACCCGCGCGGACGAGCGGGACGAGGACGAGGTGCCGGCCGAAGATGCCGGCAGCGGCGAGCCGCAGCAGGCGGCAGCGGCCGCCGCGACGGCGGCGGACACCGATGTCGGCAACCTGCTCGCCATGCTCGGCGCGCGCGGCGCGCCGCAGGAGACCGGGACGCAGGTTCCCGCGCGCGACGGCGGCAGGAAGCCCGCCCGCCAGGACATGCAGGCCGAGACCGTCGGCAAGCGCGGCGATGCAAGCGTGAAGGCGGAAAGCGCCGGCCAGGCCGCGACGGCGGACGTGCCGGATGCGGACATGCCTGCGTCCGACGCGGACCAGCTCTTCCGGCTCGTCCGTTCCGACGGCAAGGGCAAGGACGTCGACATCCGCATTTCCGGTGACGGCGAACGCACCACGCTGAAGGACGCCAATCCGACGGGCCCCCGCGGCGAGACCGTGACCGTGGTCGACGCGCGGCGCTATATCGGCCTTGCGCAGAACGGCAACTCGGCCGCGGTGACGTCGGCGATCGCGCAGGACCCGGAATGGGCGTCCTCGCTCGGCGCCACCGGCGAGCTCATGCGCTCGCATGCGGGCGCGACGAATGGCGTCGTCAACACGCTGAAGATCCAGATGAACCCCATCGAGCTCGGCATGGTGACGGCGACGCTGCGCCTCCACGGCGACGCGCTGGTCGTGTCGCTGCAGGTGGAGACCGGCGAGGCCTACCGACAGCTCACCGACGACCAGGACGCCATCGTGCGGGCGCTGCGCGGCCAGGGCTTCGCGGTCGACCAGGTCAGCGTCCAGCTCTCCCCGGTGGACCGCAGCGCCTCGGCGCAGCAGCAGGGCGACGGGCAGTTCCAGCAGCAGTTCTCCAGCCAGCCGCAGGCCCGTGAGGGCGACGGCGGCCGGCAGGAGGGCGGCAGGCAGGAAGGCGGCAATTTCGCAGGCGAAGGATCGACCCATGAAGGCACGACGGCGGACGGCGCTTCCGGCCCTGGCGGCGGCAATCAGTCTCTGCGCTCTGGCGGCGTCTACCTCTGACGCCGCCGCGAGCACGGGGGCCTGCGAGCGGGAGATCCTGGCGGCGGCGGCGAAATACAGCGTGCCCGCCGGCATCCTCTATTCGGTCGGCCTCACCGAGACCGGCAAGAAGGGATCGCTCCAGCCCTATGCCATGAACATCGAGGGCAAGGCCTTCTTCGGCCGCGACCGCCGGGAGACGCTGCAGGCGTTCCAGGCCGCGCGGGCGCGGGGCGCCAAGCTGATCGACCTCGGCTGCATGCAGATCAACCATCATTTCCACGGCGACCAGTTCTCCTCGCCGGCGGAGATGCTGGACCCCCGCAAGAACGTCGAATATGCCGCGGCCTTCCTCGCCCGGCTCCACGCGCGACATGAAACATGGACGATGGCCGTCGCGCGCTATCACGCAGGCCCCAACAACGACCCGGCGCAGAAGCGCTACGTCTGCCGCGTGATCGCGAATCTCGTCGCCACGGGCTATGGGAACTGGACCGCGAACGCGAAGGCGTTCTGCCGATAATTCAACTAAAGATTGCTTTTCAGGGCGTCTGGAGTCCGGCTGCGCATTGTGGCCGGATTGCGTCTCCTTTTGGCATGGCAAGCAGGGGCGTTAACGATTATTAACTTTTCCACCGGAAAAATTGTGCGACCTTGGGTCGCTACCCACTACATATAGATCAAATCGGCACGCAAACCTTAATCAACTGTTAAATTCAGCCAGTTATTTTCTCTAGTTGCTGCTGATTCGCCCCCCCCGTACCTCTCTGTCAACGAGGCACCACACTGATTCGGAGGCGGACGAATGATCGTAGTGGTTGATGAGCGCGAGCTCGTGAAAGATGGCTATACTTCTCTTTTCGGTCGCGAGGGCGTGCCCTCGACGGGGTTCGATCCCCGTGAATTCGGCGAGTGGGTGAACACCGCGGCCGATTCGGACATCGATGCGGTCGAGGCGTTCCTGATCGGCCAGGGACAGCTCAGCATGGACCTGCCGCGGGCGATCCGCGACCGGTCGCAGGCCCCGGTGATCGCGGTCAGCGACACCCCGTCGCTTGAGACGACGCTCGCCTTCTTCGACAGCGGCGTCGACGACGTGGTCCGCAAGCCGGTCCACCCCCGCGAGATCCTGGCCCGTGCGGCGGCCATCCGGCGCCGCCTCAAGGCGCTCGCCAACCACACCGACATCGGCCCGATCCGCGTCTTCTCGGACGGCCGCGATCCCGAGATCGAAGGCGAGGTCTTCCCCTTGCCGCGCCGCGAGCGCCGTATCCTGGAATACCTGGTCGCCAATCGCGGCCGGCGGCTCTCCAAGACCCAGATCTTCAACGCGATCTACGGCATCTTCGACGAGGACGTCGAGGAGAACGTGGTGGAAAGCCACATCAGCAAGCTGCGCAAGAAGCTGCGCAAGAAGCTCGGTTTCGATCCGATCGATTCCAAGCGCTTCCTCGGCTACTGCATCGACTGGCAGAGCTGAGACGGCAGAGCGAGCTGGCTGCCGGCAGGCGGACCCCGGCAGCCAGCTTCACGCAAGGCCCATCCCATAGGGTCGAAGTCACGAGACGAACGGGGAAACGACATGAGCCTCTATGGAACGATGAGAACGGGTGTTTCGGGCATGAACGCGCAGGCCAACCGCCTGAGCACCGTGGCCGACAACATCGCCAACGCGAACACGACGGGCTACAAGAAGGCCTCGACCCAGTTCTCCTCGCTGATTCTGCCCTCCACGGGCGGCGCCTACAATTCCGGCGGCGTCACCACGGACGTGCGCTACTCCATCTCCGCCCAGGGCACCTTCACCTACACGACCTCGGCGACCGACCTTGCCATCAACGGCAAGGGCTTCTTCATCGTGCAGAGCCCGGACGGCCAGGAATACCTGACGCGCGCCGGCGCCTTCACGCCGATGGACGACGGCACGCTGCGCAACTCCGCCGGCTTCACGCTGATGGGCTACGAATATTCCTCGACCGAGGACCCGACGATCGTCGTCAACGGCTTCGACGGCCTGCAGGAGATCAACCTCTCCTCCGGCTCGCTCAACGCCAAGGGCTCGACGGCCGGCGCGCTCGACGTCAACCTGCCGTCCAATGCCGCCACCGGCTATTCCAAGTCCACCTCGCTCGTCGCCTATGACAGCCAGGGCAACACGCGGCTGATCGAGTTCACCTATACGAAGACGGCCGACAATGCCTGGTCGGTGGAGGCCACCTACAACGGCACGACCGTCGCCGGCCCGCTCGCCATGACGTTCGACGCGAACGGCCAGCTTCTCACGCCCTCGCCCGCGACCATCACGACGACGGCGCAGACGATCGCCGGCGCCAACCTCAATTCGTTGTCGATCTCCATCGGCGGATCGAGCCAGCTCGCCTCCGACTTCGACGTCTCGAACGGCAAGATCAACGGCAACTCCGCCAGCAAGGTCACCGGCTACGAGATCAGCGACGACGGCGTGCTCTCGCTGAAATACGACAACGGCGAGCTGGTGCCGAAGTACCGCATCGCCATGGCGTCGGTGCAGAGCCCCGACAACCTGAAGCCGCTGCCGGGCAACGTCTACTCGCAGAGCAACGATTCGGGCGTCATCGTCATGGGCTATGCCGGCACCAACGGCTACGGCAGCATCATCTCCGGCGCGCTGGAAGACTCCAACGTCGACATCGCCGAGGAGCTGACGAGCATGATCGAATCGCAGCGCAACTACACCGCCAACTCGAAGGTCTTCCAGACGGGCTCCGAACTGATGGAAGTCCTCGTCAACCTCAAGAGATAAGGCGGCCTGAACCCCGCGCATACGAGAGTTAGGTAAATCCGATGTCGCTTTCAGCAGCAATGAAGACTGCTCAGTCGAGTTTCTCCAACGTGGGCCTGCAAACCGCGGTCGCGTCGAAGAACATTGCCAATGCAAGCAACACGGCCTATGCGCGCCGCGCGGCGGTGCTCGTCACCGCCGGCTCGGGGGCGACGGTGGTGGAGACCCAGCGCGCCCAGAACGAGGCGCTGCTGAAGCAGAACCTGCTCTCGATCTCCAAGTCGGTGGCGCAGGAGACGCTGCTCGGCGGGCTGACGCGCGTCAAGATGATGCTCGGCGGCGAGGACTACGAGCTCTCGCCGGCCACCTATCTCGCCAAGCTGCGCGACAATCTCCAGACCTTCGCCGACAAGCCGAACGAGGTCTCGCTCGCCGAGACGGTCGTGGCGGATGCGGTCGACGTCGCCAATTCGCTGAACGCCACGTCGCTCGCGGTGCAGAAGCTGCGTGCGGAGGCCGATGCGGACATCGCCACGTCGGTCAACGAGCTCAACCGCCTGCTCAAGGAATTCCAGACCTACAACGACCAGGTGAAGGTCGGCACGGCCGCCGGCACCGACGTCAACGACGCACTCGACCAGCGCGACAAGCTGCTCACCCAGATATCCGAGATCGTCGGCGTCAGCGCGCTGAAGCGCACGAACAACGATCTCGCCCTCTATACCAGCGACGGCACGGTGCTGTTCGAGACGGTGCCGCGCACCGTCACCTTCGCGCCGACCATGACCTATACCGCTGCCGTCACCGGCAACCAGGTCTATATAGACGGCGTCGCCGTGCAGGCCGGCACGGGCGGCAACACCAGCGCCCAGGGGTCGATCGCGGCGCTCCTGCAGGTCCGCGACAACATCGCGCCGACCTTCCAGAAGCAGCTCGACGAGATCGCCCGCAGCCTCATCGACATGTTCGAGGACGGCGGCGACGAAGGTCTGTTCATCCGCAACGGCATCGCCACGGTGAACGATCCCGGCCTCGCCGCGGTGATCGCGGTGAACCCGGACGTCATCACCGCCAAGGGCGGCGATCCGATGCTGCTGCGCGACGGCATCAACGACGACCTCAATCCGGCCGACGAGGCCAGCTTCTCGGTTCTCCTCAACAAATATGCCTCCGCCTTCGAGGCGTCCCGCACCTTCGACGTGGGCGCCGGCATCGATACGAACACCTCCATCCTCGCCTTCAGCACGGGTTCCATCGGCTGGGTCGAGCAGTTGCGCTCCGCCGCGACGACGGCGAGCGACGACAAATCGGCGCTGCTCGGGCGCACGCAGGAGGCCCTTCTGAATGTCACCGCCGTCAGCCTCGACGAGGAGCTCGCGCTGCTCCTCGACCTGGAGCAGTCCTACAAGGCATCGGCGAAACTCGTGGCGGCGGTCGATGAGATGATCGCCGCTCTTCTTGCGGCAGCGGGATAAGTTATGAAGGCTTCATTCGTTTCCAACCTGTCTCTCCAGAACACCCTTCGCCTGACCGTGGCGAAGGCGCAGGGCGAACTGCTGAAACTGCAGGAGGAGACCGTCACCGGCCGCCACGCCGATGTCGGCGCCGTGCTGGGCGCCAAGACGTCGCGCACGCTCAACCTGCACCGCGACCTGCAGCGCATGGAATCGCTGAAGAGCACCAATGCGCTGACGACGCAGCGCCTCGCCGCCTCGCAGGCCGCGCTCGACCAGATCTCGGAGGCCGGCAATACGGCGATGGGCGTGCTGATCGCGCTCTCCGGCATGACCTCCGGCGACCAACTCGCGCTCGCCCGCGACAATATCGGCGACGCGCTGTCGATCTTCACGGCGGCGGCCAACACGTCCTTCTCCGGCGAATACCTGTTCGCCGGCATCAATACGGACGTGATGCCGGTCACCGACTATCTCGCCGATCCGGGCGCGCCCGGGCGCGTGGCCTTCCAGGACGCTTTCGACGCCTTCATGCTCGCGGAAGGCTACACGTCCGAGGACGAGATCACGCCGGACAAGATGAAGGACTTCATCGCGGCCTTCTCCGCCGATTTCGAGGCGGCCTGGGAGACGGACTGGTCCAGCGCCTCGAACGAGAACATGCAGAGCCG
>Ga0206117_101299_pt1 | contig 13602 bp, 8 predicted proteins | sample 3A5Ametagenome_FD_177997 | JGI IMG/M metagenome (GOLD analysis project Ga0206117, IMG submission 177997) | Enriched microbial communities from leaf-cutter ant dump, University of Wisconsin, Madison, United States - 3A5A | ecosystem: Environmental > Terrestrial > Nest > Insects nest > Nest dump... | reverse complement strand
GGCAATCGCCAGCACGTAGCGCTCCTGGCTTTCGTTGCTCCAGATTTCCTTGGGGGCCAGGCCGGACTCTTCCAGTTGCACGGCCCGCAGATCGAAGCGGGCGCCACGCCCGGCATCGTTGGTCAGTTCGGGGAAGGCGTTGGACAGGCCGCCCGCGCCCACGTCGTGAATCGCCAGGATGGGGTTGGCCGCGCCTTGCTGCCAGCAGTGGTTGATGACTTCCTGGGCACGGCGCTCGATCTCGGGGTTGCCACGCTGCACGGAATCGAAGTCCAGCTCCGCCGCATTGGTGCCGGTGGCCATCGAACTGGCCGCACCTCCGCCCATGCCGATGCGCATCCCCGGCCCGCCCAACTGGATAAGCAGCGTGCCTGCAGGGAACTCGATTTTCTTGGTCTGCTGCGCGTCGATCACGCCCAGGCCGCCGGCGATCATGATGGGCTTGTGGTAGCCCCGGATGATGTCGCCGACCTGCTGTTCGTATTCGCGGAAGTACCCCGTCAGGTTCGGGCGGCCAAATTCGTTGTTGAACGCTGCGCCGCCCAACGGACCTTCCACCATGATCTGCAAGGGGCTGGCAATGTGCGCGGGCTTGCCTACCGTGCTCCCCCATAGCTTGGAGACGGTAAAGCCGGTCAGACCCGCCTTGGGCTTGGAACCGCGTCCCGTGGCGCCTTCGTCGCGGATTTCGCCACCAGCTCCCGTGGATGCCCCAGGGAAAGGCGAAATCGCCGTGGGGTGGTTATGCGTTTCGACCTTCATCAGCACATGGTGCAGGGCCTTCTCTTTTTCATAGCTTGGAACGCTTTTGCAGCCTGCGCTTGCATCGTATTTAGCAACGAATCGCTCAACCTCATGGCCTTCCATGATCGAGGCGTTGTCCGCATACGCCACGATGGTGTGCTGAGGCGAAGTCTGCTCGGTATGGCGAATCATGCCGAACAGCGATTTCTCCTGAGCCACGCCGTCAATGGTGAACTGGGCGTTGAAGATTTTGTGACGGCAATGCTCGGAATTGGCCTGGGCAAACATCATCAGCTCCACATCCGTGGGGTTGCGTTGCAGGCCGGTGAAGGCATTCACAAGATAGTCGATTTCATCATCGGCGAGGGCCAGGCCCCAGGCCTTGTTGGCTTTGTCTAAAGCCGCGCGGCCACCACCGAGTACGTCGACGAGTTCCATCGGCGCAGCTTGCAGCGTGCTGAAAAGCTGCTCGGCCTCGGCGCGAGTGGCGAATACCGATTCGGTCATCCGGTCGTGCAGCAATGCGGCAATCTGCCCACGCTGCTCGGTCGTCAGCTCAACCTTGCCTCCCAGCAGGCCGCCTTTGACGGCAATGCAGTATTCTGTGATGCGTTCCACGCGGAATACATCCAGGCCGCAGTTGCGGGCGATGTCCGTAGCCTTGGAGGCCCAGGGCGAGATGGTGCCCAGGCGCGGGGTGACAACGAAGACCGCCCTATCCGGCCCAACATCCTGCGCAGGTTCGCCATAGGTCAGCAACGCTTGCAGCCGCTCCTGCAAGCCGCTATCGGGGACTGCGGCACAGGCCACCAGATGCACAAAGCGGGCCGTAATACCGGTGATTTTGGGATGAATGGCGACCAGATCGGTCAGAAGCTGTTGGGCACGAAACGCGCTCAGGGCGTTCGCGCCCTCAAACTGTGTCAAATGCAGAGTCACAAGGCGGCCTATGGACAGAAGGGAAAGGCGGGGTGAAAACATCCCAGGGCCGGACACAAAGCCCGGCCCTGGGGTGCAGCATTGGGGAAGTCCCGCATTTTACCGGGCTAGGGACAGACCTGCGCCCTGCCCCTGTTTCTTGGCAGTGCAGCCTGGGCACTAGCACTACACGGCACGCTGGAACAAGAAGCTTTCAATCTCTGCCGCGGGCTTGGGGCGGCTGAAATAGTAGCCCTGCGCCTCGTCGCAACCCAGGGTTTGCAGAAAGTCCAGCTGGTCCCGGGTCTCGACGCCTTCGGCAGTAATGCGCAGCCCCATGGCCTGGGCCATGCGCACGATGGCATTGACCATGGCCTTGTCCGTCTCGCCTTTGTCCAGATCACGGACAAAGGATTGGTCGATCTTGAGCTTGTAGCTGGGCAAACGCTTGAGCTGGGTCAGCGAGGCGTAGCCCGTGCCAAAGTCGTCGATCGACAGGCGCACCCCCAGTTTTTGGAGTTGGGCCAGGGTTTGCTCTGCCGCCGGCACATCGCTCATGGCGGCGCTTTCGGTCAACTCCAGTTCAAAGCACTGCGGCGGCAGATCGGCCTGTCGCAGCACGTCACGCACCAGATCGGGCAATTGGGGTTGATGAAACTGCCGGGCCGACAAATTCACGGCCATGGTGATATGCAACAGTCCTTTGCTACGCCAGGCTTTCAATTGCTGGGCCGCCGTCTCCAGCACCCACTGGCCAATCGGCAAGATCAGACCACTGCTTTCCGCCACCGGGATGAACTCCGCAGGGGACACCATACCCAGTTCCGGATGCTGCCACCGCAGCAAGGCTTCCACGCCGACGACCTTGCCCGTAACCGCATCCACCTGCGGCTGATAGTGCAAAGACAGCTGATCGCGCTCCAGGGCCCGCCGCAGGGCATTTTCCAGTTCCAGGGCCCGCATCGACTGGGCCTGCATCTGCGAAGTGAAAAAGCGGTAAGTATTGCGCCCTTCCCGCTTGGCGCCATACATCGCCATATCAGCGGACTGCACCAAGGCATCGAAATCCTGCCCATCCTGGGGGTACAAGGCCACGCCAACAGAGCATCCCAGGGTCAGCTCGTGCTGCCCAATGTGAAACGGCTCATCAAATGCCTGGGCCACCTTGCCCGCCACCCGCTGCGCCCCCTGGGCGTTGGCCTGAGGCAGCAACAGGACAAACTCATCACCGCCCACGCGGGCCACAGTGTCGTATTCGCGCACCGTCTGGTGCAAGCGCTGGGCAATCCGCGCCAGCAAGCTGTCGCCGACTTTATGCCCGAGCGAGTCATTGACATGCTTGAAATGGTCCAGATCGAGAAACAGTACTGCCAGCGGCGTATGTTCCACTTGGGCACTATCGATGGCTTGCTGGCTGCGTTCAGCAAGCAAGGTGCGGTTCGGCAGCCCTGTCAAGGCATCGTAATGGGCCAAGTGGTAGATACGCTCTTGGTCATATTTGCGCTCCTGGATTTCCTTATCCAGATCCTTGGCCGTGGTGGCCAGAGCATGGGTGCGCTCAAACACCACCCGTTCCAGTTCTGCGTTGGCTTGCCGCAAAGCCTCCTGTGCCTGCCGACGCTCGGTGATATCCATCAAAATCCACACGACACTGCCATCATCCAGGGCCTTGCTGCGCACCTCGCAAATCAGAAGCCCTCCCTCCTTGCGACAGAGGGCCATTTCTGCAGCAAATACGTCTCCAGCCGCCAGCACCGGGGCACAACGGGCCCACTGGGCTTGCCATTGGGACTCATCAGCAAACCAGACCCGTGATGAGGAACCTTGCAACTCCCCCACCCCATAGCCGAACATCAGCTCCACATGCCTGTTGCAGCGCACAATGATGTTATCGCGTAAATACGCCACACCCACCATGGCATGGTCCAGCAGAACCTGGGTCTGCAATTGGATGGCATCCAGTTGCGAACGCATATGAACATGGGCATCGACATCATCAAGCGTCCAGATAGAGCCTTCGGATGGCTCAGCCGGATTGATCAAACGCCCGGTTAGGCTGCCCCAGAATAAACGGCCATCACTCTTGCGCATCTGACGGACGCCGCGAAACGTCAAGCCCCGCGCCAGATCCGCAAATGCATCTCGCCCCAAAGCACGGAACGCATCCCGAGACGGATGCAGTGCGTAGCTGGCTTGACCGACGATGGCTTGCACACTGTCGTACCCGAAAATTTGCGCAAACCGGTCATTGCAGCGCAACACCGCCCTTTTCTGGATAAAAGCGACACCAATATCGGTACTTTGCAGCAGCGTTTGCTGCTCCCGCAGTGTCCTGGCCAAAGTGACCGCGACTTCCATCTCGGAAGCCAGGGGTTCAACCGTGAGTTGTCCATCAGTCATGCGCAAGTTTGGATTTCAGCACTATTTTACAAACGTAAAATAGTGTCACAAATCATTCAACCTGGCCATTTGACTTAAAACAAATACGGCGGCGTACTAAGGGTTTTGCAAATCTGGACTTAACTACTTGCCGCTGCTTGAGCCGAATGCTGGTGCCCGCTTGGCACTGCAAGTTGCTGCAGTACAGCAGCATCCACCTGCACAAAGGAAAGGACAGCGCCGCCACGACGCTGGGCAAAGGCCTGGGCAGCGGCCCGCTCGGCAAACGCAGGCAAATTTCCCGAACGCATCGGCCCGAGGGCATTGGAGCCATGCACATAAAAAGCATTGCCCGCAACCGTCCATGCTGGTGTGGCAACCTGGGCACTGTCCGTAACGTAAGAAACCGCAATATCCCGGACTGTCCGTCCTGGACTAAAGCGCTCCACGTCACTCAAAAACGTAAACAGCGACAAGGGCGAGTCAAAGAAATACACATAGCCATCGGCAAAAATGGCCTGTGCAGCCCACTCGGCAAAACGCCCCGGGTACATGCCGCACACAGGGCAACGCGCTCCCGCTGGCACAGGACGTGGATCGGTGACAGCCAGCCCAGAATCCGGGTCATACGGGAAAGCCGGGGCATCCAGGCAAACATCGGCCTCGGGCAACTCCACGGAGGGAACGGACAACCGCTGCCATCCCCAAGCACCAATAGCAGCTGCCGCGCCCACCAAACCCGCCAACACTCTTCGCCGCACCAAGCGCTGTGCCATAAAACCTTCTGCCAATCCTACATTCGGGTATCGTGCAACGCACCACCGGTCAAATCAACCATGTCCAGTTTAATTCCGTCATAGGGATAAACCGTCCCGCCGTATTCGGTGACAAATTTTTCCGCATCTGCTTTCTGGGAAAAACTGGCAATCGTCGTTCCCATGGATCCGTGGCGCTTACTTCCTACAACATAAGTTGCCGTTTTGGCATCAATCCAATGTCCTTCGGGATGCTCCCAATCCGCTTGCCCCATATCCTGCACATAAACCATGCGCACCGGACGTACCTGCTCTCCAGCCAACAAGGTATTGAACAATTCCACCGTATCACAGAAAAACACAGGTCTATCTTGCCCAGCATAATGCACTTGTGCCTTCGGCCCCGGATAATCGATCAACAACATACCATCAAGCTCGCAAGAGGTCGCTCGATCAATTTCCACCGGTGCAAAAGACTGCGCCTTGGCCGCCTCATCACTACATGCATTCAAGCCTCCAACAGCCAAGATCAACGCAACCAGCCAGGAGACTCTGCGCAAGGGATATAGGGAAAAATTCATCACGGCTTAAACCTCCAATTGGCCCAAAGCAAGGGAAAAACAATCCACACCAGCATAACCCCCCCCATTCTTATGGGGCTACCCAAAGAGGCAGGCATAACACTGGCCAATCCGTACAAAGTACGAACATCTTCCAAAGAAAAAACATTCAAAATCCGGAAAACATCCGCAGGATTTAACAATAACAACCACGCAAAAGAATCACCTGCAAATTTTCCACCAGTGGTGACCAGTATTCCTAATAGAATCAGATCAAACACCAGAACAAAGAAAAACCAAGCCGCAATCGCCATGCCAGATGCACGCGTACGGTCACGCGCCAACACTGAAATCAGTATGGCAATACTGAGAAACGCCAAGCCGAGCAGGACAGAACTGAATATAAATCCAAAATAATGAAACAACGCATTGACATCCATATGCTTCCACAAAAGCAGTGCAACCACACCAAAGCCAACCAAAGTGGAAAGGGTTAACGCCAAAGCCAGTCCAAAATATTTCCCCAGCATCAATTCCAGCCTTGTGATTGGCAATGCCAGCAATAATCCCAAAGAGCCGCGCTCGCGCTCACCAACAATCGCATCAAATCCCAAAAGCAAGGCAATCAGGGGAATCAGGTAAATAACCAAACTTACCAAACTTGCAATCGTTACCTCAATCGAACGGAAACCAACCACTCCCTGCTGAGCACCACCAAAATACGCGATAACCAAAGAGAATGCTGCAAACACCAAGGCAACTGCCAGCACCCACCGGTTCCGGATACGATCCCGGAACTCCTTTGCCGCAACGGTAATAATAGGTTTTAATTCCATGAATACAACTTCAATCAAAATCAGTAAAATAAAATTATTCTGAAAAACCAAAGAACATATCTTCCAATGAAGGTTCCAGCAACCGGATATCCTGGATACCTAGCGGAGCAATCGCAGCAAGAACCGCTATTTTCCTTTCTCGAGGACATTCAAACCGCAAGCCGGAAGGCGTCGGATCAGGTAATATATTAATGATACTCTTCAATGCCTGAATCATCTCCGAATTTTGATCTCCGAATAAATCCACCTCAATAATCAAAGGCAAATTCGTATCTTCCCGCAATTGCTGCACACTCCCTTGCGCTTGCACTTTCCCGGCTGCAAGGATTGCCAACTCATCTACACGCTCTTGCAGCTCTGACAAAATGTGAGAAGTAATCACGATCGTGACGCCTGCTTGCTGCAATTCCCGCAAAGTAATATAAAAATCTCGAATCGCCTGAGGATCCAACCCATTGGTTGGCTCATCCAAGAAAAGTACTTGCGGGCCTCCTAACAACGCTTGTGCAAACCCCAAACGCTGCCGCATTCCTTTCGAATACTCACGCACAGCCCGCTTACCTGCATGAGCAAGCCCTACTTTATCCAGCAAGGGCTCACACTCCTTCAAGGCAGCGCCTTTCAAACGAGCAAAAAAATGCAAGGTCTCCAAACCACTTAAATTATCGTAAAGCACTACATTCTCTGGCAAATATCCAAGCTTGCGACGTGCTGAACGAAAGTTGGAGCTTGCCACGCCTTCCCCCGCAACAATAATCTCTCCGGATGTTGGGCGCTCCAAACCAAGCATCATTTTAAACAATGTACTTTTTCCAGCACCATTATGACCAATAAGGCCAAAAATCTTTCCGTGTGGTATTCTTAAATCCACACCATCAACAGCATGCACAACGCCATAATACTTGCGCACATCACGCAGAACAATAGCAAACTGATTATTATTGACTTGGGAAATATTTACCACGCCACTTATTCCATTCTTCATATTGAGGACGCATCCTTGGATGCGGATCCACTACCGAAGGGACCCGCAAAATAGGAAATTGTTGACTAACCAAACGCAATGCCTGTACTGCAGGACTTGCCATCAATAACTTCACGCTAGGATGACGCCATGTCAAACGATCAACCATATCGTTTGCCTCATAGGGCACATCACCCACACCATCACCATCGCGATCCCAGCCTATATAGTTGCTCCAATGGTTGCCACTGCGCTCGCCCCAAATTTGATCTTGCGAACCAACATAACGCACCTGCTCTCGGTTCGAAATGAAGTCATTTCCTTCAATCTCGTTACGGGAAGAACCAGCCAAGTGAACACCCACAGTGTTATCGATGACTGCATTATTTTTTATATTTGTATACCCAACATCATAAATAAAAAAACCACGGCTATTGCCAGCAACCACATTCCCTTCAATCACTGAATCCTGCAAAGTTCGCAGCATGATCCCATGGTCAGAGTTCCCCCAAGCTCGATTATTCCTGACTTCCTGATTACGGACTTCCATCAATGCCAAGCCACCTCGATTATAATAAGTATCGTTATTCTCCCATAAATTATAATAAGAATTCATATAATGGGTACCATAACGACTATGGTGCAGTTGATTTCCCTTAAAAATGGCATGATGAGAAACATCAACGTATAAAGCATCTCGCACAAAGCTGATACGATTATTAATTATTTTTGCACCTTGGGTATTATAGAGCTGGATACCATTGCCGCGCAGTGGTGAGCTATACTCGCGCTTCCCGGTTATATTATTATTCTCAATCAATACATCATTTGCTTTTTCTATCCACATTCCAAAAAGGTTGTAGGTCAAATAGCAATTCCGAACGATAGTTCGATGAGCACCAGGATAAATATAAATCCCTGCATTTTGATCTTTTAAGCTGTCGCCAGAGTCGCTGACAATAATTCCATCAATCACCACGTCCGGAACTGTTACCCGAATCGTGTCACCGCGATTGCCTCCACTGATCGTTGGACGGTCAATACCACGCAGCGTCAGTGGCTTTTCAATCAACAGATTCGCGTGATACTTAGCGCGTGCAATTTCCAGAACATCCCCAGGCGCCGCAGCCTGCACGACTGCAGCGAGATCATCTCCTGGGTTGACGGTAATCGTTGCAGCGTGACTAACGCTAGCGCAAGCCAGAACAGTAACTCCCGAGAAAAATTTCAGCAAGATTTCCACTAACCCCTTACCATAAAGTTGCTGATAGCTATTCAAATTAAAGTAATTTTTCAAATTATTCACGGCGTAAACAATCCTAATGCTTGCAGCACCAGGAACAGGGCAGCACCAATCATCAAGTTCTTGAAAGCAACGTAGCTCATCATGTCAAACCAGCCAGCCACGCGGTAATTGTCACGCCACCATACCCCATCTTTGACATAGCGGCGTCCTGCCATACGAATCAGCACCTCATATAGGCTCCAGCCAAACCACCATCCAATAATAGCGCCAGAAGACAAGTGCCCCATCGCCGTCATCACCCATGCCACGGTGGCTGCAGCTGCCAATGCAATCCCGGCCATTTGCAAAGCCCGTTTACTGCCCCAGCCTTCGCTACTCCAAGGCCACAGATGATCGCGGATCTCCAGTAACAACCACTTGACAATACCAACGTTGCGCTTGTGCGCAGGCAAGGTCGAATCGGTAGGCATCCTGGGATCCACACCACCCTTTGCTTTTGCTCCAATCTGGTCATCCACGGTTGCCGGGTGAATTGGAATGAAATAACCATTCTTGCCAATTGGCGTAATTTCAAGTCCATCGCGCTCACGGCGTTTACGCTCTTTGGCCAAAGGCGGACAACCTTTAGTGTCCGTATACAAGATCATGCAATCCAGGCAATGCAAGCACTCGCGATGGTCGATACGGCCATCTGCATCAATAGCCTGAGCCCCACAACCCACAGCACAAGCCTTGCAACTATTGCAATCCTGCTTTCGCTTCAAGCCGAACCAACGGAAGGTGCTGGGAATGGCCAGAGAGGCGCCCAACGGACAGATATATTTGCAATATGGACGCTCAATGAAAATCGAAACACCCAAAATTGCAGCCACAAACAGACCATAGGGCCAGGAGCGATTCATCACACCCACCAGGAAGGTGGTTTTGAATGGCTCGACTTCGGCCAATTTTTCGGCCAACCCCATCGAGAACAAAGAGACCGTCAGCAGAAAGAAAAATACTGCATATTTTCCCCATTTCAATCTATCATGCCACTTCTGCGACAGCTGGGTTTGGAAACGTTTCAATCCTATCAGCTTGGCAATTTTAAAAATTGATTCCTGCAGTGAGCCAAATGGACACATCCAGCCACAGAACAACCCTCGACCAAACAAAAATACCGTACCGATGATAAAGATCCAAAACAGAAAAATAAAAGGATCCGACAAAAACAACGACCACGTCCACTGAAACAGGATCGAATGAAACCATGTCAGTACCTGGGTAATGGATGGCTGGGCCATCAACCCAAAGCCAATCCAGATCATACTGATCGCCCAGAAAATATATTTAAATCCATTCACCGGCCATTTGTTCTTATGCGTAGACAAACGAGTCAGTTTTTCTCGGAACGCATAAACAATAGTGACAGCCACTAAAATGAAAGCAAACAAGGAAATTTTGACAGCCTGAGTCTTCCAAACACGTACCCAGGGGGCATCTGGCTCCTGAACCTTCGGACGACCTCCTTCCAACATACTTGCTGGCAGCCAATACTTGGATTCAAAAACAGCAAAGCTGCGATGTCCCGTTGCGCGATCTATCCGGTTACCAAGAAAAGCCAAGCGCCATGGATAGGCCGGAGAAAAAGACTTCGACCGAATGATAAAGATACCCGCCTCGTTATAGCGGGGCGCATCTTCTGGCTCCAAACCATACAGGTTGAAGTAATCTAGATCGCGAAAAGTAAAGGCATCTGCGCCTTGCTTTGCCTGTACCCGATCAAAAATACCACCGCGAACAAAGCCTGACCCCTTGAATGATTCATCGCCCGCTGTTTTAATGATAAAGAAGGCACTTTCACCCTCCTTAAGGCCAGAGTGCAGCCGTTCAAAATTATTTTTCCCCAGTAAGCTAATGCCAACATCTGGCTGGTTCAGATCACCAAACCATAGCTCGATAAAGGGGACAGAACTACGAGCCAAGCCAACCTGCTCAGGCTTTACCAAGAGCCGCTGTACGGCTCCAAGTTTGACCAACTCATTCCAGTTGTATTTTTCTCCAGTCGCAACAAAACGCGCCGGCTCTCGCACTGTTGGCTCAATAATCCCGGTTTGACGAGCAACAGCCTGACCCGAAAGTTGCATCACCTGATTTTGCGCAATCACCGTTACAGTAGCACCAGAGATTGCATCCACTCCAAGAATATTCTCATCCGGGCGCGAAGGACCAACTTCGATATTATCGGCTGCTGATTTCCCTAAATATTGATTATTAAAATTAATCAGTGCAGATTCCGGAATTCCTAACAGCAAAATAGGTTCAGAATGCTTGAGTACTTTGACACCGACATACTTTCCATCCTTGTCCATACCAATCAAGGTCACCACGGGCTTCCCGGAGTAAGCGGGCGTGTCCGTAATATCAGTGGACAGCATGACGTAACCAAGAAGTTTTTTCCCAGGACTATCGTTGTCATACGCTTCGACATAAGGCGGCTGCCCCTTGCGCTGCGAAAAATACGATGCCCCAGGGAACACCTCTGCACAAGGAAGTAAAGAGCACATATCCGGCGTCGTTGCCAGATTTGCAGGCAACTCTGCCTCATAAGCGGTATTTGCAGCCAGCGCAGGCGACGAAACACCTACACCAACCATCGCCAAAAACACGAACAACAACCAAGCAGCAAACCGTTGACCCAGGAAAAGCATCTGACTATCCAATAGATAACAGGCACCAGAAGGTGCCTGTAAAAAGAGCTATCTTGCCTCCCCCTGCGAACACCCAGCAGGGGGAGAGTCACAACAGCAGTTTAAGCCTCAACAATCATCCGTGTACGCATTTCCAGGTGCAGCGCATGACAGAAGGTAGAGCAGTAGGCCCAGAACACACCCGGCTTATCTGCCACGAAAGTGACCGACTTGGTTTCAAGCGGATTGATAACAAACTGGATGTTGTACTTGGGCAGAGCAAAGCCGTGCGTCAAATCCTCGATTTTGTCCAGGTTGGTCAGGATCAACGTCACCTCGTCGCCCTTTTTGACCGTGAACTCACGCATGGAGAATGCGGGAGCCTGGGAAGTCAAGCGTACAGTCACCTTCTTGCCATCACGGAACACACCCGAATCCTTGGCATCTTTCACTGCCAGAGGGAACTCATCCAGGTCATACACCTGCTTCGTCTTGATGATGTCGCGCTTGAAAATGATGAAGTCATGCGGTTCGCCACGCACGGGGTGGTCGGCCAGCAAGACCATCTTGTCACCCGAAATATCGATGATCTGCTCGTTCTCAGGGTGGAAGGGACCAACCGGCAAAAAGCGGTCTTTGGAGAACTTGCAACCCACCACCAAGTATTTACCATCCGCTGCTTTGGTTTCGGACTGGGTGGCGTTGGTGTGACCGGGCTGGTAGTGCACATCCAGGCGGTCAATCACGTACTCCGCACTCTTGTCACCGTTATGGAAGGCAATGGCCTTCTCGATATTCCACTTAACCATCTGGCTATCGAGGAACAGTGTGGTATAGGCATTGCCGCGACCATCAAATGCGGTATGCAGCGGCCCCAGTCCCACTTCCACTTCGGCGACGATGGAGTCATCGATATTTTCCAGCTTGCCATCGAACCAATCCAGCACCTTCGTCAATTCGATGGTAGTGGTGGTCGGGGAGAGCTTGCCCGCGCAAATGAAGTACTTGCCATCAGGCGAGGCATTCACGCCGTGAGGGTTCTTCGGCACAGAAACATAGCCGGTCAGCGCAGTGAGCGGATCCTTGTTGGCTTCGCGGGTTCCATCCACCACAGGCACCTTGGAAGCGCCATAGGTCTTGAACTTGCCGGCTTTAACGGCTTCTTCAATACGTGCGATGTTGAAGAACAGGCAAGCATCGCGTTCTGCGGACATCATGTCCTCATAGTGCACGCCCATCTCGATGTTGTACTGATTGGTGGCAGCCAACTTACCGTCGTAGGAAGTAGCGGTCAAGTCGCAGTTGCCATCAATCAGCACTTGCCAACGCACTTCCATGGTTTCGGCATCGACGCATGTGAACAACGAACGGTACTTCTCGGGAGTATTCGCATCGGTGCCATCATTGGGCAGGGGAATAGAGAACTCAGCACCGCAGAAAACACGGGTGGTGTAGTTGATAGCCGGATCAACCGGATCTGCCTTATCCGGGAAAATCCCGTGAAAACCCTGGACGTTAGGCAGCGTCGTGATCTTGTCGCAAATGAAGTAGTCCAAACGGATACGTGCGATACGGCTGTTGAGCTTATCGTTCACCCAAGCGTAGCGACCATCGTAATTACCGTCCTTGTACGAAGCGTGCAAGTGGTGGGTATCGGCAACGTTGTACAGCGGACCGCCCTTGGCATTACGCCCCATCACATCGAGCGATTCGTTGGTAATACCCCAACCAACCAGCGCGTCCGGGCGGAAGCAAGGAATACGCAATAGTTCTCGCCCGGAAGGCATGCCTAGTACGCGCACGTCACCATTGTGACCGCCGCTCCACAGACCGTAGTAGCTATCGAGCTCACCGGGTTTCAGGTGGGTTCCCGACGAAGCTGCGGCAGAAGGGGTGACTGGTGCGGCCGCGGGGGTGGAGGAAGTTGCTGCAGGCGCAGCCTTTTCCGTACAACCTACAACACCGGCCAAGCCAGCAAGCGCGGCAGTGTTGAGGAACTTTCGACGGGCCGGTACGGCCTCTGTTTCAGGACGGTTCGATTGACTCATGGTGTTTTATCTATGTAATAAAAAGCCCTTTGGGCCGATATACCCATCAGGAAAACCCCGTTAGGGCAAGTCCTAGTGTGCATGACCCCTGGTTTTGCACATTGATTCATATCAAATGTATATTCCAGGAAGTCGTTCACACTACGACGCATCCAACGGGGTCTACGCACAATAACGGGCAGTTATTGTGCGCACTCCGTTTTTGTTATTCCTTTAATACTTAAAGAAAGTGTAATATGAAAAAACTTCCTCTTGCCGTTGCTATTTCGGCTGCTCTGTTGCTGGCCGCTTGCGGCAAAGAAGCTCCTCAGGCTCGAGCACCGGCTTCCGAAGCCCCGAAGGTTGAAGCACCTGCTGCCGAAGCCCCGAAAGCAGAGGCTCCTGCGGCTGCCGAAGCAGCTCCGGCAGCCGAGGCTGCCCCGGCTGCAGAAGCCCCCAAGGCTGAAGAAACTGCCAGCGTTGATGGCAAAAGCGTTTACGGCA
>Ga0206117_101297_pt1 | contig 13625 bp, 13 predicted proteins | sample 3A5Ametagenome_FD_177997 | JGI IMG/M metagenome (GOLD analysis project Ga0206117, IMG submission 177997) | Enriched microbial communities from leaf-cutter ant dump, University of Wisconsin, Madison, United States - 3A5A | ecosystem: Environmental > Terrestrial > Nest > Insects nest > Nest dump... | reverse complement strand
GCCTCGGCCTGCAGGATCAGGTAACCGACGCCCTGCGACGACCCGAGATATTCGCCGACCACCGCACCGACAAAGGCCATGCCGACCGACGTGTGCAGGCTGGAAAACACCCAGCTGGTCGCCGACGGCAGATAGACGGTGCGCAACAGCTGGCCCTTGCTGGCGCCCAGCATGCGGGCATTGGCCAGCACCAGCGGGCTGACCTCGCGGATGCCCTGGTAGACGTTGAAGAACACGATGAAGAACACCAGGGTGAACCCCAGCGCCACCTTGGACCAGATGCCCAACCCGAACCAGACGATGAAGATCGGCGCCAGGATCACGCGCGGCATGGCGTTCATCGCCTTGATGAACGGATCCAGCAGGGCGGCCAGTACCGGGCTCAAGCCCAGCGCCAGGCCGACGCCCACGCCGAACACCATGCCGAAACCGAAGGCCAGCAGGGTTTCCAACAGAGTGATCGCCAGGTGCTGGAAGATCATGCCGGTCGAGAACCAGAACCAGATGCGCTCGAACACCTTGACCGGTTCGCCGAAGAAGAACGGCGGGATGACCTTGTACAGGGTCAGGAAATGCCAGGCGACCAGCACGCCCAGCAGGATCGCCAGCTGGCCCAGCACGATGTTGCCGTAGACCACGTTGCGGGCCGGCTTGCGGGCCGGCAGTTCGTTGGCGGCGCTTGCATGGGTCATTGGCGCGGCCCCTTGCCATGCGCCTTCATCACTTCGTCGCGCATCGTGTTCCAGATTTCGGTATGCAGTTCCAGGAAGCGGCCGGTCAGCCGGATTTCGGCGACGTCGCGGGGCCGGGGCAGGTCGATGTGAAACTCGCCGATCGGGCGGGTGCCCGGCCCGGCCGACAGCACGATCACCCGGTCGGACAGCGAGATCGCCTCCTCCAGGTCATGGGTGATGAAGATCACCGACTTGCGGTCGGCCGACCACAGTTCCAGCAGCTCGTTTTCCATCAGATGACGGGTCTGGATATCCAGCGCGCTGAACGGTTCGTCCATCAGCAGGATACGGGGATCCAGGATCAGCATCTGGGCCAGGGCGGTACGCTTGCGCATGCCGCCCGACATCTGGTGGGGATATTTTTCCTCGTGCCCCTCCAGCCCGACGCGGCGCAGCCACAGCCGCGCCTGGCGGCGCCGCTCATCCTGCGGCATGCCACGATATTCCAGGCCGATCGCGACGTTGTCCAGGGCGGTGCGCCATGGCATCAGGGCGTCGGACTGGAACATGTAGCCGGCCTGGCCGTTCAGGCCGCGCAGCGGCGCCCCGCCGACCCCGACGGTGCCGGCGGTGGGTTCAAGCAGGCCGGCGACCAGGTTCAGGATGGTCGACTTGCCGCAGCCGGTGGGGCCGACGACCGAAACGAACTCGCCTTCCCCGATGGTCAACGTCGCGTCCGCGACGGCGACGTAGTTGCCGAAGGCGCAGGTGACCGCATCCAGGGTGACGGCCGCCGGCGGCGCCTCGGCACGCACACGGGGATTTTCCATGGTCATCAGCATGGTCACTGCGACCCGATTTTCTTGTTGGCCTTGACGACGAAGCTGTCGTCATAGGTCTTGGCCAGGTCGATCTTGGCGGCCTTGATCTCGGCGTCGTATTCGATCAGCCCTTCATAGACGGTCTTGACCGCCGCCGGGGTGATCATGCCGTCGCGCGAGAAGCCGTCGAGGCTCTTGACGATCGTCTCCTTGTACAATGCCGGATCGGCGCGCCAGAATTCCTCGGGCACCGCGGCCAGCAACTCGTCGGGCGACGCGGTGCGCATCCAGTGCAGCGCGCGCACGACACCGTTGACGATGCCCTGCGCCGCTACCGGGTTGCGGCGGACGAAATCGCCCGTGGTGTAGATGCACAGGAAGACGTAGTCGGCCTTGAACACCTCGCGGGTCGCGGCCATCGTCCGGGTATCGACGACGACCTTGATGTCGCCGGTGCGTTCCAGTTCGGAGATCACGGGATCGTAGTTGACGATCGCCTGCAATTCGCCACCGGTGCGGATCGCGGCGACCGCACCGGCGGTATTGCCGATGCCGATGACCGAGACGTCGCCCGGCGCCAGGCCGTTCTGGGCCAGCAGCAGGTTGAGCAGCAGATGGGTGGCCGAACCCGGCGCCGACACGCCGATCTTGGCGCCCTTCAGGTCCTTGATCGAGTTGAACTTGGGCGCGAAGGCCTTGGTCACGCCCAGCACGATGCCCGGCGCGTTGCTGAAGGCCACGATGCTCTTGACGTCCTGGCCCTTGGCCTGCATGCGGATGGTGTGCTCGTGCACGCCCGCCACCATGTCGACCTGGCCGCCGACCAGGGCCTGCAGGCCCTTGGTGCCCGACCCGAAGTCGGTGACCTGCAGGTCGACCCCCTCGTCGCGGATGAAACCCTTGGTGCGGGCGATGTTAAGCGCCAGCAGCGCCACCTGGGTCGAGGATCCGCCCACGCCCAGCGTCGCCTTCACCGGCGCCTGCGCCATGCCCGCGGCCGGATTCAGCGCAAGCGTCATCACGACGGCCGCAGCCGCCCAAAGCAGTCTTCTCATTTTGCCCAGCCTTCCTTCTCGCCTCTGTTGGCGTTTCGTCCCTGTTGGTCTTGCCGGCTTCAATCCTCGCCGATCACCGGATTAGCCAGTATTCCTATGCCGTCGATCTCGATTTCGACGTGATCGCCCGCCTTCATGTCGGCGCTGATGCCGTCGGTCCCCAGCCAGATGACGTCACCGGGATGCAGCGTGATGTAGCGGGTGGTGGCCTCGATATAGGCGGCCAGGTCGAAGATCATGTCGCCGGTACAGAAGGCCGAGACCTCGATCCCGTTCAGCCGCACCCGCGTCATCATCCTGGCGGCGTCGACCTCGGTCTCGATCCACGGCCCCATCGGCTTGAAGCTGTCGCTGTTCTTCGACCGCCACAGCGTCCGGTCGGTCTTCAGCCAGGTGCGTTCGGTGACATCGTTGCCGATGGTGTAGCCGAACACGCCGGCCAGCGCGTCGCTTCGCGTGACATGGCGCATGGTCCGGCCGATCACCGCGACCAGTTCGCCCTCGTACTGCACCGCGCCCGAAGAACCCTTCGGGATCACGATCGGTTCGCCCGGCCCAACCAGCGCATTGACCGCGCGATAGCCGATTTCGGGCCGTTCGGGCGGGTCGGTGCGCTTGTGGGTCGCGGTCACGCCCTGCGGCAGGTGACCATGATAGTTCTGGCCGACGGCATAGAAGGTGCGCGGCAGGACCGGGCAGAGCAGTTCGACCTCGGCCAGCCTGTGCTGCCGGCCGTTCGGCCGGCGGTGCCCGAAGAAGTCGCCGTCGATCTCCTCGATCCCGTCATCGGGACCGATTCGCCCGTGGGCTACGCGATCGCCGGTCCTGAACCGCGCCCAGCGCATCAGAACTTGACGTTCACGGTGTCGAAATCGGCGGGCAGATTGATCTCCATCAGCTCGCAGTCTTCCGAGAAATCGAGCACCTTGTGCTTGATGCCGCTCTGGTTCCAGCAGCTGCCCTTGCGCATCATGTGCACGCCGTAGCCTTCGAACTCCAGCTTCATCCAGCCTTCGATGATGTAGGCCATGTTGAAGGCGCAGTCGTGGAAATGCGGCTTGCGGTTGGCGCTGGTGCAGGGATGGATCGGGCGGATCACATGCACCTCGATCAGGTTGCCGGTTTCGGGCGTCAGGCCGAGATGGCGATAGCGGACATAATCGCGATAGCCATCGCCCTCCTTGAAGCTGTCCTCGGTCAGATGGCTGACCTGGAAACGCTGCTCGGGGTATTTGCGCTGATGCTCGGGGGTATGATCGAAGACCTTGTTCTTGGCCTTGTGATCGATTTCACCGGCGTCCTTGACTTGAGCGTCCATTGGCGTCCTCCCGTCCACTCGATTGATTGCGGGGCCAATCATTCGGGACGGCCGCACCGTCGCGCAACCCTCAGCCACGATTTCGGGGCAGGACAACACATATGGATTTTGACGGCGCCGATGCTGCGCCGCAGTACGACCTTCGCGACACATATGTGATGACTGAGGGCGTTTTTCACGATTGCGGTTTGCGATTGCAATGCGCCACGCCACTCTGCCCCCGCATCATCAAGCCCGGTTAGGACATGAGCAGAATCGACCTTCCCCTCGGCCCGTCGGCCCCGTTCATCGCCTTGCGCGACCAGGTGCGCGCCTTCATCGACCGCCACGCGCCGGGCTGGTCGCCCGTGTCGAAGGCGCGCTCTTGGATGAGCTACGATCGCGCCTTCAGCCAGGCGCTGGGCGCGCAAGGGTGGATCGGCATGACCTGGCCGCGTGCCTATGGCGGACATGAACGATCGGCGATCGAACGTTACGTGGTGCTCGAGGAACTGCTCGCGGCCGGGGCGCCCGTCGGGGCGCACTGGATCGCCGACCGGCAAAGCGGCCCGCTGCTGCTGCGTGTCGGCGGCGAGGCGCAGCGGCGTGCGATCCTGCCGCGCATCGCCGCGGGCGACGTCACCTTCTGCATCGGCATGTCCGAGCCCGATTCCGGATCGGACCTCGCCTCGATCCGTGCGCGCGCCCGGCGCGACGGCGACGACTGGATCTTGAGCGGCACCAAGCTGTGGACGACCAATGCCCACCGGTCGGACTACATGATCGGCCTGTTCCGCACCGGCGCCGGCCCGGACGAGCGGCAGAAGGGCCTCAGCCAGTTCCTGATCGACATGCGCACGCCAGGCATCGAGGCGCGCCCGATCGCCGACCTGACCGGCCATGACGATTTCAACCAGGTGACCTTCGACGACGTCCGCCTGCCCGGCGATGCGCTGCTGGGGGTCGAGGGCGAGGGCTGGGCCCAGGTGTCGGCCGAACTGGCGCTGGAGCGCAGCGGGCCGGAACGGCTGCTGTCGTCGTTTCCGCTGCTGGCGGCAAGCCTGGACCAGGCCCGCCCCGGCAGCGGCGATGCCGCCACGCTGGGCGCGCTGATCGCCGAGGTGGCGGTGCTGCGCCAGATGTCGCTGGGTGTCGCGGGCATGCTGCAGGCCGGTGCGGCGCCCGCGCTGCAGGCCGCCTTGGTCAAGGATCGCGGCACGATGCTGGAACAGGAAATCCCCGAGCGGCTGCGCCCCCTGCTGGCGGACCTGGCCCCGGGCAGCGATCTGGCCGCGATGTATGCGGCAACGATGCAGGCGGCGCCCAGCTTCACCCTGCGCGGCGGCACCACGGAAGTGCTGCGCGGCATCGTCGCCCGCGGGCTGGGGGTGCGCTGATGACCGACGCGATGATCATCGATACCGTCGACCGCCTGCTGCGGGCCAAGGTCGATCGCGACCTGCTGCATCGCGCGGCGACCGGCAGCCCGCCCGACGCGCTGTGGCGGACGCTGGAGGATCTGGGCCTGCCGCTGCTGCTGGTGGCCGAGGACCGCGGCGGCATCGGGGCCGGTGCCGACGATGCCGCCGGCATCGTGATGGCGGCAGGCCGGCATGCCCTGCCCCTGCCGCTGGCCGAAACCATCCTGGCCGCGGGCCTGGCCGATGCCCATGGCCTGACCCTGCCGGCCGGCCCGCTGACCCTGGTGGCCGAACCGCTCGATCTGGACCGCGACGGCCTGGTGCATGGCACGGCGAGCGCCGTTCCCTGGGGCGGCAGCGCCACCGCCCTGGCCCTGGCCGGCGGCCGGCTGGTGCTGTGCGCATCTGCCGGCATGCGGCCCGGCCGGAACCTGGCGGCCGAGCCGCGCGACGACCTGGCCTGGAGCGGCGTTCAACCGTTGTCCATCTCGGACGCCACGGTGCCGGACGACACGGTGCGCGCGGTCGGTGCGCTGGCCCGCGCCCTGCAGATTGCCGGCGCGCTGGACCTGCTGGTCGACGACTGCGTCGACTACGCCGGCACGCGATCGCAGTTCGGCCGCGCGATCGGTGCCTTCCAGGCAGTGCAGCAGATGCTGGCGGTGCTGGCCGGCGAGGCCGCGGCGGCGCGGATCGCCGCATCGTTTGCCTGCGCGCAATGGGGCACGGCCGACTTCGGCATGGCGACGGCCATTGCCAAGATCCGTTGCGGCCAGGCCGCGGGCATCGCCATGCGCGTTGCCCATCAGGTGCATGGCGCCATCGGCTTCACCGACGAACACCACCTGCATTTCCTGACCAATCGCCTGCGCGCCTGGCGCGACGACTTCGGTTCGGATCATTACTGGGCCGAACGCCTCGGCCAGGCCGCGATCGATGCCCGCCACGGCGGGCTGTGGTCCTTCATCACCGCCATCGGCACGCACGGGAACCCGACATGAGCTTTGTTGCAACGGCGCGCGAAGGCGCCGTCCTGACCCTGACCCTGAACCGGCCCGAGCGCCGCAACGCCATCGGCGAATTCTCGGAATGCGAGGACATCATCGCCGCCTGCGCGGCCGCCAATGCCGACCCGACCGTCGGTGTCGTCATCCTGACCGGCGCGGGCACGGCGTTCTCGGCCGGCGGCGACCTGAAACGCATCCGCGAGCGCAGCGGCATCCTGGAAGGCGACAGCGGCGTCAGGCTGCGCGATGCCTATCGCCGCGGGGTACAGCGCGTGCAGCAGGCGATCTACGGCCTGGAAATGCCGGCGATCGCCGCGGTCAACGGCCCGGCGCTGGGGCTGGGTTGCGACCTGGCCTGCGCCTGCGACATCCGCATCGCCGGTGAACAGGCGATCTTTGCCTCGACCTTCGTGCGGCTGGGGCTGGTGCCGGGCGATGGCGGCGCCTGGCTCTTGCCGCGTGCGGTCGGCGCCTCGCGCGCCGCCGAGATGTGCTTCACCGGCCGCAACCTGTCGGCGGCCGACGCCCTGGCGGCGGGGCTGGTGTCGCGGGTGGTGCCGGGCCCGGAACTGATCGCCACGGCCAAGGCGCTGGCCGCCGAGATCACGGCCAATTCCGGCCCGGCCGTGCGCCTGGCCAAGCGCCTGCTGCGCGAATCCGATCATGCGCGGTTCGATACCGTGCTGGAAATGTCGGCGGCGTTCCAGGCGCTGTGTCACGAAACGCCGGAACATCACCAGGCGCTGGACGCGCTACTGGCCCGGCGCTGAAGCGTCAGACGGCGGTCCGCAGCAGTTCCGACACCACCCGTTCCAGGTCGCGCAGCGAGGCGCAGGTCAGGGCGCGGTCGCAATGGGGCGCCAGGCGCTTCATCTCGCTGTCGCCCGATCCCCACAGGCTGCGCGGTTCCGGATTCAGGAACAGCACGCGGCGGGCCCGGTCGTGGATCTTCTTCAGGATGTCGGGCCTGGGATCGCCGTAGTTCGACCGGGCGTCGCCCAGGATCAGCACCGTGGTGCGATGGTCGATGTCGTCCATCGCCAGGGCCTCGAAATCGGCCAGGGCGCGGCCGTAATCGGTCGACCGGCTGCCATAGCGGTCCAAGGCCTGGCCCAGCGCCGCTTCGATATCGTCGCCCACCAGCACGTCGGTGATCTCGCCCAGTTCGCCCGAGAACGCGAACGAACGCACCTGGGGCAGCACTTCCTGCAGCGAATGCAGGAACATCAGCAGGAACCTGGACACCGTGGCGACCGATCCCGACACGTCGCAGATCGCCATCACCTTGGGGCGGTCGACGCGGCGCTTCTTCCAGATCGTGTGAAACAGCAGGCCGTCGAATTCGATATTGGCCCGGATGGTGCGGCGCACATCCAACTGGCCGCGACGCGCCCGGCGCTGGCGCCGGGAATGCAGCGCGATCAGCTTCTTGGCCATGCGCCGCACCAGGCCGCGCATGACCGCCATGTCGCGTCGGTCGACATTGGACAGCCGCATGCGCGACAGCATGTCTTCGCGCAGCCGCCGCCCGGCATTGGCCGCGACCAGTTCCAGCTGGCGTTCGACATAATCGTAGACCTGGGCCTGCAGGCGGGCGCGCGCCTCGGTCAACCGGTCGGCCACATCAGGGTCGGCGGCGATGCGGTCGTCCAGACCATCCAGACCCATCGCCTCCATGATGCGGCGGGTGTACTGGCCGCGCTGGGTGAAGATGCGGATCTGGTTCAGCCCGACGCTGCGCGCCGCCTCGGCCAGCGCCATCTGCAACCCGGCCTGATCGCCGCGCAGCAACAGCCCCGCCAGGTCGGGCGGCGCGGCGCCGGGTTGCCCCTCGCCGCCCCCGCTGCCGCTGCCGCCACCGGGCATGCCGCCGCCGGCCATGTCGGACGGCGGCGGCGCATCGTCGTCGTCGGCAGTGGCGCCCGGTATCCCGTCGGCAAACGGCGTAAAGGCGAAGAAACGATCGAAGGCGTCGGTGAACGACGCCTTCTCGTCCTCGGTCTTGGCCAGGACCTGCGACAGCGCATCGTGCAGGACGGCGCGATCGTCATAGCCGACCAGCCCCAGCACCGCGCCGGCATCGATCGTCTCGGCGGTCGAGATGCGGACGTCGGCGGCGCGCAGCACCCGGATGAAATCGCCGAGGACGGCGGTCATGGCGGGGTCAGCCGGCCTTGCGCGCCTTGGCGATCAGCGCATGCAGCTCGCCCTCGGCCGTGTCGATGTCGTCCTGGAATTTCAGCAGCACGTTCAGGGTCTGGCGCACCAGCTCGGGCTCCAGCTCGCGGGCATGCAGCAGCACCAGGGCGCGGGCCCAGTCGATGGTTTCGCTGACCGCCGGCTTCTTCTTCAGGTCCAGGGCGCGCAGGCCCTGGACAAAGGCGACCAGTTGCGCACGCAGCCGCGCCTCGGCGTCGGGCACGCGCGAACGGATGATCTGCTGTTCCAGCGCGGGATCGGGGAACGGGATGAACAGATGCAGGCAGCGCCGCTTCAGCGCATCGCCGATCTCGCGCGTGTTGTTCGACGTCAGGAAGACGATCGGGATGGTGCGCGCCTTGATCGTGCCCAGTTCGGGGATCGAGATCTGGAAGTCCGAAAGCAATTCCAGCAGGAAGGCTTCGAATTCGTCGTCGGATTTGTCGATCTCGTCGATCAGCAGTACCGCGCCGTCGGGCGCCCACAAGGCTTTCAGCAACGGGCGCGGTTCGAGGAATTCCTCGTTGAAGAAGGTGTCGTCGAACTCGTGCAGGCGGGCGATCGATTCCTTCAGGCCCCTGGTGCCTTCCAGCAGGTCGCCCAGCTTTTCCTTGAGGACCTGGGTGTACAAAAGCTGCTTGCCGTACTTCCATTCGTACAGCGCCTTGGCCTCGTCCAGACCCTCGTAACATTGCAGGCGGATCAGCGGCTTGCCGGTCAGGGCGGCGGTCGCCTTGGCCAGCTCGGTCTTGCCGACGCCGGGCGGCCCCTCGATCAGCAACGGTTTTTCCAGTTTCTGGGCCAGGAAGATCGCGGTCGCGATCGACCGGTTGCAGATGTAACCGGCGCTGGCGAAGGACTGCTCGATCCCGGCGATCGCCGCGGCGGCATCGACGGGCTGGAATGGGTCGGTCGACTGGTTCATGGCGGCCAACATGCCACCGCCGGATGGCCGATGTCTTGGGCTAATTTAGGCGTTCCAGCGTCCGCGGGTCGCGCTGGCCGTCGCACAGCGCTTCCAGCGCCAGGGCGAACGGCCCCGGTCCGGCCGCCTCGAACAGGGTCATCGACGACCGGAACTTCATGTCGTCGGGCGACCCGAAGATCGCCCGCAGCCCGCGATCGCGGGCGGCAACCACCAGATCGGTGCAGCGGCCCAGCCTGGGGCCCAGCACCGGATGAACCAGATAGGCCCGCGCCTCGTCCAGCGAGGCGATGCCGTAATGGCTGGCCATCGGGGAATGGCCAAGGCCCTTCAGCTGGGGGAACACGAACCACATCCAGTGGCTGCGCTTGGCGCCAGCCGCCAGTTCGTCCAGCACCGCGCCGATGACCGCGTGCTGGGCGCTGACGAAACGTTCGAGATCGAAGGGATCGGTCGGCATCATCGTCTCCGCTTCTTGGGCTGCTTCAGTTCGATCCACACCGGGGCGTGATCGCTGGCCTTTTCCCAGCCGCGCACGTCGCGGTCGACGCCGGCGGCGCGCAGGTCGCCGGCAAGGGCTGGACTGAGCAGCAGATGGTCGATGCGCAACCCGGCATCGCGGGCATAGGCGTTGCGGAAGTAATCCCAGAACGTATAGATCCGCTCGCCGGGATGCAGCTGCCGCAGCGCATCGGTCCAGCCCTGCGCCGCCAGCCGGTGAAACGCCTGGCGGATTTCCGGCCGGAACAGCGCATCATCGACCCAGCGTTCGGGTTTGTAGACGTCGAGGTCGGTCGGCATGACGTTGAAGTCGCCGGCCAGGACCGCCGGCACGCCAAGTTCCAGGATGTCGGCGGCATGGGTGGTCAGCCGGTCGAACCAGCGGCGCTTGTAGGTGAATTTCGGGCCCGGCGCCGGGTTGCCGTTGGGCAGGTACAGGCAACCGATCAGGATGCCGCCGACCACCGCCTCGATATACCGGCTCTGGCTGTCGTCGGGATCGCCCGCCAGACCGCGGCGGACTTCGACCGGCGTGGCGCCGCGGGCCAGGATGGCGACGCCGTTCCAGGCTTTCTGGCCATGCCAGATGGCGCCGTAACCCGCCTCGGCGATCGCGGCGGCGGGGAAACGCGTGTCGGGGGCTTTCAATTCCTGCAAGCAGACCACGTCCGGTCGCGCCTGGTTCAGCCAGCGCAGCAGCACCGGCAGACGGCCGTTGATACCGTTCACGTTGAACGTGGCGATTTTCATCCTAACCCCAGCGGCTGCCGGACATGTTGCCACCGAACCCCGTGCCCGGCCGGTTGTTCCGGCATGCCCTGGGCCACATTAGTTCCAGATTTTATTTGACCGCCACCTGACCGCCGCGTCAGAAGTCGGGACAGCGTATTGTCCTTGGGGGAAAGATCATGGTGCGTCTCAACCATCTCGCCATTTCAGCGGCCGCGATCGGTCTGCTGATGGGGGCCGGCACTGCTGCCGCGCAAAGCCAGGCGCCCGGGTTCTACCTGCGCGGCGAAGCGGGCTGGTCTTGGTCGCATTCCAAGGATTTCAACGACCGCAACGGCCAGTATTCGCCCGATTGCATGGTCTGCACCAGCCCGGGCCCGTCGGGGCTGGGGTCGTCGGCCCTGCTGGGCGGCGGCGTCGGTTACCGCCTGACCGACCTGTTCCGGGTCGAGGCGATGGTCGACTATCGCGGCTGGTACAAGCTGGACGGCAACGACAATGCCGGCACCCATTACAAGGCCGATGCGTCAAGCCTCGCCGGCATGCTGAACGGTTATGTCGACCTGCCCTGGAACCTCGGCCCCGTCCGCCCCTATGTCGGCGCTGGCCTCGGCGTCGCCCATAACCGACTGGGCGCCATCACGCAAAGCTTCACCATCCCCGGCATCGGCGCGGGTTACGAGAACGACCCGGGCGGCAGCCGCACCAATTTCGCCTGGCAGGCGATGCTGGGCCTGTCCTGGGACGTCACCGACCGCATCACCGTCGATGCCGGCTATCGGTATTTCGACGGCGGCAAGATGCAGTCCTCGGGCGGCACCTCGACCTTCGGCATCGCCGGCCTCGGCGCCGTCAACGTCCCCACCGACGGCATCTCCGGCCGCTTCACCGCCTCCGAGGCCGTCGTCGGCCTGCGTTATCGTTTCTGAGGATTAAGCCCATGAACTGGTTCAAGCGCATCGCGCTGGGCGCCGGCCTGCTGTTTGCGGCCGGCAGCGCCCAGGCCGCCACCTCGGTCTTCATCCTGAATTCCAGCGTGTCGACCAGCGGCCAGGCATCGCCGGTCGCGACCTTCACGCCGGGCGGCCAGTCCTGCCAGCTGACCGCGGGTTTCTGCACCGCCAACGTGCAGGCCGGCCAGTCGCTGACCATTTCGATCGCGCTGCCCGCCGGGCTGCAGATCGTCAGCTGGGGCGGGCTGTGCGCGCCTGCGGGCACGGCCACCAGCGCCGTGATCATGGTGCCGGCGCAGACCAGCTCGGCCCCGAACTGCAGCATCACGATCCGCCCGGCCACCCCGCCCACGCCGCAGACCGGCTGGTGGTGGGCGCCGTCGGAATCGGGCAGCGGTTATGCGCTGGCCGTGAACGGCGACGACCGGATGTTCATCGCCTTCTTCGGCTATCGCGACAATGGCCAGCCCTATTGGCGCATCTCAAACGCCCCGCGCCTGACCACGGTGCCGTCGGCCCGGGTCTATCGCGGCCCGCTGCAGGAAATGGCCGGCGGCGGCACGCTGGCCGGCGGCGAGCGCGGCAATCCCCAGACGGTCGATGCCTCGACCGAAATGACCGCGCAGTTCTCGTCGGCGACGGTCGGCCGCCTGACCCTGCGCAACACCGTCACCGGCGCGACCCAGGGCAAGGCGATCCAGCGTTTCCCGATCAACGGCCAGGCCGTGCTGCCCAGCCCCGACAACGCGATCTGGACCGGCTGGTACTGGGACGGCGCCAACCAGCCGGGCGTCGGTTATTTCATCGAGCAGCAGGGCAGCCAGGCCTTCGTCGCGTCGTTCGCCTACGACACCACGGGCGCCCCGATCTGGTACGTCACCGCCGGCTCGGTGCTGCCCACCGCAGGCGGGTATCAGCTCAACGCCCCGCTGAATGCCTTCACCGGCGGCTCGCCGTTCTCGGCCACCCCGCCGGTCAACACCCCGACCACGCTGCCGAATGGCACGGCGATCTCCAACCTGGCGCGCATCGGTCTCAGCATCCAGCTGTCGACCGGCCGGTTCATCGGCCTGGGCGCCTTCAACTGGTAACCACCAGCGCGATATCGGGCTTCAAGGGGCTGCCATCGGCAGCCCCTTATTATTTTGGTGTTGCTTCCATCGACGGTTGAAAAGGTCTAATTTTCAAATAGTTGCTTTATTTATTTAACATCCTGCATCATTTCGTGGGTAAAATCGTACGTTCGCCCCGGATTTTTATTTGACCTGGCCCGGCGCGGGGGTCTCAGTCTGGTTGACTGACATCTTCGGGGGAGCAACCAAGTGAAAAACTACCTCCTTGTCGCCGCTGCGGCGCTGGGCGTCACGGCGGCGGCGACATCCGCCCAGGCACAGGGTTTCTACCTGCGCGGCGAAGCGGGCTGGTCGTGGTCGCATTCCAAGGATTTCAACGACCGCAACGGCCAGTATTCGCCGGACTGCATGGTCTGCACCAGCCCGGGCCCGTCGGGGCTGGGGTCGTCGGCCCTGCTGGGCGGCGGCGTCGGTTACCGCCTGACCGACCTGTTCCGGGTCGAGGCGATGGTCGATTATCGCGGCTGGTACAAGCTGGACGGCAACGACAATGCCGGCACGCACTACAAGGCCGATGCGTCAAGCCTCGCCGGCATGCTGAACGGTTATGTCGACCTGCCCTGGAACCTCGGCCCCGTCCGCCCCTATGTCGGCGCCGGCCTCGGCGTCGCCCATAACCGACTGGGCGCCATCACGCAAAGCTTCACCATCCCCGGTATCGGCGCGGGTTACGAGAACGACCCGGGCGGCAGCCGCACCAATTTCGCCTGGCAGGCGATGCTGGGCCTGTCCTGGGACGTCACCGACCGCATCACCGTCGATGCCGGCTATCGGTATTTCGATGGCGGCAAGATGCAGTCCTCGGGCGGCACCTCGACCTTCGGCATCGCCGGCCTCGGCGCCGTCAACGTCCCCACCGACGGCATCTCCGGCCGCTTCACCGCCTCCGAGGCCGTCGTCGGCCTGCGTT
>Ga0206117_101295_pt1 | contig 13646 bp, 12 predicted proteins | sample 3A5Ametagenome_FD_177997 | JGI IMG/M metagenome (GOLD analysis project Ga0206117, IMG submission 177997) | Enriched microbial communities from leaf-cutter ant dump, University of Wisconsin, Madison, United States - 3A5A | ecosystem: Environmental > Terrestrial > Nest > Insects nest > Nest dump... | reverse complement strand
CTGGGTGGAAGAGCAGGGCCTGGCCACCCCGGCCATCGCCGCCCTGGTCAGCGCCCAGGCGGCCCAGGGCCGCAGCGTCAGCCTGCTGGCCACTGCCACCCAGGTGCTGGCCTGGTTTGCCGTGGCCGATACCCTGCGCCCCCACGCCCCGGCAGCGGTGGCGCAACTGCACGCCCTGGGGCTGCAGGTGCATCTGCTCAGTGGCGACCACCCCGGCACGGCCCAGGCCATCGCCGCCCAGGCCGGCATCGACCACGCCCAGGGCGGCCTGCTGCCCGAAGACAAGCTGGCCCGGCTGGCCCAACTGCAAGCCACCGGCCCCACCGCCATGGTGGGCGACGGCATGAACGACGCTCCCGCGCTGGCCCAGGCGGATGTCGGCTTTGCCATGGGCGGCGCCCACAGCACGGCGATGGCGATGGAGACCGCCGACGTCGTGCTGATGCACGACGATCTGCGCCGCGTGGCCGATACCGTGCGCCTGTCGCGCACCACCCGCAACGTGCTGTGGCAGAACATTGCCCTGGCCCTGGGCATCAAGCTGGCCTTCTTCGCCCTGGCCGTCACCGGGCACGCCAGCATGTGGCTGGCCGTGCTGGCCGACATGGGCGTCAGCCTGCTGGTGGTGGCCAACGGCCTGCGCCTGCGCCGCTGGCAAGGCACGTCCAATTGAATGAAAGGGATTGGCCACAGGCCATCGGCGGAAATTTACAATTTCGCCGTTTTTCCCCTGAGAACCATGACCACTTCCCCATCGCCCGACAAGGCCGCGCACACCATCGTCACCTCCGCACCGCAAGCCCCTGCGCATACCCTGTCCGAAGACAGCGCGGCGATTGCCACCGGCGTGCTGCTGGTGGCCTTGGGCATTGCTTTTTTCCAGCAGGCCGGACTGCTGACCGGGGGCATTACCGGACTGGCCTTCGTGCTGCACTACAGCACCAACACCAGCCTGGGACTATGGTTGTTCGTGCTGAACCTGCCGTTCTACTGGCTGGCCGTGCGCAAGCTGGGCTGGGCCTTTACCCTGAAAACCTTTTGCGCCATCGGCCTGCTGTCACTGATCACCGAACTGCAGCCGCACTGGTTTGCGCTGGACAACATCCACCCGGCATACGGCGCTGTCGCCGGGGGCGTGCTGGTCGGTGTCGGGATGCTCATCATGTTCCGCCACCGCTGCAGCCTGGGCGGCATCGCCATTGCCGCCCTGTACCTGCAGGAGCATTACGGCTGGCGGGCCGGGCGGGTGCAAATGGTGCTGGACTGCACCATCCTGATCAGCGCCTTCATCCTGCTGGAGCCGGAGCAGGCGCTGTGGTCGGTTGCAGCGGCGCTGGTGCTCAACCAGGTACTGTCGATGAACCACCGTCCTGGCCGCTACGTAGTCGTTTAAATCCATCGGAACTATCCACCGCGCAGCGCCACTATTCCAGGCCACTGCATTTTGAAAGGTTGTTTTATGTCTCTCCATTTCACGTCCCGCCGCCAGGCACTTTTGCAACTGACTGCCCTGGCCAGCGCTGCAGCCACCGCCAGCACCGGCTGGGCCACAACGCCAGCACGGCCCCAGGTGGAAGTGTGGAAAGACCCCGCCTGCGGCTGTTGCCACGACTGGATTGCGCACATGCAGGACAACGGCTTCGACGTGACCGCCCACGACAGCGGCAACAACGCCGTGCGTGCCAAGCTGGGCTTGCCGCAGGAGCTGGGCTCCTGCCACACCGCGCTGGTGGACGGGTATGTGCTGGAAGGCCACGTCCCGGCCAGCGACGTGCGCAAGCTGCTGGCCAACCGGCCCCAGGCCATCGGCCTGACCGTGCCGGGCATGGTGGTAGGCAGCCCCGGCATGGACACCCCCGCCTACAACGGCCGCAAGGACCCCTACGACGTGCTGCTGGTCACGAAGAAGCTGCTCGGCAGCGGGGTCAATACCAGCGTCTTTACCAGCTACCGTGGTTGAAGACCTCCTGGCCCATAGCGGCCATATCGCCCTGGTGCAAGGCCTGCAGGTCGGCCACTTCACCCACCCTGGGCGCCCCACCGGCTGCAGCGTGGTGCTGTGCCCGCAAGGGGCCACCGCCGGGGTAGACGTGCGCGGTGCAGCCCCCGGCACGCGCGAGACGGACTTGCTCGACCCCAGCCACCTCGTGCAGCAAGTGCATGGCATCACCCTGGCCGGGGGTAGCGCCTGGGGGCTGGATGCAGCCAGCGGCTGCGCCCGCTGGCTGGAGGAACAAGGCGCCGGACTGAACGTGGGCGTGGGCCGCATTCCCCTGGTGCCCGCTGCCGTGCTGTTCGACCTGACCGTGGGCGACATGCGCATCCGCCCCGATGCCGCCGCCGGTTATGCCGCCAGCCAGGCTGCCAGCAGCCAACGCCCTGCCGAGGGCAGCGTCGGTGCCGGCGCGGGCGCCCTGGTGGGCAAGATTTTTGGACTTGACCGCGCCATGCAGGGCGGCATCGGCACGGCCAGCTTCACCGTCGATGGCGTGACCGTGGGCGCCCTCATCGCCTGCAATGCCGTGGGCGACGTGTACCACCCGCGTACCGGGCAATTGCTGGCCGGCTGCCGCCGCAGCGACGGGCAAGGCCTGCTCGGGGCGCGGGATGCGCTCTTGCAAGGGCTGGCGCCCCAGGCACTGCTCACCGGCAGCAACACGACCATCGGCGTGGTGGCGACCGACATGGCCCTGACCAAGGCCCAGGCCGGGCGCCTGGCCACCGTCGGCCACGACGGCCTGGCCCGGGCCATCAACCCCGTGCACACCATGAGCGATGGCGACACCCTATTTGCCCTGGGCACCGGGCAGGCCAGCGGGGCATTGGGGCTGATGACCTTGTTCACCCTGGCTGCCGAGGCCGTGGCCCTGGCCACCGCCCGGGCGGTGCTGCTGGCCCGCAGCCTGCCCGTGGCCGGTCAAACCGCAACCCCCGGCTGGGCCGATATCCAAACATGTCTGTAACCACCACCAGCGGCGTGCGCCTGGACAAATGGCTGTGGGCCGCCCGCTTTTTCAAGACCCGCAGCCTGGCTGCCGAGGAAGTCCACAAAGGCCGGGTCAGCGTGAACGGCACCGTGGCCAAGGCCGCCCGCGAGGTGCGCATCGGCGACACCATTGCCCTGCGCCAGGGCAACATCCCCAAAACGGTGCAGGTGCTGGGCCTGTCCCACATGCGCGGCCCGGCCCCCGTCGCCCAGCAGTTGTACGCCGAAACGCCGGAAAGCCAGCAGCAGCGCCAGCAACTGGCCGAACAGCGGCGCCTGGCGCCCGAACCTGCTGCGGCCATCGCCCAGCAGCGCCAGGGCCGCCCGACCAAACGCCAGCGCCGCGACCTGGACGAAGCCCGCAACGATGGCTGGGGGGAGCGCTGGAGCGCCCGCTGGGAGTAGCCTGGCTTAAATGGCCGCTTCGTCCAGCTCCCCGGTGCGCACGCGGATGACGCGCTCGACCGGGGTGACGAAAATCTTGCCGTCGCCGATCTTGCCGGTACGGGCGGCGCTGACGATGGCCTCCAGGCAGCGATCGACATCGCCATCCTGCACCACCACCTCCACCTTCACCTTGGGCAGGAAATCCACCACGTATTCGGCGCCCCGGTACAGTTCGGTGTGGCCTTTCTGGCGGCCAAAGCCCTTGACCTCCGTCACCGTCAAGCCTACGGTGCCGCACTCGGCCAGGGCCTCGCGCACTTCTTCGAGCTTGAAAGGCTTGATGATGGCCGTGATCATTTTCATAAATCGGTTACTCCAAAAATAACAATAGCTACCAGCGCTTGACGAACAAGGCTTAACCTGCAAAACGATGCGTCATCGGCACCTGCCAATCGTGGCCAAAGGCCGTTTGCGACAAACGCGGCCCCCCGGGGGCCTGGCGGCGTTTGTATTCGCTCAGGCGCAGCAGCCGCAATACCCGCGCGACCAGTTCCGGGGCAAAACCGTCCTGCGCCAACTGCGCAGGGCCGGCGCCCTGCTCCAGGTACCGGCGCAGCAGGGCATCGAGCACCTCGTAGGGCGGCAGGCTGTCCTCGTCCTTCTGGTCGGGGCGCAGCTCGGCGCTGGGCGGGCGGGTGATGATGCGTTCAGGAATCGGCGCCCAGCCCGTGCCGAACGGGTCGTGCGCATTGCGCCAGCGGGCCAGGGCGAAGACCTGTGTTTTCCAGACATCGCACAATACCGCAAAGCCCCCGGCCATATCCCCATACAGGGTGCCGTACCCCATGGCCACCTCGCTTTTATTGCTGGTGGTCAGCACCACCGGGCCAAATTTGTTAGACAGCGCCATCAGCAGCGTGCCCCGGCAGCGGGCCTGCAGGTTTTCCTCGGTGGTATCGGGGGCAGTACCGGCCAGCAAGGGGGCCAGCGCCTGCTCGAACGCCTGCACCTGCGGGGCGATGTGGATGACATCGTGGCGCACGCCCAGGCCATCGGCCATGGTTCGCGCGTCCAGCCAACTGATGTCCGCCGTGTAGGGCGAGGGCATCATCACCGTGCGCACGCGCTGCGGCCCCAGGGCATCGACGGCAATGGCCAGCACCAGGGCGGAATCGATCCCGCCGGACAGGCCCAGCAGGGCGCCCGGAAAACGATTCTTCTGCACATAGTCACGCACCGCCAGCACCAGGGCGTGCCACAAACTTGATAGCTCATCGCGCACGGGGGCCAAAGAATCTGATACCAAACCTGCCCCATCTACCGCCATATCGGCGCAAGCAGCTATGAAACTCTCCAGCCTGTGGGTGGTTTCCCCCCGGGCGTTGCACGCCAGGCTGGCCCCGGCAAACACCCAGTGGTCGTAGCCGCCGACCGGGTGGCTGCTGATCAAAGGGCGCTGGGCAGCGCGGGCCTGGGCAGCCAGGGCCGCCTCCAGCGCCTGCGGCTGTCCGGCATAAAAGGCCTGCACCGGCAAGGCCAGCAACAGCCCGGCGCCTGCAGCCACCGCGGCCTGGGCGCAGGCCGGGGTCAGCGCATCCTGGCCCGGCAGCACCGCCACCGTGGTTTCCCCCAGCGTGAACAGGCAGGGCGAAGCGGCCACCCCGGTGTAATGGCGCAGCAGCGGCGCATCGGCCCCCAGGTGCTGCTGGCCGCCGCTGGCGATGATGCGGCCATTGCGCACCACGCTGACGGCATGCACCAGTTGCGCTGCGTGCAGGCCGGGGTGGGAGAGCACCAGCACCACATCCGGCCAGGCCGTGCTGGCGCCGACCAGTTGCTCCAGGGCGGTTTGCGCCGCCGCCAGAAAATCGGGGCGCAGCACATAGTCCCCGGCCACCGGGCTGCCGCACAGGGCGAAAGCGCTGGGCAACAGGCAGCGCACGCCGTCGCGCTGGGCTTGTGCGGCAGCAGCGGCCAAATGCTGCACCTGGGCATCCCAATCGCCCAGGACGCCATTGCCTTGCAGTACCCGTACCTGTGAATGCACCGCCGCTCCCCTCTTTTTTAGCCAAAACGGGCGATTATCCGCCGCCGCACCTGCGGGCCGCGCCTGCCCATGAAAAAGGCAGTCCGAAGACTGCCTGAAAGATTCAAGACGGCGGAAAGAATCAGCCCTTGTTGTAGTTGGCGATGCCGTCGGTGATTTCCTTGTGCGCGGCGTTCACGTCCTTCCAGCCCAGCACCTTGACCCATTTGCCTTTTTCCAGGTCCTTGTAATGCTCGAAGAAGTGGGCGATCTGCTTCAAGGTCAGCTCATGCACGTCGTCCAGGCTTTCGATCTTGTCGTAGGCGGGCAGGATTTTCTTGGTGGGCACGGCCAGCACCTTGCCATCCACGCCGGACTCGTCTTCCATCTCCAGGATGCCGATGGCGCGGCAGGGCACCACGACGCCGCTGGGCAGGGGGAAGGGGGTCAGCACCAGCACGTCCACCGGGTCGCCGTCGCCTGCCAGGGTCTGGGGCACGTAGCCGTAGTTGCAGGGGTAGTGCATGGCGGTGCCCATGAAACGATCGACGAACACGCAGCCGGTTTCCTTGTCCACTTCGTACTTGACGGGGTCGGCGTTGGCGGCGATTTCGATCACCACGTTGAAGGTTTCAGGGGCATTTTTGCCGGGGGTGACTTTTTCGAAAGACATGCTGATCACTGGAAAAGGGGTGAGGAAAAATCACGGCCTCCAGACAAGGCTTGCCGCCCCTGGATACCGCACGAAAACCCGGCATTCTAGGCCCAGCAGCCTTGCACCGCGCTTGCAACGGACCGGAGCAGAACCTTGGTGACTGCCTGGGTCGCCCAGATTCTGCACAATTGGCCGGTTTTTTTGCTGAAATTTTGCTCCCTATGCCTTTATCTGCCCCGACGACCGACCGCCAGCCCCGCCACATCCGCAGCGTGCGCTACCAAAGCTTCGAGCGCAGCGACGGCCTGTGGGACGTGGAAGGCGAGCTGATCGACACCAAGGCCATCGACGTCCCCCGGATGCGCGGCGGCATCCACCCTGCAGGCGAGCCGGTTCACCACATGCACATCCGCGCCACCGTCGATACCCGGCTGGTCGTCCACGCCATCGAAGCCGCGATGGATGCCCACCCCATCGAAGGCTGCCCCGCCGCACTCGATGCCATGCAGCGCATGGTCGGCTGCTGCATGGCCAAGGGCTGGCGCAAGGCCATCGACCAGAACCTGGGCAAAGTTGCCGGCTGCACCCACATGCGCGAGCTGCTGCTGAACATGGCCACGGCCACGTTCCAGAGCATTACCTCGGCCTTTCGCACCGGGGACGGTACGCCCCCGGCCTTCCTGGGCCAATGCAAGGGCTGGGACTTCAACGGCCCGGGCGTGGCCGAATACTTCCCGAAATTCATCGGCTACCTGCGCCCGGAAGCACCGGTGCCCACGCCCCAAAGCGTGGCACATTCCTGAAAAAAATAGCTTCTACCGCGCAAAAACAAAGGGTTTCAGAAACTTTAATTCCTGAAACCCATAATTTACAAGCGCAAGCAGCTATTTAATTGATATGCCCCCAGTAAATCAGCGCATCGCGCCCCTCGACCGAGAGTGACACCGGCGCCCCCACCGGCAGCAGCACTTTCGTCGGCACATGGCCAAAGGGCAGGCCCGTCAACACCGGGCAGGCCACCTGTCCGCGCAGCCAGTCCACCACCGTCTGCAGCTTGAAGCCCGCATCGTGGGCGGTCAGCCGAAACTCGGTGAACCGGCCCAGCACAATGGCCTTTTGCCGCGCCAGCACCCCGGCGTGCAGGAGCTGGGTCAGCATCCGCTCGATGCGGTAGGGGTGCTCGCCCACGTCTTCCAGAAACAGAATGCCGCCGTCGATGTGCGGAAAGTACGGCGTGCCCAGCAGCGACACCAGCACCGCCAGATTGCCGCCCCACAGCACGGCGCCATCGGGCACGTCCACATCATCGGGCTGCGCCGTGGCCGCCCCGCGCTCCCTGGGCAGACGCCAGCCAGCGCCCTCGCCCTGGCCGCAGAGCAGGTCTTCGAAAAACGCCTGGCAGATTTCATCCACCCCATCCCTGGCCCCCAGGTCGGCGCACAGCAGCGGCCCGGCCCAGGTGATTGCGCCAGCATCTGCACCTGCCCCGGCCTGCGCCAGCAGGGCGTTTTGCAGCGCGGTGAAGTCGCTCATGCCGACAAACTGCGTGCCGCCCGCCACGGCCTTGGCAATGGCGGCGTAGTCGATGGCAGGCAGCAGCCGCGTCAGGCCATAGCCGCCCCGGGCCATCAAGGCCACGTCGGCCCCGCTGGCCGCTGCGCGGTGCAGGGCCGCCAGGCGCGTGGCGTCGTCCCCGGCAAAGCGCTGGTGGCGGGCCAGGGCGTCGGCATCCACCTCCACCGTATGCCCCAGCGCCTGCAGGCGGCGCACGCCACGGGCAAAGGCGGCCTTGTCGCGCACCGCGCCCGAGGGGGCGTAGACGTAGATATGCTTGCTGCCCGCATGGTGGGCGCAGTGGCAGCCGTGCGGGTGGTGATGGTGATCGTCGTGATCGTGATGCTGATGATCGTCGTGATGGTGGGCGTGGGACACGGTATTCAGGCGCCATGCGGCGGCGAAGATTTTCCAGCGCCCAAGTATTCCATAGCCGCCCTGACCTGCGCCTGCGCAGTGGCGCCATCGTGCGGCACCGCACTGTGCCAGCGGGCCGTGGCCGCCCGCACAGGCCACTGCGCCCAGGCCCGGGGACCGGCGCGGTGCCCGGCATCGGGAAACGGCGCATCCAGGGCTGCGCCATCCAGCGGCGCCGCCCCTTGCAGGCACCAGTCCCACACACCGCTGTCCGGCGATGGCAGCACGGCCATGCCCCCTTCCTGCGCCACCCAATGGCAGTGCGAGATTTGTAAAGAATGCAGCAGCTCGCGCACGACCTGCGCGTGTTTCTGCGGCGTATGCCACTGCGTTTTCTTGGGCTTGTCGCTACGCCCGAAGCCGATCCAGTCCACCGCCACGACCCGCTGCCCGGCAGCCAGCAAAGCCGCCGCCAGATAGCGCAGGCCGTAGCTGCTGCCCACCCCGTCGTGCAACAGCAGCCAGGCCGGGGCCTCGCGCGGGCCTGCATCCTGATAGTGCAGGCGCAGCCCACCCAGGCTGGGCAAGTCAGCCACATACCGGGCGGCCCATCGCTCATTCGGCCCATCCTGCCCATCATTCCAATCGGCAAAACGGCATTCGGGCGTGCGCAGCGCATCCTGGCGCAGCGGCTGGGCCTGCTGGCGCTGGTGCACGCGCCGGGCCTGGAAAAAATCGGCCAGCACGGCGGCGCATTCCGCCTCCAGCACACCGCCCACGATGGCGGTATGGGCGTTGAGCTGCGGCAGCGCAAACACATCCAGCACCGACCCGGCAGCGCCGGTTTTCGGCTCCCGCGCCCCGTACACCACGCGGGCCACGCGGGCGTTCAGCAAGGCACCGCTGCACATCGCGCACGGCTCCAGCGTCACGTACAGGGTGCAGCCCTCCAGCCGGTAATTGCCCAGCCGCCGAGCCGCCTGGCGCAGCGCCTGCACCTCGGCATGGGCAGTGGGGTCGTGCTGGCCGATCGGGGCATTGCAGCCCTCGCCCAGCACCTGCCCGTCCCTGACCACCACGGCCCCGACCGGCACCTCGCCCACCGCTGCCGCCTGCCGGGCCAGACGCAGGGCGTGGCGCATCCAGTGCAGATCGGTATCCGATACCGCAACAGACGCAACGGGAGGCAAGGCAGAACTGGGCATAGGCCGCGAATTATCAGCCGCCACCAGACAGCCAAATATCTCACTTTGAGATAAGATGACTCAATCATGAAATTGATTAGCAACCGGGCATTACGCGAGTTCGCGCAAATCCACCCCCAAGCCGAACAACCGTTGCAAGCGTGGCGGCACATCATCGAACATCAGACGTTTGCCAATTTTGCAGCGCTGAAACTGACCTTCGCCAGCGTGGACAAAGTGGACGAGCGCTATGTATTCAACATCGGCGGCAACAAATACAGGCTGATAGCTACGGTGGCTTACAGCATTCAAACCGTATGGGTCAAGCATGTGCTGACGCACGGTGACTACGACAAAGGAGCATGGAAATGAACCTCCGCGACCTGACTGCCTCCTGGCAGAACTTTCACAAGGCATCGGGCCTGGGCGCCCCTATTGCGGATGAGCGCCAATATCAGGAAGTGCTGGCTGCCGTCGACCAATTGATGGATGAACTGGGCGCCAATGAAGCCAGCCCCATTGCCGGGCTGGTTGAGCTGATGGCCGAACGCATTCACGAATACGAGGCCCGCGTTCACCCCTGGCCCGCCACCTCCACACCTGCGCAAGTGCTGCATTTTCTGATGGAGCAACATGGAATGCGGCAAGCCGACTTGGCGCAGATCGGCTCCCAAGGCGTGGTGTCGGAGATTTTGAGCGGCAAGCGCGAACTCAACGCCCGGCAGATTGCCAATTTGGCGCAAATGTTTCACGTCAGCCCCGCCGTTTTCTTTCAATCGGCGCCACCCGACTTGAATCCCCACTGAAGCGGTTAGCCCAAACAACAGACCAACGCCCTCCCCCACAGCAACCACCCAGACAGGAGCGACCCAGGCCGCGAACGCCGGCATGAACCAGGGAATCAGCATCCCCGGCCCAGGCCGCCCCTGTCAGGCGTTGCTCATCGTTGTTCTTCGTCGTCGTTATTCAGCCTCGTCATCCAGCCGGATAAACCCCGGCGCCAGCGTCAGATGCGGCACGCCGCTGCTGGCCATCTGCACGCTGGCGTCGTTGCCCTGCTGCCAGTGCGGCGGCGGGGCGGACTGGCCCTGCCGCTCCTGGCTCTGATCGCGCTCGGCCCGCCAGATCGTCCCGCCGGAAACCGGGGGCTGCTGTGCTGCGGGTTTGGGATCGGGCTTGGGATCGGGCTTGGGATCGGGTTTCGGATCAGGTTTCGGATCAGGTTTCGGATCAGGTTTCGGATCAGGTTTCGGATCAGGTTTCGGATCAGGTTTCGGATCAGGTTTCGGATCAGGTGTCAGCGCCGCCACTGTCAAAGTTCCATCCACGTACTCAATGTCGTAATTCCCCGCATCGAAGCCGCCGCTGCCGCTGGCACCGCTGGCCGCAATGGCATAGCTGCCTGCCGCCGCACTGGCCGGGGCGCCATCGCTGTGCAGTTGCACGCTGTCCACCACTTCACCGGCCACCAGCCCTTCATCCACGCCAAAGCCGGTTCGGCCATCCAGCGCCAGCGCATCACCCTGGGTTTTGCTGGCGTCCTTGGCGGTAATGGTCAGCGTGGCCTTGTCGATGGTGCTGGTGGTGTTGCCGACATAGCTCACCGCGTAGTTGCCGCCGCCATTGCCATCGCTGACCGTTACGCTGCCGACAGTGACGGCTTTGTTGCCTTGCCCGGCGTTTTTGTCGAGGAAGGCAAAGCTGCCGCCGCTGATGCTGTCGCCGTCGAACACCGTGCCGCTGATCACCTTCAGCGTGCCGCCGGTCACGCCGGTCGTGCCGTCATAGGTTTTGCGCACGTCCTCCACGCCGATGGTGAGCTGGGCCTGGGCAATGTCCGCTTTCAAACCCATGGGCTGGGCGATGGTGTAGTTGGCCGCATCGGCCCCGTTCAGGGTCACGCCGCTGACGGTCACCGCCTTGTCCGTGCCCACGTGCTTGTCGGCAAAGCTGCCGCTGGCCCCGCTGAACGTGACGGCTTCACCTGTCACCACGCCAGCCAGCGTGCCGCCGCTAAGGGTGGCGGTGGTGCTGCCGTCATAGGTTTTGTTGCCTGCCGTCATGCCGCTGACGGTCAGCGCGGCCTTGTCGATGGTGCTGCTGGTGTTGCCGACATAGCTCACCGCGTAGTTGCCGCCGCCATTGCCATCGCTGACCGTTACGCTGCCGACGGTGACGGCTTTGTTGCCTTGCCCGGCGTTTTTGTCGAGGAAGGCAAAGCTGCCGCCGCTGATGCTGTCGCCGTCGAATACCGTGCCGTTCACCACCTTCAGCGTGCCGCCGGTCACGCCGGTCGTGCCGTCATAGGTTTTGCGCACGTCCTCCACGCCGATGGTGAGCTGGGCCTGGGTAATGTTCGCTTTCAAACCCGTGGGCTGGGCGATGGTGTAGTTGGCCGCATCGGCCCCGCCCAGCGTGATGCCGCTGACGGTCACAGCCTTGTCCGTGCCGACGTGCTTGTCGGCAAAGCTGCCGCTGGCCCCGCTGAACGTGACGGTTTCACCTGTCACCACGCCAGCCAGCGTGCCGCCGCTGAGGGTGGCGGTGGTGCTGCCGTCATAGGTTTTGTTGCCTGCCGTCATGCCGCTGACGGTCAGCGCGGCCTTGTCGATAGTCAGGCTGGCATCCGCGTCGACATAGCTGATGTCGTAGCCCTGCTGGCCCGAGTACAGGCCCTGGGTAATGCTCAGCCCGCCATTGGCCGCCGTGCTGTAGGTGCCGGCGTTTTGGCTGTTGGTGGCATAGCCCATGCTGCCCTTCAGCTCCGCGCCGCTTACGTTGGTGGTGTAGGTGGCTGTGCCGCTGGCGGCAGTGCCGTCATAGGTTTTGCCGGTTTGCTCGGCATCCGCCGTGACGGTGACTTTCTTCAGAAAGCCGCGCAGCAGCGGGCCGCTCTGGCCTTCGTAGATGCGCCAGGCGGCATCGGTGCCGCCTTGGTCGTCGATGTCGGCCTTTTCGTTGGTTTTCCAATCGGCAAAGGTTTGCAGTTGTTGCAATGCGTCGTAGGTCTTGGCGGTACCAAAGCCGTTGTTGATGCCTGCGCCGTTCTCGTCCGTGGTGGCGTAGAAGCTGTTGAGGATGCTGCCGTAGTTGTAGCCGACCAGCCCGCCGACCGAGCTGCCGGAACCGCCCTCCACATTCCCCGTGGCATAGGCTTGGCGGATGCTGCCGTAGCTGAAGCCGACCAGCCCGCCGACGTTGCTGTTGTCCGTGCCCGTCACACTCCCCGTGGCATAGGCTTGGCTGATGCTGCCGTTGCTGTTGTTGTCGCCGACCAGCCCGCCGACGTAGCTGTCTGTGCCGTTGCCAGTCACATTCCCCGTGGCATAGGCTTGGGTGATGCTGCCGCGGTTGTTGTAGCCCACCAGCCCGCCGACGCTGCTGTAGTCGCCCATGCCCGTCACGCTGACGTCCACCAGCCCCACATTGCTCAGCGTGGCGCCGCTGTCGATGACACCGAACAGGCCCACAGACCGGTCGTTGCGCTTGATGGTCAAGTCGGCAATGGTGTGGTCCAGGCCGTTGAAGGTGCCGGTGAATCTGATGCTGTTATCGCCAATGGGCTTGAAGCCCTTGCCGCCGTCGGCACTGGCGCTGGCAATCGCGCCATAGCCGATGCTGTATTTATCCAGATCGGCATTCAGCGCGAAATATTTGCCCGAGGTCTCGCCGATGATCTGGTTGATGTTTTGCAACTGCTGCCAGTTGGTCAGCGCCCAGGGGTTGGCTTCGGTGCCCGTGCCGCTGTCGAAATACTGGTAATCCGTCTTGGGCGTCACGCCTTGCAGCGTGGGCAGGCCGTTGAATACATAGCCGTCTGTGCCTGCGCCCGTGGTTGCCATGCGCCAGGTTTTGCTGAAATCCACCCAGCCAGCGTAGGTGTCGGCATCCAGCATCTGGGCGGTGGTTTTGCCCGTGCCGCCGCCTGCGCTGGTGGTTTGGCCGGTGGTTTCGGTGTTCCAGAAACTGTCGCTAATGCCGGTGCTACCGCCTATTTGGCTTATGTTATCGCCCACCAACCCGCCCACAGAGGAGTCCCCCATCCCGTCCGTCACATTGCCCGTGGCATAGGCTTGGCTAATGCTGATGTGGCTACCGCCCATTTGGCTTACGTTGCTGCCCACCAGTCCACCCACGGAGCCCCCCATCCCGCCCCAAGAGCTATTCACATTGCCCGTGGCATAGGCATGGCTGATGCTGATGTTTCCGCTCAATTGGCTTATGTTGCTGCCCACCAGCCCACCCACGTTGCTCTCCATCCCGCCCCCAGCGCTAGTCACATTGCCCGTGGCATAGGCTTGGCTGATGCTGATGTTCCCGCCCTGGCTTGAGTTTCTGCCCACCAGCCCACCCACGGAGCCCCCCATCCCGCCCCCAGCGCTAGTCACATTGCCCGTGGCATAGGCTTGGCTGATGCTGAGGTTCCCGCCCTGGCTTGTGTTTAGGCCCACCAACCCGCCCACAGAGGAGCCCCCCATCCCGCCCCCAGTGCTCATC
>Ga0206117_101293_pt1 | contig 13657 bp, 14 predicted proteins | sample 3A5Ametagenome_FD_177997 | JGI IMG/M metagenome (GOLD analysis project Ga0206117, IMG submission 177997) | Enriched microbial communities from leaf-cutter ant dump, University of Wisconsin, Madison, United States - 3A5A | ecosystem: Environmental > Terrestrial > Nest > Insects nest > Nest dump... | reverse complement strand
TCGGCAGCGGGCTTGGGAGAGTCAGTCATCAGAGGGACACCGAAACAAGAGAACGCACGGCCCACAGGCCGGCAAAGAAGCCCACCACGCTGAACAGCGTCGAGGCGAGGAAGTATCCCGCCGCCGCGGCGATCTCGTCACGGGCGACGAGGACACCGATGTCCAGCGTGAAGGAGGAGAATGTGGTGAAGCCGCCCAGCACGCCCACCAGAAGAAAGGCGCGCAGTTCCGGCGACGGCGACCATGTCAGCGCCGCCAGTTCCGACAGCACCCCCATCACCGTGCAGCCGATCACGTTGACGATGATCGTCCCCACCGGAAAGCGGGTGCCGATCCATTGCGCAATCGTGAGCAGCATCAGGTAGCGCGCCACCGAACCGGCGGCGCCGCCGACGGCGACGGCGAGCAAGGACAGGGGGGATGCGAGCACGGCGCCTCCGGACGAGCGCTGGGAAAGGGAAACGGGAGTGGAGCGCCGGATTAGAGCCAGAAACCGGCGGACTTGTCACGCGATGGACAATCGCGGCAGGATCGCAGCCATGGAAAAGCTTCCCTCCAACGCCGCATTGCTGGTCATCGACCTGCAGCAGGCCATCGACGACCCGCGCTGGGCCCTGATCGGCCCGCGCAACAACCCGCAGGCGGAGGCCAACGTCGCGGCACTGCTGGCCGCATGGCGGCGGGACGGTCGGCCCATCGTCCATATCCGCCACGATTCGGTGGAGCCGGGCTCCAGCTACCGCCCCGGCGGTCCCGGCCATGACTTCAAGGAAGAGGCGCGGCCATTGCCCGGCGAGACCGTGATCGGCAAGCGGGTGAACAGCGCCTTCATCGGCACCGGGCTCGACGAGTGGCTGCGCGGCCGCGGCATCGCCACGCTGGTGGTGGCCGGCGTCATCACCAACAACAGCGTCGAGGCGACGGTGCGGATGGCCGGCAACCTCGGTTACGACGTGCGTCTGGTGGCCGACGCCTGCTTCACCTTCGCCAGGAAGGACAGGTCGGGGAGGCTGCGTACCGCCGACGAGGTCCACGACCTGTCGCTCGCCAACATGGACGGCGAATATGCGACGGTCGTGGATACGGTGGCGGTGCTGGGCTGACCAGCCGCTTTACGCCAGCTTCGCCTTCAGGAACTCCACCGTCCGCTTCCACGCCAGATCGGCGGCGTCCTTGTTGTAGCGCTCGGCCGACGTGTCGTTGTGGAAGGCGTGATTGACGCCGTCATAGACGTGGATCTGGTGTTCGACATGGGCCTTCTTCAGCGCCTCGTCGTAAGCGGAGATGCCGGCGTTGATGCGCTCGTCGAGACCGGCATAGTGCAGCAGCAGCGGCGACTTGACCGTGGTGACCAGCGCCGGGTCGGGGGTCGGGCCGTAGAAGGCGACGCCGGCCTTCAGGTCGGGCGCCTTGATCGCCAGCCGGTTGACCATGCCGCCGCCCCAGCAGAAGCCGACCGCCCCGACCTTGGCGGAGGAATAGCGATAGGCCATCAGGTAGCTCATCGCCGCGATCAGGTTGTTGACCGTCTTGTCGGGGTCGAGCTGTCCGATCATGTCGCGGGCCTTGTCGGCATCCTGCGGCGTACCGCCAAGCGGCGACAGCAGGTCCGGAGCGAACGCCACGAAGCCTTCGGTGGCGAGGCGGCGGGTGACGTCCTCGACATAGGCGTTCAGGCCGCGATTCTCGTGGATGACGACCACCGCCGGAGCCTTGTCCGCCAGCTTCGGCCGGGCGATATAGCCGGACACGTCGCCGGTCGCCCCCTGGAAGGACACTTTCTCCGCCGCCAGACGGGTGTCGTCCTCACCGACCACGGCGGCACGGGCGTAGTTCGGCTCGATTGCCGACAGGATCGCCGGAATGGCCGCCGCACTGCCGGCCAGCGCCGCCAGCCGCTCCAGGAACACCCGGCGCGGCAGCGGCGCGTGGGTGTATTCGTCGTAAAGGTCGATGATCCTCTGATCCATCCCCGATGCCCCCTGTATTGCTTCGTGCCGCAGTTCAACCGGTGCGGTCGCGGATGAGAGTGGTGGCGACGCACCGGCTTGGCAACCGGGGGCGGGATCCGCTTTCGGCCTATGACACTGCTTATGAGGCTTCCGATGCCGCCTCGGTCAGCGGTACCAAGTCCGACGGCTGATACTCGACCAGATGACCGTCCCGCATCTCCAGAACCCGGTCCATGCGGCGGGCAAGGTCCAGATTGTGGGTGGCGACGAGAGCGCCGACCTTGGCCTGCCGGACGATGGCCGACAGCATGGTGAAGACATGCTCCGCCGTGTGCGGGTCGAGGTTGCCGGTCGGCTCGTCGGCGATCAGCAGCGACGGGGCATTGGCCAGCGCGCGGGCGATGGCGACGCGCTGCTGCTCGCCGCCCGACAGGCGGGCCGGGCGGTGGGTGCCTCGCTGGTCCAGCCCGACCATGCGCAGAAGCTCGTCGGCGCGCTGCCTGGCGACCGATTTCGACACGCCGGCGATCATCTGCGGCAGGACGATGTTCTCCCGCGCCGAGAATTCCGGCAGCAGGTGGTGGAACTGGTAGACGAAGCCGATGGAGCGGCGCCGCACCTCGGTCCGCTTGCCGTCGTCCAGATTGGAGACATCGGTGCCGGCGATGCGCACCGTGCCGCCGGTGGGCCGTTCCAGCAGGCCGGCGATGTGCAACAGCGTCGATTTGCCGGCGCCCGACGGACCGACCAGCGCCACCAGTTCGCCGCCGCCGACGGTCAGGTCGATCCCGCGCAACACCTCCAGCGTCTCGCCCGCCTGTTCGAAGCGGCGGACGATTCCCTTCAGTTCCAGCATCGGCTGCATGACGGCATCACTCATAGCGCAGGGCCTCCACCGGGTCGAGCCGGGCGGCGCGCCAGGACGGGTAGATGGTGGCGGCGAAGGACAGGCCCAGCGCCATCAGCGTCACCTGTGTCACCTCGCTCCAGTCGATCTTGGCCGGCAGATGGGACAGGAAATAGATCTCGGCATTGAACAGGTTGGTGCCGGTCAGGCCCTGGATCACCTGCCGGATGCTCTCGATGTTCAGCGCGAAGGACACGCCGAGTGCCAGCCCCAGCAGAGTCCCCGTCACGCCGACGCTGGCGCCGGAGAGGAAGAAGATGCGCATGATCATGCCGCGCGTCGCCCCCATGGTTCGCAGGATCGCGATGTCGCGCCCCTTGTCCTTCACCAGCATGATCAGGCTGGAGATGATGTTGAAGGCCGCGACCATGATGATCAGCGACAGGATCAGGAACATCACGTTGCGTTCGACCTGGAGCGCCGTGAAGAAGCCGGAATTGGACTGCTGCCAGTCGACCACCCTGCCCTCCCCCGCCACCGCCGACTGGACGGCGGACCGGGCAGCGGCGATCTGCATCGGATCGCTGACGAAGACCTCCAGCGAGGTCACCGCGTCGCCGGTGCGGAAAAATGCCTGCGCCTCCTCGAGCGGCAGGAAGATGAAGCTGTTGTCGTATTCGAACATGCCGACGTCGAAGATGGCGCCGATGGGATAGCTGCGCATCCGTGGCACGGTGCCGAAGGCGGTGACGTTGCCCTGGGGTGCGATCAGCGTGATCTGGTCGCCGACCGACAGGCCAAGGCGCTGGGCCATGCGCACGCCGATGGCGACGCGGTCCTCCCCGAACTCGTCGACCGAACCACGGATGATGTTGCTGGCGAGCGTCGGCCGCACCTTGAAGTCTTCCGCCCGCACGCCGCGGATGACGGCGCCGGAGGCGACGCCGCGCACCGACACCAGAGCCTGTCCCTCGACCGTCGGGGTGACGTTGACCACGCCCGGCGTGTTGCGCAGCTTGCCGGCCAGGATGTCGAAGTCCGGCAGCGGCCCGCCCCGCGAGCTGTAGACGTTGAGATGCCCGTTCAGACCGAGCACCCGGCCCAGCAGTTCCGCCCGGAAGCCGTTCATCACCGCCATCACGATGATGAGCGTCGCCACGCCGAGCGCGATGCCCAGCAGCGAGAACCCCGCGATGACCGAGATGAACCCTTCCTGGCGGCGCGCCCGAAGGTAACGCATCGCGACCATGCGTTCGAAGGCGTTGAAGATCATGAGGCGGGGGTCCTGTGGCGGGGGCCTGTAGGGAGGCGGAAACGATGCCCTACATAAGAACGTAAGCGTGGCGGGAAAAGGGCAAAGCCCGGACCGCCGACTTTGGCGGTCCGGGCTTCCTCTTCGAGCTAAGCCGATCAGCCCAGCAGCTTCGCCAGCGCCGCCTCGACCGGCAGCTCTTCCTTCTCGCCGGTGGCGCGGCGCTTCAGCTCGACGACGCCGTTCTTCAGGCCGCGCGGCCCGACGACCAGTTGCCAGGGAACGCCGATCAGGTCCATGTCGGCGAACTTGGCGCCCGGACGCTCGTCGCGGTCGTCATAGGCGACCTCCAGCCCTGCCGCTTCCAGCTTCGCATACAGCTCGGCGCAGACGCGGTCAGTCTCGGCGTCGCCGGACTTCAGGTTGATCAGGCCGACGTTGAAGGGGGCCACGGCGTCCGGCCAGATGATGCCGTTGTCGTCGTGGCTGGCCTCGATGATCGCACCCATCAGGCGCGACACGCCGATGCCGTAGCTCCCCATCTCCACCGGGATCGACTCGCCGTTCGGACCGGCGACCACGGCGTTCATCGGCTTGGAGTACTTGGTGCCGAAGTTGAAGATGTGGCCGACCTCGATGCCGCGGGCCGACACCAGATCGGCCTCCGGAACCGGGCTGTTGGCCGGGTCGTGCTTCTCGTCGGTCGCGGCGTAGATGGAGGTGATGCGGTCGAAGAAGGGCTGCAGGTCGTCCTCCATGCCGGGGGCGTCCTTCAGCACGTCCAGGTTCATCCAGTCCTTGTGGCAGAAGACGCCGCTCTCGCCGGTCTCGGCCAGAATGATGAACTCATGGCTCAGGTCGCCGCCGATGGGGCCGGTGTCGGCGCGCATCGGAATCGCCTTCAGCCCGATGCGGGCGAAGGTGCGCAGGTAAGCCAGAAACATCTTCTGGTAGGAGCGGCGGGCGCCGGCCGCGTCGATGTCGAAGGAATAGGCGTCCTTCATCAGGAATTCGCGGCCGCGCATCACGCCGAAGCGCGGGCGGATCTCGTCACGGAACTTCCACTGGATGTGGTAGAGGTTCAGCGGCAGCTGGCGGTAGCTCTTGACGAAGGAGCGGAAGATGTCGGTGATCATCTCCTCGTTCGTCGGGCCGAACAGCATCTCGCGGTCATGGCGGTCGGTGATGCGCAGCATCTCCTTGCCGTAATCGTCATAGCGGCCGCTTTCGCGCCACAGGTCGGCCGACTGGATGGTCGGCATCAGCAGTTCCTGCGCACCGGCCGCGTCCTGCTCCTCGCGGACGATCTGCTCGATCTTGCGCAGAACCCGATAGCCCAGCGGCAGCCAGGCATAGATGCCGGCGCTGGTCTGGCGGATCATCCCGGCCCGCAGCATCAGGCGGTGCGAGACGATCTGCGCCTCGGTCGGGGTCTCCTTGAGGGTCGGCATGAAGAAGCTGGACAGCCGCATGGCTCTGCTCTCGTGTGCGAGGTGTTCGACAAGGCCGAAGCGCCCGCTGCTTCACAACGAAAGAGCGGACACGACGGCGGGTGAGCGACTTTAGGAAGGTCGCCCGCACTTGTCCACTGTAAGCCCCCCGCCGGGACTTTCGCCCGCCCCTGTCTCCCTACCGGGTGCGGCAATAGGCGTAGAGGCGTTCCTCGGCGCCCGGATCGATCGGCTGGCCGTTCAGGTAGAGCCGGTCGCCGACGACACTGAGCCAGACCGCGGTGATGTCGTTGGGCAGATGGGGCACCGACGGCAGGGCGACGCCCATCCGCCGGGCGAGATCGACCGACAGCGGCAGGTCGATGGGGATTGGCGGTTGCGCGCCGGCGCTTCCCGGCAGATCGGCGGGGGCCACCGCCCGGCCGTTGACATCGACGCCCGGCCGATATTCGACATCGGCAGCCGGCACATGACGGGTCAAGCGCTGGCACAGCGAGAGGTCGACCACTGGCCGGTCACGAGCCGCATCGGGTGTCAGCGGAATCGGACCGGGAAGCGGCTGCGGCGACTGCGCCGGGGCCGCAATCGGCGCCAGGGAAATCACCAGCGCCGCCAGCCCTGCGCGCACGGACCGGCCGACAAGGGCGCGCGGGGTCACAGAGTGTGCCGCTCGGCCACCGGGGCCGGATTTCGCATGGCTTTCCAATAGATCGACAGGTAGGGCATCCCTTTCTCCGCCTCCTCCTGGGTCCGCGCCGATTGGCGGATGTATTTGCCGATGAAGGGCTTGTTCACATGCTCCAGGTCGACCGCGGCCTTCAGCACCAGGAACTCGCCGATCTTGTCCGGCAGATTATAATGCCATTTCTGCAGGCAGTCGGAGGTCACACCCGGCTTCGCCTGTTCGGGCTCGGGCAGATAGAACTCCTGGTGATGGTACTGCGAGATCTCCTTCCATGCCTGTGCCACCCGACCGGGCTTCAGACGCGGCAGCGCCTTCAGGATGCGAACATCATCGTGGAACAGCGGCAGGAAGCCGCGCTTTTCCGCCAATTCAGTCAGCATCGTATGAAGGCCGGCCACTACGCTTCCCTCAGCTCCGCCGCTGCCGTCGTTGCCCGTCTTTTCCTCCCGCCGGCGGCCGAACAGGGTGCTGAAGAAGCCCTTCTTCGGCTTGGACTGGCTGCTGTTGCCGCCATCCTGCCCGATCTTGCGCTCGTCCCACAGCGAGTCCCAGGCAAATTCCCAGGCCGTGAAGATTGCGTTCGAGCGGTCGTCGAGAACGGTCAGCAGATACTCCCGCCCTTCCCGCGCCCAGTCGACGTCACCAACGATGGCGCGCACCGGGCGGCGGCTGAGCACCACCGGCAAAATACCGACGCGAACCAGCTCCTGATAGAATTCAACGAAGGACGGCGTCTGGATGAAGGGCAGGATTGAGCATGGCTGTTGCTCCGGCGCCAGCAGCTCCATGCTTTTCTTGGTCCGCTCCAACAGCTCGGCTGTCAGAACCGCCGCGAACTGATTGAACCGTTCGTTTTCATTCGCGGCCATCGGCGCCTCGACTGTCGTCCCTTTCCTACCGCCCGCCGAAGTGGGCAATGGTTCAGCTGAATAAGCGGGCAAAGCAGAAAGCCCCCGGACGGCATGCCATCCAGTGGCGATCTGAGCACCCGGCTGAACGTCCAGGATTGAGAACCCCCAACCCACGACCTAAGCCGAGCAACGCTACCAAGTAAACCGTTAACGTTTTCTGGACCATCGGCGGAAATTATCTGTCCCCACACCACCGCTCGATGCCGGCCGGCATCGGATGGAAAAGAAAAGGCCGCGCGGCAAAAGCGGCGCGGCCTATCGAGTTTAGGGAGGAATCGCCACCAGGCGTCGGAAAGGGGGGAATGTCCCCCCTCGTCACCATCAAAGAGTGGACCCGAGCCGCATCCATGGCAAGCTCAAAACAGAGGCAGAAGCACCTCGTGCACAAAATTCTTGCAATTTTGCCCAGGCCTTCGGCGTTTGCCACGCTTCTGGGCGGCGTTTTGCTTATTCCTTAGGCTGATACCCACGATAACCGGCGTCGACGGCTGCTTTCCAAGGGGGATTTAGCCCCAGCACCACCGCCTGGACCGGACAGTCAGCCTGATGGGCGCCCGGCAGATAGCCCAGACTCATCAGAAATTCGCCGACGATCTCACCGCCGGTAAAGCGGAAAGTACGGCCGAACAGCTTCACCCATTCCGCCTTGGACAGCGGATGGTGAGCGTGCAGCCAGCCGTGGAAGGACCCGTGGGTTTCCCGCAGTGCAATGATTCGTCGGGCATTCTCGATCACCGCATCCACCTTCAGACGATTGCGGATGATCCCGGCATCGGCCAGCAGCCGCGCCCGCTCCGTCTCGCCATAGGCGGCGACCCGATCGATGTCGAACCCGTCGAAGGCGGCACGGAAAGCATCCCGCTTCTTCAGGATGGTCAGCCAGGAAAGACCGGCCTGGTTGATCTCCAGCACCAGTCGCTCGAACAGCACACGATCATCGCTGCTGGGAAAACCGTACTCGCCATCGTGGTAGGGACCATGGTGGGGATGGCCGGGTGCGGCCGCGCAATAGGTCAGGCTCACCCGCCCTGCTCCTCTGTGTCGTCAGAACATGTCCCGCGCCATATCCCGGAAGGAAACGATACCGGAACGCTCGACGCCAAAGATCACCAGCCACACCAGCAGGGCGACCAGCGACGTGATGATGAATTTGCGCAGAATGCGCGGCTCGACCGGTGCGGAGGAGGCCATGCCGGGTTCCGGGGTCTCCGGGGTTCGGACGCCCCAGGGCAGCACCGCGAACAGCACCACCCACCAAACGACGATGTAGACGAAGGCCGCAGTTACCCAGTTGTCCATCGCCCTCTCCGCATGTCAGTCGATCAGGCCCCTGGCAGGCCAGGATCAGGCCTGCTCCAGTTCCACAAGCGTTCCGCAGAAATCCTTCGGATGCAGGAACAGCACCGGCTTGTCATGGGCGCCGATCTTCGGCTCGCCATCGCCCAGCACGCGGGCACCCTGCTCCCTCATCCGGTCGCGGGCGGCCAGGATGTCCTCCACCTCGTAGCAGATGTGGTGGATGCCGCCGGAGGGGTTCTTTTCCAGAAAACCGGCGATGGGGGACTTCTCGCCGAAGGGATGCAGCAGTTCGATCTTGGTATTGGGCAAGGTGACGAAGACAACGGTGACGCCGTGCGGCGGCAGGTCCACCGGCTGCGACACCGCAGCACCCAGAGTATCGCGGTAGAGCGCGGTCGCCGCCGGCAGGTCCGGAACGACGATGGCGACGTGGTTGAGCTTCCCGATCATGCGTGTCCTCTCGATGGCTGTCGCTGGCCCGTTGGCGGGCTCTGATAAGCCTGTTGTAGCGTATTTCACTCAGACGCGGACCAGATGGACCTCCGTCACCGGCTTCTTGCCGTGGGACGCATTGAAGCAGCGGCGCACGGCGATCCGCGCCGCCTCCTTGACCTGGGCGTCGTCGGCCCGCGCCGATTTGGGCAGCATCGCCACGGATTCGCGCACAGCGTCGACCACGTCCAGCAACAGGTCGCGGTCGGTCGCTTCGTCGATCAGTCCCATCACAGCCACCTGCGGCGCGGTCATCAGTTCACCCGTCCCGGTCATCACAAGCGTCACGACGGCGGCGCCGTTGTTCACCATCCGGTTGCGCGCGCGCATCATGCCGGTGTCGAGCGGCACCAGACGCTTGCCGTCCACCGCCATGCGTCCGGCCCGGACATGGGCAACCACGCGGGCACCTTCCGGCCCATCCAGGCGAATGATCTCGCCGTTGGCGGGCACGATGCTGTCGGCGACCTGGCAATCCTCCGCCAGGGCGGCGTGGGCCTGCTGGTGGCGCTGCTCGCCGTGGACCGGCACGGCAATGCGCGGGCGCACCCACTGGTACATGCGCACCAGCTCGTCGCGCGCCGGATGGCCGGACACATGGACCGGCGCTTCGTCTGCCGTGACCAGTTCCACCCCCTGGGTGACGAGTTGGTTCTGCATGCGGCCGATGGCGCGCTCGTTGCCGGGAATCTCGCGGGAGGAGAAGATCACCACGTCGCCGCGCGACAGCGTCACCTGCGGATGGTCGTTGGCGGCGATGCGGGCGAGGGCGGAGCGCGGCTCCCCCTGGCTGCCGGTGCAGATCAGCACCAGCTTTTCCCGCGGCAGGTAGCTGGCATCATGCTCCGACAGGAATTTCGGTACGTCGGCCAGATAGCCGGTGGCCCGCGCGGCCTCGTTGATGCGCCACAGCGACCGGCCGACCAGCGCTACATGGCGGTCATGCGCGGCGGCGGCGGCGGCAATGCTCTCCAGCCGCGCCACATTGGTGGCGAAGCAGCTGACGGCGATGCGGCGGTCACGGTAGCGGCCGAACAGGTCCATCAGCGCGGCACGGACGGTCGCCTCCGACCCGGAGGCGCCGGGCACCAGCGCATTGGTGCTGTCGCCGACCAGCGCCAGCACCCCCTCGTCGCCGATGGCGCGCAGCCGTTCCTCGTCGGCCGTCTCGCCGACCAGCGGATCGGGGTCGAGCTTCCAGTCGCCGGTGTGCAGGACGGTCCCGGCCGAGGTGCGGATGGCGAGCGCGTTCGGTTCCGGGATCGAATGCGTCATGGTGACATATTCGACGGAGAAAGGACCGATCTCCACCGTGCCGCCCAGCGGGATCTCGTGGATCGGCACCGTGCTGCTCAGGCCCTTCTCGTGCAGCTTGGCGCGCAGGAAGGCTGCGGTGAAAGGCGTGCAATAGACCGGGCAGCGCAGTTCCGGCCACAGATACTGGACGGCGCCCAGATGGTCCTCATGCGCGTGGGTCAGCACCAGTCCGACCAGATCGTTGCGCCGGGCGGCGATGAAGGCTGGGTCGGGCATGATGACATCGAGCCCGGGCATGGTGTCGTCGGCGAAGGAGATGCCGAGATCCACCATCAGCCATTTGCCCTGATGGCCGTATAGGTTGAGATTCATCCCGATCTCGCCGGAGCCGCCGAGCGGGAGGAAATACAGCGCGCCATCCTCCGGAACGAAGGTGTCCGCCGGGGCTTCGGACGTTCCGGCGGCGGTCTTGGAGGATTGTGTCATTGGACCGTGTTGCGCTTGTGGATCAGGAGGAGACCGCGGAGCGTCAGCTCGTTGTCGGTGTGTTCGATGACATGGGTAGCCTTGGCGAAAAGAACAGCCAATCCGCCGGTGGCGACCACCCGCATCGGCTCGCCGTACTCCGCGCGGATGCGGGAGACCAGCCCTTCGATCAGGCCGACATAGCCCCAGAAAATGCCGGACTGCATGCAGGCGATCGTGTTCCTGCCGATCACCTCGGCCGGCGGCTGGATTTCGACGCGCGGCAGCTTGGACGCCGCCATCTGCAGCGCCTCCAGCGACAGGTTCAGCCCCGGCGCGATCACGCCGCCGCGGTAATTGCCCTCGGCATCCACCACGTCGAAGGTGGTCGCCGTACCGAAATCGATGACGATCAGCGGCGTCTTGTAGGTCGCGGCCGCCGCCACCGTGTTGACCAATCGGTCGGCACCGACCTCCTCCGGCCGGTCGACCAGAGCCTTTGCCCCAAGGTCGACGCCTGGCTGGCCGACGATCACCGGCTCGCAGCCGAAATGGTCCTTGCACAGCCGCTTCAGGTTGAAGGTGGCGCCGGGCACCACGCTGGCGATGATCGCGCCGTGAATGTCGACCGGCTTCAGCCCCTTCAACGCCATCAAATGGGTCAGCCACACCATGTATTCGTCGGAGGTGCGCTTGGGATCTGTCGCCGTGCGCCAGATGCCGCGCTGGCGGTCGCCGTCATAGATGGCGAACACCACATTCGTGTTTCCGGCGTCGATAGCGAGCAGCATGGCAAAGTCCTGAAGGCGGTGAGCGTTTAAAGCGGCGATGAAGGCTCAGGGGTCGACGGGTGGCGGCGCAAAGAACACGTCGCCGGCAGCGATCCGCTGGCGCGGGCCGCCGTCCGTTGGATCAAGCAACAGAACGCCGTCGCTGTCCAGATCGGCGAAGGTGCCTGGGATCGTCCGATCGGCCAGCCTGACCAGGATCGGCCCGCCCAACCCCTTGGCCCGCGACATCCACGCATCGCGCACAGGACCGAAGCCATGGGCGCGCCAGCGGCCATACCAAGCCGCCAGATGCTCCGCATAGACCTCCAGCAGCCCGCCGGGTCCCATCGGCGGAGCGCCCTCGGCGATCAGGGAGGTGGCGCCGTAATCGGCAGTCGGGGGAAAATGCCGCAGGTTGATGCCGACACCCAGCACCACCCAGGCAACCTTGCCGTTGGGCGCCGGCTCCGACTCGAGGAGGATGCCGGACAGCTTGCGGTCATGCACCAGCACGTCGTTCGGCCACTTGCAGCGCACGCCGCCGGGATCGGGCAGAACCGACTCGGCGGTCTCGGCAATGGCGAGCGCAGCGACAAACGAAACCTGGGCGGCTTCCGCGGGAGGCAGGCCAGGCCGCAGGATGGTCGTGCTGTAGAGATTTCCTTCCGGGGAGGTCCAGGCCCGGCCCCGGCGGCCTCGGCCGCTCTCCTGCCGGCGTGCCCAGACGATGGTGCCCTCGGGTGCCCCGGAACGCGACAAGGCCTTCGCTTCGTCGTTCGTGCTGCCGACGGAGTCGAAGGCCTTGACCTGGAAGCCCGGAGGCAGGCGCAGACGCGCCGCCTCCGCTTCGAGCGATGATGTCATCGGTCGGACATCACCCGGCGAACAGAGCCGCCGCGGCAGCCGCCGCACCGTTCAGGATCGGCGCCGGAGCGACGAAGAACAGCAGGGTGAACAGGCTGGTCAGCACCAAGACGCCGGTCATGCCGTCGTCATCGACCTTGTCGACAACCACCGCGGGCTCATCGAAATACATGATCTTGATGATGCGCAGATAGTAGAAGGCACCCACGACGCTGGTCAGCACACCGACCACGGCCAGCGTGTATTCCTGGGCGGCAACGGCGGCCAGGAAGACGTAGAGCTTGCCGAAGAAGCCCGCCATCGGCGGGATGCCGGCCATGGAGAACATGAAGATCGCCATGGTCGCGGCCAGCATCGGGTTGGTCTTGGACAGGCCGGAGAAGTCCTTGATCTCCTCCAGCATCCGGCCCTTGGCCTTCATGCTGAGGATGACGGCAAAGGCGCCGATGTTCATGGCGATGTAGAGAGCCATGTAGATCAGCACGCCGCGCACGCCGTCCTGCGTGCCGGTGGTCAGGCCCACCAGCGCGTAGCCGACATGGCCGATGGAGCTGTAGGCCATCAGGCGCTTGATGTTGGTCTGCATGATGGCGACGAAGGAGCCGATCACCATCGACAGGATGGCGGTCGCCACCAGAACCTGATGCCACTGCGCGGCAAGATGGCCGAACGGCTCCATCACCACGCGGGTCAGCAGGGCGATGGCCGCCACCTTCGGCGCCGCCGCGAAGAAGGCGGTCACCGGGGTCGGCGCACCCTCATAGACGTCCGGCGTCCACATGTGGAACGGAGCGGCCGAGACCTTGAAGGCCAGACCGGCCATCACGAACACCAAACCGATCACCAAACCCGGCGAGACATGGGCGCCGCCGGCGAACAGGGCGGCCACCTTGTCGAACGAGGTCGTGCCGGCGAAGCCGTAGACCAGCGACGCACCGTACAGCAGCATGCCCGAGGAGAGCGAGCCGAGGACGAAATACTTCAGGCCGGCTTCCGACGACTTGGCGCTGTCGCGGCGGAACGCGGCGATGACGTAGAGCGCCAGGCTCTGCGTCTCCAGCCCAACATACAGCGAGATGAAGTCGTTGGCCGAGATCATCATCAGCATGCCGAGCGTGGCGAAGATCATCAGGACCGGGAACTCGAAGCGGGCCATCTGCTCCCGCTCGTTGAAACCCAGCCCGAGGATCACCGCGAAGGCGGCGGACACCAGCACCAGCACCTTCATGAAGACGCCGAAGGCATCCATCACGAACATGCCGTTGAAGGTGACGACGCGGCCGCTGCCGTAGCCCATCGCCAGGATGGCGGCGAGCAGCATGCAGACGATCGACAGGTAGGAGACGGGACGGGTGAAGCCGTCGCCGCGGAACACGCCCAGCATCAGAAGGGCGACGCCCGAGAGAGCCAGG
>Ga0206117_101292_pt1 | contig 13671 bp, 10 predicted proteins | sample 3A5Ametagenome_FD_177997 | JGI IMG/M metagenome (GOLD analysis project Ga0206117, IMG submission 177997) | Enriched microbial communities from leaf-cutter ant dump, University of Wisconsin, Madison, United States - 3A5A | ecosystem: Environmental > Terrestrial > Nest > Insects nest > Nest dump... | reverse complement strand
TCCCCGCCGGTGAGGGCGATGCGGGTCATGTCGGCGTCATAGACGGCGACCGAGACCAGCCGCACCTCGCGGTCGACCACCACCGGCCGCGCGTTGATGTTCTTCAACGCCAGCATCGTCTTGGCCGGGTCCTTCTGGTTGATGCTGTCGACCAGGAAGGCGTCGCGGCTCCATTCGTTGGCATGGCCCTGGAGCCAGTCCGTGTAGTTCTTGCGGATGCGGTCGTTGGCGAGAACCCGCAGGGTGGCCGCCGCACTGCTGTTGAAAGTGGTCAGCGCGAAGTCGGTGTAACGCTGCGACACCCAGGCCTGGCTGGCGATCAGCGCCGCCACCAGCACCCCCACCACCGACACCATGGCGCGGCGCAGGGTCCAGAAGCGGTGGCGCGCACCGCCATCGTCCAGGGTGCCGCCCGCATTCGTCGAGATCGCCGTCATGCCCAAAACCCCCGCCGCCAGTGAACGGTTTCAACGGATTGCTACACGCATATCGTCGCAGGGCCCTTTGAACGGTTTAGCGTTCATTTGTGAACAGTTCGTGTCTTTTCGTTTGCATTTGAGACAAGCGGGGATGAAGGCGCCAAGGAAACAGGTGGATTTTTCGGCGGGTGGGTGGGATATGACTTTCCTGGAGAGGAATCCGGCAAGAAGAAAAGCAACCGGATGTGGTGGGTTGACTTCGGGGGAGGCTGCCTGCCTGCGTTAACGCATAAAAAATGGGCCACGGAAGCGCGCGAAAAATTTTCGCGATTTCCGTGGCCCAGGTTGCCGAGCGCGTGGCCGCCGCGAGACTGAAGCGACGGGGGAGTTTGCTCGGGGTTAGGTGGACTGTCGCCCTCTCCCGTCCCGGGAGAGGGAGGGGACCCGCGCCAAAGGCGCGGGGAGGGTGAGGGGCTATCCGGACATGGATTTTTGATCCTTGTGCCACCCCTCACCCTTCCCATGCTCTGCATGGGCCCCTTCCCTCTCCCGGGGCGGGAGAGGGAGGTTTCTGCATGCCGTCGCTTACGTCCCTTACCCATCCTGCGTGACGTCGCCCGCGAACAGGTAGCCGGTGCCGTGGACGGTGACGATCAGCCTCGGGTCCGCCGGATCGGTCTCGATCAGGCGGCGCAGGCGGCGGACGAGGCTGTCGATGGTGCGGTCGGTGGCATCCGTCTTGCGCCGCGTCGTCGCCGTCAGCAGATAGTCGCGGTTCATCACCCGGCCGGGGTTGCAGACGAAGGTCGACAGCAGTTCGAACTCCGCGCCGGTCAGCCGCACCGGGTTGCCCTGCGGGTCGGTCAGGCGCATGCGGTCCAGCCACAGCGTCCAGCCGGAAAAGCAGCGCCGGCGGTCGTCGCGCTGGTCGCCCGGCGCCTTCAGCCGGCGCAGCAGGTTCCGCACCCGCGCCAGGATCTCGCGCGGCTCGAAGGGCTTCGCGATGTAGTCGTCGGCCCCCATCTCCAGCCCGATGATGCGGTCCAGCTTCTCCGCCCGGCTGCTGACCAGGATGATGCCGATCTCCGACACCGCGCGCAGCTCGCGGGTCAGGGTCAGCCCGTCCTGGCGCGGCAGCCGGATGTCAAGCAGCACCACGTCCACCGACGCCGCCGCCAGCAGATCCTTCAGCTCCTCCGCACTTCGGGCCAGCAGGACGTCGAAGCCCTCATCCGTCAGATAGGACTTCAGCGTCTCGCGCGTCACCGCGTCGTCGTCGGTGATGGCAATGGTCGCCGCCATGACCCTCTTGTCCGCCTCTCTGCGCGCCCCCTATCGGGGATGCCGCCTCAATGCTCGCCTCAATGTTCCAGGATCTGGCCCAGGAACTGGCGGGTGCGCTCGCTTTTCGGGTTTTCGAAGAATTCGGCCGGCGACCCGCTCTCGATGATCGAGCCTTCGGCCATGAAGACAATAGAGTCGGCGACCTGCCGGGCGAAGCCCATTTCGTGGGTGACGCAGACCATGGTCATGCCTTCGCCGGCCAGCTCGGTCATCACGTCCAGCACTTCCTTGACCATTTCGGGGTCGAGTGCGGAGGTCGGCTCGTCGAACAGCATGATCTCGGGGCGCATGCACAGCGCGCGGGCGATGGCGACGCGCTGCTGCTGGCCGCCGGACAGCTGGCCGGGGAACTTGTGCGCCTGGTCGGGGATGCGCACCCGCTTCAGGTACATCATGGCGATTTCCTCGATCTCGGACTTCGCCATGCCGCGGACCCAGATCGGGGCCAGCGTCAGGTTCTGGAGCACCGTCAGGTGCGGGAACAGGTTGAAGTTCTGGAACACCATGCCGACCTTGCGGCGGATCTTCTCCACCGCCTTCACGTCGTCGGTCAGCTCGATGCCGTCGACGATGATGTGGCCGGTCTGGTGCGCCTCGAGCCGGTTGATGCAGCGGATCATCGTCGACTTGCCCGACCCGGAGGGGCCGCAGACGACGACCTTCTCACCCTTGCCGATGCTGATGCTGACGTCGCGCAGCGCGTGGTAGCTGTTGTACCACTTGCCGACCTTGCGGAGTTCGATGATGGCGTTGGCGGTCATGGCGTGTCTCCAGAAGGCCGGTCAGCGGCGGGTGTAGCGGTTGGCCAGACGCTCCAGCCACTGGCTGTAGCGCGACATGCTGAAGCAGAAGATCCAGAACATCAGCCCGGCGAAGACATAGACCTCGGCGAAATAGGGGCGCCATTCGGGGTCGGTCGTCGCCACGGTGGCGGCGGTCAGCAGGTCGTACAGGCCGACGATGGTGACCAGCGAGGTGTCCTTGAAGGCGCTGATGAACTGGTTGACGATGGGAGGGATGACGATGCGCAGCGCCTGCGGCAGGACGATCAGCATCGTCTTCTGCCAGTAGCTGAGGCCAAGGGCGTCGGCGGCCTCGTACTGGCCCTTTGGGATCGCCTGCAGGCCGCCGCGCACGGCCTCGGCCAGATAGGCGGCGGTGAAGAGCGTCATGCCGGCCAGTGCGCGCAGCAGCTTGTCGACCGTGACGCCTTCCGGCAGGAACAGCGGGAACATCACCGAGGCCATGAACAGCACGCTGACCAGCGGCACGCCGCGCATCGCCTCGATGAAGCCGACGCAGAAGGTGCGGATGGCGGGCAGCGAGGACTGGCGGCCCAGCGCCAGCAGGATCGACAGCGGGAAGGCGAGCGCGATGGAGAAGACCGACAGCATCAGCGTGATCGGCAGCCCGCCCCAGCGGTCGTTCGGCACATAGGTGAGGCCGGCGACGCCGCCCCACATCAGCACGCCCATGCCGACCAGGGTCAGCGCCCAGGCGACGGCCAGCCAGGGCCGCCAGAAGGCGCGCACGCCGCTGGCCCCCAGCATCGCCACGAACAGGGCGCAGGCCAGGAAGGGGCGCCACTGCTCGTCATAGGGATAGGTCCCGAAGAAGATCAGCCGGTGCTTGACCACGATCACCGACCAGCAGGCGCCGGCCGCCTCGCGGCAGGCCTCCGACGAGCCTGACCAGCTGGCGTTCAGCAGCAACCAGTTCGCCATCGGCGGCACCACCAGCCACAGCAGGAACAGGCAGGCGACGGTCAGCGCGGTGTTCAGCGGCGTGTTGAACAGGTTGTCCTTGGCCCAGCCGAAGGGCTTCAGCGCCGTCATGCCGTTGGCCTGCGGCGGGGCGGAGGCCTGGGTCGGCTCCTCCTCGTAGGACGCGGCCCAATGGGCGGGGGGGACGGGAGCGGTGGGGATGGGGGCCTGATCGGCCGGGAACTGCTTGCTCATCGGGTCACCAGAGCCACGCGGCGGTTGTACCAGTTCATGAAGCCGGAGATCGCGAGGCTGATGATGAGATAGACGAGCATCATCATCGCCACCGCCTCCACCACCTGGCCGGTCTGGTTGGCCGAGGTGTTGGAGACGCTGACCAGATCCGGATAGCCGATGGCGACGGCCAGCGAGCTGTTCTTGGTCAGGTTCAGATACTGGCTGGTCAGCGGCGGCACGATGACGCGCAGCGCCTGCGGCAGGATGACGAGGCGCAGGATCTTGCCCGGCGACAGGCCCAGCGCCAGCCCGGCCTCGGTCTGGCCGTGCGGCACGGCGAGGATGCCGGAGCGCACGATCTCGGCGATGAAGCCGGCGGTGTAGACCGACAGGCCGATCAGCAATGCCGTGAATTCCGGGGTGACCGATCCGCCGCCCTCGAAGTTGAAGCCGGCCAATGCCGGCACGTCGAAGGCCAGCGGGGCGCCGGTGACGATGAAGGCCAGCGCCGGCGGCAGCAGCAGGGCGGCGATGGCGGCCGGCAGGGTCGGGAAGGGCTTGCCGGTGGTCTCGCGCCGGCGGCGGCCGTAGCGGACGACGGCGATGGCGGCGGCGATGCCGACGAAGAGAGCCAGCAGGATCCATCCATGGCCGGCATGCTCCACCAGCACCGGGAACTTCATGCCGCGGTTGCTGAGGAAGATGCCCGGCAGCACCTCCAGCGCCTCGCGCGGGCTGGGGAGCCGGTTCAGGATCGTGTACCAGACCACCAGCTGCAACAGCAGCGGGACGTTGCGGACCGTCTCGACATACAGGGTGGCGAAGCGGTTCACCATCCAGTTGGACGACAGCCGCCCGATGCCGATCAGCACGCCCAGCACCGTCGCCAGCACGACACCGGCGGCCGACACCGCCAGCGTATTCAGGAGGCCGACGACCAGGGCCGTCAGATAGGTGTCGGACGCGGAATAGGGCAGCAGGCTCTCGCCGATCTCGAAACCGGCCTCGCGGTGCAGGAAGCCGAAACCGGTGGCGACGCCGCGGGTGGCGAGGTTGGTCAGCGTGTTGGAGACGAGATACCAGGCGACGGCGAGGGCGCAGGCCAGGAACAGAGCCTGATACAGCCACCCCCGCACGCGCGCTGAATTCAGCGCCTGGACCGGGTTTGTCATGGTGTTGCTCCGTGCGGGGGTGAAAGGCCCTCCCTTCCCCCGGAAGGGAAGGGAGGGAAGGCGCCCTTACTTCATCGGCGGGGCGTACATCAGGCCGCCTTCGGTGTAGAGGGCGTTCTGGCCGCGCGGCATCTTCAGCTTCGAGCCCGAGCCGACGTTGCGCTCATAGCTCTGGGCGTAGTTGCCGACCTGCTTGATGATGGCGTAGGCCCAGTTCTCCTCGACGCCCAGCGCCTTGCCGTTGCCGGCGGTGACGCCCAGCAGGCGCTTCACGTCCGGATCGGGCGAGGTCATGGCGGCGTCGACGGTCTCCGACGTCAGGCCCTTCTCCTCGGCCTGGACCATCGTGTAGAAGGCCCAGGTGACCAGGTTCATCCATTCCTCGTCGCCCTGGCGCACGGCCGGGGACAGCGGCTCCTTGGAGATCAGCTCGGGCAGGATGACGTAGTCGTTGGGGTTCTGGACCTCGGCGGCGCGGATGGCGGCCAGCTGGGAGGCGTCGGAGGTCAGGGCGTCGCAGCGGCCGGCGAAGAAGGCCTTGTTCAGCTCCTCGTTCTTCTCGATGACGACCGGCTTGAAGGTCATCTTGTTGGCGCGGAAATAGTCCGACACGTTCTGTTCGGTCGTGGTGCCGGGCAGGACGCAGACGGTGGCGCCGTTCAGCTGCTTGGCGCTCTTCAGCCCGAGCTTGGCCGACACCATGAAGCCCTGGCCGTCATAATAGTTGGTCGGCGCGAAATTCAGGCCGTTGGCGGTGTCGCGGGTCAGGGTGCGGGTGGTGTTGCGGGCCAGCAGGTCGATCTCGCCGGACTGGAGCGCCGGCAGGCGCTGCTGCGCCGACAGCGGGGTGTACTTCACCTTTTCGGCATCGCCGAACATGGCGGCGGCGACGGCGCGGCACATGTCGACGTCGAGGCCCGACCACTTGCCCTTGTCGTCCGGGGCGGAGAAGCCGTACAGGCCCAGGTTGACGCCGCACTGGACGTATCCCTTCTGCTTCACGCCGTCGAAGGTGGCGCCGGCCTGGGCGGTGCCGGAGAGGGCGCCGGAAAGAGCGAAAACGGAGACCGACAGGGTGGCCGCGATGGCGAGTGCGCTCAGATGGGACTTCACGGGGCGTGGCTCCTTCAGCCTTGTGGTTCGTGGGGCGCCGGTGCAGGAGGCTCCGGCCGCCGCGTTTCGCCACAATCGCTCCGTGGATTGAACAAAGTGCCCGCTTGTCATGAACGGATGTGGCGGAAATGTGAACAGCTTTGGACAAAAGGGCAGCGCAGGCTGCGAAGGGGGCGGCCGGGCCTCGCCCGCCGATGGTCACGGGAGCCGGCCGATATTTAACGTGCACGGGCTTCTGCCTGTCCTTACAAGCGATGGGTGCCGGCCGTATCCGTGCGCTGGGAATTCCGGGGGGTATTGGAGGAATGGAGTCCGATCGGCCGGTGTGGCGGTGGTTCGCGCGATTTTCGCTGCTGCGGCGCGGTCCGCTTCCGCGCTACGGCGCAGCGCTGCTCACCTTCGCCGCAGCACTGCTGCTGCGTTACGCCGTCAATGGCGTTCTGCCGCCGGGCTTTCCCTATCTGACCTTCTTTCCGGCCGTGATCCTGACCACCTTCATGGCCGGGCGGGGGCCGGGAGCGGTGACGGCGGTCCTGTCGGGGGTGGCGGCTTGGTACTTCTTCATTCCGCCCTATGACAGCTTCGCCCTGGATGGGTCGGTTGCGCTGGCGCTGGCCTTCTACGCGGTGGTGGTCGTGGTGGACATCGCGCTGATCCACGGCATGCAGGTGACGCTGGCCCGGTTGCAGGAGGAACGCGGCCGCACCGCCACCCTGCTGGAGGCGCAGGTGACCATGTTCCACGAACTCCAGCACCGTGTCGCCAACAACATGCAGTTCGTCTCCGCCGTGCTGGATCTGCAGAGACGGTCGGTCGGCCGCTCGCCGGAGGGGGCGGTGGCGGCGCTGGAGGAGGCGGGGCGGCGGCTCGACACCATGGCGCGGGTGCACCGGCGCCTGCACGATCCACGCTCCGGCGACGATTTCGGCCGCCATGTCGAGGGGTTGTGCCAGGACATGCTGGCGGCGGCCGGCGTCCCCGGTGTCTGCTGCCGTGTGACCGTGGGGGCGGCGCCCCGGTCGCCCGAACGGCTGCTGGCACTGGCCATGCTGATCGTGGAGGCGCTGACCAACAGCCTGAAGCACGCCTTCGCCGGCCGCGACGGCGGCACCGTCACCGTCGACCTGCGCGAGCTGCCGGACCAGCCGGGCCAGTTGCACCTGCTGGTGATGGACGATGGAATCGGCCTGCCGGAGGGCTTCGACATGCAGCAGCTGCCCAGCCTGGGCTGGAAGATCATCCAGAGCCTGGCCGCCCAGCTGTCCGGCCGATTGAGCCATGGCCCGGCAAATGGCCCCGCCGGCAGCACCGGAACGCGGATCGAATTGCATTTTCCGGCCTGATGCGGCATCTGCACCGACTGAGATCGCGGCTTTTCCGTCGCCATCGGAAGAACTATCTGTGATCTTGCCGGTTGCTGCGGGGTACCGGCAGGGGAAAGTGGGAGAGGGCTATGGCGACGCTGAAGGAATTCGAGGACGCGCTGAAGGCGTCGGGCAACACGGCCGCGCTGGAGATCCTGGAGTCCCTGCGGGCGCGCGACCGCTCCCAGCGTTCGGTTCGTCCGGCCCGGCGCCTGACCGGGCGCAAGATGACTCCGGAGCTGGCGACCGAGATCCTGCACCTGCACGAGACCACCAACATGACCCAGCAGGAGATCGCCTTCCAGCTGGGGGTGAACCAGGGCCGGGTGAACGAGGTCATCAAGCGCCGCAAATGGCTGAGCGAAGACCCCGCCGCCCCGGAGGCACAGGCCCGCGACCAGGCCAAGCAGCGCGCCAAGGACGGCGTCGGCATCCCGCCGCGCCCGCCGTCCCGGAAGAAGAAGGCCAAGCCCGCGGCCGAGGCGGTGGCGCCGGTGGAGCCGCAAGTCGAAGCAAAAGTCGAGCCGGCCGCGGCACCGCCCGTGCCGACGCCCGTACCGACGCCCGTGCCGACGGTGGAGCCGGAGGTCGTCGTGGCGCCGGAGCCCGCGCCGCCGGTCACTGCGGAACCGGTTGCCAAACCACGCGCCGCCAAGCCGCCCGCTGCCAAGCCGCCCGCTGCCGAACCTCCGGTGCCGATGGCCGCACCGGAGTTGCCTTTGGAGCAGCCGGAAGCGGCCAAGCCGAAGAAGGCGCGCAAGCGCGACAAGGCGGCGGAGATGCCGCTGTTCAAGGATTTGCTGTAAGACCGCGCGAAAGCCCTTTCTTCCAAAAAAGAGGGCCTAGCCATGCCCACCGGTCATTTCGCACCTGCGGAATTAACGGCATGCGGCGGATTGCCTCAGCGGGGGGTAGGCAAATATCCTGACCCTGCCCCGGTTGCTTTCGATTCCCCTGCCGCCGGGCTTCGCCTTCCTTGACCCAGCGCGACAGCGGAGAAACGACAATGGCGTCTGCCGGCCATCACGGCGACTTGCGTGCCGAGCCACAGCTGGCCTCGGCCCATCCCGGTCTGGTACTGCTGGCGCTCGCCATGGGTGGGTTCGCCATCGGGACGACCGAATTCGCGACGATGAGCCTGCTGCCCTACTTCGCCCAGGGCCTGGGCATCGACGAGCCGACCGCCGGCCATGTCATCAGCGCCTATGCGCTGGGCGTGGTGGTGGGCGCGCCGGTGATCGCGGTGCTGGCGGCGCGGGTGGCGCGGCGGACCCTGCTGATCGGGCTGATGGCGGTCTTCGCCGCCGCCAACGTGGCCAGCGCCTTTTCGCCCTCCTATGGCTGGATGCTGGCCTTCCGCTTCATGAGCGGGCTGCCGCACGGCGCCTATTTCGGCGTCGCCGCCCTGGTCGCCGCCTCGCTGGTGCCGCCGCAGCGGCGGGCGCAGGCGGTGGCGCGGACCATGCTGGGGCTGACGGTGGCGACCGTCATCGGCGTGCCGATGGCGAACTGGATCGGACAGGTGCTGGGCTGGCGCTGGGGCTTCGGCGTGGTCGGGCTGCTGGCCCTGCTGACCGTGGTGCTGGTCTGGATCTTCGCCCCCAACGACCGGCCGCATCCGAACGCCAGCCCGTTGCGGGAGTTGGGCGCCCTGAAGCGCCGTCAGGTCTGGCTGACGCTCGGCATCGGCGCCATCGGCTTCGGCGGCATGTTCGCGGTCTACACCTATGTCGCCTCCACCCTGATGGAGGTGACGCAGGTGTCGCCGGCGATGGTGCCGGTCGTGCTGGCGGTGTTCGGGTCCGGCATGACCGTCGGCACGCTGGTCAGCGCCTGGGCCGCCGACCGCGCTTTGATGCCGACGGTCGCCTTCACCCTGCTGTGGAGCGCCGGGTCGCTGGCGCTCTATCCCTTCGCCGCCGGCAATGTGTGGCTGGTGTCCATCGTCGTCTTCATGATCGGCTGCGGCGGCGGTCTCGGCACGCCCCTGCAGGCCCGGCTGATGGACGTGGCGGAGGATGCGCAGACACTGGCCGCCGCGCTGAACCATAGCGCCTTCAACGCCGCCAACGCGCTCGGCCCCTGGCTGGGCGGCATGGCGATCGCCGCCGGCTGGGGCTGGACTTCCACCGGCTGGGTCGGTGCGGCGCTGGCGCTGGGCGGCCTGGCGGTGTGGGCGGTGGCGGTGCTGGACGACCGGGCGACTGCCAATCGGGCGGCCGAATCCCGGCTTGCCGAGGCCTGCGCTGGGGACTGAAGGCCCGGCGCTCCAGACGGTCAGCGTCCCCCGGCCACGCTCCAGGCGATGCGCGCCGGATGTTCGCCGAGGTCGAGGGAGCCGATGACGATCTCCCCCCGGCCGGACAGCGGCGCCACGTCTCCCATCTTCAGCAGACGCTGCTCGTCGGCCTGCGGCACCAGACGGGTGCCGTTGCGGCTGAGATCCTCCAGCGTGAAGACCCCGTCGCGCAGCCGGATCAGCGCATGCCGGCGCGAGGCGGAGGCGTGGTCCAGCATGATGCCGCAATCCGCTGCTCGTCCGATCACCAGATCGTCGCCCGCATCGGGCATCGTCACCGTTCGGCCCTGATAGCTGAGCGACAGCCGGAGGGCCGGCGCCGGCGGGGCCTGCATGTCGACCGTCATGTCCGTCGGCTGGGCATGCGGCACGGCTCCGGTCCGCAGTCCCGCCATCACGCCGATGCCGGTCATCGACACGCGCCGGTCGTCGGGGATGGAGGCGATCTTGGCGATCAGACCATCGGCAAGCGCCCGCGGGATGCCGGCGGCGCGCAGGCGGCGGCCCAGACCTTCGCGCACCTCCTGGATGGAGGCGCCGGGAGCGGCCAGTTCCGCCGCGGACTTCACCCGGTTGAATTCGTCAGCGACACGCTGGATGACGACGCTGATCTTCTTGTGGCCATAGGGGCTGGCGCCGAGGTCGAGCAGATAGCCGAGCCGCCCCGCAGCCGTGCTGAAGCGGCCGGCCAACCGCGTCATCGTCTCCTCGAAGGGCAGGTCGGTGCCGCCGGTGGCCCATACGGTCTTGCCGCGGCGGGTCAGCGACTCGGCCATGGCCGGACCGCCCATATAGCCGTCGAAGGCGATCATGCCGTCGACGATGGATGAGAAGGCACGGGCGTCGCTGGCCGCCCCGGTGCGGGTCAGCGGAGTCAGTCCGTCCAGCCCGCCGCGGATGCGGTGCAGCAGCGCCTCGCGCGTATGGGCGAAGGCGAAGCCGGTCCCGTCGGACGCCAGCGCGTTCGACAGCGCCAGCAGCGGTTCGGTGTGGGGCAGCCGGTCGTCCAGATCGCCGCGCAGCGCCGCCAGCAGCGCCAGCAGGGCGGAGGCGAGATCGGGCGCATAGCCGATCAGGGCGCGGATCGGTTCCCGTCCGTCGACGATCTCCGCCGCGAACTCGTCCACCAGCCGGGTGTTCTCGCCGTCGCCCTCCTGGTAGAGGCGCAAAACGGCGGAAAGCTTGGCACCCCACTCCCGGTGCGGCTCCAGCAGGGAGCCGATGGCGTGGGTGACGATGCGGTCGCGCTCTTCCAGCGGGCGGTCGACCGCGGCCAGCAGCAGTCCGGAAATCCCGCCGCGCGTCAGCGCCTGGTCGAAGGGGGCGAGCCCGTCGGATTTCTGGGCGAGGTCCTTCAGTGCGGTGAACAGGCGGGTGATCTGGTCGTAGCGCTCATGCGGCTTCACCCCCATCATCGGCGCCTGGATGGTGGCGAGCCGGCTGACCGCCGGGTTGAACAGCAGCGCCTCGCGCTCGAAGTAGCGCAACGGATAGTAGCGGTGAAGCTGCTCCGACGGAATGACACCCTGGTCGTCCCAGTAACCGCGAAGCAGCCGCAGCAGGGTCATCCGGCTGTCGAAGGAGAAGATCTGCAATACATCGGTGCAGAGGTTGGCCGTTTCGATGGGCGAAATGGTTGTGAGCTTGGCACCGCCGGAGGAACTTTTCTGGAAAATGGTTTCTTCCCGTCCGGTGCCGGTGACCTTCACCACGCGCACCACCGGGAACTTGGCAAGGCGCAGCAGGAAGTTGGCGCGTTCCGTCGCCGACTTCTCGTCTTCGAAGACGCCGTCGATGTTGGGCTTGCCGCCCTGTTCGACCACCACCTCGAAGCGCGCTTCGCGCCGCTTGGACATCGCCATACCGTCCCCCTTTGGCCTGCCGCTTCGGCCTGTCCATCGGACCGCCCTTTTCCGGTTGCCGACCGGCTACGTCCCTGTTCGCGATTCCCGGCGATTTTTTCCCAAAATACTTTATGAAAGCTTCCATCAGAAGCGGAAAGACCCGAACCGTGACCGCAATCCGTCGCTCCGGTAGCCGGCCGGATAACCGGCCCGACAGCCGGCTGTTCCTGGGCCGCCGCCCGTTCCTCGGCCTGCTGGGATCGCTGGGCCTGCCGGCACTGCTGAGCCCGCTGCCGGGCCTGGCCTCCACCACCGGTGGTTTAGAAAGTGCCGCGGTGGGTTATATCCTGTTCGAACCGGACAGCGGCACCATGCTGGAGTCGCGGGCGGCGGACACCCCCTTCATCCCGGCATCGGTGGCGAAGCTGCCGACGGTGGCGGCGGCGCTGGCCCTTCTGGGGCCGGAGCATCGCTTCACCACGCGGTTGCTGGCGACAGGACCGCTGACGGGCGGGGTGCTGCGCGGCGATCTGATTCTTCAGGGCGGCGGCGACCCGGCGCTGGCGACGGAAGGGCTGGTGCAGCTGCTGGGCGGGCTGGCCGCCGCCGGGCTGCGCCGGGTGGAGGGGCGCTTCCTGTACGACACCGCCCTGCTGCCCGATCTGGCGGAGATCGATGCCGGGCAGCCCTGGGCGGCACCCTACAACACCGGGGTCGGGGCGCTGTCGCTGAACTACAACCGCGCCTTGCTGAACTGGCGGCGCGGTGCTGCCGCGCCGGAGGTGCTGACCGTCGCCGATGCCGGGCGCCTGCCGCTGGACAGCGTCGCCGTGCGGCCGATGGCCGGGACCAGGGGCTTTCCGCTGCTGCCGGACGGCGCCGACCGCTGGCTGATGGCGCCGCCCACCGCCGGGGAGGCGGGAGGTGCCTGGGTGCCGGTGGCGCGGCCGGGGCTGGCCGCCGCCACGCTGTTCCGCCGACTGGCCGCCGATGCCGGCGTCGCCCTGCCGCTGCCCGAGGTTGGGCGGGCGCCGTCAGGGGCGCCAGATGGGGCACCGGCGCTGGCGGCGCTGGACAGCCTGCCGCTCTCGGAACTGGCCCGCGGGCTGCTGCGCCATTCCAACAACCTGTCGGCGGAGTTGATCGGGCTGGCGGCCTCGAAGCGGCTGGATCCGTCCGCCGCGACGCTGGACCGTTCGGCGGCGCTGTTGCAGGGCTGGCTGACGCGGCAGCCGATGGAGAAGGGCGGGCAGGCGGCTGGCTGGCGCGGGCTGCGGCTTGCCAACCATTCGGGGCTGGGCACCGGGTCGCGCGCCACGCCGCGGCAGATGGCGGCGCTGCTGCGGGCCGGCGGACCAGCATTGTGGGAGCTTCTGCCGGGGGAGGAGGACGGCAAGGCGCTGCCCTCCGGCGTCCATGCCAAGACGGGCACGCTGGCCTATGTGAAGGGGCTGGCCGGGCTGTTGACGGCGTCCAGCGGCCGGCAACTGGGCTTCGTCCTGTTCATCGCCGATCCTGCACGCCGGGCGGCGCTGGACGCCGCGCTCGACCGCCGGGTGACCGCCATTCCGGCGGAGGCGCGCATCTGGGCCGCTGCCGCCCGCAAGCTGCAGGACGAAACGCTGGGGCGCTGGGTTATGTCCTATTGACTGAGATAGGTCATAGGACAGAGGATGGTGTGTCCGATAAAATGCAGATCAAAGTCGATTCGATGACGGGTCGATTTCAGAAATGCCGTGCCTGCGTCGATTGATCGCAGGCTTATCCGGCCCATATCCGTCGGCAACCAGCAGCGAGAGCCCCCGACCCGATGATGTCAGACCGTTCCGCCACCTCACCCGCGCGCAACGTCCTGCGTCGCCGGCTGGAACGTCAGGATGTGGCCGCCAACCGCTATCTCGACCGCCGGCTGGGGGCGGAGGTGGTCAACATCGTCGTCGGCGGCTGCGTCGTCACTGACGACCCGAACGTCGTCATCACCACCACGCTGGGCTCCTGCGTCGCCGCCTGCCTGTACGATCCGGTGGCGGAAATCGGCGGGATGAACCATTTCCTGCTGCCCGACGCCGGCAGCGACACGCTGTCGCTGTCGTCGCGCTATGGCGCCACGGCGATGGAGCATCTGATCAACCGGCTGCTGGCCGTCACCGGCCGGCGCGACCGGCTGCGCGCCAAG
>Ga0206117_101289_pt1 | contig 13681 bp, 11 predicted proteins | sample 3A5Ametagenome_FD_177997 | JGI IMG/M metagenome (GOLD analysis project Ga0206117, IMG submission 177997) | Enriched microbial communities from leaf-cutter ant dump, University of Wisconsin, Madison, United States - 3A5A | ecosystem: Environmental > Terrestrial > Nest > Insects nest > Nest dump... | reverse complement strand
AACCGGCGCCCGAACCGCGGCCCGGGCCGATCGGGATGCCCTGGTTCTTTCCCCACTGGATGAAGTCGGCCACGATCAGGAAGTAGCCGGGGAAGCCCATCTTGATGATGGTGTTGAGCTCGAACTCGAGCCGCTCGAAGTAGTCCTCGCGGGTCTTGCCCGGCGCCAGCGGGTTCTTCTGCAGGCGTTCTTCCAGGCCCTCGCGCGACTGCTTCTGGATCCAGGTGTCCAGGGTCTCGTCGTCGGGCACCGGGTAGTTGGGCAGGAAGTAGGTGCCCAGCCGCATCTCGACGTTGCAGCGCTGCGCCAGCGCCAGCGTGTTGTCGATCGCGTCGGGAATGTCGGCGAACAGCTCGCACATCTGCTCGGGCGACTTGAGGTACTGCTCGCGGCTGTACTCGCGCGGGCGCTTGGGGTCGTCGAGCACGCGGCCGGTGGAGATGCACACGCGCGCCTCGTGCGCGTCGAAATCCCTGGCCTCCAGGAAACGCACGTCGTTGCTGGCGACCACCGGCAGGCCGCGCTGGCCGGCGGCCATCAGCGCGAACTGGTTGAAGGGCTCCTCGCCGTCGCGGCCGGTGCGGGTCAGTTCCAGGTGCAGGCCGTCGCCGAACACGCGCTGCCAGTCGGCCAGCTGCTGCTCGGCCAGGTCATGGCGGCCCTCGCCGGCCAGGCGCCCGGCCAGGCTCTGGCGCCCGGCCAGAGCGAACAGGTTGTGGCAGCCGTCCTTCAGCCACTGCGGGTGGATGGCGACGCCGCCCTCGGGGCGGTGGCCCTCCAGCCAGGCGCGGCTGAGCAGGCGCGACAGGCTCAGGTAGCCCTCGCGGTCGCGGCACAGCAGGGTCATGCGCCACGGGTCGTGGCCGTCCTCGGCGATCAGCACGTCGGCGCCGGCGATGGGCTTGATGCCCACGCCTTCGGCGGCCTTGTAGAACTTCACCAGCGCGAACATGTTGTTCAGGTCGGTGACCGCCAGCGCCGGCGCACGCATTTCCACCGAGCGGCTGAGGAGATTGGCCTGCTTGGCCTTCTTCGGGTCGGCCTGGTCCGGCTTGGCCGGGACGCGGATGGTGGAGTCCACCATCGAGAATTCGGTGTGGACGTGGAGATGGACGAAGCGGGGAGTGCTCATGCCGGATCACTGCGATGACACGGCAGGGTAACGGCGAGGGCGGTGGTGGACAAGCTTGACAGGTGCCACACCGTCCGCCGTGGGAGCGGCTTCAACCGCGACAGGGCATTACCGCGTTGTGTGCTCGGCAGGCGGGGACCAAGGAACCGCGCAAGTCCCTGATGATGCCCCGTCGCGGTTGAAGCCGCTCCTACGGTGCGCGGGGCATCCGTAGGTGCCGGGCTTGCCCGGCACGGTGCTTCACTGGGAACGCCCATGCGGGGCAAGCCCCGCATCTACGGGAGCGGACAACGGCGCATGCATGGCCAAGGTCTCGCGGACCGGGGCGAAGCTGCGGCGGTGCTCCGGGCAGGGGCCGTGCGTGCGCAGCGCGGCCAGGTGGGCCGGGGTGCCGTAGCCCTTGTGCTGGTCGAAGCCGTACTCGGGATGGCGCTGGTGCAGGGCCTGCATGTAGCGGTCGCGGCTGACCTTGGCCAGGATCGAGGCGGCCATGATGGCGCGGTCGATGGCGTCGCCGCCGACCAGCGCCTCGGCCGGGCAGGGCAGACCCTTGGGCACCTTGTTGCCGTCGATGCGGGCGAACCGCGCCACGTGCGCCACCCCTTCCGCCGCGCGGCGCATGCCCTGCATGGTGGCCTGGAAAATGTTGATGCCGTCGATCTCGGCCACGTCCACCAGCACGATGCTGTGGGCCAGGGCGCGATCGACGATGCGCTCGAACAGCTGCTCGCGGCGCGCGGCGCTGAGCGCCTTGGAGTCGTCCAGGCCGTTGATGCGCGGCCGCTGCGGATCGAACACCACCGCGGCCACGGCCACCGGCCCGGCCAGCGGGCCGCGCCCGGCTTCGTCGATGCCGGCGTAGAGCAGGGATCGGGGATCGGAGGCCGGAGGCAAGGGGAAAAGCGGCAGACTGGCGGCAGATGACTTCACTGCTGATCCACCTGCTCCGGCCTCTGGCCCCCGGCCCCTGGCCTCAGCATCCCCGCCACCGCGTCGGCGGCGCGGGCCGAGGCGTCCTGGCGCAACTGCAGGTGCAGGCGCTGGTAGTCGTCCTGCAGCCCGGCCACGCAGTCGGGCTGGGCGAACCACTGCAGCACCGCCGCGGCCAGGCGGTCGGGCGTGCAGTCGTGCTGGATCAGCTCCGGCGCGAGGTCGCGGCCGGCCAGCACGTTGGGCAGGGCGAAACGGTCGACCTTCACCAGCTTCAACGCCCTTGCGATGCGGTAGGTCAGTTCGGACACGCGGTAGCCGACCACCATCGGCCGCTTGACCAGCATGGTTTCCAGCGTGGCCGTGCCGGAGGCGAGCAGCACCACGTCGGCGGCGGTCACCGCGTCGCGGGCCTGCCCGTCGAGCACGTGCAGGCGCGCGGCGGGCAGGGCCGAGGCGGCGATCTGCTGGTCGATCAGCTGGCGGCAGCGGGCGTTGGCCGCCGGCACCACGATATGCAGGTCGGGCATGCGCTCGGCCACCTGCCAGGCGGCCTCGAAGAAGGCCGGGCCCAGCCGGCCGATCTCGCCCAGGCGGCTGCCGGGCAGCACCGCCAGCACCGGCGCGGTGGCCGGCAGGGCCAGGTCGGTGCGGGCGTCGGCGCGGTCGCTGTCCAGCGGGATCGCATCGGCCATCGGGTGGCCGACGAAGCGCGCGTCCACGCCATGGCGCGCGTAGATCGGCGGCTCCATCGGGAACAGGCACAGCACCAGGTCGGCGCTGGCGCCGATCTTCTCGGCGCGCTTCTCGCGCCAGGCCCAGACCGAGGGGCTGACGTAATGCACGGTGCGGATGTCGCGCTGTTTCAGCCAGCGCTCCACGCCGAGGTTGAAATCGGGCGCGTCGATGCCGATGAACACGTCCGGGCGCCAGTCGAGTACGCGCTGGCGGAACGCGCGGCGCAGTTTCAGCAGGCGCGGCAGGTGGCGCAGGATCTCGGCCAGGCCCATCAGCGCCAGTTCGCTGGCGTCGAACCAGGTCTGGCAGCCGGCGCCGCGCATGGCGTCGCCGCCGATCCCGGCGAATTCGGCATCGGGAAAACGCCGGCGCAGTTCGGCGATCAGGCCGGCGCCGAGGAGATCGCCGGAGGTTTCCCCGGCCACCAGCGCGATGCGCGGGGAACGGGGAAGCGGGAAGCGGGAAGCGGGAAGGGAAGCGGCGGGGACGGTCGCCTGGCCGCCGTCATTCCCCGTTCCCGCTTTCCCGTTCCCGTTGTTGCTGCGGGCATTCATCGCTGCAGCGGGCGGTCCGCGTGCTCGATGAAGTCCAGCATCTGCCGCACGTCGTCGCTCTCGCGCGCCTGCTCGGCCAGCTGCTGCTTGGCCTCGGCCAGCGGCACGCCGGCCACGTACAGGGTGCGGTAGGCGCGCTTGATGGCGCTGATGCGCCCGGCATCGAAACCGCGGCGCTTCAGGCCTTCGCTGTTGATGCCGCGCGGGCGGCCGTGGCCGTCGATGCCGACCATGGTGAACGGCGGGATGTCGCCGGTGACCAGCGCCCCCATGCCGAGGAAGGCATGGTCGCCGATGCGGCAGAACTGGTGGGCGCCGGCGAAGCCGCTGATGATCACCCAGTTGCCGACGCTGACGTGGCCGGCCAGCGTGGTGTTGTTGGAGAACACGCAGTGGTTGCCGACGTGGCAGTCGTGCGCGACGTGCGTATAGGCCAGCAGCCAGTTGTCGTCGCCGACGCTGGTGATGCCGCCGCCGCCGCCGGTGCCGCGGTTGATGGTGACGAACTCGCGGACCACGTTGCGGTCGCCGATCACCAGTTCGGTGCGCTCGCCGGCGTATTTCTTGTCCTGCGGCTCGCCGCCGATGGCGGCGTGGCCGATGAAGCGGTTGTCGCGGCCGATGCGGGTCGGACCCTGGATGCTGCAATGCGGGCCGACGACGGTGCCCGCGCCGATCTCGACGTCGGCGCCGATCAGGCTGAAGGCGCCGACGCGCACGTCGGCGGCCAGCCGGGCCGACGGATCGACGACCGCCGTGGGATGGATCAGGGGGGCGCTGTCGCTCATGCGCGGGCTCCGGTCGGTGTCATTCGCGGGTGCCGGCGCACAGCACCTCGGCATGCGCCACGACTTCGCCGTCCACCTTGGCCTCGCCGTAGTAGACGGCCATGTTGCGGATCACGCGCTTGACCTGCACGTGCAGTTCCAGCACGTCGCCCGGCACCACCTGCTTCATGAAGCGCACGTTGTCCACCTTGACCAGGTAGAACAGCTTGGACTGCGCGTCGCGGCCCAGGCTCAGCTGGGTCAGCACGCCGCCGGCCTGCGCCAGCGCCTCGATGATCAGCACGCCCGGCATGATCGGCTGGCCCGGGAAATGCCCCTGGAAGAACGGCTCGTTGATGGTGACGTTCTTGTGCGCGACGATCGTCCTGGCCTCGGTGTCCAGCGCGACCACCTTGTCCACCAGCAGGAACGGGTAGCGGTGCGGGATCAGCGTGCGGATCGTGTTGACGTCGATGGGCAACGGCAGCGGTGAGTTCATTCCTTCTCCTTGCTCACAGCCAGGACCCGGCGTGCCAGGCTGTCCAGCTGCTTGAAGCGCGCGGCGTTCTTGCGCCACGTGCGGTTGTCGGTCAATGGGGTGCCGGACGAGTACTCGCCCGGTTCGGTGATGGAGTTGCGCACGACCGACTTGCCGGTGACGACGACGTGGTCGCAGATTTCCAGGTGGCCGACCACGCCGACCGCGCCGCCGAGCAGGCAGTAGCGCCCGATCCTGGCGCTGCCGGCGATGCCGGTGCAGCCGGCGATCGCGCTGTGCGCGCCGATGTGGCAGTTGTGGGCGATCTGCACCAGGTTGTCCAGGCGCACGTCTTCTTCCAGCACGGTGTCTTCCAGCGCGCCGCGGTCCACGCAGGTGTTGGCGCCGATCTCGCAGTCGTCGCCGATGCGCACGCCGCCCAGCTGCGGCACCTTGATCCAGCGGCCGGCGTCCATCGCCAGGCCGAAGCCGTCGGCGCCCAGCACGGCGCCGGGATGGACGCGCACGCGCTTGCCCAGCCGCACCCGGGTGACCAGGGTGACGCGGGCGATCAGTTCGCAGCCGGCGTCCAGGCTGCAGTCCTCGCCGATGATGCTGCCAGCGCCGACGATGCAGTTCTCGCCGACCACGCTGCGCGCGCCGATGCTGACGAACGGGCCGACGTGGGCGCTGGCGGCCACCTGCGCGGACGGGTCGATCACCGCGCTGGGATGGATGCCGGCCTCGCGCAGCGGCACCGTCTCGAACAGCGCGCCGATCTTGGCGAAGGTGGTGTACGGGTCCTTGGCGACCAGGGCGGTGCCGGGCGCGGCCTCGGCGTCGTCGGCGCGCAGCACCACGATGGCCGCCTTGCTGTTGGCCAGCTGCGCGCGGTAGCGCGGATTGGCCAGGAAGGTCAGCTGGCCCGGACCGGCGTGGGCCAGCGTGGCCACCCCGTGGATCGCGGTGGACGGATCGCCGTGCACCTGCAGCCCGAAACGGTCGGCCAGTTCCTGTGCGGTATGGGTCGGAGTATTCACGCCGGGAGTTTAGCGTCTGGAAGTGGCGCGGTCATGCGGCAGGTGGGGGCACGGGCCGCGCGCAGGCCGGCCCGGCTCGGAACCGCCGGAATGATTCTGGAGAAGAGCCCCCCTGGTAAGGGGGCGCGCCGAAGGCGGGGGGATCGGAAGGCCAAGGCGCGTCCCCAGGTTTCGCGCAGCGAAACCTGGGGTGCCCAAGGCGCCGCCTTGGGCGCGCGGGCAGTTCCTTAGAACTGCCCGCCGAAGGTGAACTGCAGGCGCTCGATCTCGTCGCCTTCCTTCTTCTTGAGCGGGAAGGCGTAGCTGATCGAAATCGGGCCGACCGGGGCGCGCCACAGCAGCGCGACGCCGGCCGAGGCGCGCAGCTCGCCCGCATCGAAGTTGTCGGTGCCGTTGTAGACGTTGCCGAAATCGAGGAAGGCCGACACGCGCGCCGACGGGCTGTCGAACAGCTTCGGGAAGTAGGCTTCGACCGAACCGACCGTCTTCAGCGAGCCGCCCAGCGGCTGGCCGCGGTAGTAGCCGCCCATGATCTCCGAGCGCGGGCCCAGGGTGTTGTCGCGGAAACCACGCACCGAGTTGGTGCCGCCGGCGTAGAAGTTCTCGAAGAACGGCAGGCCGGTCGCCTTCACCTGGCGGTGCTTGGCGGTCGGGTTGGTAGCGCAGTCCACCACTTCGCTGGTGGCCGGCTTGCCCGGGACCGCCGGCTTGTCGCCGTCGGCCGGGATGCCCGGGACGGCGGGCGTCTCGAACCAGCAGATGTCGCGCGTCTTTTCGTTGCCGTACGAGTCGCCATAGCCGAACTCGACGCGGGTGTTGATCACCAGCGACGGCATGATCGGCCAGTACTTGGAGATCTGGTAGCTGAGCTTGTAGTACTCGGCGGTGGAGCCGGGCAGCGTGGCTTCCAGGCCCAGGCGCTGGTAGGTGCCGCGGGTCGGCATGAAGTAGTCGTTGCGGGTGTCGCGCGCCCAGCCCAGTTCGGTGCGCCAGGAATGGAAGGTGCGCGTGCCCATCGCATCGATGTAGTCGATGATCGCCTGCGGGGTGAAGCCGGTGTAGGTGGTGATCTGGTTGCTGTCGATGCCGAACATCAGCGAGAAGCTGTCGTTCTCGGTGATCGGCACGCCGAACACCATCTGCGCGGCGCCGTTGGTGCTGTTGTACTGGGCGGTGTTGAAGTCCGAATAGTCCAGTTCGCGCCAGGACAGGTTGTAGCCCAGCGACACGCCGTCGTCGGTGAAATAGGGGTTCAGGTACGAGAAGCCGTAGCGCTGCAGGTAGCTGCTGCGCGAGGCCTCGACCGAAACGCGGTTGCCGCCGCCCAGGAAGTTGTTCTGCGACAGCTGCACCGAGGTGGTCATGCCGTAGGACTGCGAGTAGCCCAGGCCGAATACGAAGCTGCCCGAGGTGGTTTCCTTGACGTTGTAGACCACGTCGACCTGGTCGTTGCTGCCGGTGACCGGGCTGGTCTCCACGTCGACCGATTCGAAATAGCCCAGGCGCTGCAGGCGGATCTTGGAACGGTCGATCGCCGCCTGCGAGTACCAGGCGTTCTCGAACTGGCGCATCTCGCGGCGCAGCACCTCGTCGGCGGTGCGGGTGTTGCCCTTGAACACGATGCGGCGCACCGATACACGCGGGCCGGGCACGACCTGCATGTTGACCGCCACGGTGCGCTCGGCGCGGTTGCTGGTCGGGATCGGGTTGACCTTGGCGAAGGCGTAGCCGACGTTGGACAGGCTGTTGGTGATCGCGTCGGCGCTGAACTCCAGCAGGCCGCGCGAGAAGGTGTCGCCGGCCTTCTGGAACACCATGCGCTCGACGTCTTCCTGCGGCAGGATGGTGTCGCCGGTGACCTTGATCTCGGAGATCTTGTACTGCTCGCCCTCGGTCACGCCGGCGGTGATGAACATGTCGCGCTTGTCGGGGCTGATCGAGACCTGGGTGGAATCGACGCTGAAATCGACGTAGCCGCGGTCCAGGTACCAGGAGTTGAGCTTCTCCAGGTCGCCGGACAGTTTTTCCTTGGAGTACTGGTCGTCGCGGCGGTACCACGAGGCCCAGTTGTGTTCCTTGGACTCCCAGGTATCCAGGATGTCTTCGGCCTCGAACTTCTCGGTGCCGACCAGGTTGACGTGGCGGATCTTGGCCGCCTTGCCTTCCTTGACGGCGATGGCGACGTCGACGCGGTTGCGGTCCAGCGGACTCACCGTCGGGGTGATCTCGACGTTGTACTTGCCGCGGTCGTTGTACTGACGGCGCAGCTCCTGGGTCACGCGGTCCAGGCTCAGGCGGTCGAAGGTGCCGCCCTCGCTCAGGCCGATGTCGCTCAGGCCCTTGAGCAGCTGCTCGCTCTTGATGTCCTTGTTGCCGGTGACGGTCAGCTTGTTGATCGCCGGGCGCTCCTTGACCGTGACCACCAGGATGTCGCCCTGGCGGTCCAGCTGCACGTCCTCGAAGAAGCCGGTCTTGTACAGGGCGCGGATGGTTTCGCCGACCTTGGCGTCGTCGACGCGGTCGCCGCGTTCCACCGGCAGGTAGGTGAAGACGGTACCGGAAGAGATGCGCTGCAGGCCGTCCACGCGGATGTCGCTGGCGGTGAAGGGCTCGGCTGCCTGCGCCAGCGCGGGCGCGGCCAGGCCGGCGGCGAGGGCGAGGGCAAGCAGGCGGCGATTGGGAAGTCGCGTCATGTCACGTCCGGTTGGAGTCGATTTCATTGTTGCGTGGGTGCCGGCGTATGACGACGTCAGCGGGAAAAAGTTCATCGCGGGACCAGGCCGAGGATGTCGTTGTAGAACGCCAGCCCCATCAGTCCGGCCAGCAGCGCCAGGCCGACATATTGTCCCGCGGCCATGGCGCGCTCGCTCAACGGGCTGCCCTTGACCAACTCGATAAGGTAATACAGCAGGTGACCGCCGTCCAAGATCGGGATCGGCAGCAGGTTGATGATGCACAGGCTCAGCGACAGCAGGGCCAGGAAGTACAGGAACCAGTCCACGCCGCGCTCGGCCGAGGCATTGGCGACGCGGGCGATGGTGATCGGGCCGGAGATGTTCTTGACCGAGGCATGGCCGGTGAGCATGCGCCGCATCATGCCGAGGGAGTCGCTGGCCAGCCGGCCGGCCTCGCGCACGGCGGCCGGCAGCGCCGCTAGCGGGCCGTACTGCTGGCGCGCGTCGTAGGCCGGCGCCTGGCCGGTGACGAAGCCCACGCCGATCAGCCAGCGGTCCTTGCCCGCCTCGCCCGGCGCCTTGTGCGGCTGCAGTTCCAGCGCCAGGCGCTGGCCGGCGCGTTCGACCTCGACCATGCCCGGGCCGCCGCGCTCGCCCAGCTGCTGCACCAGCGGCGCGACCTGGTCGGCGCTTTCCACGCGCTGGCCGTCGATGGCCAGGATCAGGTCGCCGCGCTGCAGCTGGCCGCTGGCGGCCGAGCCTTCGGCCACCGACTCGACCTGCGCCGGCTGCAGCCAGAACTGCCACGCCAGGCCGGCCTGCACCGGCACCGTGCGTTCGTCGAAACCGGCCGGCAGGGTGGACAGCGGCAGTACCCGGGTGTGGGTGTTGTCCAGCGTGTCGAGCACCCGCACGCGGGCGTCCTGGCGGTCCATGGCGGCGGTGGTGAGGGCCATGCTGGCCTCGGCCCAGGTGCCGATGGCGCGGCCGTCCACCTCCACGATGCGGTCGCCGGCGCCCAGGCCGGCGGCGGCGGCCATGCCGGTGCTGCGGCCGATGGTGGCCGAGTAGTCCTGGCGGCCGATCACGAACATCGTCCACAGCAGCACGATGCACAGCAGCAGGTTGGCGGCCGGTCCGGCAGCCACGATCGCGATGCGCTGCCAGACGCTCTTGTTGTTGAACGCCACGGCGCGCTCGCCGGCCGGAACCTCGACCTCGCGCTCGTCCAGCATCTTCACGTAGCCGCCGAGCGGGATGGCGGCGATGGCGAACTCGGTGCCGTTGCGGTTGCGGCGGCTCCACAGCGGGCGGCCGAAACCGACCGAGAAGCGCAGCACCTTCACGCCGCAGCGCCGGGCCACCCAGTAATGGCCGAATTCATGGAACGTCACCAGCACGCCGAGGCTGACGATCATCCACCACACGGAACCGAGGAAGTCAGCCATGGGCGCGGCTCGGTTGGAAGTCGGGATCAGGCATGGGGCAGGCGGGCGATGGCGGTGGTGGTGACCTGGCGGGACCGCGCGTCGGCTGCCAGCAGGGCATCCAGTGTATCGGCAGCAAGGTGAGGCAGGGCGGACAGGGCGTCTTCCACCAGCGCGGGGATCGACAGGAAGCCTATGCGGCCCTGAAGAAAGGCTGAAACGGCGACTTCGTTGGCCGCGTTCAGGATCGCCGGGGCGCTGCCGCCGGCTTCCATGGCCTGCCAGGCCAGGCGCAGGCAGGGGAAGGCGTCCAGGTCCGGCGCCTCGAAATCGAGCCGGCCCTGGGCCAGCAGGTCGAGCCCGGCCACGCCCGACTCGATGCGCCGCGGCCAGCCCAGGCCGACCGCCAGGGTGGTGCGCATGTCCGGCAGGCCGAGCTGGGCCAGGGTGGAGCCGTCGATGAACTCGACCAGCGAATGCACCAGGCTCTGCGGGTGCACCAGCACGTCGATGCGCGCGCCGGGCACGCCGAACAGGTGGTGGGCCTCGATGATCTCCAGGCCCTTGTTCATCAGCGTGGCCGAATCGACCGAGATCTTCGGGCCCATCGACCACTTGGGATGCGCCACCGCCTGGGCCGGGGTCACCGCCTGCAGTTCGGCGCGGCTGCGGCCGCGGAACGGGCCACCGGAGGCGGTGAGCAGGATGCGGCGCACGCCGGCGCCCTCGACGCTGGCCTCGCGCGAGCGCAGGCACTGGAAGATGGCGTTGTGTTCGCTGTCGATCGGGATGATGTCCGCGCCGGCCGCCGCCGCGTCGCGGGTCAGCAGTTCGCCGGCCAGCACCAGCGATTCCTTGTTGGCCAGCAGCAGGCGCTTGCCGGCGCGGGCCGCGGCCAGGGTGGAGGACAGCCCGGCCGCGCCGACGATGGCCGCGACCACGGTGTCGCAGGCGTCGCCGGCGGCCAGCGCGTCGATCGCCGCGGCGCCGGCGTGGGCCTCGGTATCCAGGCCGGCGTCGCGCAGCCCGTCGCGCAGGCGCCCGAACAACGCCGGATCGGCGATCGCGGCATGCGCGGGCCGATGGCTGCGGCACAGCGCGACCAGCGCGTCGACGTTGTTGCCGGCGACCAGCACGCTGGCGCGCATCTGCCCTGGATGGCGGGCGATGACGTCCAGCGCCGAGGTGCCGATCGAGCCGGTGGCGCCCAGGATCGCGACCCGGCGCGGGGCGGCGGAGTGGGAGAGCGGGGAAGCGGACATGTCAGAAGCCGAAGATTTCCTTGCCCAGCGCGAACACCGGCAGCGCGGCCAGCACGCCGTCGATGCGGTCGAGCACGCCGCCGTGGCCGGGGATCACGTTGCCCGAATCCTTGGCGCCGGCATGGCGCTTGAGCAGGCTTTCGAACAGGTCGCCGAGCACCGAGGCCAGCACGGTGACCGCGGCCACCAGCAGCAGCCAGCCGATGGCGCCGGGCTGCACGCCGGCCAGCCAGCCGAAGCCGACCGCGACGGCCAGGCCGGCGGCCAGGCCGCCGAGCAGGCCTTCGATGGTCTTGTTGGGGCTCACGCGCGGCGCCAGCTTGCGCCTGCCGAACGCGCGCCCGGCGAAATAAGCGCCCGAATCGGCCGCCCAGACCACGGCCAGCGCGGTCAGCAGCCAGCGGTTGCCATGCGGTTCGCCGGCGTGGATCAGCACCAGCGCCGCCCAGGCCGGGACGATGGCCAGGGTGCCGGCGGCCAGCTTGAGCATGCGCGCGCCGCTTTCCTCGTGCGCGCCGAAATCGAAGAAGCGCAGCCACAGCAGCGCCAGCAGCCAGAAGCCGACGCCGGCCAGGGTCGCCAGCTGGAACAGCACCAGGCTGCCGGCCGAGGCCCATACCAGCAGCACCATCAGCAGCAGGTTGAGCACCAGCAGCACGGTGCGCGGCAGGCCGTCCACGCCGGTGAGGCGCAGCCACTCCCACAGGCCGGTGAGGAACACCAGCGCGGCGGCGGCGGCCAGCCACTGGGTGGGCAGCAGCAGGATCGCGCAGATGGCCACCGGGGCCATGATCAGCGCGGCGATGACACGGGTCTTGGTCATGGGGAAACGGTCTCCGTGGCCGCCGCGGCGACCTGTGCGCTGGTCAGTCCATAGCGGCGCTCGCGCCGGGCGTAGTCGTCCAGGGCCTGCTGCAGCAGGCCGGCGTCGACGTCCGGCCACAGCACCTCGGTGAACCACAGCTCGGTGTAGGCCAGCTGCCACAGCAGGAAGTTGCTGATGCGGGTATCGCCGCCGGTACGGATGAACAGGTCCGGCGGCGGCAGGTCGGTCAGCGCGACGTGCCGGCCGAGCAGCTGCTCGTCGATCTGTTCCGGCAGCAGGGTGCCGGCGGCCACCTGCTCGGCGAGCAGGCGCGCGGCATGGGCGATGTCCTGGCGTCCGCCGTAACTGGCGGCGATGCTCAGGGTCATGGCGCCGTTGCCGGCGGTGCGCTGTTCGGCCCGGTCCATGCGCTGGGCGATGCCGGCGGAGAAGCGCGTGCGCTCGCCGATGAAGCGCACGCGCACGCCGCGGCGGTCCAGTTCGTCCACCTCGCGGTCGAGCGCGCCCAGGAACAGCTTCATCAGCGCGTCCACCTCCTCCTGTGGCCGTCCCCAGTTCTCGCTGGAGAAGGCGAACAGCGTGAGCGCGGCGATGCCGCGCTCCAGGCAGAAGTCGATGGTGCGGTTGACCGCGCGCGCGCCGGCGCGGTGGCCGATCATGCGCGGGCGCCGCCGCTGCTGCGCCCAGCGGCCGTTGCCATCCATGATGATGGCAACGTGCGCGGGCAGGCTTGGTGCTGGCATGCCGTTGGGCATGGCGGACGGCACCGGTCAGACCGCCATCAGTTCCTGTTCCTTGAGCTTGACCACCTCGTCGACGTCCTTGATCGCCTTGTCGGTCAGCTTCTGGATCTCGTCCTGGGCGCGGCGGTCCTCGTCCTCGGTGATGGCCTTGTCCTTGAGCAGCCTGGCCACTTCCTGGTTGGCGTCGCGGCGGATGTTGCGGATGGCGACCTTGCTGTCCTCGCCTTCCTTGCCCACGGTCTTGGCCAGCTCCTTGCGGCGCTCCTCGGTCAGCGGCGGCAGGTTCAGGCGGATCACCGTGCCCATGGTGGTGGGCGTGATGCCGATGTCAGAAGCGTAGATGGCCTTCTCCACTTCCTTGATCATGTTCTTGTCGAACAGGGTGATGACCAGCGAGCGGCCTTCGGACACGCTGATGCTGGCCACCTGGTTCAGCGGCGTGTCGGTGCCGTAGGCCTTGACCTTGATGCCGTCCAGCAGGGCCGGCGATGCGCGGCCGGTGCGGATGGTGGTGAGGGTGTGGCGCAGAGCGTCGAGGCTCTTGGCCATGCGCGCCTGCGCATCTTGCTTGATGTCGTTGATCATCGCCGGAATCCTGGATGTTTCTGGAACCGGCCGATTATAGGCGAACAGCCCTGCCGGCCGGACGGGAATCGTGGAGCCGGGACGCGCCGGCCCCTTCCGGCGCGCCTCGTGCCCTGCCGGGCCGGCAGGAGGCGGGCGGGACGTCAGTGCGCGTCGCGGCCGTGGACGAGGGTGCCGATGTTCTCGCCGCGCAGGATCTTCAGCAGCTCGCCGGGCTGGCCCATGTCGAACACGCGCAGCGGCAGGTCGCTGTCGCGGGCCAGGGCGAAGGCGGCGGTGTCCATGACCTCCAGGCCCTGGCTGATGACCTGGTCATAGCTAAGGGTGTCGTAGCGCACCGCGTCGGCGTGCTTGTTCGGGTCCTTGTCGTACACGCCGTCGACCTTGGTGGCCTTGAGCAGCAGGTCGGCGCCGATCTCGATGGCGCGCAGCGCGGCGCCCGAATCGGTGGTGAAGAACGGGCTGCCGACGCCGGCGGCGAAGATCACCAGGCGGCCTTTTTCAAGGTGGCGGATGGCGCGGCG
>Ga0206117_101288_pt1 | contig 13734 bp, 9 predicted proteins | sample 3A5Ametagenome_FD_177997 | JGI IMG/M metagenome (GOLD analysis project Ga0206117, IMG submission 177997) | Enriched microbial communities from leaf-cutter ant dump, University of Wisconsin, Madison, United States - 3A5A | ecosystem: Environmental > Terrestrial > Nest > Insects nest > Nest dump... | reverse complement strand
CTGGCTCTGGCTCTGGCTCTGGCTCTGGCTCTGGCTCTGGCTCTGGCAAAGATTCGGCGGCCAAAACCAACTCTGGTTCCAGAAAAAATTCCGGTTCCGGTTCCGGTTCCGGTTCCGGTTCCAGTTCCGGTGGACTGGACGCTTCCTGTGCTACCGGCTCCAGCCCCCAGTCGTCGGCTTGCGCCTGTTGCGCAGGCTGCACGGCAGGCTGTGCGGCAGCAATTGCCTGTCCGCTGGCTGCCGCCAGATCCAGTTCCAGCAACTGCCCTTGCAGACGCATGGCATCGGCACTGGCCCGAAACGCGGTGGCCTGCCAGGACGCATCCTGGCCTGCACGGATGGCTTGGACCCATTGGGCAAACCCTTGCATGGCCCGTTCGGCCAGGGCCATCATGGACGCCGGCATGGCTTTTTGCTCGGCCAGCCAGGCGTTGAGCATCTGCTCCATGGCCCAGGCAGCTTCGCCAAATTCATCGAGCTGCACCATCCGCGAACTGCCCTTGAGCGTATGGAACGCCCGGCGCAGCACGGTCTGCTCGCTCAAATCGCCATTGTTCTGTGCCAATGCCTGCAACGCGGCCTGACCGGTGGCGATGACTTCTGCTGCTTCCTCCAGGAAGATCTCCCGCAGTTCGGCATCGGAGTCCTCTTCGGCTGCCACCTCCAGGGGCACGGCCGGTGCACGAAGCGCCGATTCTGCCGGTGCCGCAGGCACGGATGCCGAGGCGAGAGCAGGTGCAGGTTGCGCTTGAGGCGTGACTGAAGCAGCCGACGACACTCCCGGCATCAAGGTGCTATTGGGCTGTTCGGAACGAGCCTGGACGACATGCTCAGCATCTTGCGCACTGCCATCGCTTTGGCGCTGGCGGGTGCGGCCCATGGTCAATTTGAGCTCGCCCGCCACTTCGTCGTAACTGTAGAGCTTGCGGGCCATATTGGGCTGGTAGCTCAACATGTCGATCAGAAACCCCAGCACCCCCAGGCTGTTGCCCAGTTTGTCGAAGATGGCCTGGCGCTCTTGCGGGGCAATGGAGCCAGATTGCAGGCTCTCGACATAGCGGCGCATCTGCGCCATGGCCGATGCTGCAGGATCGAGGCCAAGCACCGAGAGCACGCCCCGGATTTGGGCCAGCAATCCGCCTACGGGCTGCAGCGGCTGAATGTCGTCCGGTGCGCGAAAATACTGATCGAGATGCTTTTCCGCCTCGCTCAAGGTTTGTCGCAGCTCGCCCACGACACTGCCCATGGTTTGCTGGTCGCTGACCTGGTGGTAAAGCCGCTCCATCCAATCTTCCAGCGGCGCTGGAGGCTGGCCTTCAAGCACACGGGTCAAGCGCTGGGCCAGGATCTGCGTGTGCGCCGCCATGCCGGCCTCGCTGATATCGAGAGAGCCAAAAGCCGCCTGCAGATACAGCACCGAAGTAGCGACTTCCATGGCCACTTCGGTACTGGGCAGTTGCCCGGTTTGCTCCAGACGCTGCGCAATCAGGGTCAGCGCCTGCTCCAGCGCCCGGCTATCCGGGTGCAGTTGCATCAAAGACTCGGCAACCAGTGAGAACTGGCCGGCAACGGGCTTGATTTTCTGCTTATCCCCACCGACCAAGGCCGACCACAGCTCTGCAGCAGCCGTCAGACGCTTACGCGCCTGGGCCAATACTGCAGGATCAAACCGGCCGAAATAGGCTTTTTCATAGTCCACCGACTGATAGCGCTGCAGGCCCATGCCCGCACGCACAGCCTGCAGGATAGGCGCCTGCCCATCCGGAGGGTCTCCTGCCTGTGTGCAGAAAAACAGCATGTCCTGCAACAAACGGTCCGTACCGACTTCCTGGCCTTTCACCAGACTGGCATAGACCATCAACACCCGCGAGGCAACGCGCTTGGTATATACGTCTTCCTTGAGCAAACCATGCGCCACAGCATCAAAGAAGCCAGCGCACACTTTCCAGAATATGCGCCACGGAGCCGCGCTTTGGCCCTGGGCCAATCCCAGACTCAATTGGCACAGACGCGCTGCAGCCGCCTTATCCGCAGTTTTGACCACCTGTAGCACGGCAGCATCCAGAACACTGCGTGCCTGCGCCCCGTACGCGATGGGATGCACATCGACCGGCAAGGCCGGCTCGCGCAAGCGCCGCTCCACGGGCCACAAGTCCGCCGGATGCACTTTTCCTTCCTGCCCATACAGCGCCTGCACATTGCGATACTGGGTGAACAAGGCAACCGGCAGCACGGTCTTGCCGGACAAAACGACATCCAGGTACTCCAGCAAGGCGAAACTGGTTTTCTCCAGGGTCTGCACGGCGGCATTCGTGCAATCCTGTGGGTGCTGCACATAGTGCTGCACGGCCGCCTCCATGGCTTGCAACACCAGCCCGACCTGGGGCTGGTCCACCATGTCCAAGGCTCCCGCCGACTGGTGCAATTGCTGCTTGGCCATACGCAGCGGGCTGGTATCGAGCGCAGCCAGGTCGGACTCTCTGGCTTCCTGGGCTTCCAGCACAAAACGGCGCATCAGCCGGGTCGCCGCTTCAAGCGATTTGCGCAGTTCTTCCTGCACCCAGGCCAGTGGACCCAAGTCTTGTTCTGCCAGACCCGTGCGGGGGGAAGTGTCTTGATGCAATGACATGCTTCATCCTTGACGGGTCACTCCAGCCATCACACCGGGTGCCCGTGTTTGTTATGCAATCCTGAAACGCGCCACCGACTGACGCAGTTCCTGTGCCATGCGGGCCAGCTCACGGATCTGATCGGCGGTACTACGGGTACCTTCGCCCGTTTGCTCCGTCACCACGAAAATATGCTGGATGTCATCGGCCACTTCGTTGGCCAGGCCCGCTTCATGCTGTGTCGTCTTGGAAATATTCTCGATCAGCTCCGCCAGCTTGCGTGACACGCTATGGATTTCTGCTAGAGCTGCACCGGCCGAGTCGGACAGACGCGCCCCCTCGACCACCCCCAGCGTGGCACGCTCCATGGCAGCTACGGTGTCCTGGGTATCGGTCTGAATGGTTTTCACCAGCGTGGCAATCTGGCGCGTGGCCTCGCCGGAGCGTTCTGCCAGCCGCTGCACCTCCTCGGCCACCACCGAGAAGCCGCGCCCGGCCTCGCCCGCCGACGCGGCTTGAATTGCGGCATTCAATGCCAGCACGTTGGTTTGCTCGGTAATGTCCGAGATCAACTCCGTAATTTCACCAATCTCCTGGGACGATTCACCCAGGCGCTTGATTCGCTTGGACGTTTCCTGCATCTGGTCCCGAATGGCATTCATACCGCCGATCGTGTTCTGTACCGCCTGCTGCCCTTGTTCGGCTGCCTGCAGCGATTGATTGGCCACTTCTGCCGAAGATTGCGCCTGCATGGAAACTTCGGTAATGCGCTGGGCCATGTCCAGAATGGCCCGACCCGTTCCGCGAATTTCCCGCAGCTGCTCGGTCGACGCCGCCAACAATTGCGCCGATGTGGTGTCCACCTGCGAGGTGGTATCCACCACCTGGGAAGCTGTTTTCTGTACGTTGCCGACCAGCAAACGCAACTCCTCCACCGTGTAGTTCACCGAGTCGGCAATGGCACCGGTGATGTCCTCCGTCACCGTTGCTTCCTGCGTCAAGTCACCATCGGCAAGGTTTTGCAACTCGTTCATCAGCCGCAGAATCGCGGCCTGGTTGGCGTCGTTGATGCGCTTGGCCTCCTGCTCCTGCAAACGCGCTTCGCGCTGCTGCTGCTCAGCCTGCGCCTGCCGCTGACGACTGTCCAACAAAGCTGCACGAGCAATGCCCACCCCGCACAAAACCACCAGCAATGCCAGCGCCGCCAGGGCAATGGATTCGACCAATCCAACACCTGAATCGGCTGACAAGCGTTGCTGCAATTGCTCAAGCTTCTCACGCAAAGGTTCACTGTCGCTCACCACGGCGCTTTGTGCTTCACGGGCCGAGACCAATCCCTGCAAGTTGCTCAAAATTGTTTCTGCGTCCGTGCGAGTCGCCCCGTACTGGGCCAATAAGGTAGTCAGTTGCTGACGCGCCTGCTCGTTCTCCGTCCCCGGCAAATCCAGATCCTCACTGCCCGTCAACAGCCCTTTAACGATTTCCTGGAAGGTGTTCAAGTCTTTCCCCAATAGGAAAACCGCCTCAGGATTCACCCCTTCAATCGACTGGAACTCGTTGGCCGACTTGCCAATACGTTGCGTCAGCATGGCCATTTGGCTGACAACTTCGACTTCCGCCCGGGTAGCATGGGTCTGCAGCAACAAAGAAGCTACCGTTTCCGACAAGTCCAGCAATGCACTGGACTGCTCATTGACATCACGCAAAGCAGTTGCCACCTTGATCAGCACATCCTCCTGACCAAGCACCGCCCTAGCATTTTTTTCTGCGGCCTCGGCCTGCTTGAGCATGGCTTGCACATCGCCTTGGTACGCGTCCTTAACAGGAACCAATCCCAAAGAAGCACTGCCCTGGGCCAACCCCCGGGCGTTATTGGCAAACACCTGGGTACTTTCCTTCAGTTCGATAAAAGCATGAGGCACGCCCAACAGCGCCTGGGTGCCGGACTTGGCCATCCGCTGCGCCTGCATCAATGCCTGACCGGTAGCCGCCACCTGTTTGGCAGCATGGTCGGTCTGCTGCAGCACCCAGCCGAACAAACCCACCAGCGCGATACCGCTGGCAGCCAGAATCACCAGCAAGTTACGCTGGTGCTTACCCGCCGGGGCCGAACCCAAAATAGGCAAGGAGATATTGTCTTGCTCAAGCAAGGCATTGTCATCGAGAAAGTCCGAGTTCTGCACGCTTTGCAAGGTTTGCTGTAGCAGAGCCTCACCAGCAGCGGCAGCATTAGGGTTTTCTGATGAGGATCGACGACCAAATTTCGCGCCCAATTGCTGGAAGAAAGACATTAACACCTCTTCTATCGGAATGAATTACTGAGAAACACGCAGAAATTCCGCTGACTGCACCAGCTTCTGCAAACTCAGTTCTTGCCATATTTGTCCCTGGGCATCCTGATAGCACGGCCCCAGACTTTCTGTCACCGCACAGGGCTGCAGGTTATCGGCATTGCGCAGACCCAATAATCGATCCACCACCAAAGCGGCATTGACTTGCAGCACAGGATTAATGACCAGCAAACTGCTGTCCTGCAAAGTCTGCTGCGTACGCTCAACCGGATGCGCCAGCAGGGCGGGCAGATCAATCACCCCCAGCAGGCTGCCGCGCACGTTGGCCACGCCCAGAAACCAGGCCTGTGCATATGGCACCGCCTGCACCTCTTGCCAAGGGTAAATCTCGCCAGCCTGGGCCAAGGGAATCAAGTAGTGCTGCCCACCGGCCTGGACCGCCAGCCATTGGGCCCCCTGGGCGTTATCGGCTTGGGCGGCCAGCAGGCGCTGTGCAAGTCGCTTTTGCAGCTCCTGCAAGGATTGTTTGGACTGCCCCTGCCCCATGTCAGTCCAATGCGGTGATTTTGGCAAACAGCTCCGCCGGATCGACCGGTTTGGTAATGTAATCGCGTGCCCCCTGGCGCAGCCCCCATACCTTGTCCGTTTCCTGGCTCTTGCTGGTGCAGATAATAATTGGAATATCTGCATACTCTGGAGTGCGGGCAATGGCACGGGTTAACTGAAAACCATTCTGCCCAGGCATGACCACATCCATCAGGATTAAATCGGGCTTCCCGGACGTTAGCACGGCCATAGCCTGCTCGGCATTTTCTGCGGTTTTTACAGAAAACCCACGTTTCTGCAACAAATCGGACAAAAACATTAATTCTGTTTTGGAATCGTCAACAACCAAGACATTTTTAATAGGCATTATTTACACCCTCAGAAGAAATAATAATTTCAAGCAGCTGCCTTGCCGAGCTTCTGCACGGTCTGCAGCAATTGATCTTTGGTAAAAGGTTTGGTCAGGTACTCTTCGCAACCCACCATCCGTCCACGCGCCTTATCGAAGACACCGTCCTTGGAGGACAGCATGACGATCGGAGTATCGGCGAATCGGGCATTGCGCTTGATGATGGCACTGGTCTGATAGCCGTCAAGGCGCGGCATCAAAATGTCACAAAAAATTAGTTGCGGCTGAAAGTCATTCACCTTGGCCAGGGCATCAAACCCATCTTCGGCGAGCAGGACTTCGTGCCCGCCTTGCTTAAGGAAAATTTCAGCGCTGCGCCGAATGGTGTTGCTGTCGTCAATGACCAGCACTTTGAATGATGAACTGGAGGTACTCAAGTGGAACATCCCTTTGTCGTTATAACTTCTTGAAGCTTCTGCTTATCTTTCATCACCGGGGTGCAAAATCCGCTTTTCCCAGCATTTCCTACCCTTCCCGGGAAAGCGAGATTCCAGCACCCGGCGCAGCTTAAAACGGGTTCACATAGAATGCAACGATTCTATATAGTCTTTTACCCTGACTCTTTCTTTAAGCGTCAGTCATGGCAGGCACATGGCAGATCTTTCCCCCGCAGTCATTCCCACTGCCCCCCGTTCCACAGAAACCGACGCGAATAATGCCATTTGCATCATGAGCTTCAATGCCCTGGACGCCACCGGCGCCCTGGGGCTGACTGCCGACAGCCTGACGATTGCCAGCGTCGGCGCCTATCCCGTGGCCGTGGCCTGCTGCATCCAGATCAGTGACACCAACCGCATCTTCAGCCACAGCCCGGTGGACGACGATCTGGTGGCCGATCAGGCACGCACCGTGCTGGAAGACATGGCCGTGCAGGCCATCAAGATCGGCTTTGTGGGCTCGACCGCCAACATCAGCACCATTGCCGGCATCTGCAGCGATTACCCGGAAATTCCCGTCATCAGCTACATGCCGGACCTGTCCTGGTGGCAGGAGGGCGATGCGCTGGAGGAGTACCTGGACGCTTTCGAGGAGCTGCTGCTACCGCAAACCGCCATTCTCGTGGGCAACCACGGCACCCTGGCACGCTGGCTGCTACCCGACTGGGCCTCGGAACGCCCCCCTACCCCGCGTGATATTGCCAAGGCCGCCGAAGCGCGGGACGTGGCCTACGTGCTGGTCACCGGCATGGCCCAGGCGGGCGACTTCCTGGACAACGCCCTGGCCACCCCGGAGACCGTGATCGGCAACAGCAAATTCGAGTTGTTCGACACCGAGTTTGTCGGTGCCGGAGAAACCCTTTCCGCTGCCTTGGCGGCACTGCTGGCCGTAGGCGACGACCTGGGCCAGGCTGCGCAGGAAGCTCTGGAATACATGGATCACTGCCTGGGCAGCGCCTTTCGCCCCGGCATGGGCCGCCTGATCCCCGACCGCATGTTCTGGGCCCAACCCGATGAGGAAGACGCTGCCGCAGATACCCCGGCTGCAGCGGCCTCTGCGACACTCGTTTCCGATCCCCCGCCCCCGACGGGCTTTTCCCTTGATGACAATGACCAGCACCACTGACCTGAACCAAGACCTGCTCACCCGCGCCCAGCGCGTCATTCCCGGCGGCGTGAACTCGCCCGTCCGCGCCTTCAACGCCGTCGGCGGCGTGCCACGCTTTGTCGAGCGTGCCCAGGGCGCGTACTTCTGGGACAAGAACGGCCAGCGCTTTACCGACTACATCGGCAGTTGGGGCCCGATGATCCTGGGCCACGGCCACCCGGAAGTGGTGGCCACCGTCCACGCAGCAGTCGATCAGGGCTTCAGCTACGGTGCCCCGACCGAACGCGAGGTGGCCCTGGCGGAAAAAATCCTCGCCATGCTGCCCAGCATGGACATGGTGCGCCTGGTCAGCTCCGGCACCGAAGCGGGCATGAGCGCCCTGCGCCTGGCACGCGGTTTTACCGGCCGCAACAAGATCGTCAAATTCAACGGCTGCTACCACGGCCACGCCGATGCGCTGCTGGTCAAGGCCGGCTCGGGGCTGGCCACCTTCGGCAGCTCGTCCTCGGCAGGCGTGCCCGCCGACGTGGTGAAGGACACCATCGTGCTGGAATACAACGATGTGGCCCAGCTGGAAGAAGCCTTTGCCAAGATGGGCAGCGAAATCGCCTGCGTCATCATGGAGCCGATTGCCGGCAACATGAACTTCGTGCGGGCCAGCGTGGATTTCACCCGCCGCATCCGCGAGCTGACGCAGCAGCATGGCGCCTTGATGATCTATGACGAGGTGATGACCGGCTTTCGCGTGGCCCTGGGCAGCGCCCAGAGCCTGTACGCGCAGAAGATCGAAGGCTTCAAGCCGGACATCACCGTGCTGGGCAAGGTCATCGGCGGCGGGATGCCGCTGGCCGCCTTTGGCGGGCGGCGCGACATCATGGAAAAACTCTCGCCCACCGGCGGGGTGTACCAGGCGGGCACGCTCTCGGGCAACCCGATTGCCACGGCCTGCGGCCTGAAAACGCTGGAGCTGATCGGCACCCCTGGCTTTCACGCCGAGCTGCACCTGAAAACCGGCCAATTGATGCAGGGGCTCAAATCCGAGGCCGATGCCGCCGGCATCCCCTTCAGCATCGACTGGCAAGGCGGGCTGTTCGGCTTCTTCTTCCTGCCCGAACTACCCACCCACTACCCGCAGGTGATGACCACCGACCAGGCCCGCTTCAACAAGTTCTACCACGGCATGCTCGAGCGCGGCGAATACTTCGCCCCGGCGCTGTACGAAGCCGGCTTCATGAGCGCCGCACACAGCCAGGACGACATCGACCGCACGGTGGAAGCAGCGCGGGCGGTGTTCAAGACGCTGTAACCCCCTGCATCTGGACATGAACATCCCCGCCGGTTTTGTACTGGCGGGGATTTTTTTATGCCCGTGCAGCGCCGTCAGCATCGGGTCAACCTGACCCGATTCCCCCCGGCCACCCGGGTCAGGCTGTAGCAGGAACACAACTCTTTGACGCGCAAGCCGAGCTGCAGACGGGAGGTCGATATTGGGATAAACATCGACTCGACGCCGTGCCATGCACACTATTTCATACACACATTGATTCGCACATTCAAGGACTTACCGATCTTTGGCCAGCCAGGGCCGCAGCCCTATACCAAGGAAAATCGGGAAGCGCATCAATTAATAAAGTCCGATATTGATTGTTTGATATTCATCAAAAATTCTCCGCGTTTTCCCGTAGAGTTCATGCAGTTGCAATAAATATGAACTGTTACGAATGGTTGATGCCCGGATAGCCCCCCGGCTGTCCGCTGGCAGGCGATTTCAACCTTCTTGCATGCATCGCCTGCCCCTGGCAACGCCCATGAAAAACCAACCCACCTTCGAGACACGCTACCTGTGCAGCAGGCCGCTGCCCGCCGATGCGCAGGAACAGCGCTGGCTGCGCCGCACCAGCCGCCAGGAAGCCACCGCTGCTGCTGCCCCGCCCGTTCCTTCCGCACCCGCCCCTGCCGTCCTCGATTCCACCATTTAGTACCAGGCACTGCCCTCCCCGATCATGCGCATCAACCAGCCGACGACCGACCGCGAGTACCAGTTCACCCCACAGGAAACCCTGGTGTCCGTCACCGATACCCAGGGCTATCTGACCTATTGCAACCCGGCCTTCATCACCGTCAGCGGTTTCGAGGAGGAGGAGCTGCTGGGCCAGCCGCACAACCTCATCCGCCACCCGGACATGCCCGCAGAAGCCTTCCGCGACCTGTGGGCCAGCATCCAGGCGGGCGTGCCGTGGACGGGGCTGGTGAAAAACCGCCGCAAGAACGGGGACTTCTACTGGGTACAGGCCAACGTCACGCCCCTGCGGGCGGGCGAACGCATCGTCGGTTACCTATCGGTGCGCACCTGCCCCACCCGCCAGCAGGTGCAAAGCGCGGAAACGCTCTACGCCCAATTGCGGGCGCAAGCCCGGCAGGGGCGAATGCACCTGCGCCTGCATCGCGGCGCCGTGCAGCGCGTGGGCCTGATCGGCCAGGTCACCCGCTGGCTGCAAGCGGACACTGGCGCACGCCTGGTCTGGCTGCAAGCCGCCGCCGTGGCCGTGGCGCTGGCACCCGCCCTGGCGCAAGCGCCCCTGCCCCTGACCCTGGCAGCAGCCGGCGCGGCCACGCTGGGGGCCGGATGGCTGGCGCGGCGCCTGGCCGTCGCGCCCCTGGCCGACCTGGTGCGCGAGGCAAACCTGCTGGCCTCCGGCGACCTGTCGCAGACCGTCACCACTGGCGCCAGCGGCAGCATCGGCCACCTGCAACGGGCGCTGTTCCAGCTCAGTGTGAATCTGCGCACCGTGGTACAGGACGTGCGCAGCGAAGTGCAGCAGCTCGAACGCTTCGTGCAGGAAGTGGCCGAGGGCAACAGCCACCTGTTCGAGCGCACGCAGACCCAGGCGAACAACCTGGCCGTGACCGCCTCGGCGGTGCAGGAGATCACCGGCATGGTGCGCAGCAGCGCGGACTCGGCAGCGGAAGGTGCCCGCCTGGCCGCCCATGCCAGAACGCTGACCGGCAGCGGCCACGACGCCGTGCAGGCCGCAGGCCAGACGATGCAGGGCATCGCCCACGCCTCGCAGGACATTCAAAGCATCGTCCAACTGATCGAGGGCGTGGCCTTCCAGACCAATCTGCTGGCCCTGAACGCGGCAGTGGAAGCCGCCCGCGCAGGCGAAGCCGGGCGCGGCTTTGCCGTGGTGGCCGGGGAGGTACGGGCCCTGGCCTCGCGCACGGCAGATGCGGCACGCAGCATCCGCCAGCTCATCGGTCAGTCCACCGAGCGCGTGGCCGACGGCACCAACGCCACCGGCAGCGCACTGGAGCGCATGGACGAAACCTTGCAGGCCGTGGCCCAGGTCGATGCGCTGCTGGCCGACATCAACGCCGCCACCGACGAACAGCAGCAGGGCATTGGGCAGATCAACAACGCCATCTCCGACTTGGATGTCATCACCCAGCAGAACGCCGCACTGGTCGAGCAGGTGGCCGCCGCCGCGCTGTCGCTGCGCAAGCAGGCCTGCAACGTCACCAACACCATGCGACTGCTGCGCCTGAGCAGCGAGGAAGTGGCCCTGTCGCAGTGATTCCCGCAGCCATATGAAAAATATAGCCTTTTGCGCTGATGAATATTGGATCTCAATATAAAAACATATTGAAATCCTTTATCTTCAAGCGGAAGAAGCTATATTTTCAATCATCCCCCTCATTCCTGCGCAGGGCGGGCCAGCACCCCCTGCAGCAGCAATTGCGTGCATTGGTCGATGATCTGGTCGAGACGAAAACCCCCGGCTTCGCACGCGGGCAGAACCTGGAAAAAATCGGCCAGCACGCAGGCGACACGTCCGAGCTGTTCTTCAACGACCTGCGCGTGCCCGCCGATGCGCTGCTTGGCGGTGTGGCAGGCCAGGGCTTCACGCAAATGATGCGCGAACTGCCGCGCGAGCGCCTGGTCATCGGGGTGCAATCCGTCCACGGGGCGCAAGGGGCGCTGAACGCCACGCTGCGCTACGTGCAGGAACGCCAGGCCTTCGGCCAGCCCGTCGCCCAGTTCCAGAACACCCGCTTCACCCTGGCCCAATGCGCCACCGAAGTCGCCGCCGCGCAGGCCTTTCTGCACGCCAGCATCGCCGCCTACGAACGCGGCCGGCTCACACCCGAAGCCGTCAGCGCCCTGAAGCTGCACACCACCGAAATGTTCGGCGGCTACGGCTATATGGCCGAATACCCCATCTCCCGCTTCTGGACGGATGCCCGGGTGATGCGCATCTACGGCGGCACCTCGGAAATCATGAAAGAAATCGTGGCGCGGGGGCTGCTGGGACGCTAAAGCTGCCCGTCCGCCGCCAGACGAGCATTAAAAAGGCCCGGCAGCCATCGACTGGGCCTTTCATCTGAACGCAACAAGCGCCGATCAATGGCGGAAGTGGCGCACGCCGGTGAACACCATGGCCACGCCGCGCTCGTTGGCTGCGTCGATCACCTCCTGGTCGCGCATGGAGCCGCCGGGCTGGGCCACGCAGGTCGCGCCCGCATCGACCACCACGTCCAGGCCGTCGCGGAAGGGGAAGAAGGCGTCGGACGCCACCACGGTGTTCTGCAGCGAGAGCTTGGCCGCTTCGGCCTTGATGCTGGCGATGCGGGCCGAATCCAGGCGGCTCATCTGCCCCGCGCCCACACCCATGGTCATGCCGTTCTTGCAGAAGACGATGGCGTTGCTCTTGACGAACTTGGCCACCTTCCAGGCGAACAGCAGGTCTTGCAGTTCCTCGGGCGTGGGCTGTTTGACGGTGACGACCTTCAAATCAGCCAGCGCCAGCTCGTGGTTGTCGGCGGTCTGCAGCAACAGGCCGGAGCCGATGCGCTTGGATTCGATGGCGTTGCGGCCATTGTCCCAATCGGTCTTGCCACCTTGGGGCAAGGCAATCTTCATCAGCCGCACATTGACCTTGGGCTTGAAGATTTCCAGCGCCTCGGCGGTGAAATCCGGGGCCATCAGCACTTCGACAAACTGCCTGGCCACGGCCTCGGCGGCGGCCTTATCGACGGTGCGGTTGAAGGCGATGATGCCGCCGAAGGCGCTGGTCGGATCAGTCTGGAAGGCCTTGGCATAGGCTTCGTGCGCGTCCTGGCCCACGGCCACGCCGCAGGGGTTGGCGTGCTTGACGATGACGCAGGCGGGCTGCTCGAAGCCCTTGACGCACTCCCAGGCCGCGTCGGCATCGGCGATGTTGTTGTAGGACAGTTCCTTGCCCTGCAATTGTTCGCCCGTGACCAGCGAGCCGGGCGCGGGGTACAGGTCGCGGTACAGCGCGGCCTGCTGGTGGCTGTTTTCGCCGTAGCGCAGGTCCTGCAGCTTGATGAAGTGGCCGTTGCTCTGGCCTGCGAACAGCGCACGCTGGGGCACGTAGTCCTCGGCCAGCTTCTCGTCCTCGAACCGGACGCTGGAGAGGTAGTCGCTGATCGCACCGTCGTACTGGGCGATGCGGTTGAAGGCGGCCACGGACAGCGCAAAGCGCAGTTTGTCGCTCAGCTTGCCGGCGGCTTTCAGCTCGGCCAGCACGGCTTCGTACTGGTCGGCGGCCGTGACCACGCCCACGTCCTTCCAGTTTTTCGCGGCGCTGCGCACCATGGCCGGGCCGCCGATGTCGATGTTCTCGATCGCGTCGGCCAGCGTGCAGCCGGGCTTGGCGACGGTGGCTTCAAAGGGGTACAGGTTCACCACCAGCAGGTCGATGGTGTCGATGCCGTGTTGCTTGAGCGCCGCCATGTGCGCGGGCAGGTCGCGGCGGGCCAGCAGGCCGCCATGCACCTTGGGGTGCAGGGTCTTGACGCGGCCATCGAGCATTTCGGGGAACTGGGTGACTTCGGCCACTTCGGTCACGGGCAGGCCGCTGTCGGCCAGGAGCTTGGCGGTGCCGCCGGTCGAGAGCAGCTGCACACCCAGGCCGTGCAGGGCTTGGGCAAATTCCACGATGCCGGTCTTGTCGGATACAGAAAGGAGAGCTTTCATCGCTTGAATCTTCTATAAAGTTAAGATAAATGTTACTGAAATCGTTTATTTATCAGCGCAAGGAGCTATCAAATTAGAGCAAATCATGCTCCAGCAGCTTCTTGCGCAGGGTGTTGCGGTTCAGCCCCAGCCACTGGGCGGCGCGGGACTGGTTCTGATCGGCCTGGGCCATCACCTCCTCCAGCAGGGGGCGCTCGACCAGGCGCAGCACCATGTCGTACATATTGCTGGGGATCTCGCCTCCCAGATCGTCAAAATACGCCTGCAAGCTGGTACGGATGCAGGCTTGTACGTCGGGCGTGGGATTGGTGGCAGATTCCATCATGCGGCCAC
>Ga0206117_101284_pt1 | contig 13820 bp, 7 predicted proteins | sample 3A5Ametagenome_FD_177997 | JGI IMG/M metagenome (GOLD analysis project Ga0206117, IMG submission 177997) | Enriched microbial communities from leaf-cutter ant dump, University of Wisconsin, Madison, United States - 3A5A | ecosystem: Environmental > Terrestrial > Nest > Insects nest > Nest dump... | reverse complement strand
ATTATTTTTTGAAAAGGAGTAATTCTTTTGCTCGATATTTCGACAAAAAAATAGGATTTATGAGAGGCGTTATGTCTGATGGTAAATTTAGAGAAGAGTCGTTAAATCCGTTTTTATCGGCGCATAAAGAGAACGATTATACCGAAGGCAACGCATGGCAGTATACATGGTTAGTTCCCCAAAATGTAGAAGGGCTAGTTAACTTATTCGGAGGCGAAAATGAATTTATACAAAAGCTTGATTCATTATTTGTCATCGAGGGAGATATGGGACCCAGTGCTTCGATGGATATAACCGGACTTATAGGACAATACGCACACGGAAACGAACCAAGCCATCACATTCCATATCTGTTCTCGTATGTAGGTCAGCCATGGAAAACAGCTGAAAAAGTCCATAAAATAATGACAACTCTTTACCACGATCGTCCTGATGGTATTTGTGGAAATGAAGATATTGGACAAATGTCGGCATGGTACATTATGTCTGCTTTAGGATTTTATCCCCTTGCTCCGGCCGGAGGTACCTATGTATTCGGAAGTCCGCTAATAGAAAGAGCTACCATTGATCTGGGAAATGGGAAAACATTTGTCATTAAGGCGAATAATAATAGCCCTCAGAATATATATATACAGAATGTTTCACTTAATGGAAAGGCTTATACGAAGTCATACATTAATCATGCGGATATTATTGCAGGCGGTGAGCTTATATTTGAAATGGGAAGCATTCCATCTGAAATATTTGGTGTAAAAACAACCGATAGGCCTCAGTCAATACAATGAATTTTGCTCTATAAAATGATATTTCATTCTTTTAGTATTAAGAATATTATGACCATGAAGACTCGAATAATATTACTTCTTTTTGCTTCAATCTGTATTCTTCAGATCAAATCACAAACACAGAAGTATAAAGGATACCCTTCGCAGAGACCTGATATTGATGTGCTTGGGGAATTCAAATGTCCACCAAAAGGATATGGAAATGTTCCTTTCTATTGGTGGAATGGCGACGTATTGAATACAGAAAGACTCAAAGACCAGCTCGATATACTCTCTTCGGCTGCTATAGACGGGTTTGCTGTAAGTTATATCCATCAAGATCCTGAAGTAGATATTAAGGCTCATAAGAATGGTTTCGGCTTGTTCGGCAAAACCGAACCAGGAGAGCCTAAGATCTTTTCGGAAAAATGGTGGCAAATATGGAAATGGTTTACCCAAGAATGTGCCAAAAAAGGTATCGGCGTGGGACTAGACGACTATACAATAGGGTGGATCGGCAACGGATATTATCCTGATAAACTAGTAGAAGATTCCAAATTTAAAAATTATAAAGGGAAACTCGAAATACAATCCATAGCGATAAAAGAGGATAGTACCCTTAATTGTAAAATTCCACCAAATATACTCGCAGTAGTTGCCTATCCCGGAAAAATAGATTTGAGTAAATATATTAACGAGGGCAGATTGCTGTGGAGAACTCCGAACGGAAAGTCCTGCAAAGTATATATTATAACTACAAGTAACAGTTATGCATTACACCCCGATTATGGGAAAGAACTCGTTGATGTATACTTTGCTGATTTTGAGAAGAAGGTGGGAGATGCGGCAAAGGCAGGAATGAATTATTTCTTTCAAGACGAATTGTCGTATCCTATCGAAATTGGTTCGTGGTCGGAAGATTTCAGAAACGAGTTTGAGAAAAGAAAAGGATATGATATTCTGCTCTATCTGCCCGCTTTGAAAGAAAATATAGGCGATATAACACCTAAGGTACGTATCGATTATTGCGACGTTTTAATGGATTTGGCAGAAGACCGATACTTCAAACCAATATATAACTGGCATGCCGAAAGAGGATTAATATACGGTTGCGATAACTTGGAAAGAGGTATAAACCCTTTAGCATATGTTGATTATTTCAGAGCAAACAGTTGGTATACAGCACCGGGTAACGATGCTCCGGCAAGGGGGTCGAGTTTTATGTCTACAAAGGTATCGAGCTCGATAGCTCACCTTAACAAACGTCCCCGCACCTGGCTCGAAGCATTCCATAGTATGGGGTGGGGCAGTTCGGGCTCATGGCTTACCCATCAGATTGATCATCACTTTATGGCAGGTGGCAATCTTGTATGCATGCATGGTCTTTATTATTCTACCCATGGAGGCTGGTGGGAGTGGGCGCCGCCCTGTTTTCATTTCAGGATGCCTTATTGGCCTCATATGAAAAAATGGCTCGAATACACCCAACGGTTGAGTTATCTTATGAGTCAAGGACACCATGTCTGTGATATAGCACTCATGTACCCTACCGAATCGATGCAAGCATATTCGACCTCGACCCCTAGGCAAGTATTTGATTTAGCTCAAAAAATGAGTGACGGAGGACTCGATTACGATTTTGTCAACTATTCGTTTTTACAGAAAGCTACTATCGAAAAACAATCTATATCTATTGCCGATGAAAAATATAAAGTAATAATATTGGCAGATATGGAGGCAATACATCACAGTTCACTCTTGAAGATATTAGAGCATTACCGTGCCGGAGGTATTGTGTTAGCTACAGGAAAACTGCCTAAAGCAAGCACTCTGTCTGGAGAAAACAGCAACGAAGTTGATGCTATTGTAAAAGAGATATTCGGTCTTACATCGGCTCAAGCATATGAAGGAACAACTGCTCGTAAACAGACAAATTCAGCGAATGGAGTAGGTTTGTATCTGTCTGATATGGACTCTTTAAATTCTGTTGTGCAGTCATTGATTGTTCCGGATTTCAAACCAAATGGAAATAGAGGAAAAGTACTTCATCGCAAAGTTGGAGACCGTGATATATACATGGTAATGGATGTCCCTAAAAATACAGAATGTTTTTTTCGAGCAACAGGGAAAGTTGAGCTTTGGGATGCCCACACAGGCAATATGCAAGATTATCCCGTTGTTCGTCAAACAAAAGATGGAACCTATTTATTGCTAGAAAAAGAGCCTGAAAATTCATACTTATTTGTCTTCTCTCATGGAGAACCTATACTTGCAAATAAAGAGCAGAAACAAGAACAATTAACCTCTGAGATTTTATTGGATGGAAAATGGGAGGTAGAACTGTTACCTACTATGAATAATAAGTGGGGTGATTTTCGTTTACCTGCATCTGAAGAGTTGATTGGTGCTGAAGCAAGGTCTTTTCGTAATAGTCCGGCTACAAATACAAAGACCGATTGGGTCAAATCGGATTTTGACGACTCCCGTTGGCCGGAAGATATCTATGGTTATGGGCCACAGACTTTTCTCGACACTGTGTCAAAAAATACTTCTATAACAGATGCCATCCATCAGACAAAAGAAAAAGAGAGCGTCCTTTATAATTTCTCATGGCAATATGGAGTTTGGGATAACCCCGGTTCACAGGGTATGCACGGGCTGAAAGGGAAAGTTGACGACCGCTTTTTTATATTAAACAGCGGAGGTCATCAGGTTTATCAGACGTACATTTATACACCCCACAATGGCATATATAAAATTCAAATAGACGGAACAAGACCATATATGATTTTGATAGATGAGAAAAAGGTGGATGATCGCTCCATACTTGCGAAAGGTTGGCATAAATTATTGATTGCATATGCTGATACGAAGCAAATAAATTACAGAATGGAAAGAGGTGCCCTCCACGACTTTAGAGATAGAAGTGCTGTGGTATTATTTCCGGATACAGCTGTCTTGCCAACGAAAGATTCATCTTATTTATCTTCCGTTTCTATGCGCTGGCTGAACACAAAGCATTTGATATATGATCCTTATAGAGGTAAATATAAGCGTTGGAATTACCGTTTTCGTTCTGTTCCCGGTCTCTATGAAATGGAATTTAAGATAGCTGGTTGCGGTCTGAAAGTATGGATTGATGGAGTAACTATCCCTAAAGAGTATATCCGGTTACTTAAAGAAGACATGCAAGGAAGTAATATTTATCGGGTTACCTTACCTCATATACAAAAGGAAGTAGGGTGTGTTGCGTTTTCGGTCGAACGGAAAACAGGATATCAAGGGACAGCTGTGTTGTGCGAACCAATTAAATTACGAACTGCAAAGGGACTTATGAAAAGAGGAGATTGGTCTAAAACCGGAGCTTTGAAATATTATTCGGGGGGAATGTATTACAGAACGGATTTTTCACTAGACTCTTTGTCCGGGAATATGAAAGCTATGCTAGATCTGACAGATGTGATTGCGACTTGTGAAGTTAAGATAAATGATCAGTCGGCTGGAATATTGATGAGTCCTCCTTATCAAGTGGATATTACACCTTACTTGTTACCGGGTATTAATAAAGTTGAGATATTGGTCTATAGTACCTTGGCTAATCATTACCAAACTATACCGACTCCATATCGCTGTACACCCGAAGCCGGACTAATAGGCCCGGTAAAAATAAAGATATATAACTAGTTGTATATTAGTATAAAAAAAATAATTAATCATGAATAAATATAAATTGTTCTTTTTTATTTTCGCACTGATAAATATCAGTCTTTATACTTGTTATGGAGCTGAAATAGAAGATACAGGCTCTATTAAGATTATACCCTTCCCTCAGGAAATTGTTCTTCATAAAGGGAAATTTTGTATGACATCAGCTACGCCCATTTATACAAATCTTGAAGGAAAAGAGAAAAAGCTGATTCTCGATTTTGTGAAGCAATCTCCTCTTCGGTTGAGTAATGAGACCAATAATACAAAACAGGGAGGTCTACAATTGATTATTACAGAGAACAAAGGGAATATTACTGAGGCTTACCATTTGACAGTCAGCCCTTCGGGTATCAAAATTGAGGCGTCAGCAAGCGTAGGAATCTTCTATGGTTTGCAATCTTTACTTCAACTTGCGGAGCAATACGGAGCTCAGAATATTCCGGCACTAAGAATCCAGGATGCACCGTATCTCGGCCATCGCGGATTAATGATAGATGTATCTCGTCATTTCTTCTCTAAAGATTTTCTGAAGAAACAATTGGATCTGATGGCTTATTACAAGATGAATCGTTTTCATTGGCATTTGGTCGATGGTACGGGGTGGCGTATAGAGATAAAAAAATATCCTCAACTTACACAGCAAGCAGCATGGCGTCCATACGAAAATCTTGTGGAGTGGTCTGATAAAGGACGGCAATATTGTGAAAAAAACCAAAACGCCTACGGCGGTTATTATACTCAGGAAGATGTAAAAGAAATTGTAGCATATGCTTCGAGCAAATATATTACAGTGATTCCCGAAATAGAGATGCCGGGGCACAGTGAAGAAGTATTGGCTGTATTTCCTCAACTATCATGTGCCGGAAAAGCTTATGTCAATAGTGATTTTTGTATAGGCAATCCAGAAACATTTATCTTTTTAGAGGATGTATTGACCGAAATAATGGCTTTGTTTCCTTCCGAATACATTCATATAGGAGGAGATGAAGCAGAGAAAAAGGGTTGGCAATACTGTTCTAAATGCGCAGATTTAATGGAAAAAAAAGGGTTGAAAGATGTAGATGAATTGCAAAGCTATATGATTCATCATATCGAAACCTTCTTAAACAAAAATGGGCGCAGACTTTTGGGATGGGATGAAATAATGCAGGGAGGATTAGCCCCAAATGCAACAGTGATGTCATGGCGTGGCGAAGAATATGGTATAAAAGCTGTACAAGCGGAGCATGATGCCATTATGACCCCTATAAAATATTGCTATTTCAACTTCTATCAGGATGCCCCTGAATCGCATGTGCTATCTTGGGCAGGATATACACCCATTGAGAAAGTTTACTCTTACAATCCTGTACCAGACTCTGTGAATGTCGAAGAGAAGAAACATATATTGGGTGTACAAGCGAATGTGTGGACGGAATATATCCCAACAGAAAATATCGCCGAAATGATGATCTGGCCGAGAGCATTAGCCATCGCTGAAACTGGCTGGACACAACCAGATAGAAAATCGTTCAGCCGATTTAAAGAAAATGCATTGAATGCTGTTGAGTATCTGAAAGACAAGGGCTATAATCCCTTTGATCTGAAGCATGAAGTAGGTGAGCGTAAAGAATATTCTGATACGCTGAAACATTTGGCCATAGGAAAGCCTGTTGAATATAAACAGCCATTTTCGGATGAGTATCCGGCAGGAGGAAAAGATGCATTAGTAAATGGTTTACAAGGGGGATGGTCGTGTGATAATAACCGATGGCAAGGTTTTATAAACAATGGGATAGATGTTGTTATCGATTTGCAAACTACGCAGACCGTTCATTCAATACAAGCTACTTTCATGCAAGATGCCTTTGGTTGGTGTTGGATGCCCAAAGATGTTGAGATATACACTTCGGCAGACAGCCAAAACTTCACATTACTTTCTACTATTACAAATGATATACCATTTACACAGGTAGGTTTCTTTCTGAAAGAATTTGCATGGAAAGGAAATGTAGAAGCTCGATATATACGGTATGTTGCTAATCCGGACAAAAGCAATACAAAGGTAGGATTTATCTTTACCGATGAAATCGTTGTAAGATAATCTATTTCAATAACTAAATCAAGTTGTAAATCAATGTCAACAAAACTTGTAAACTTACATAATCGACTTTTATCCTTAGATGTAATGAGGGGGATAACCATTGCCGGTATGATTATGGTAAACAATCCCGGATCATGGGAATACGTTTATGCTCCATTGAGGCATGCCGAGTGGAATGGGCTAACGCCAACCGATCTGGTTTTCCCTTTTTTTATGTTTATAATGGGAATATCTTGTTATGCCTCGCTGTATAAATTTAATTTTGAACCTACTAAACAGGTTATTAGCAAAATATTGAAACGAACATTTCTTATTTTCTTTATCGGATTATTTTTAGCATGGCTTGGGTTATCGGTTTCCACTTTTTTTCAATTGAAAAGCACAGGTTTGCCATTCTTTCATCTTCTGAAACTTTCGGTAACGAACTTTGAACATCTTCGCATATTGGGGGTGATGCAACGATTAGCTCTTTGCTATGGAGTGGCATCTTTGATTATTATATTCGTTAAGCATAGGTACATTCCATACATAATTGCCATAGGCCTTGTCTGCTATTTCTTGATTCTTATTTTTGGGAATGGATTTCAGTCCGACGAAAGTAATATTTTAGGAATAATAGATCGCTATATTTTGGGTGAACAACACATGTATATAGAGTACGGGGTAGAACCCGAAGGTATTTTGAGTACTATTCCATCTGTTTGCCATGTATTGATCGGTTTCTTATGTGGTAAAATGTTGATAACAATCAAAGACAACAAAGACCGCATGTTAAATCTGTTTTTATGTGGAACTATACTTCTGTTTTTGGGCTTTTTGTTAAACTATGGTTGTCCGATTAATAAAAAAATCTGGTCACCTACCTTTGTCCTTACTACATGCGGATCGGGAGCATTGTTGCTATCATTGTTGATCTGGATTATTGATGTGAAAGGATATAAATCGTGGAGTCTTTTCTTTCAATCCTTCGGAGTTAATCCTCTTGCAATCTATGTATTTGCGGGTATAGTCTCTGTTTTAGTTGATTCTATTCCTTTGAATAATACTGGATTTGGTTTTAAAAGTTGGTTATATGCAATTCTAGCAAGGAATATAGACCCTTATCTGGCTTCATTTTCTTTGGCTTTACTATTCATTGCGGTTTGTTGGGGATTGGCGCATTTTTTGTATAGAAAGAATATATATATAAAGCTCTGATATTTGATCTTCTTCATATATATTAATATTAAAGACAAAGAAGCTGTCCCAAAATTTGAGTCTCAGCTTCTTTCTCTATTAGGTTCCTGTAGAGCTGCATAGGTATCTAACAACTTCTACTTTCTAAGCAGAAGTTTACATTGAATGTACTTTTCTTAAATTCCATGATTCATTTATTTTTACATTGACAAAACTACTACTGAAAGCCAATTTTTTATATGTAAAATATTGAATTATAGAGAATAAGCTACGATAAAATTCTTGAAGTCGCAGGGATTAACCTTTTTTATTTGCGTCTTTATGGGATTTTTTGCTGGGGTCGGTAAAATGAAAAAGTCCTGAATTCTGTTGAATTTCAGGACTTTCCTTCGATTTGTAAATCTTATTGGCGGTATGGACGGGACTCTTATTTATTTATGATAGTTTTCTGTAATTTACAATAGTTGCTATATATCAATATTTTATCTTTTTATAATTCCCTGTTTTGTTTGCATTATTCAATAGTTTTTGTAGATTTGCACGACATATGCACGACACTTTTAAATATGAAAAGTATGGCAAATTATGTTCCTTATATACTAGCGAAACGTATTTCTCAAGATGGGACTACTCCTTTGTATGTATGCTATAACTATTCTCGTTCTCGAAGAACTCTTATCGCAACAGGTTACGACATAAAGCCTGACCATTGGGACAATAAGAAAAAATGGATAAAGCGAGCTTGTCCACAATATGAAGAGATTGATCTTGTACTTACCAAAATAACATCCAAACTTGGCGAAATACTGAGTTATGCAGTAGATAATGCAATTGACCCGACTGTGGATTATATTCTACTCGAATTGGAGAAGAATAGAGAGTATGAGCAACGTTCGAATAGAGTGGATATATTCAAAACATTGGAACTGTATATTGAAGAGAAAGCTCCTCATGTATCTAAAGACCAAGTAAAAGACTATAAGACATTACGAAAGCACCTCACTAATTTCAAAGAATATTCTTCTCAGCCTGTTACGTTTAGAAATTTGAATCTAAAATTCTACAATGAATTTATGGATTATCTTTTCTACAAAGCCGTTAAGCCAGATGGGACAGTTGGTTTAGTTACCAATTCAGCCGGAAAAGTTATACGATTGCTAAAAGGATTTGTCAACTATCAAATCACAAAGGGAGTGATTCCCAATATTGACTTAAAATCATTCAAGGTTGTAGAAGAAGAAACTGATGCAATTTATCTCAACGAGAAAGAATTAGAGGCTATTTATAGGCTTGATTTATCTGAGGATAAGGAGTTGGAAGAAATCAGAGATATTTTCATTGTGGGCTGTTATACAGGACTTCGTTACAGTGATTTATCTACTCTAAATTCGGAACATATTGACCATATTAATGGAAATATCAACATAAAACAACGGAAAGTACACAAAGCAGTCGTTATCCCCATGATTGACTATGTGCCTGATATTCTGAGAAAATATCATTATAATCTACCGAAAGTACATAGTTATAAGTTCAACGAACGAGTCAAAGAATTAGGACAGAAAATAAAGCTTACCCACAAAGTGGAAGTTGTGAGAAAAAAAGGGAACAATAGGATTGCAGAAGTAAATAAGAAATGGGAAATGATTTCGTCACATACCTGTAGACGCTCTTTTTGTACAAATATGTATCTATCAGGGTTCCCTGCCGAGGAACTAATGAAGATATCTGGGCACAAAAGTCCTGCTGCATTTATGCGGTACATTAAAGTCGATAATTTTCAAGCTGCTGATAGATTGAAAGCATTGAGAAATAACTTAAAAAAACGATAAAAAGGTGAATAGATTCACTATTTTTGCATAAATACATTTTCGCCATGGCAATAGAACAACAGAACTTCAACCAACTAATTGATAATGTTTATCAAACCCATTGTCAACTCCAACTGAATGCAAAAAAAGTAGTAAATATCAATTTAACTATCCGAAATTGGCTCGTTGGTTGTTACATTGTTGAGTTTGAACAAAACGGAGAAGATCGGGCGAAGTATGGTACGAATTTGATTGGAGAACTGGCTTCAAAATTGAGAGCAAAAGGCTTGAAGGGTTTTTCTGTTAGCGCATTAAAGAATCATAGAACCTTCTATTTATTGTATCCTCAAATAGGCCAATCAGTGATTAGCTTTTTGAAAGATGGGAAAAGCCAGTCAACGACTGGCGAATTACAAAAACGTTTACCTCTCTCAATTCGGAGGTCAGCAACCCCCGAATTGCAAGAAGAGTATCCTATTTTATCTGAAACCCTTTTGTCTCAATTAAGTTTCACCCATTTTATAGAATTGATAAAATTTGATGACCCACTCGAACGCCTATTCTACGAAGTAGAAACAATAAAGAATAACTGGAGTGTTCGAGAACTTGAACGTGCTATCAATACGGTTTTATATGTCCGAACTGGTTTGTCTAAGAATAAAGAAGCTATCATCAGAAAATTCAAGAATCAGAAACCAGCTCAAAGCATAGATGTTATCCGTGACCCTTACTTTTTGGAGTTTCTCGGGTTGGAAGAACGGTCAGAATATAGTGAATCGGAATTAGAACAAGCTATTTTAGATCATTTGCAGAAATTTTTGATAGAACTTGGCACTGGCTTTTGCTTTGAAGCTCGCCAAAAACGGATTACATTTGACAATACACATTATCGCATTGACCTGGTTTTCTACCATCGTATTTTGAAGAGCCATATTTTGATTGATTTGAAAATCGGAAAATTCGATCATGCCGATGCTGGACAGATGAATGTCTATCTTAATTATTACAAAGACATTGAAATGTCGGATGGAGATAATCCGCCTATCGGAATTATTCTTTGTGGCAGCAAAGGTGAAGCTTTGGCAAAATATGCTACGTCTGGCATAGATAACCAACTATTTGTTTCTAAATATTTAGTTCAGTTACCAGACAAGAAAGTCTTGGAAAATTTTATCAAAGAAGAGTTGAATAAATAAGTTGGTATTCCATGTCCCCAATAATTACGTTAGGAAGAAAATACAGAAGAAATAATATAAACCGTTAATATGGAGAAGACATATCCAGTTTTGTATAAATACCTTGATGTAAATGGAGCAAAAGCAATGTTGTATAACAGCAATATTCAATTCACCAATGCGACAAAACTCAATGACCCTTTCGATTGCCATCCGGGGTTGATAGATTTTTCCCAAATAACACCTCACCAGTGCAAGGGATGGCCTAAAGATATTGCGATTGATTTGGAATCCCATCGTTTTGAACGAGACAGAGACAGAGCGTGGTTATGTTGTCTCTCAAAAAATTTCCAGTCAATTCTGATGTGGAGCTACTATAACAATCACAGGGGCGTTTGCATTGGATTGGACATAGAAAAAGTAAAAAAGGATATCCACTATATGCTCGGGGCATCGGTCGACAACAATTGCCATGAAGTAGTATATCGAGACATTATAGAAAAACCCAATTACTTTGCCGATAAGGAGAATTTTTTCTACTATCAAATGTTAACTAAAGCAAAGGAATGGGCACACGAAGAAGAGGCTCGAATGCTTATTTTTGAGCCAGTGCCTTGGATTATGGCTTTGACTCGTAACCCGAAAAAAGATGAGATAACAGACTGGAAAGAAGTTCGTGCATATCCTCAAATCGATGGAGAATGTTTTTCTGCCATTTATTTGGGAGTGAATATCAGCAAAGAAGATGAAAAGGAAATTATAAAAATGAGTAGGAAATTGAATCCCAATATCCATATTTATCAGATGAAAGTCAATCCTGGCGCTTTCAAATTAGATTTTAGTGAAGTGGTTTAGATAACCAACTCTTTTCTAAGATGATTCTCTTCCATCATAGCGTCAATACAACCCATTGTTTAGTTCTTTATGAATATTTATTGTAGTACTGTATTTGTTAGGAATGGATAACAATCATATTGAATCAAGACATAGTATTCCATATATTGTTAATAATATTTATATATTTCATACTATAATTCTCGTTTAAGGCGTTCAATTAAGCATTCAAGTAAATCAATATTATCTTTGTCTTGTATTGTAGCAGAATATATTTTATTTGCGGCTCAGGGTGCTCTTAATATAAAATTATCATTGACAATCAATCAATTAGGCTTTTTATTTTAAGAATATGTTCCCGGATTGTTCCCAAAAGATTTTCTTAGCTATTCATTTAATCATAAAAAAAGAAGTAATAAAATCTGTCTCATTGTGAACTTACATTTGTATATGATTTACACGCAAGATTGATGAGAATGATATTGCTTAAATAAAGTATTCTTTAGTGTAAAGAGGTCAATACTTCAAAATTTGGATTTCAACCATATAGGCTTTATTTTATATGCATTGGACTCTTCAATCATATACTTCAACAAACATTTGTTCAAAATTAATAGTTGTTTTTTTAAAAGTATTAATGAAAGCCATTCCTAAAGCTCCTGACCCGAATTGTGTGCCAATAGGTAACTCACTCTCTACAGTCATATTCTCTATTTTGAATTGTTTATTTCCTATCTTTATCGAAAAAAAAGGCAAGTTATAATATTCTCTTAGACCAGCTCCTCCGAAGCCTCCACTCACCCGACTACTTTTTGTGCCATTACGCATTACAGATTCTTTATTTGAGACAAAATAATGACCATTAAGATGAGCATAAGTATCTCCCGTATCGAATAGCATAACTAATCTATTATCGCCTGAATAGACTTTCAAAAAGAAAGCATCACCACCTGGAACTCGCATCATATTTCTCCCTGTAGTAGGCAATGGTGTTTTATGTATAGGGAAAACAATTTTTTTTTCGTTAGGTAATATTTGGACTTCACCTGCATAGTCCATAATATCACTACCTAATACAGCATTTACTCTAAAAAGAGAATCGACTTCGGTATTAGGCGAAACAATAGTTGCTCTTACATTTCGAAAGATCATATTACCGACTCCTATGCTATCTACAATTCCCATTTGGCCATAGTCTTTTCCTCCTACTCCTGTAATTACTAGCGAATCCATCTTGATTCTAACCCCCAAACGGGTAGCATATTCCTGCGACAAGAAAACCCCTCCACCGCATCCAGTGTCGAAAATAAACCTTTCCCGACTACCGTTTACCGTAACTGGAACATACATAAGTGTAGAATGTTTGACTGTGTCATTCTCGTTTCCTCTTATTCTTATAGTATCAATTTCTAATGGAATTACACAATCCATATCTGGACGAATAAGTTGGGGTTTACCTTCTCCAAGTAATGCTCTATACATATTAAGATTTGCTTTAGTACCAATGAGAAATTCAGACGGAACGTGAGGCTCGATCTGAGCAATAAACCCCTCCAGTCTATCGTAAGCTTGCTGATATTCTCCTTGTCGAAAAAGAAGCCAACTTTGGAAAATAAGCATGCTTTTAACATTTTCTAACCCAATTTCTCCTTGATACTTTATAATAAGAGAATCTACTGAAGCAACTCCTTGGTCAGATTGATTGAATACAATGTTTAATAACGATTCCGCAAATGTTTTTAAAAACGGTGTCTGCATGTTATCTTTAACTGTTGGATATATTTCTTCTAATAAAAAGAAATCTGATGTATTTAAACAATTACCAACTTGCTCATCAGCGGTTTTTTGTGCAAAACAAAAAGTATGAATAAAAGCAATAAGAAATGTCAATGTCATTTTTTTCATATCGTATATTTAAATTGATTCAAAATATAAAGCGTAAAATTGTTTTAATTATTTAAAACATCAATAGCTTGTATACCAATGATTACACATAATTGTATAGGAAGTAAAGGGCATAAACTAATTTTTAATTTAAATCAGGTATTTAGATTTTATACTTTAAAAATAAAAAATAATCGAACATCTTCGATGTATAGTAAACTTAAACGATCTTTATAAATCGAACTTTTTTCAGATAGCTGTATAATATAATTGAAAAGTAGTCCACTAAAATAATTGAAAAGTATACCACCAGTTGAGTAAAATCTATAAGCGGTTATAATAAAGCCCTACATTTTACTAACAGATATTAACATTATAAATTCCT
>Ga0206117_101281_pt1 | contig 13857 bp, 11 predicted proteins | sample 3A5Ametagenome_FD_177997 | JGI IMG/M metagenome (GOLD analysis project Ga0206117, IMG submission 177997) | Enriched microbial communities from leaf-cutter ant dump, University of Wisconsin, Madison, United States - 3A5A | ecosystem: Environmental > Terrestrial > Nest > Insects nest > Nest dump... | reverse complement strand
GCACTATGACGACGAGGTGCTCGCCGCCCTCGGCCTCACGCATCGCCGCGCCCTGCTGCCCGAGGTGATCGAGGGCACCGAGACCGTCCATCCGCTGACCGCCGAGGCGGCCGGCGCAACAGGCCTTGCGGCCGGCACGCCCGTCTGCCTCGGCTATGTCGACATGGTCATGACGGCGCTCGGCGCCGGCGTGCGCAGCGAGGGCCTGAACGCCGCCTGCTCGGCGATCGGCTCGACCGGCGTGCACCTGCTGGCGAAGGACGTCGCCGACGTGGTGCTGAACGCCGAGCGCACCGGCTATGTCATCGCCCTGCCGATCCCCGGCGTCGTCACCCAGGTGCAGACAAACATGGGCGCGACGATCAACCTCGACTGGCTGCTGCAGCTCGGCGCCGATCTGCTGGGCGAGTTCGGCACGACCGTCGGCCTCGACGAGATGATCGCCCGCGTCGACGGCTGGATCGCGGCGAGCCGGCCCGGCAACATCCTCTACCACCCCTATATCTCGGAGGCCGGTGAGCGCGGACCTTTCGTCAACGCGCGGGCGCGGGCGAATTTCACCGGCCTCGCCAGCCGTCACCGCTACCCGGACCTCGTGCGCGCCGTCGTCGAAGGCCTCGGCATGGCGACGCGCGACTGCTACGCCGCCATGGGCGCGCTCCCCCCGGAGCTGCGCGTCAGCGGCGGCGCGGCGCGCTCGGCGGCGCTACGCGGCACGCTGGGTGCCGCGCTCGGCGCACCGGTACGCGTCAGCACGCGCGAGGAGGCGGGTGCCGCCGGCGCCTCGATGATGGCGGCCGTCGCCATCGGCGCCTACCGCACGATGGACGATTGCATCGCCGACTGGGTGACGCCCGAGCTTGGCGCGGCCGAACCGCCGAAAGCCGAGGAGGCCGAGCGCATGACGCGGCTCTTCGCCGCCTATTCGAGCGTCCGCCGGGGCATCGCGCCCGCCTGGGACATGCTGGCGGCACGCTGAAGGAAACGAACCGCCCCCTTTGGCGGGTGGCGTGAAGGAGAACGAGATGAACGAGCCCGAATCTGTCGACCTCTTCGTGATCGGCGGCGGCATCAACGGCGCCGGCATCGCCCGCGACGCGGCCGGCCGCGGCCTTTCGGTCGTCATGTGCGAGAAGGACGACCTGGCCGAGGGCACCTCCTCGCGCTCCGGCAAGCTGGTGCACGGCGGCCTGCGCTACCTCGAATATTACGAGTTCCGGCTGGTGCGCGAGGCGCTGATCGAGCGCGAGGTGCTGCTCAACGCCGCCCCGCACATCATCTGGCCGCTGCGCTTCGTGCTGCCGCATAGCCCTCAGGACCGGCCGGCCTGGCTGGTGCGGCTCGGCCTCTTCCTCTACGACCACCTCGGCGGCCGCAAAAAGCTACCGGGCACGCGCACGCTGAACCTGCTGCGCGATCCCGAAGGCGCGCCGATCCTCGACCAGTACAGGCGCGGCTTCGAATATTCCGACTGCTGGGTGGACGACGCCCGCCTCGTCACGCTGAACGCGCTGGGGGCGGCCGAAAAGGGAGCCCTGATCCTGACCCGCTCGCCGGCCGTCTCCGCGCGCCGCGAGAACGGCGCCTGGATCGTCACCACGAAGAACAGCCTGACCGGCGAGACGCGCACCTTCCGGGCGAAATGCGTGGTCAACTGCGCCGGCCCCTGGGTCTCCGACGTCATCGACCGCGTCGCCGTCTCCAAGTCCAGCCGCAACGTCCGCCTTGTCAAGGGCAGCCACATCATCGTGCCGAAGTTCTGGACGGGCGCCAACGCCTACCTGGTGCAGAACCACGACAAGCGCGTCATCTTCATCAACCCCTACGAGGGCGACAAGGCGCTGATCGGCACCACCGACATCGCCTACGAGGGCCGCGCCGAGGACGTCTCGGCCGAGGAGACGGAGATCGACTACCTGCTGAAGGCCGTCAACCGCTACTTCAAGGAGAAGCTGCGCCGCGAGGACGTGCTGCATTCCTTCTCCGGCGTGCGGCCGCTCTTCGACGACGGCAAGGGCAATCCCTCCGCCGTCACCCGCGACTATGTCTTCGATCTCGACGAGACCGGCGGCGCGCCGCTGCTCAACGTCTTCGGCGGCAAGATCACCACCTTCCGCGAACTCGCCGAGCGCGGCCTGCACCGCCTGAAGCACGTCTTCCCGAACATGGGCGGAGACTGGACGGAAAAGGCGCCGCTTCCCGGCGGCGACATGCCGAACGCCGACTACGAGACCTTCGCCGACAGCCTGCGCGAGGCCTATCCCTGGATGCCGCGCAAGCTGGTACACCATTACGGCCGCCTCTACGGCACACGCACGAAGAACGTCGTCGCCGGTGCGACGAGCCTCGACGGGCTCGGCCGGCATTTCGGCGGCCATCTCTACGAGGCGGAGGTCCGCTATCTCGTCGCCACGGAATGGGCGCAGGCGCCGGAGGACATCCTCTACCGTCGCACCAAGCACTACCTGCACCTGACGGAAGCCGAGCGCGCGGCCTTTTCCGCGTGGTTCTCCTCCGCCCGTCTCGCCGCCGCCTGAGGTCGCCCGATGCCGCTGACGCTTTCGCTCAACACCAATCCGCTGGTCAACCGCTTCGCCGATCCCGACGACCTGATCGAGACCGTCGCCCGCGATCTTCGCCTGCGCGACCTGCAGCTCACCCACGAATTCATCAACCCAAGCTGGAACGCCGCGACGATCCGCCGGCTGACGCGGCAGATGGACAGGGCGCTGCGGCGCACCGGCGTGCGCGTCACCTCCGGCATGACCGGCCCCTACGGCCGGCTGAACCATTTCGGCCATCCCGACGCCGACGTGCGGCGCTACTATGTCGACTGGTTCAAGACCTTCGCCGATATCATCGGCGATCTCGGCGGCACCTCCGTCGGCACCCAGTTCGCGATCTTCACCTACAAGGACTATGACGATCCGGCGCGCCGCGAGGAACTGATCCAGATCGCCACCGACTGCTGGGCCGAGGTCGCCGAGCATGCCAAGGGCGCCGGCCTCTCCTATGTTTTCTGGGAACCGATGAGCATCGGCCGCGAGTTCGGCGAGACGATTACGGCCTGCCTTGCGTTGCAGGACCGGCTGACCGCAGCCGACATGGCGATCCCGATGTGGATGATGGCCGACATCGACCATGGCGACGTCACCTCCGTCAATCCGGACGACTACGACCCCTATGCCTGGGCGCGCGCAGTACCGAAGGTCTCGCCGATCATCCACATCAAGCAGAGCCTGATGGACAAGGGCGGCCACCGCCCCTTCACCGCCGCGTTCAACGCCCGGGGCCGCATCCAGCCGGAGCCGCTGCTTGCGGCCTTCGCCGAGGGTGGCGCCGTCGACAACGAGATCTGCCTGGAGCTTTCCTTCAAGGAGCGCGAGCCGAACGACCGCGAGGTCATCCCGCAGATCGCCGAGAGCGTCGCCTTCTGGGCGCCGCATATCGACACCGGTGCTGCCGATCTCCACATAGGCTGACGATGCGCGCTTGCGGCGAGGTCGGCGCGGCGGCTAAGAGGTTCCGGTTGCAGAGCAAGACAGGACATCGCCGATGAGCGACAATGACGAATCCCTCGCCGTCCGCGCGGCCTGGCTGCATTACGTCGGCGGCTTCACCCAGGCCGCCGTCGCCAAGCGGCTCGGCATCCCCTCGGTGAAGGCGCACCGGCTGATCGCCCGCGCTGTGGCCGAAGGGGTCGTCAAGGTCAGCATCGACGGCGAGATCGCCGAATGCGCCAACCTAGAGGTCGAGCTTTCCACCCGCTACGGGCTCGACTATTGCGAGGTCGCCCCCGACACCGACGACGACGGGCTGGCGCTGACGACGCTCGGTCATGCCGGCGCGAGCTTCCTGCGCCGCGAGATCGAGCGCGGCGAGGCGGGCGTCATCGGCTTCGGCCACGGCCGCACGCTGTCGGCCGCCGTCCATCACCTGCCGCGGGTCAATGCCAGCGGCATTCGCTTCGTCTCGCTGCTCGGCGGCCTCACCCGCAACTACGCCGCCAACCCCTACGACGTCATGCATCGCCTCGCGGAAAAAACCGGGACGCAGGCCTATGTCATGCCCGTGCCCTTCTTCGCCAATACGGAAGAGGACCGCGAGGTGCTGCTCTCGCAGCGCGGCGTCAGCGAGGTGTTCGACCTCGCCTGCCGCGCCGATCTCAAGGTCGTCGGCATCGGCACGGTCGACAACCAGGCCCATCTCGTCACCTCGGGCATGCTGCAGCCGGACGAGCTGGAGGAGATCGCCGGCCTCGGCGGCGTCGGCGAGCTGCTCGGCCATTTCTTCGACCGCAAGGGCCGCATCCTTCAGACCGCCGTGACCGCCCGCACGCTCGCCGCCTCCTTCTCCGACAACGGCAAGGACAGGATCGTCGCGATCGCCGGCGGCCCGCTGAAGACGGAGGCCGTCCGCGCAGTGCTGCACAGCCACAAGCTCCACGGTCTCATCACCGACGAGCGCACCGCGCGGGACCTCCTGCGCACGGATCCATAGGAGGAAAGACATGGGCGACAGCCGGACGTTCTGGGTTGGCACCAGCTGGAAGATGAACAAGACGCTCGCCGAGGCAAAGACCTTCGCCGGGGGCCTGAAGGCGGCCGACGGCGGGCGCGACCCGCGCATCCAGCGCTTCGTCATCCCGCCCTTCACCGCCGTGCGCGAGGTGAAGGCGCTGCTGGCCGATACCTCCGTCAAGGTCGGCGCGCAGAACATGCACTGGGCCGACGAGGGCGCCTGGACCGGCGAGGTCTCGCCCGTCATGCTGAAGGACTGCAACCTCGACCTCGTCGAGCTCGGCCATTCCGAGCGGCGCGAGCATTTCGGCGAGACCGACGAGACCGTCGGCCTGAAGACGGAGGCGGCCGTCCGCCACGGCCTTACGCCGCTGATCTGCATCGGCGAGACGCTCGCCGACCGCGAGGGCGGCCGCGCCACGGAGGTGCTGGCGCAGCAGGTCCGCGGTGCCCTGTCGCGCCTCGACGGTGCGCAGAAAGAGGCCGAGATCCTGCTCGCCTACGAGCCGGTCTGGGCGATCGGCGAGAAGGGCATCCCGGCCACCGCCGACTATGCCGACGCCCGCCACGCGGAGATCGCCGCCGTCGCCGAGGATATGCTCGGCCGGCGCATCCCCTGCCTCTACGGCGGCTCGGTCAATCCGGGCAACTGCGAGGAGCTGATCGCCTGCCCGAACATCGACGGCCTCTTCATCGGCCGCTCGGCCTGGAAGGTCGAAGGCTATCTCGACATCCTGGCGCGATGCGCCGCCACGATCTGAACGAAAGGAGCTTACCCATGAAACTCGCAATCGCCGGAGACAGCGCGGGCGAAGGCCTCGCCAAGGTTCTCGCCGACCACCTGAAGGACCGCCACGAGGTGCACGAGGTCTCGCGCACCGACGCCGGCGCGGACGCCTTCTACGCCAATATCTCCGACCGCGTCGGCTCCGCCGTCGCCGCCGGGCAATACGACCGCGCGATCCTCGTCTGCGGCACCGGCATCGGCGTGTGCATCGCCGCCAACAAGGTGCCGGGCATCCGCGCCGCGCTGACGCACGACACCTATTCGGCTGAGCGGGCAGCACTCTCGAACAACGCCCAGATCATCACCATGGGCGCTCGCGTCATCGGCTCGGAACTGGCGAAGGCCATCGCCGACGCCTTCCTCGCCCAGAGCTTCGACGAGAACGGCCGCTCCGCCGGCAACGTCAAGGCGATCGACGAGGTCGACGCCAAGTACAACGCGGTGGCCAAGTAGGTCAGTCGACCAGCCGGCCGTCGGCATAGAGCCGGATACGCTCCGCCGGCGCGGTGATCCGGACGGCGCCCGAGGGCACGGGGCGATTGCGGGCCTGCTTGATCTTCAGGCGCTCCGCGCCGACGGCGACGTCGACGACGCGGAGGTTGCCGTGATCCTGCACGGCGGCGACGACGGCGGCAACGCCCGGCTCGCCGTCGGCGGCGATCGCCAGGTGCTCGGGACGGATGCCGAACACGACCTCCGCCGCCGGCGGGACGTCGCGCAAGCGCGCCCTGTCGGCCAGCACCGTGCCGCCGAGCGAAAGCCCCCCCTCCGTCCACTCCGCGCGCAAAAAATTCATGCCCGGCGAGCCGATGAAATTGCCGACATAGAGATCGCAGGGCCGCTCGAACAGCGCCTGCGGCGTGCCGCGCTGCACCACCTTGCCGGCGTTCATCACCAGCACCTCGTCGGCGAAGGTCATCGCCTCGTTCTGGTCGTGGGTGACGTAGACGACGGTGTGGCGCGTGCTCTCGTTGACCTGCTTGATGCGGCGCCTCAGATCGAACTTCATGTGCGGATCGATCACCGTCAGCGGCTCGTCCATCAGGAGCGCCGCCACGTCGTCGCGCACCAGCCCGCGCCCGAGCGAGATCAGCTGCTTCTCGTCCGCCGTCAGCCGGCGCGCGGACTGGCCGAGCCGGCCGCTCATGCCGAGAAGCTCGGCGATCTCGCCGACACGGCGGGCGATGCGCGCGCGGTCCCAGCCGCGGCATTTCAGCGGGAAGGCGAGGTTCTCGCCGACCGTCTTCGACTGGTAGACGACGGGGAACTGGAAGACCTGGGCGATGTTGCGCTCGGCGGTCTTCACCGCCGTCACGTCGCGCCCGCCGAGCAGCACGCGCCCCTCGGAGGGCGTGAGCAGGCCGGAGATGATGTTGAGCATCGTCGTCTTGCCGCATCCGGAGGGCCCGAGCAGCGCATAGGTCTTGCCGTCCTCGAAGAGGATGTCGGCCCTTTCCAGCGCGCGCACCGCGTTGCCATAGGCATGGCCGACGTCGTTCAGGTGAATGGTCGCCATCAGCTCTCTCCCCGTTCCGGCGCGCCGAGAAGGGCGCCCTCGCCTTCGGCCGAGAAGGCGAACAATCGCTCGCCCGGCAGCGAAAGCCGCATCGCATCGCCCATCGCCACGGAATGGACGCCCTCCATCTGCACGACGGCCGCGCCGATCTCCGTCTCCAGGTGGACGAAGGTCTCCGACCCCGAGACCTCGCTGAAGGTGGCGCGGCCGGCGAGCCCCTCCTCGCCCGAGACCGCGATGTCGCTCGCGCGGATGCCGAAGCGGTAGGCGCCCTCCGGCAGGGCGGCGAGATGGGCCGGAACCACCGTCGAGACCGCCGCGCCGAAGCGGATCAGTCCGCCGGTGAGATGGCCGGAAACGACGGTCATCGGCGGATCGTTGACGATGCCGGCGACGAGCACGTTGGCGGGCCGCTCGAAGATCGCCGCGGGCTCGCCCGATTGCAGGATGCGGCCCTCGTGCATGACGATCATCCGGTCGCCGAGCATCATCGCCTCGGCCGGCTCGGTCGTGTTGTAGATCACCGTCGTCTCCGACTGGGTGGCGATCAGGCCGCGGAACTCGTCGCGCAGCTGCTCGCGCAGCTTGTAGTCGAGATTGACCAGCGGCTCGTCGAGAAGAAGGATGTCGGCGCGGCGCACGAGCGCGCGGGCAAGCGCCACGCGCTGCTGCTGGCCGCCCGACAGCGCCGCGGGCCGGCGTTCGGCGAAGGCCACAAGCCCCACCATGGCGAGCGCCGCGTCGGCGCGGCTCTTCACCTCGCCCTCCGGCAGGCCGCGCCGGCGCAGCGGAAAGGCGACGTTCTCGAAGACGCTCAGATGCGGGTAGTTGATGAATTGCTGGTAGACCATGGCGACGTCGCGCTTCCAGGCGGGAAGGTCGCCGAAAGGCTCGCCGTCGCGCAGCATGGTCCCGCCGTCCACCCCCTGCAGGCCGGCGACGGCACGCAGGAGCGTCGTCTTGCCGGCGAGCGTGCGGCCGAGCACGGTCGTCAGCGTGCCGCGCGGGAAGGTGGCGGAAATGCCGTCGAGATGGGGAAGTCCGTTCACCGAGAGGCTGATCCGGTCGAGGCTGAGGCTCATGGATGCGTTTCCCCTAGCGGATGGCGCCGGCGAGCGTGCCGCGCGACAGGAGCCGTTCGACGACGACCGCAATGACGATCAGCGGCGCGACGGAGACGAGCGCGGAAGCCGACAGGCTCCACCACGGCGTGACGGAGGAGTTCAGCGAGACGATCGCCACCGGCAGCAGCTGGGCGTTGGTGAAGGTCAGCGTGAAGGCGAAGAAGAAGTCGTTCCAGCCGAAGATCAGGCAGAACATCGCCGCGACGAGAATGCCGGGCAGCGAATTCGGCAGCACGACGCGGCGGAAGGCCTCGAAGGGCGTGCAGCCGTCGAGCATCGCCATCTCGTCGATCTGGCGCGGCACGCCGTCGAAGAAGTCGACCATGATCCAGACGGCGATCGGCAGCAGCAGCGCGATATAGACGAGGACGAGGCCGAGCCGCGTGTCGAGCAGGCCGAGGAACTGCAGCATCAGGAAGAAGGGAATGGCGAGCACGATCGGCGGCATGATGCGCTGCGAGATGAAGAAGAAGACGATGTCGGCGTTCCTGACGATGCCCGCGCGGTAGTCGAAGCGCGACAGGCCATAGGCGGCGAGCGTGCCGAGCACGATGGAGATGGCGCTGGCGCTCATCGTCACCAAGAGGCTGTCGGCATAGGGCCGGACGATGTCGATGCCGCCCGCCCCGCCGAACAGGCTCTTCCAGCCGGTGAGCGAGGGCTCGTAGTCGACATAGGGCAGGTAGGTCGGCCCGCCGGTGACGCCGTTCGCGGTCTTGAAGCTGGTGGTGAGCGCCCAGAGCAACGGCGCGACGACGAAGGCGCTCCACAGCGCCACGGCGCAATATTTGAGAAACGCGGTCATCAGCCGGTCCTTCCGATGAATGTGCGGACGAGAAGTTTGGCGACGATCGTCAACAGCACGATCATGATCACGAGGTAGGTGATCGACAGCGACGCGGCATAGCCGATCTCGAAGTCGCGCAGGCCGCGAATGTAGATGTAGTAGCCGGCCGTCTCCGTCGCCGTGCCCGGCCCGCCCGAGGTCAGCACGTAGACGGTCTCCATGATCTTCGAGGCTTCGATCAGGCGGATCACCACCGCGCCGATCGACACCGGTGCCAGCAGCGGGAAGGTGACGTTGAAGAAGGTGCGCACCGGCCCGGCGCCGTCGATCGCCGCCGCCAGGAACGGCTCGCGCGGCAGGCTGATGAGGCCGGCGAGCAGAAGCAGGAACATGAAGGGCGTCCACTGCCAGATCTCGACGATCATCACCGCGGCCATCGCATAGTCCGCCGAGGTGAGCCAGGGATAGGGACCGAGGCCGACGAGGCCGAGCACGTCGTTGGCGGGCCCGAGCGATTCGTGGAAGATCGTCCGCCAGATCACCGACATGATGACCGGCGTCGTCATCATCGGCACGAGGAACAGCACGCGGAAGAGCCGCCGGAGCGCGATCTCCCGCCAGACGAGCAGCGCGAGGGCGAAGCCCAGCACGTACTGGATCAGCACGCTGCCTACGGCCATGCCGGAGAGCCGCATCATCGCCTCCCAGAAGCGCCGGTCGCCGAGGACGACGGCATAGTTCTTCACGCCGACCCAGTCGAGGCCGGGCGAGATCGCGTTCCAGCCGGACAGCGACACGCGCACCGTGAAGAGCAGCGGGAAGAGGATGATCGCTAGCAGCACGAGAAGTCCCGGCAGCAGGAAGGAGAGCTTGTAGAAGCGGAGTCCGGTCTGGCCCATTGATGCGCCCGTCGTCGGTTCATGCGGAGATTGCGGGGGCGGGCGAACCCGCCCCCGCGGCGATGCGGCTCAGCGCCCGCGGTCCTCGAGGGCGACGACGTTGGCATAGGCCTCGCGCACCTTGTCGGCGCCGACCTTGTCGACGATCTCCTTCCACTGGGCGGCGACGCCGTCGAGCGCCTCCTGCGGCGACTTCTGCCCGGCCATGGCCTCGGCGACGCCGTTGGCGAGCGTCGACATGAACTGGTTGACGCCCGGCACGCGCAGGTCGAAGACGCGGTTGTTGCTGTCGTCCATGCCGCTCAGCGTCGCCACGTAGGTCTCGGCCACCTTCGGCTCCCAGCCGAGTTTGTCCTGCCAGAACGTCGCGTCGAAATGCGTCGTCCGATACGGATTGACGCCGAAGCGGCCGATCTGCAGGTCGAGCGTGGTGTTCGCCTCGTTGGAGAAGAAGCAGAGATAGTCGAAGGCCATGTCCTGGTTGGACGAGCCCTTGGCGACGGCGGACGTCCAGCCCCAGGTGATGTAGGGCGGCGCGTTCGGCGTCTCGAACGTGTCCCAGCTTCCGGTCGTGCGGTTCCAGACCTCGCTTGCCCCCGGCAGCGGCGCGGCCGCCACCTTGTTGCGGATCGGGCTGCCGGCCTCCTGCGCCTGGATGAAGGCGTCGTCCCAGGAATAACTCATCAGCGTCTGGCCGCCGCCGAAGGAGAAGATCTCGTCGCCGAGGCCGAAATTGCCGCCGCCGGGCGGGAAGGCCTTCTGCGCGTCGATGAACATCTCCAGGCCCTTGACCCAGCCCGGATTGTTGACCTGCGGCTCCATCGTCTCCAGATCGAAGAAGAAGCCACCCTTGACGTTCGGGTTCTTGGCATAGGCGGCGACGCGGCTGATGAAGGCGGAGAACATCAGGTCGTCGCGCTTGGTCACTTCCGCCGAGCCGAAATGCGGCTGGCCGTCGCCGGCCCAGTCCCAGCCGGAGAAGAACTTGGCGACCTCGTTGTATTCCTCCCAGGTCGCCGGCACCGTCAGGTCCTTGCCGGTCTCGGCCTTGTACTTCTCCTGCATCGCCGCGTCGTCGAAGATGTCGGAGCGGTACTTCATGTAGTGCCGGTCGCCGTCGACCGGGTACTGCACCATCTGGTCGCCCCAGGTGGCGACGTCCGTGTAGTTGGCCGTCACGTCCTTCATGCCGGCGACGTCCTTGTAGGCATCCGGCACGGGGGCGAGGAAATTGTGCAGGTCGCCGATCCACAGCGACGGGTAGAACAGCACGTCATAGGCCGCCTGCCCGGTCTGGAACGGGATCATGATGCGCTGGTAGAGATCGCCGAACGGGATGTGCACGACCTCGACGCGCGCGCCCGTCAGCGCCTCGAACTGCTTGGCGTGGAGCGCGGTCGGCTCGCCGATGACCGGCACCGCATGGGTGATGATCTTCAGCGTGCGCCCGGCATAGTCCTTGGCGTCGATCGCCTCGTAGGAGCAGGCGCCGCCGACGTCCGGCGTCGCGCCATACTTGGCATAGTCGCCATAGGCGGAATAGTCGATGTCGGCGGCATTGGCGCCGCCCGTCAAAAGAAGCGCGAATGCGCAGATCGACGAATGCAAAGAAGCCTTGCGTGTCATATGTGGTCTCCTCCCACGGTTGAAGCGTATGATTGTTGTCAGGGTATGAGCACGGCGCGGCCGTGGATTTTGCCGTCGCGCAGGTCGCGCAGCGCCTGGTTGGCGTCGGCGAGCCGGTATTCGACGGTGGTGAGATCGACGAGGCCGCGGTCGGCGAGCGCCATCAGCTCGGTCAGCTCCGCCCAGGTGCCGACGAGGTTGCCGATGATGTTCTTCTCGGTGATCACCATGTCGACGGTCGGGATGCGGATGTCCTCGCCGTAACCGACGACGTAGTAGCTGCCCATCGGCCGCGTCATCCGCAGGCCCTTGAGCGTCGTGCCCTTCTCGCCGACGAAGTCGATGACGGCCTCGGCACCCTGGCCGCCGGTCAGCTCCAGCACCGCCTCGACCTCGTTGCCGTCGGCCTTGACCAGCTTGTCGGCGCCGATGCGGCCGGCGAGCGCCAGCGAATCGTCGGAGATGTCGACGACGATGACGTCTGCCGCGCACATCGCCTTCAGGCACTGGATGCCGATATGGCCGAGGCCGCCGGCGCCGATGACGACGCAGCTCTCGCCCGGCAGCAGGTGGCGCGTCGCCTTCTTGACGGCGCGGTAGGCCGTCAGCCCCGCATCCGCATAGGGCGCGACCTCCTTCGGCGCCAGCGTCTTCGGCAGCGGCACGATGTTGCGCTCCGAGGTGCAGAGGAACTCCGAATAGCCGCCGTTGCAGTCGAGCCCCGGGAACTTGCCCGGCCCGTGCATGTCGAAGCCGCGCCGGCAGGCGAGGCAGGTGCCGCCCGAGATCTTCGGATGGACGATCACCGGATCGCCGACCTTGATGCCCTCGACCTCCTTGCCGACCGCCTCGACCCAGCCGGCGTTCTCGTGGCCCATGATCATCGGCAGGAGGCTGTTGCCGTCCGGATCCATGTGCGGGCGCCAGACGCCCTCGATGATGTGCAGGTCGGTGCGGCATACGCCCGCCCCGCCGATGCGGACGATCACGTCCGTCGACTTCTCGATCGTCGGGTCCGGCACATCCTGCAGCGACACCCATTCGGTCGCCGTCAGATGATCGTCGTATTGGGTCAGGACCTGAGCCTTCATTCTGCATCTCCTCCTTCAGGGGACCGTTCGTCCACCGTCGCCAATGAGGATTGCAACCGACGTGCCAGATGAGATAGATATTCATTTTCAATAGTTTATAGAAAATCCGCATCTGGCGGCGCGTTCAGGCACTGGACGCCCGGACGGGCAAAACTGTCCAGTTTCTGGCTATTGCCACGCGCGGGCATCCCTATATCCTGCCGGCCATATGATGCGTGAGGAGGAGACATGCAGCATATTTCAGCGATCGACCGCGCCCGCAGCGCGCTCGAGGCGGGAACGCGTTTCCCGGTCGGAAGCCTGCCGGGCATCGTCGCCGCGAGCTGGCAGCGTTGCCGCGACATGGGGCTCGACCCGCGCGGCGAGCCGAGAAGCAGCGTCGTGCCCTTCGCCGACGTCAACCGGCGTCGGGAGAGGAGTGCGGCGCTGAGGCGGCTGGCGCTCGCCGAGATGCAGCTTCTCTATTCGCAGATCGCCGGCTCCAACTTCATGATCGCGCTCGGCGATTCGGACGGCGTCGTGCTCGACACGATCAGCGACCAGCGCTTCGCCGACAGCGCGGCCGGCCGCTCGATCATCCCGGGAAGCATGTGGCACGAGAGCGAGCGCGGCACGAATGCGCTGGGCCTTGCCGCCGACGCGCACAAGCCGGTGGCGATCTACGGCCGCGAGCACTATTTCGCCTGCCACGGCCATCTGAGCTGCATGGCAGCACCTATCCTCAATCCGCGCGGCGAGACGCTCGGCGTGCTCGACGCCTCCTGCTCGCACGAGGCGCGCCAGGAGCACACCCACGCGCTGGTGCGCATGGCGGCGGCGCAGATCGAGAACGGGCTGATCTACCAGGAATGCGCCGACAGCTTCATCTTCGCCTTCCACCCGCGCATCGAATATCTCGATACGATGTCGGCGGGGCTGATCTCGGTCTCGCCGGACGGGCGGATCGCCTCGCTCAACCGGCCGGGCAAGGCCCTGCTCGCGGGGCTCGCCACCGGCACCGGAGGCCATTTCGACGAGCTTTTCGAGGCCGGCTTCGGCGCGACGGTGGACGGGCTGCTGAAAGGCGGCGTCATCCGCGTGCGCGACAGGGTGGGCAGCGGCCTCTTCATGGTCTGCCGGCAGATCGGCCAGCGCTCGGCCGCCGAGGCTTCCACGCGGCGCGCCCTGCAGCTTCCCTCCGTGCGACCGGCGGCCGACGTGCCGGATTTCGCCTGCAGCGATCCGGCGCTGCGCCAGGCGATGACGGACGTGGCCGAGGCGGCGGCACTCAGGATGCCGATCCACGTGACGGGGGAGACGGGCACCGGCAAGGAGCTGATGGCGCGCCACGCGCACCGCGTCAGCAGGCGCAAGGGCGAGTTCGTCGCGATCAATTGCGGCGCGGTGCCGGAGAACCTGTTCGTCGCCGAGATCTTCGGCCACGAGAAGGGCGCCTTCACCAACGCCCGCGACGACGGCGCGCCCGGCCTCGCGCGCGCGGCCGACAAGGGCACGCTGTTCCTCGACG